>Ga0007813_1000873_pt1 | contig 10073 bp, 8 predicted proteins | sample CryBogCBE29Jun09_FD_71194 | JGI IMG/M metagenome (GOLD analysis project Ga0007813, IMG submission 71194) | Freshwater microbial communities from Crystal Bog, Wisconsin, USA - CBE29Jun09 | ecosystem: Environmental > Aquatic > Freshwater > Lake | place: Crystal Bog, Wisconsin, USA | collected... | reverse complement strand
ATCAAATTGGAAGGTCAGAACAGCGTAGGATTTGGTCAAGCGTCGGCGTCGGTCACCGTCACACCAGGCGCACCCGCCCCCCCTACAGACTTGTCAGGAAGCCCAGGTGATACTACGGCATCAATTAGTTTCACGCCAGGTGCGGCGCATGGGTCGGCGATTACGAACTACCTCTACTCAACAGATGGCGGTACAACGTTTACAGCCTTCAGTCCCACCCAATCAACCAGTCCTGTTACAATTAGTGGTCTAACGGATGGAATATCATATAGTATAAAATTAAAGGCTGTAAATGTGAACGGTATAAGTACCGCTTCGTCAACAGTTACTGTAACACCAAGAATACCAGCACAGATATTATTACAAGCCTATTCATATAGCGGTTCTGGACCATGGTTAGACCAGAGCGGAAACGGAAATAATGCTACACTTGTTACAGGAACATCGGCTAAGAATACCACCGGAAACGGTATAGTTCTTAACGGTTCAAGTTACTGGAGTTTTCCTGATATTGCCGCTAATCAACATTGGACTGTCAGTGTATGGTATAAAAATACTGCGCCGGCAGAGACAAACGGTTGTATTGTTACACAAAGTTTTAGCAATTATGGCGGAGGTATGGTTAATTTGTATATTCAAAACAATGGAAGCAATAACTTTTTAGGAGGATTTTTAACTTATACTAATATTCATAATGGAACTCAATTTCTAATCAATAACGGAGGATGGAATTACTACCAAATCACATGGGACAATACCAATATAAATACCTATATAAACGGAGTTCTTCAAAGTTCAGTTGTATCAGCACAAACATCATTAAATTTAGGACAGATTTACTACATTGGACGTGGCTATCAAGATACGAATTATTTTGTTACAGGTGAGATTGGCGAGGTTCGTATTTATAACTTTGCTCTCAATCAAACACAGATTACAAGAGATTACAATAATACTGTAGCAACCTATAATATAGGACCAGCACCTTTAGTCTTATTACAGGCGGTCTCCTACAGTGGATCTGGTCAATGGCTGGACCAAAGTGGATACGGTAGAGACGCTACTATTATAACAGGTTCAATAGCAAAGAATGGAGCAGGTAATGGTATTATTTTAGACGGCGCAACTTACTGGTCGTTTCCAGATATAAACGCAGGTTCAGTATGGACAATGAGTGTATGGTATAAAAATACGGGCACATCTGGCAGTGTTTATCCTTGTATTGTAACTGCGGGTAACGATGGAGGAAATAGTAATATGTTGTTAGGATTTTTCTCACCGCCATCTCTCGCATTAAAACCAGGATTCTTTGATGGCGGTGAATTCTACCAAGGAAGTGGAACAACGTTAACCGATAATGTATGGACAAATATACAAGTTACATGGGACGGAACAACAATAATTACATATGTAAACGGTACACTTTCAGGATCAACGACTCCAGGTGGTGCTTCCATAAACGCAAGCGGAAACTTACCGTATAAGATTGGTATATGCTGGGACACAAGCACAAATTCGTATATGACCGGTGAAATCGGTGAGGTTCGTATTTATGGAACCCCGCTTACACAAGCTCAAATCACCGCGAACTATAATTCAACAAATGCGACCTATAAAGTTCCAGGCGCGCCTACAGGATTAACTGCCACAGCAGGAGCACAATTCGCATTTTTAACATGGACGCCACCGGTAAATGACGGTGGCTCAGCAATTACCTCGTATACAATAACATCAGACCCTGGCAATATAACATTAACCGCAAGTTCTTCTCCTGCGAATTATTCTATGGGTTCTTTGATGGCGAATGTCACATATACATTTACAATAGTCGCAACAAATATAAGCGGCAGTTCGCTCCCTTCAGCGCCATCAAACCCAGTCACTCCCTACCCGATATGTCTCGCTAAGGGTACCCTAATCATGTTAGCGGACCGCACTGAAAAACCGATTGAAGAGATTACATACAATGACAGTCTTTTGGTTTGGGACTTTGATAATGGCTGCCTAGCCACAGCACCGCCGTTATGGATTAAGAAGGCGGAAGTCGCCGACCAATACAATCTATTAGAATTCAACAATGGCACACAGTTGAAGACCATTCATCAACATCGTATTTTTAATAAGGAAGCGGGTAAATTTACTTACCCAATGACCGACGACACACCCGTTGGAACCACCTCGTATCACGTCGTAAACAAAGACGTAACGCTCCTCAATAAAACCGTTATCCAAGAGCAGACCGAGTATTACAATATAATCACCAAAAAACATATAAACTTATTTGCGAACGGAATACTCACATCGTGCCGCTATAATAACATATATCCAATCACCGATATGACATTTATTAAGTCCGAAAGAGCCGCAATCCCCAGCGCGGAGTACAATTCGGTGCCGACCAAGTACTACGAGGGTCTCCGTCTAGCAGAGCAACAAATATCAGTTGAAGAAACTATCCAGTATATAAATAGATTAGAATGTCTGAAGCAGTGAAGATACTTTTTCTAGACCATCAGGGTGTAATGTATACAAAACTCCACCCGCATCCTGGCAAGTTAGATGATTTTAATAAAGAAGCAGTCGCCATCTTAAATTCTATTCTAGAATCCGATTCTAGTATAGAAATTGTCATTTCGTCCGATTGGAAGTACTGGGTTTCGCTAGACGAAATGCGTGAATTTTATAAACAACAAGGAATCCGTAAGCAGCCAATTGCTTATACACCGAAAACACGCCAGTATATATGGAAATTATATCCACAACAAAGAGCAGCGGAAATAAATATATGGCTTAACGAAGCAAACGTTCCAATTATAACTTGGGTGGCGGTAGATGATATAAATATGACGCCGCATCTAAAAAACTTTGTATGGGTCAGCGAGCCCGCGAAAGGGCTGCTTCAAGAAGGAGTCAAGGAGACCTTATGCCGAATTCTCAGTCTTCCGCCACCTTCGGTGCCAGATACGCAATGAAATGGCTACCAGCCCCAAAACGGAAGGTGGCACGGAGTGGATTGGCAGGGTCAAATTCCAGTTGTGTGACCGGCGACAGCGCCGAACCGCCCTTAATAATCATTCCAACATACTTCATACCGAAGCGTGCCTCAACGGAATCGCCCGTCAGCTCCATCTCACGGTCTTCGGTATTCTCAAGCGTCTGCTTGACAGCGCCACTATCACCCACCGTCGATAAGTGGAGTCCATCCTCGTTCAGAACTACACCGAGCGTATCGCCGAAGTGTGCGATTTCCTTGACGACCGCCAAGATATCGGCAGTTTTGAGCGTCACATTAGCGGCGTAGTTCATAGCAGGCAATTCGGCAGCGTCACCGTCAATATCTAGTGTAGGAACATCGTATACCGCCTTCTTGGACATCTTTACATTATAGCACTCTACAATAAACTTATCCGCCTTGTAAATCAGCGTCACACTATCCCCCGCACCGATAGGGGACATCACCCGCGCCAATACCGCCATGTTGACACTAACAATGAGCGGATGACCAACAGTAGCCTTTGTACAGTCCGCCGCCGCCAGCAAATAATCAACGAACCCAACATGCGAGGCATCCATACCGCTGATGCGAATACCATCGGCGCCGATGCGAAGGGAGGCAATCGGTAGAAACTCTTTTAGAGCCTCTACCGATGAACGAAAGAGCACAACATCCTTAGGTACGAACTCCATCTTCTTCAGTACCTTGTTTGAAATCCAGGCACCCCTAAGTCAATTTTTTTAGACCTAGACCTCCACGCTATCCTCATTGCGCCTCTGGAAATAGTTGCGGAGCAGGTCACGCAGAGCGCGCTGGTCCGCCACCAACACCCACGCTCCGCAAGCGTCCCTACTTATCGCCACCTCAGGGTCAAATTGCGTATCTACCAGAATATCCAAACGGGTTTTGTAGCCCCTATCCGCCTTCCGCCCGTGCCAATAATGTAGAATCGTCCCCGCTACATACCCAATATTTTGTTGGAGAGCACAGGCACGTTCTTGCCATTCAAGAATACATTTACGGTAAGTTGGATGAACACGCTCAGGAATATAATCGGCAACCTCGCCGATAAATGAGCGTGCCATAATACTATCGGCTCCTCCAACGATCGCCTTATCAAAAAGCCCTCCAAGTGTGTCAATTGCCTCACGGGTCGCTGCCCAACCGTATCCTGGATGCCAAGTTCTATATGGTTTTGGCTCATTTGTTTTCTTACTAAACTCACTCCAATAAATATCACGATGTCTATAACAATATCCGAATCCTTTGTCAACTGATAAAACCTCATTCTTAGGTCCGAGATCAACTATATCTGTAAATAGTTGAACGACAGGATGATGCTGGAGTTCATAGACAGTATCTTCCATCCAGGTCCGATTGATAAATTCAATATCTCCATCAATCCATGCGACATATTTCCAGTCTGATGGTAAGTTTAAAAGACCGATATTAATCAGATTTTCTTTGTACCATAATTCTGAGGTTAGATGAATTTGAATATGTTGGGGATTGTTTTTGTCGGTCACTTCAAAGGGAGAATCGCCTAACACGCCCTCTACAATATAGAGTTTTGAGGCATCTATACGTTTCATAAACTCTTTGAAAAGTCGCACACGTGTTTTATATCGTTCAGGGTTTGTTATAACCGAAACGATATAAAAATGCTCAAGCATCTTGAACATATATTTAATATAATGGTTTAGACCTTATCAACGCTGTCTTCGTTACGGGACTGAAAATATGTACGAATCTGGTCGCGCATCTCCTCGTGACCAGGGAAGAGCGTCCATAGACCCTGCCAGTCCTTATGGATATGGGTATGAGGGTCAAACTGGTTATCAACGGCAATTTCCCAGCGACCCTTGTACTTACGATCCGTCTTCTTACCGTGCCAGTAGTGGACAATAGAGCCGCTGACATAGCCGATGTTCTTGTGGAGGCGGAGAGCACGCTCCTGCCAGTTGAGAACGGCGGCACGGTAGTTGGGATGGACACCCTTAGGGATAGAGCGCTCACCTTCGCCGATGAGGCAGCACGCCATATGGTGGTCACCGGCACCGAGGATGGCAAGGTCAAAGAGACCACCAAGGGTGTTGATGGCTTGACGAGTTGCCGCCCAGCAGTAACCAGGATGCCAGTAGGCACCCTTGCCGCCGCTGCCGTAGTAACCGTAGTAGTCAACGTTTGAGAGATCAACAGTTGAGACGGTTACGCCAGCGGGCTTGCTTACCATCATAGAGCGGTCGTTGCCGTTCTTAAAGCAGTAGGCGAAGCTCTTGTGGACGGAGAGAATCTCATGCTTGGGACCGAGATCGGCGGCGTCCTCATACATCTGGACAACGGGGTGGTGCTGAAGTTCGTGAACGGTCTCCTCCATCCAGTTGGGGTGCGTAAAGTCAATATCTCCATCGACCCACGCAACATACTCCCAACTGGCAGGTAGTCGAGAAATGCCGATGTTGATAAGGTTCTCCTTATGCCATAGTTCAGACTCAGTACGTAGCTGGATATGACGAGGATTGCTTGCGTCGGTGACCTCAAAGGCACGGTCGCCGTAGGCACCCTCTACGACGTAGAGTTTGGCGCCGTACTTATCCATACGAGCCATAAACTCCTTGAATAAGCGTGGGCGGGTCTTGAATCGCTCAGGGTTTGTCATCACTGCGATAACGTAGAAGTTGTCTAGAAGGTACTCATTGTCGCTCTTGGGTAAGGTGATGGGCATTTTTTCTGCTGAGTATAAGGGTTTTAAAAATTGAGCCAAACCGCATCGCATAAGTGATTTTTAACGATGTCAACCAAAAATAAATCACCGTTGCGATATCCTGGCGGAAAAACGCGCGCAATTTCTATTCTAGAAAAGTATCTCACCGAACATTATCCGCACCGGAGAACACTTTTGTCTCCCTTCTTTGGTGGTGGTAGCTTTGAACTGTATCTTACTACAAAACAGTACCAAATCCGAGCCAATGACTTATTTAAGCCTTTATATACCTTTTGGCAAACCCTAAAGGACTCGTCTGAGGATATTAGGGAGGCAGTGGAAAGTGTAATGCCTATCACAAAAGAGTACTTTATGGAACTGCGAACGACTATACAGACCATGACCGACCCATTGGAGATTGCCGCCGCCTATTATATCATCAATCGTTGCTCATTTAGTGGCGCCACATTCTGTGGTGGATTCTCGAAGGAAGCCTCTACAGGACGACTCAATGAATCGTCGCTTGAAACTCTCATACATACAAATCTAGAGAATGTTACCTTCTCCAATCTTGACTGTAAGGAGTTTCTAACCGCAAATCCTGAAACTACTGATACAATCATATATGCTGACCCACCGTATTACATCAGTTCTTACATTTACGGTAAGGATGGTGATATGCATGAAGGATTTGACCATGCCGCCTTTGCGGTTGCTATTAAGCAACGCCGCGACTGGATGATTAGTTATAACGACTGCCCTTATATTCGTGATTTGTATAAGGATTGCCGAATTCAAATAGTGACGTGGTCGTATGGGATGGATAACGGGAAGAAGGGGTCATCGGAGATAATTATTCTGCCACCGAGTCAATAAATTGTACCGTATATAAGTGGATTTTTTATTGAATGTTAAAAAAAAATTATTTATAATATAAATCATATAATAAAAAATTTAGATTCCGGCAAATATATAATAAACAGAATTGAAAAATCGTTCAGGGGTTAAAGAAAAAACAAGATTATAAGTTAGGTATATGAAATATGCTTAGTCTGTATAAATTGGTTTTCGCATTTGCGAGCATCTTAACTGTTGCTGGTCAGAGTACTGGAACAGCAACTCTGAGTGCGACACGATCATCGCTCTCACTTGTTTCACCAAGTTCGGTGGCGGGACTTTCAGCAAGTGGAACGGCTACACGTGCTGCAGTTTCTGTTACAGGAACTACAACTCGGTCCCGTGCCCTAACGTCTCCTACCGCCACAGGAACTGCTACCCGCAGCCGTGCTGCTGCTTCCGCCACAGCCACAGATACCGCTACACGCAGCCGTGCTGCCCCTACTACAACAGCAACTACTACAGGAACTGCCACCCGCAGCCGTGCCGCTGCGTCAGCAAGTGCTACGGATACTGCTACACGCAGTCGTGCCGCCCCCACTGCTACAGGAACGGCAACTCGCAGTCGTGCCGCACCAACTGCCTCTCCTACAGATACTATAACCGCCTCACGAACTGCGACTGATACCGCAACACACTCACCTGGGGCAACAGCATCTGCTACTACTTCAAGAGCAGCTGGTTCTCTAACAAGTTCAATTACAAATACTCGCACTGATTCTCAAACTCCTACACTAACTCGTACGGAATCTCAAACACCCACGGATACTCGTACACCTAGCAATTCAATGACATTTACTGGAACCGCAGGCACAACTGCCTCTCCAACACCATCTACATCAATGTCAACTGCCTTTACTCTAAGCATTCCAAGTACCCAACAGGCAAATGCGGATACACTTATTCGTGGATATGTTAGTAATTATGCCGCACAGGCAGGTTACAGCAATGCAGTAGTGAATAGTGTAACCTGGGCGAATGGCGCTTATACAGTCACTGGTAACGTAGTTAATGCTCAACAGTTTCAAAATGGGTTTCCTCTCTCATCCGCCTACACAAATTTAATCGCATCTCTTGCCCCATCTGCTACACCGGCACCCAGTACCGCTCCCTCTATTGCGTTACCAGTAGGAATTGCGGTAGGTGCCACAGCACTTGGTGTTATTGTCGCTGGAACTGCGATTTATTTGACTAGACGTAAGCGCCGTCGTATCTCATTTGATCCTACGCAACCAACAACAATAAATCAGTTGAAGAACGCCTTGCCAATGACAATAATCTCTTTACCAAAGCCACCACCACCATCAACGAATGAACAGTATTACGACCCCGAGCAAGCAGCACGTCCCGCAAATTTCCATGAAAATGTTCACCTACCAAAGCAGCCAAGTCAACCGGATCTTGATAAATTGCGTACAAAATTTGTACCTATTAATAACCGATTATCCTATGATAAGGCGAAGATGGCATCCATAGGATCACAGGTTCCTCACGGTTTCCAACAATCAGCATCGAGCAGACAACTCATACATCCATTTATGTCCCGCCGAAATACTCTCCCACCTGCCACAACGGAATTTGATTTGAATTACATAGCCCCACCCCCACCGCCACCACCAGAAGATGAACCTAGGGTCGCATTTAATGCTCTACCACCTCGGCAAAATTATCCTCCACCACCTGTAGAGTGAGCCAATGGACGGTATGAATTTAAATGGAAAGTCGAAACGTACCATCAAACAGAAAATTTATAGTGTTGATACTCGTAAGCCTAGAGCCGCTGCGGAATTATCTGTTTTGACTCCTGCGAATGGATTTGAGGAGATATTATCTAGTAAACCTCTACGAAAGGCACCAGTTCATCGTTATTTTCGCTTTTTACCCGATCCGATGGGTGGTGTCCCAAAGGCGCAGTTAGAGGCAGCCTTTAAGGAGGCGGCAGCAGCGCAATTTGCGGCAGCATTCCAGGCATCTGCGCCAGTAGCACCACCTCCTGCGGGCGCCCCACAACTTCCTCCTGCGCCCTCCAATTCGCAGGGCAGCTATGGTGCTATGCACGAAGACGAAGGTATAGATGAATTGGCGACCTTTTTTGCCGAGCATGGCGTTGCGTCACAGGGCGAATTTGACGAACTAGCGGCATTAATGGAACAGAAGGCGCAGATTGGCGGCGCTAGACGCCGTCGTACTCGCCGAAGCCGCAAGTCCCGTAAGTCCCGCAAGCACAGCCGCCGCTGAAAAAAATGAATAAATATAACCGAAATGAACCATTTGATAAAATGGTTGATTCCGTCAGCACCCGAGTTCCTCGTAATATAATTTATGGGCTACGCCGTGTCCTTATAGCTATACAGCAAAATGAAAGCTGTACAAATCACATGCTCCAAGGCGTAGTTCAACAATTACGCCGTATTTACATGCTGGTCGTAGATAGTCAATCGCCTACCGACGACTTTGAGAATCTGATGGAGAATCTACACCGTTGGGTAGTTCAATGGAGTGACCGTGGTCATATTGATGACGAAATGAGGGATTTACGCCCTGTATTTGAAACGACACTAGACTGGTGGAATCAACAAGATAGAGACAGGTCTGATATCCGAAGCGAATACATGAATAATATTCATCTAATCTATGACCAAAATCCAACAGTACAACAAATGATACGCGAGGCGGAGCAGCAGCAACAACCCTAAATCGCCATTTTGTCCATTCCCGCCGCCAATCCATCTAAATTATTGTTAGAGACCACAGACGACGGTGAACCCGTCTTTTTCTTTTTAGGCACTGCTTCAGTCTTTGGTGATGTTGCCTTAGGAGACGGGGCGGCGGCAGAAGAAGCAGCCGCAAGGCTTGATGGCAACTTCGCCGCCGCATCCAAACTAAACTTAGACGCCACCAACTCTTTCAGTTTTATAGGTTGTGCCGCCGCCATGACAGACAAGCACATATTCCCCTTTTTGTTTTTACGGGTATGAACCTTGAGACGAATACGAATTCGTTGCGGGCATTCAAAGTAGGGAACGCCAAAATCGCACGTATCTTCACCGGTATGGTAGAGTCCCTTTCCGTCTACCTGAATATATTGGCATCCCTTCGCTTTATAAAGTTGCGAAATTGTATTTGCGCCGCAAGGAATATAATAGTCTTTGAACTCAGGTGTGGATTTCTTAATGTCCGTCCATTCAGAATATGTTACAGGGCGTTCTAGGAACGTGGGCGTCTTGCCGCCAAAGAGATTCGCCGCACCGATAATCGTTTCAAAGATCGTTTTGGAGGCGGCTGGAATTTTGCCGGCACTTACACCGATCCAAACGCCCTCCTTATTTTTTTCCAATTTCATCTGCATCCAATCGGGAGTAGGGCGTTTCGCCTCCACACCAATATCCCCCTCCGTCCGCCAATTGAGTTTTATATCAATATCGGCACCACAGCCGCCGAGTGTATCAAGAGGCTGTGTATTGAACGGAATCTCTA
>Ga0007813_1000872_pt1 | contig 10080 bp, 16 predicted proteins | sample CryBogCBE29Jun09_FD_71194 | JGI IMG/M metagenome (GOLD analysis project Ga0007813, IMG submission 71194) | Freshwater microbial communities from Crystal Bog, Wisconsin, USA - CBE29Jun09 | ecosystem: Environmental > Aquatic > Freshwater > Lake | place: Crystal Bog, Wisconsin, USA | collected... | reverse complement strand
TCCCATTTTTTCCCTGCGCTCATAATGCTTTGTAAAGCCTTTTGCCTGTTTATTCGGGCGATTTTTTACATTGCTGAAAGTGTTGCACATGGTCTTTTGTTTTGGTTATGGTAGATTATACGAAAGAAAGAATAAAATGTTTCACCAAAAAAAACTTATTATGAAATGGCACGAACATTGGCAAAGTGCAAACTTAAAAAAATTTTTTCAAATAAACAAATAAAAAATGTTAAAAAATTCCCCTGAAGTTCTCCAGATTTAATCCAGAAAACCCTGAAGTTATAAGGATATACAAATATAAAATAGAAACTTGGGAAAGAATTTTATCCCGAATATAAAAATTATACTTGTATATCAATAAAATAACCTTCAGCCGTCATCCTCCTCCGCCTTCAGAAAAATGCCAAAAACAAAAAACCCCCGACAAATTGCCGAGGGTTAAAAATAAATTAGTTATCAGGTTTAGCTTGTCTTCTTTCAGTCTCCTGAGCTGGTTGCAACATCTTGTCAGGTGCGTTTTACTCCATTAAAGCATCACTGTCTTAACTAACTAACTTAACTTAATTTAATTGGTATCTGAAAAGTCCGTTGTGTTGCAAATAAATTTCATATTGCGCTCTTTTTTCCGTGTTTTCAATCAAATCGTCTCTGAGATTTGCAAATTCTTTTTCATTCATTGATTCTATAATTCCCAAGTCTTGCATGAAAAAATGTTTTTCAGCTATTTCGCTAATGCTTTTTTTCAAACCCCCCTCTACCAAAATAGATTTCACAAAATTCTTTAATGTTTTTTTTGCGTTCATGATTTTCTTTGTTTTGGTTATACTTATTATACGGACTTAAAAAGTTTTTGTTTCAAAGTTATACTCAAAGTCTTTTAAGCGATATTGCTCTATATTCTCTATATCGGTTTCCGAATTTATATTCCAATATATTCCTGCGCTTGATTGCTCTTTATTTATAGTCAAAGCAAAAAAATACCACCCCTTATAATAATGAGCATATACATTCTGTACAATAAACTCTACACCACTTTCTATTTGAACAAATGTCTTGCCCACCAAAGGATGATTAACTATCAACCCAGTTACTCCGAGAAACATATTAAGAGGAAAACAATATTTCGGGTCTTCCTTTCTCATTTTCCATATTTCATAATAAAGTTTGTGATTTATCATTTTTCTCTTTTTTATAATTATACGAAAATATAAACTATTTGTTTCAGCAACATTTTTCCCCGTCTTTCGTATAATAAAACATATTCAATAACAAAAAAACAAAAATTATGTCATCAATCATCGGTCAACACAAAAGCCTGCCATTTTCAATGGAGCATAACAAAACGGTAAAAATGCCAAACAATCAGGTTGTAACCGTAGGAGAAGTGAAAATCCTTATCGGTATGCTCAACGCTGAACGCTACTGGAATATGAACCAACGATATTAGTTATTTCTAACCTTGTAGTCGGTAGAGGATTCGAACCGCTGTTCCACATCCGAAAAGATGTTTGTCCTGAGCCACTAGACGAACCGACCAAGTTACCATTTTTGTTTAAAATGGTGAAAACACATTAGCTATCAACAACAATACAAAGATAAGTATAATTTTTTAATTCTCCAAATATTTTCCAAATAAATTCAAACAAAGTCCAATACATGATTCTGCAATTGCAGCTCCCATAATCATGTCTTTCATAATACAAAGATAAGAATTATTTTTTATTAAACAAACCTTTTTTTGTTAAAATTTCTCTAACCTTTATCCAATCAACAAAATCCCTATCAGAAATTTCTTTATCGTGTAAAAGTGGACATCCAAGTGCCGCATCATCTATATACATTTCTGCATAGCATTTATTACTTTTAGTCCAAAATCTTTGTGATGGATTATATTGAGAAGCGTATAATTTTATCCCATTCTTTTCGAACCATTCTTCTGCTTCTTTCAACTCTACACCGGCTCTCATTGTAAAAAGAATTAGTTTGTGTCCGTTTTCTACTAAGTCTTTTAGAACTGAAATAGCACCGATTTCTCTACCTATATTCGGATACTCATGCGTTGTGCAAGTACCGTCAAAATCTATTGCGATTGTCATTTATTAAAAATTTAAAATTTGATTTAATTTCTGATCCAGAATTTTTTAAGTTCCATTAAAATCCTCTTAAAATTTTATTAATTTTTTTATCTCTTTCAATTGCGACTTGGTTATCATTGAATTGTTTTTCATATTCCACCTTTTTACGATTTCTATATATCCCAGCTAATATAACAAATGGAACTGCTGAAATAAAGAAAACTAAAGCTCCCCAATAAACAGATAGTGATACAAGAGTACCTACTTTTGTAAATCCAAAAATGCTGATACCAAAAATTGAAATTGAAAATCCATGAAACCCAGAATATAGATAAGCTGGCCATTCTTTACCATCAATAGCTTTATAATTAATTAGAATTAGGAGTAGTAAAGTCGAAATTGGAAAGTAGATTCCAGTATAAATATTCCAATGTCCGAAAATCACAACTGGTATAATATAGGAGAGTAATGCTCCGAATAAATAGTAAATTGATTTCATATAGGAGAGTAATGCTCCGAATAAATAGTAAATTGATTTCATATAATGTAAATATAATAATTTAATTTGAAAAATTAAAATACTAGAGGTAAATCATTCCAATTTGTGGTATATTCTTTAGAAAGAAAGTTCCTTCGTGTTTGCCAAAGCTGTGATCTTACTTCTGGCTTATCAGCCTCTTGAAAGGTTTCTATAAAAATCTTTTCTTGTTTAATTGATTTTGGTTTTAGCCAGTTAAATGTCAAACCTGCTTTATAGTAGAGTCGAATAGGCATTTCATCTAAATGTACGGAAACTTGATTCCAAATTTGATCTAAATCATCTGTTTGTTCAGTTAGATTTACACTTTTTGACCAAACAAAATAATTATCATCGAAACGATTTGTTGTTGCAAAAAGATTGATACAATTAACTGATAAATTTTCCTTTTGTAATTTCTTATGACAATTTTGAAGAAAAGTCCAATAAGCATTTTTAACCTGTATCGGATTCCATTGTGTTGAACCAAAAGAACGAGAACAAGTAATCATCTTTGGAGTTTTAAAATCAGTTGTTATACTATGACAGATAACTTCATTTAACTCATACCAGGTTCTAAGTCCTGTCACATGAAGAAGTGATTGAACTTGAAAACTTTCTAACTTCATAAAATCACTAACGGTTGTTATTCCTAAATCGGTTAGTCTTTTTTTATATTTTCTGCCTATTCCCCAAACTTCCTCAACATCTAAGGAATGTATAACTTCTTTATTTAGATTCCAATAAGAGCAAACTCCTCCAAATGATTTATTTGTCTTTGAAATATGATTGCAAAGTTTAGCTAAAGTTTTAGTTGGTGCCACTCCAATCGAAACTGGAATACCAGTTAATCTTTGAATAGTTTCTTTAATTAATTTTATTTCGTCTAAAATTTTTTCTTCTGTAATATGTGAAAGATCTAAGAACGATTCATCAATTGAATAGGTTTCAACTTTAGGGACAAATCTTTTCAAGATATTTGCAATTCTATCTGATATATCACCATAGAGTGCATAGTTAGAAGAGAACTTTCGTATTTTCGTTTTTTTAGGTTCTTCTAATTTAAAAAGAGGTTGTCCCATTTTAATTCCCATGTCTTTTACTTCTTGACTACGTGCGATGATACAACCATCGTTATTAGAGAGAACTACGGTAGCTTCTGTTTCTAAATCCGGTTGAAATAATCTTTCACAAGAGACATAGAAGTTGTTGGCGTCCAAAATTCCTATTTTTTCTTTTGACTTAAAGTCCATGTTATAGTTCCCCATATTTCAGTTTGGTTTTGAAATGTTTCCAATATAATCTTATCTGATTTGATTAGGACTAAGTCTCCGATTTCGGGGTCAATAGCTTTATCAACTACAAGAATATCTCCTGTATTTATTCCGAGTTTTGATTCTCCTGCATATTTAAAATAATAAGTTGTCATTATGTCAAATGGAATCAATTCGTTTAGGTCGAGACGTTTATCAACATAACTTTCTGCAGGTGATCCGAATCCGGTTGTTTTTGTTTTTACTTCTATCATTTTATATTTTATCTCTTCTATCTTTGTGAAACTTAATTGTAAATCTATGCACTTCTTCCGATATTTTTCCCAGTAGTGCATAATTGGGAACTTTAAACAAATCAATTGTATCGCCAGAAGTTAGATGAATCCATCTTGCCTTATGTCTATCATCTTTAGATAATCCAATAACATCTATTTTAATTCCTAACTTATTAAATATATTTTGAGCGACTGAAAGTTGTGCTTTTCCACCATCCATTATTACCAAATCTGGAAGCTGTGTTTTCTCTCTTAATATACGAGTAAATCTCCTCTCAAGCACTTCTTCAAATGAAGAATAGTCATCGCCGACTTTGGCTGTTTTAATGATGAATTTTCTATAAGATGATTTCTCTGGTTTACCCATAACAAAACGAATTGAGCAGGAAACACCATCACTTCCCGATGTGTGTGAGTTATCGAATGATTCGATGATAAGTGGAGTTGATTTTAGTTTCAAACTCTCGCCAATTTCTTTTAAATCATTTTTGATTTTGTTTAATCTGAGTGGTTCTATCTTTTTAACTAAATCTTTTAGGGCAGTGATTCTGGAATGTATCTCTTGGCATTTTTCAAACTCTAAATTTTTAGCATGAAAATTACTCCTTTTGCTTAAAGATTTTAAAGCTGGTTCGGGATTGAAATCAAAAATAGATTTAATTTCGGATATCATTTTGTTATAGAAAACCTTTTTCACTTCACCTTGACAAACTCCGTTGCAATTTCCAATATGATATTCTAAACAAGGTTTGAATTTTTTACTTTCTATATTTTCATCACTTAGATTATATGAGCAACTTCTAAGTGGAAAAACCTGGTGAATTAGTTTATAAACTTCTCTGGCATGTGTTCCTGATGTGAATTGTGCTAAGTGTGTTCCATTTACTGAATTTTCAGTTCCTCTTTCTAATTCTAATCTGGGAAAGTTTTCATCAACAATAGTTAAGTGAAGACGAATGGTTTTATCATCTTTGCCTTTAATATTAAATTTTGGCTGATAAAGTTTGATTAGATTTTCTTCGACTATTAATGCTTCTGCTTCTGATTCGGTAATAACAAAATCAACATTTCTTATTTGTTCAACTAAAGTTCGAGTCTTTAAATCTTCATGTTTTTTCTGGAAATAAGAAGTAACCCTTTTAGGTAGGTATTTTGATTTCCCAACATAGATGATTTGATCTCGTTCATCTTTGAACAGATAACATCCTGGTGATTGCGGTATATTTTTATTTTCTAAAATCATTTGTTGTTAATTAACAAAGATACAAATTATTTTAGATTTATACAAATTATTTTACTAGCAATTATAGGAATCATAAGTGAGAAACCTATTATGTAGTGACCCGTGATGTTGCCAATGTGAAACGGAAGGCAGATTATAAACAAGCCAAATAACATTCTCCAAGGTTCTTGTAGGTTATCATACCATGTCCAGAACTGATTTAGTTTTTGTTTCATCTTTTTTTTCTTTTAATCTTTTAACTTCTCCTTCAAAATCCCTTCTTTTAGATTCTATCATATCATCAATTAACTTATTCCAAGAATCAGTAATTTCAATAGGAACCAATTTATGAGTCGCAGATGAGTCTCTCATTTCCGAGATAGATACATAAGCGAGTCCGTAAATAGCCATTTATTTTGAGTTATTTTCTAATAATGTTTTAAAAGGATGTTGACCGAGTTTAAAAAGAACAGACTCTAAAATTTCTTTCCTGGTTTGATAAAGTGGATATTCTTTTAACATGCAAGTTGTCCATGTTAATTCTCCCTTGAGAAGTGAGATGAGAAAATCTTTTTCTTGTTCTGTCAGTTCCATAGTATTATACTCTAAAACTGATAAAAAGTTTTAGTATGTCCAATCAGATGAACTATGAGTTCCAATTAATCCACCAACTGGATTACCATTCGGTTTATACTCTTTTTCTTCTTCACTTATCACGACTGCATAAGCTCTTTTAAAAGCTTCATACTTATCTATGAAGGGATTTACTTTGTATATCTTAGTAGCCTCTCTAATAACTTTTCTAATTCTTGTTAATGTATTCATTATCTATATATATATATATATTATTTTATAAACTTATAAATTTGTTTAACCAAATCCATTCTGCCTTTATTAAGTACCATTTTAAATAAAGTTTTTGAATAAATCCTATTGGTTTTCTGAACCAGTACGCAAATCCCATTTTGGTAGATATTCTCTTCCATTCTGTTGGTGATACCATCATTAAGCTTGGCATCCACTCTATATCATCACAAACTACTATCGGTACTTTTTGAGATACAAAATCAGCCGTAACTATATTAAATGATTCTGAAAATGAAACCTGACATCCAAAATCCATTGTCGATGCAACTCTAAGAAAATCCTTATGATGATACCAATTATGTTCGACTAATTCATGTTTAGAATCTTGAAAAAGAACTCTGATATTTTTAAGAGCATTCTCACCGGATTGTTCTTTTCTTGATGAATTAATATGGAATCTTAATTTTAACTTATGTTGATTAGAAAAATCAATTGCTGCCATCGCTTGTAAATACTGATTTTTCATTGGTCTTATTGCTCCAAAACAACCGACATTCACTACTCCTGGTGTTCTACCTGACCACTCTGATTTAACCTTCTCGTCTTCATAAAGATTAGGTAAGTGTAAAAAATTACCATTTGGAAATACTGACTTAAATTGTAAAGTTAGTTCTTCTGTATTGGGAGCGATAAAAACTTTATCGGTTTGTATTCTTGTGTAATCCCTTATCCAACTTGTTGCCATTCCTTCATTTGCCAGAAATGGTGCCTTGGAATGTACTCTTATTACCCATCTACGATGTTGATGTCTTTTAATATTTATTAATTCTTGGAGCTTAGCTGGAGTTACCCATAAAGCTTCTAATACAATAATATCTGGATTGAAAAGTGTTACCTCTTTATCAACTGAGTTACCATCAGCGACCGATACTAATTTTGTTTCTACACCACATTTTCCTAAGAAGTTTGATACGAATTGTGATGAATTATAAAGTCCTGATGTTACACCATATGAATCATGTTGAGTTTTTATGAGGAAGAGAATTTTTTTAATCATGAGAGTTTTGTAGTTTCCATTATATATAATGGAACATATTGTCAAAACCCTCTATTTTCGATAAATTTTAAAGATTTTTCAAATTATTTTTAGACATTAATAACTCCGAATTTACCACCGATTTTATCATCACCTAAAAATCGCATATCACTTACCTCACGAGCGGTTCCTTTTTTGAGCTTTTTTTTTCTCTTTTTATTTGTAGATATTGCTGGTGATTTAGAATAAACTCCCCAATTAGAACCAACATCACCGCTACCGATTGTACCACCACCTCCTGTAAATGCCGCACCATTAAGTGATCCTGGTGCAGATGATGGTTGTGCAGCAGTAACTGCTCCCATTCCTGCGGTTGTTGCTCCTGCAGTTGCATCTTCATATTGTTTAAAGGTTTTAAGGTGTTTCATATTAAATAATGTTAATTTTTGCTTTATAGTGTTTCTCAGTGTATGTGCCACGACCTGTCATATTAGGATAGAATAAGAAACTATTTTCTTTACCATCGAAATTAAAGTCTAAAAAGAAATGTGCTCCCCTATTATACTTCTCAGAATCACTTTCTAATATTTCCATATCATAATAAATCGGATCTCTGCCACCATAACCATATGAAATTTTACACTTTATTATGTGATCTCCTTCTGAGTCTGTTAATTTCAGTTTAAGTTCTTTTCCAACATCAATCATTTTATTTTCTTTAATTAAAAAATCTTTATACTTGAGGATCATATTGTATATATTAATTATTTAAATAGTAAAGTGTCTATGTTGAAAGTGATGTTTTTATCTACTGGTTGTCTAATTCCAGATACTCGACCTTTGCAGGTATATTGCCAAATCGACCAATTCAAATCGGGTGGGCCTTGATTTCTGAAATCGGCTATCCAGAGAGTATGTGAATTGTTAAAGTTTAGTTTAATATACTTATTCCAAAAGTTTACTGATGTATAAATAATTGGATTTACTCCGGTTCTACTTTCAATATAATCAACCATTTGATTAAGATTTTTGATTGCAATTTTTCTATTTCTTTTTGCAAACCAATAAGGTGTAAATTCAACATCTATTACTGGTCTTATATTAAAAGAGTCAAGATTTGTAAGAGATAAGAATAATTTACCTTGCTGTGTTCCAGAATATTGTGGTCGAAAAAAGTGATATATGCCTTTAGTTATCTTACAATTATCCCAGTTATATTGAAATCTATAATCGACTCTTCTGATACCTTCGGATGATTTAATGATTACAAACTTTATATTCGAATCAAGTTTTGACCATTCTATTTTACCTTGATAGAATGAAACATCTATTCCATAGATAGAATCCAATTTTTTTGTTTTAGGTGATACAATATCAACTTGATTTAAAAGTACTTGACCCTTAACTAAAAATATAGATAGAGTCAAAATTAACGTTAAGATTATTTTTCTCATTTTATTTTACTTAAAACTGATTGAATAATAGCTTCCTTTTTCTTACCATCTTTACCATGAAACTTTTCTAAGATATTAAATACTGAGAATGCAAAAGAGTCGGCAAAGTCTTCTCGTGGACTTCTACTTGAATATTTTCTACAAAAGTGTGCCTCTTCTTTATGGACCCAATTTGATTTTTTAGTTCCAGCTGCTTCACGACCTTTTCTTTTTTCAATATATCTTTTGAATCCTTTATCTACTTTTTCATTTATATCACATTTTTTCCACCCTGAAATTCTTTTCCACTCCGAACCAAATGAAATCTTTTCTACATGATCTATACAATGTCCTAATTCGTGTGTGATTATAAATAGGTTATATGGTATTCTTTTATTAAAGTGATGTAATTTTCTTTTAAATTTAAAGATACGAGGGTTTAGAATCATTTGATGATTTTTTCTATCAGACCATTTACCATGAACTCCACCCATATCTCTTAATAAAATTGTCTTTACTTTATTTTTAATAAAGGATTTATCAAATAATGAAAAGGCTTTATCTACTAAATCAACTTGATTTGGTTTAAAATCAGGATCAAGTTTAGTTCCCCATTTCTTTTTAAATTCTTCAATTGTCATAATTTATATATTAAAACAAAGAATCAATCTTAATCTCTCTTTGAATTATTGGAAGATCTAGTTCCATATTTTTAAATAATTGAAAGGCGAAATCATCATCTGGTATCTTACCAGAATAAAGACGGATTTCCCTTTGTTTATGATTATGTGAGACAATTTCTCCCAAATAGAACCAATCATCACTTGAGTTGTAGGTGATTGTATAACATCCTATAAATCCATCTGGAGTAGCTTGAGTTTCCCAAATTATAGTAGAGTCACCATCAATCTCATGGTTTGATATTTCAACAAAATGATAGATGGTTGGATCGAAGTTAGATTTAGTCATAGTGTAATTAATATATAAAGATATGAAAAAGTTTTCAAAAATTTACGAAACCAAAGAAAAAATATTAGATGTCATCGGAGTGACTGAAAATGAACTAAAAGAAGTTTGTTTAGATTTAATAGATGACTACGATTTTGAATTCAAAATTACGGCACAATATATCAGTCATAACGGAGAAATTTATTATAAGCCTGAACAAACAACTGAATATTATCCATCAATCCAAATTTCTCTTGTACGACAAGTAACTGACTATCACTCAGGAAATTCAATCATAAGTGGTGATGTAAGAAATTGGAACGGTGGTATTTATTATGAAGGTGATGCTAATCTAATAAAAACAATATATGAGACTATACAGCGGATGGAGTCAATGTTAGAGAGTGGAGATATAAAAGTATATTATGCTATTAGAAGTATAAACGATATTCATTTAAGAATTACTACACCAACTGAAGAAACGAAACTTCCA
>Ga0007813_1000870_pt1 | contig 10086 bp, 12 predicted proteins | sample CryBogCBE29Jun09_FD_71194 | JGI IMG/M metagenome (GOLD analysis project Ga0007813, IMG submission 71194) | Freshwater microbial communities from Crystal Bog, Wisconsin, USA - CBE29Jun09 | ecosystem: Environmental > Aquatic > Freshwater > Lake | place: Crystal Bog, Wisconsin, USA | collected... | reverse complement strand
GCTGTGTCCTTATGTTAAACTGTTATGACATAGAGTAGGTGGGTATGTCCAGTACCGTGACCTACACCTTTATTTATAATGGAAAGATATGAAATTAGAGCAAGCCATATTAAAAAACCTCATCTATAATGAGGAGTATCTAAGAAAAGTATTACCGTTTTTAAAATCTGAATATTTCTCCGACAGAACGGAGAGAACACTATTTAATGAAATTACATCATTCACGGAAGCTTACAATGCTCCGGCATCGGTTGAAGCAATCTCAATTGCCGTCAAAGAGAAGAACTCTCTTACAGATGATGAGGTTGAGAAGTGTGAATCTTATCTTAAAGAAGTTGAAGCTAGTAGCAAAGAACAAACCGAGGTACAATGGCTTGTTGATAAGACGGAAAAGTTTTGCCAAGAGAAGGCCATATACAATGCTGTATTGGGGTCTATTTCCATCCTTGATGGCAAGGACAAACAACACGATAAAGGTGCGATTCCCAAGATATTATCGGACGCTTTGGCGATAAGCTTTGATACCACAGTTGGTCATGATTACTTAGAAAACTCCGATGAGCGTTTTGAATTCTACCACCGCAAAGAAGAACGAATCCCCTTTGATTTAGAATACTTCAATAGAATTACTAAAGGTGGCTTGCCCGCTAAGACACTCAATATTGCTCTTGCTGGTTGTGTGCATCCAGAAACTAAAGTTAAAATTAGATATTGGAAACATACTGCCAATTAATATTCTTTTTAGATTTACACCTGTAAACTATAGCCCCAGGTGTAACGCCATTTTGAATTGCAGCATCTTCAACTGATTCATAGATGATAACACCATCGGTAACTTTCCTTCTGCGTACCGATGGTATATTAGTTTTAGTGCCTTTGGTTTTAGGAATATGTGGCGATCCAAAAATGTATCCTTCTTGTAATTTAGCATCAAAATCTTTAGGAGAAACCCTAATGAAAGTGGAGTCGCCAAGCTTATACATAGTTTTTTTATTTTTGTGCGTTTTTCCTCCCATGCTAGCTCGTTCCTTTTGTCCTTCTTTGCTAGCCCAATATGACCAAGGATTATTTGGAGAAATTATTGACGCTTTGCCACCCAAAGAGGATCTTTCTTTTCTTCCAGCTTCCGTTGACCAATAATAGAATGTATCTTTTGAACCGCTTTGTTTTTGTGTTTCTAGTCCCTTTTGGCGACTTAACTTTTTTTGTTCTTCTGTATATCCATAAATGCCTATCTTATTTTCTACACAAAATAAACCAATTTGCCTTCTTTGGTATGGAGATAACTCAGCACCAAGCATTTTCATGGACCGCAAGTCATTAGGATTTTTATATATTTTCCATAATAAAAAGTGAGCAATAATATGTTCTCTGATCGTTAAATATGTTAAGTTTTCAGGATCATTCAAACCACCAGAATGTTTAGGTACTATATGATGCTCATGTAAACCAGAAAATGGTACATATAATTTTTTTGCTTGTTTTCTTGATTCACATAATGTATAATAGATATCTTGATAGAAGGACATTTAATTTTTCTCCTGTTCCTGTTACATATATATTTAGTATTTTTAGGATGTTAAAATGAGTTTATTTGAAGAAAAAATTGTAAATATTTCTGAAATAGAAGTATTATTAAATAGCGGTTATTCTGTGGAAGTTGAATCTCCGGACGGATTTGTTCCGGTATCAGCATTTGTTGATAAAGGAGACTGGCAGGAGTATGTTCTAAAAACCGCTAGCGGAAAAACAGTTAGATGCAACTCCGACCATTTATTTGAAACTCCTTTTGGATGGAAAAAATCTGCAGCAATGGTGGGTATACCGGATGCAAAGGTATTGACTGCTAATGGATGGGAAGAATGCTCCGTTGTAAAAACAGAAAATAAAATTCCAATTGTTGATATACAAGTAGATCATAAGAACCATAGATATTATACCGAAGGAGTTTCTTCACATAATACGGGTGTCGGTAAATCTCTATTCATGTGTCATGTGGCCGCTGGTGCTATGGTTCAAGGAAAAAATGTATTGTATATCACGCTTGAGATGGCCGAAGAAAAGATTGCTGAGCGTATTGATGCAAACCTTCTCAATGTAACGCTTGATGACCTGATGGACTTACCAAAAGATATGTATGATAAGAAAGTTGCCAGAGTTCGTGAAAAGTCCACAGGCAAACTAATTATCAAAGAGTATCCAACAGCATCCGCTTCTGTAACTCATTTCAGGACTTTACTAAATGAACTTAATCTCAAAAGGTCTTTTGTACCTGACATTATCTTTGTTGATTATCTTAATATCTGTTGTTCTTCTCGTATCAAAGCTGGTGCGAATATTAACTCTTACACCTATGTCAAGTCCATCGCAGAAGAACTTAGAGGTCTTGCGGTTGAATATAATGTTCCTATTGTATCTGCTACTCAAACTACCAGAAGCGGATTCACATCGTCTGATCCAGGATTGGAGGATACGAGTGAGTCGTTTGGGTTGCCTGCAACCGCCGACCTGATGTTTGCTTTGATTTCTTCCGAAGAACTTGAGGAACTTGGCCAAATGATGGTCAAACAATTAAAGAATCGGTATAATGATCCAACGCACTATAAGAGATTTACAATTGGTGTAGACAGAGCAAAGATGAAACTGTTTGATGTGGAACAATCAGCACAACAAGGTATTGCTGACGCTGGCCACGGACACCAAGTTGGCGCTTTCAACAAGATTCAACCTAGCAAAAAATTTGAAGGATTTAAAGTATGAACCACATCAGTTATTGGGATAATGTCCTAGACAAAAATGTTTGTGATGATATTATTACTAGATTTGAAAGCAATTCATCGCAACAAGAACAGACTGTGATGGAAGGTCACCGTTCATTTACCGAAATCAATATCACTAAAAATATTGATGATTGGAATGATGTACAAAATTTACTCATTGGTAAAATGCAAGAGTATGTTCGTAAATACATTACAGCATTCGATATTGATGAATCTTGTTGGCCACAAAGCTTTGCTTTAGAGGAATTTAGAATCAAACGATATCTACCCAATGACAAAGACGAGTTTAAGTTTCATGTGGATGTGGGTGATTATACATCTGCAAAACGCTTCTTAGCTTTCTTTTGGTATCTTAATGATGTTGGCCAAGGCGGTGAAACAAACTTTCAAAAATCTCCAGCAGCCCGCATAGAGTATTCTGTGACACCTAAAGCTGGCCGGCTGCTGGTGTTTCCTCCATTATGGACACACCCGCATGTGGGTATGAAACCCATTAGCGGACCAAAATATATTATTGGCGGATACCTACACCATGTCTAATTTTGATAACTTTACCAGAGAAGATGGTCTCTATGTAGCTAAAGCATTCCATGATTATTTTAGTAATATTGGAAGCACCGAAGATTACATGCGTGATGAAAAGTTAAAGAGTGTGGCAGAATTACCATCATCATTATTTCCAATTGAAGATGATTTGTTCTCGGATTTCTCCATGCACCCTAAAGATATGGATATTGAGGTATGTGAAATTGATAATAACACTTGGGAAACATTGCTCACTATTACCAGTTCTCATATTAATAAAGCACCAGTTGGTAAAAATATTAAACTTGCTGTTAAAGAAAAGAACTCAGGAAAGATTCTAGGATTCATTCGTTTGGGTTCACCAGTAATCTATATGAAACCCCGTAACGAACTCTTAGGACAGGTCTGGATTCAACAGGAAGATACCGCCAAACGCTTCAACGCTTCTACTGTGATGGGATTTGCAATTGTACCATCACAACCTTTTGGTTTTAACTATCTTGGTGGTAAACTTCTGGCGGCTATTTGTACTAGCCATACTGTAAGAGAATTTTGTAATAAAAAATATGGTATGAATGTGTGTTTATTTGAAACCACCAGTCTTTATGGAAGCACCAAATCGGTGTCACAATATGATGGTATGAAACCTTACATTCGTTTTAAAGGTTTAACTGAATCAGATATTGTACCAATGATGCACGGCGACAGATATCATAATTTAAAAGAATATGTGGAAAGTAAGGTTGGAGATTTGCTAGCAGGAGATACCTCAAGCACTAGTAGAAAATTAAGAACTTTTACCAAGATGATTGCTCTTACCAAAGCATCACTTAAAGGTACTGATGAAGGACAGACATTCTCTTTAACGATTGAGAACGCTAAAAAGTTGACAGAGAAGAAAAGATATTATACATCTGATTATGGATTTAAGAATTCGGTTGATTATATGAATTGTAAAACTGATACTTTAATTCCTGGTGAAAATTATGAAAAGCATGAGCTATCTAACATCATTGAGTGGTGGCGGAGTAAAGCTATAAATAGATACGAAACTCTCAAATCTGAGGGTAGATTGAGAACAGAATTAGAAATCTGGACTTCAGGCAAAGACATTCAAATTATTAGATAAATAATAGATAACATCTAAAACCAATCAAAATGGCCACAGCTTTATCTCCATCAGAAATGACCAAACCCGGTAGAGAATACCGTATTCCATTATTTTTAAAAAAATATAAAGAGGGTGATGATTTTGTTTTGATGAATAATCAAAAAGTAAAATTGATTTACGATGAAAAAGTTTATAAACAATTAGAAAAAAAACAAGGTTTGTCCACAATACAATTCACAGCAACAAACGGAAAAATTTTAAAATTAAAAGATTTTCAAAAGACTAAAGAGTTTGGTGGAAAAACTGAAAGCACCACCCAAATCGAAGAAAAAGAAATTGTTTCAATAAGACAACAATTATCCGACATTCGTTCTAAAACCGGTGAACCCACCGTTCCAATTAAAATTAATTCTGTAATTTATAATGTAGTGGATATACAAAAAACTCCAGGAACTCCTAAATCTGATTTTCATTTTTTAGACATTAATGGAAAAGAAATTGTTTGGATGTCACATAAAGACGGAAACAAAGCATCCGACTTTCAGCAATGGGGTGGTGTTTCTAAAGTTGTTCCAAATGTTAATAAGCATCCAGAAACAAAAGAATTTATAGAACAAGTAAAAGAAAACTTTGAAGAAGGTTTTCCACCCAAAACAAATATTGTAAAAGATATTAGTGATAAAAAATTAAAAGCACAAGCTGTTTACGGTGATAATTACAAACCAGGATCTAGACAATACGGCAGAGATAACGTAACATTAGTTTTACAAGGTCCTGTGAAGTTGGTAAAAGTTGGACAGTACTATACAATCAAATCAAATCATACTCACAAAAATGGTGAACAGTTGACAGGTGAATATGAACCAACATTCAATGGAACTTACAGACAAGGCCGTGGTCAACCTGTAGCAAATGCTCGTTTAGGTATTTGGCCAAAAGTTGTTAAGAATAGAAAAAACACAATTATATTACCTAAAAAATAAATTATGGCACTCATTGATTTTGACAAACTCGCTAAGCAATATGCTGACGATAATGACTTTGGTTTCTCTGCTGTATCTGAAGCAGAATACAATGCAGTTATCAATACTACCACAAAGACCGCAGAGGATTACAAAGCACGGCTAGCGGAAGTAGAAAAGATTGTCATTCCTTTTCTTACCAAACTCCATTCTACTGGAGATAAAGAATACATATATTGGCCTAATAGAACTCCTATTATAGAGAAACAAATAGAAAGAATATTGAAACTAACTAGAGATTAATTATGACTGCTACTGTGATTATACCAACTACTGGGGCTCCGGAGGTTCGCCAAGCGATTGAATCTGTATTGAATCAAACTTATGATACAACTTGTTATGTTGTGTGCGATGGCGAGGATCATTATGGAAAAGTTTCAAATATTATCGGAGAGTTTGGAAGTAAAGTCAAGTTAGCTTCACTTCCTATCAATGTTGGTGCTAAAGGTTTCTATGGGCACCGTGTCTATGCAGCATTCACTCACCTAGTTAATACAGAATATGTTATGTGGTTGGACCAAGATAATTGGCTAGCTAACCGTCATGTTCAGTTATGTGTAGAAACCATAGAGCGTTACAATTTAGATTGGTGTTATTCTCTCCGTCAAATCCATGAAAAGTCTGGAAAGTTTATCTGCTTTGATGATTGTGAATCACTAGGTAAATGGCAAACTTATCATGGTATCAATCATATAGACACCAACAGTTATTGCCTCAAGACCTCTGTTGCTGTTAAAATAGCGTCAGCATGGCACGGTGGTTGGGGTCAAGACCGAGTGTTCCTTGGTGCAGTTGCTCAGCATTTTCCCAAGTTTGATTGCACAAATGAATATACTGTGCATTATCGTGTTGATGGTGGTAAAGGTTCAGTTAATGCTGAGTTCTTTATTAATGGTAATGAAATGATGAATAAAAAATATAATGGAGTGTACCCATGGCGTCAAAGCAAGACGATATCGTAATTGGTTTTATTACCGGTTACAAATTTGAAAAGATTGCACCGTGGGTTAACTCATTAATTCAATCCGGCTTTACCGGCCATAAGTGGATGATTTGTTACAATATTGAAAAAGAAGTGCTAGACAAATTACAAAGCCTAGGCTTCCAAGTTTTAAATATTGAAATCAAAGAGCAATTCAATATTGTCAATATTCGCTTTCTGCATATCTGGCAAATCCTCAAAGACTTACCATACAAACCTCGGTACATTATTAATACCGATGTCGCAGATGTTATCTTTCAAAAAGATCCTTCCGTGTGGCTGGAGGAAAACATTGGTGACAAGAAGATTGTGGTAGCCTGCGAATCATTAAAGTATAAAGACGAAGAATGGGGTATTAACAATATGTACCGTTCTTTTGGACCTGTTGCTGCAAAGCACATGGAAGATATTCCTATCCACAACGCTGGCACCACGGCTGGTGCGTATGAAGAATACATTGACCTGTGCTATAACATTTGGCTCTTATGCCAAGGGGCTCCAATGTATGTTGAGGGTGGAGGTGGCCCCGACCAAGCTGCACTCAATCTATTGCTATCACTCAAGCCTTACAAAGACATTACTATGTTTGTAAATCATGATGAGCCATGGGCTTGTCAATGTGGTACCACAGCAGACCTCAGGAAGATTGAGCAGTTCAGACCTAATTTATTGAGTCCTGAACCTACCTTTGATGGTGAGTTTGTGTATACCTCGGCTGGTGAGAAGTATAGTATGGTGCACCAGTATAATCGTATTCCGGAATGGAAAGAAAAGTTAGAGAAGAAGTATGAGTGATATTACTATTGTAACGGCATTCTTTGATTTAGGTAGAGGTAATTTGCCTACCGAAGTTCGTGGTCGTGTGCTACCTCAGCATCAGCACCGTAATAACGACACTTATTTTGATTTCTTTAGCAAACAAGCTAAGCTTCAGAATGATATGGTGATTTATACCACTAAAGATTGTGCTGAACGAGTTTATAATATCCGTAAGGAGTATGGCCTGCAAGACAGAACCAAGATTGTGGTCATGGAATCTTATTTGCCAGATGAACTCAAGCCATTCAAAGAAAGAATTGAAACAATACAATCTTCACCCGCATATTATGAAAAGGTAACCAATCCTCATCTGATTGAATATTGGCACGCAGATTATGTGTTGGTAAATATCTTCAAAGCTTTCTATGTTGCTCATGCGATTGATTCCGGCTTGGTGAAAACCGACCTGACGGCTTGGATTGATTTTGGTTATTGCAGAACAGACACCACGGTACCACCATGCAACAAATGGTCGTATGATTTTGATGCTGACAAGATTCATCTATTCAATATTCGGCCGATTGAACCTGAGCGTCCTATTGATTCTATCATCTATACCGGTGATGTGTATATTATGGGTTGTCATATCGTGGCTGGCACCAAGAAATGGGAATACTTTAGAAATCTAGTATTTGGTTGCTTAAGTAAGTTGCTTGAGCATAATCTGATTGATGATGACCAGACGCTCCTGCTGATGGCCTACCTAACTAATCCAGCCGAATTTGAATTGCACTCCGTGGCTCCGGAGGATTGGTTTATTATATTTAAGAATTACAATTTGGAGAAATAATGAAAATCTTTATTACAGGTATTGCAGGCTTCCTTGGTAGCCATCTCGCAGACAGGATGCTGGAGTTAGGTCACGATGTTATTGGTAACGATACCTTGATTGGTGGTTACCGTGACAATGTTCCTAAGAAAGCCAAACTGTTTATCATTGATTGCTGTGATGTTGAGAAGATGACCTATGCTATGGAAGGTTGTGATATTGTAATTCATGCGGCTGCAACAGCACATGAAGGTCTCTCTGTATTCAGTCCTAGCTTTATCACCAAGAATATTTTTGAAGCAAGTGTTGCTACAATCTCTGCTGCAATTCAAAATAAAGTCAAGCGTTTTGTATTCTGCTCAAGCATGGCACGCTACGGAAATCAACCAACACCATATACAGAAGATATGACTCCAATGCCGGAAGATCCATATGCTGTCGCTAAAGTTGCAAGTGAAGATGTGTTAAAGATGCTTTGTGAGACGCATGGCATGGAATGGAACATTGCTATTCCGCATAACATTGTGGGACCAAGGCAGCGTTACGATGATCCTTTCCGTAATGTGATGAGCATTATGATTAATCGTAATCTACAAGGTAAACCTGCAATTATCTATGGTGATGGCTTGCAGACACGGTGTTTCTCTTATGTTGGTGACTGCATCAACTGTTTGGAGAAAATGGCATTGGATCCCAATCTTGTTTCTGAAACAATCAATATTGGTCCTGATGAAGGTACAATTACTGTTGCTAAATTGGCTGAATTGGTTGCTGAAGCGACTGATATGAGAAAAGATAATATTTGGCCACCAATTCATTTGCCTGACCGACCAAGAGAAGTAAAACACGCATCTTGCTCAGCAGACAAAGCTCGCAAGTTATTGAATTATGAAACCAAAACTGTCTTAGAAAAAGCTATACAGGAAACTGTTGCGTATGTTAAGCAAAAAGGACCAAAACCTTTTGACTATACCTATCCGCTTGAAATCATTTCTGATAAAACTCCAACGACTTGGAAGAATAGGTTAATGTGAAGATAAAGATTTTTAGCCATGCTACCGATTTAAGTAACGACACCAGCATTACGCTGGAACAAGCAGAATTACTGGAGTCCACGGGGCTGCTGGACGCTGCTGATGAACTCAATATGATGTTGCATTATCATGAGCAACCTTTTGCGTGGTTAAAAGCCCGCTGGAGCGAAAAGAATAATGTCAACTATTATTTCTATGACGAATCTTATCAGCCATGGTATGAGTACACCACAGCACTACAGGTTCAAGAAGCTTGCAATGCTACCGAAGAAGAATTCTATGTGCTATACATTCATCACAAAGGCAACTTCACCAGAACGCACGGCAACATCAACTGGCGAAAGTATATGCAATACTGGAACATTGAAAAATGGAAAGACTGTGTTGCCAAGCTAGACGAAGGTTATGATTTGGTGGGTGGTGGATTCCTTCCCAATCCTCCGCACCCCTACTTTGCCGGTAACTTCTTTTGGGCTAGGAGTTCCTACATCAAGCGTTGCCAACAACTCATCAAGCCCACAGAGAATGATTTTGCACCACAATTTCTAGGCCAACCTCATCTGCGTTACGACTTAGAGTGCTGGCATGGAAGTGGGAATCCAAAATATTTTGATTTGCATCCAGGTCAACACGAGCGCTGGTACTTAGCACCAGAGACCTATCGTGATGATATGAAAGATGTTTGGGTGTATAGAACAACATGATAGTAGTTTCACCACGCATACACAATCTAGGTGACTTTGTTAATTGCTTACCGGCACTATCAGGATTGTACCAGGCTACCGGAGAAAAGATTCACTTTATCATCTGCGACCGGCTTCAGCAGTTCAAAGGCATCAAGCAACTCCTAGCAGCACAAGAGATGTTTAGTAAGATACAATTCGTCTATGAGAATCCTAATGTCATCAATTATATACTCATTGATGACACCGGTGCTGATGATGGTGATATCAATGTTCCATTATCTACTCGCAGGTACGCCAATTATATTAAACAGCATTCCAAAATTCAATTTGATGTTGATGCTGACTTTGAATTAAGAAT
>Ga0007813_1000863_pt1 | contig 10132 bp, 11 predicted proteins | sample CryBogCBE29Jun09_FD_71194 | JGI IMG/M metagenome (GOLD analysis project Ga0007813, IMG submission 71194) | Freshwater microbial communities from Crystal Bog, Wisconsin, USA - CBE29Jun09 | ecosystem: Environmental > Aquatic > Freshwater > Lake | place: Crystal Bog, Wisconsin, USA | collected... | reverse complement strand
ATAAGTTTTGATGGGATAGGTAATAAAGAACGGGTCTTTCGTAACGGAAAAGACTCAACCAAACAAATGTTGGAAGTTTTTACTAAATTAAACCAAAATGGTATTAAGTTTCGAATAAGATATACAATTCAAAAACTTAACGTTGATAATGTAGTTGAAGATATGAATCTAATAATTAAAACATTTAAACCTTGTAGATTAATTACATCAGTAGCATGGAGTACTTTAGATGAAAGTGATCATACAAAGTTAATGAATGCAAAGAATTTGCTTAGAGCAGAGTGGATAAATAAGAAAATAACGGTTCCTATTTGCGAATTATTTTGTGATATGTGTAACGGTTGTGGCGAACGTAAGGAGTTAAAAACTTATTTTACAAATGAAGGCAACATCACAACATATGAAAATTACGAAAATGCTCCTATTTTTCACGACTTTAAAGAAAAGGTAAAAAAATGATTATTGTTGATAAATTAACAGAAATACTAGATATTATAAAAGAGATTGAAACAGAAGATCAAGGAACCGCAGCAATTTTAATGGACGGTTTTAAATTATCATTAAACATTATTGATGCTGTTATCAAACAAGAAGAAAGAAAAACACTTGATATTTCCGAACATTTAGAAATTGTAACAAATATTTTAGGTATTAATTTGCGTGATTTAGTAATGCACATAATACAAACACAAAATAATCAAACAAACAGCGATAAAGAGCCTGATGCCGAAACATTAGATTTTATTACAGGTAATTTAGATGATTATGAAAAATTTTTAGCACAAGCAAAAGTTAAAGAAGATATTGATTTCTTAAATAAATCTTTATAAAGGAGAATTAATATGTCATTACCGGAAATAACAGCTGGCACAATTATTTCTGTATACGGAACTAATTCATCAGATGCTGTTGCTTATTATTATACTCCATCTGTAGGATGGATTATAACAAATTCAGGTTTTACTGGTTTTTTAAATGGTGTAAATGCTGAAAGAACCAGAAGAGGATGGTCCCAAATCAACGGATATTTTAGTGGAACGATAAATGCGTCAGATATTAATTTTTTAAAATCAGCAATTGAAGTTGCCGGACCCGCAGCTTCACAAGCATACAATGTTAATGGATCATTAACGGTTGTAACATATCCTCAAGCACCTATTCCAAGCGGATTTCCTGGAGTAACTGTAGGAGAATTAATTACAGCATCTAAAATACAGTTAATAACTGATGAATTATTTAATGCTGGCCAAGTTTGTACGTGTAATTGTAACTATTGTACTTGTAATTGTAACTATTGTACTTGTAATTGCAACTATTCTTGTACTTGTAATTGTAACTATTCTTAAAATTAAAAAGAAAAAATGAAAACTTATACCGAAGTCGAAGGAATTGATGCATCATCATATGCTGGAAAAGCAGCATTAGCCGTAAAAATTAAAGCACGTGGAATTTTAGGTGAAGATTTATTAAATTTCAAACTAATTAATTTTGTATCTTTTATGCTTATCCATGATAAATTTATGTCAAAAGGAATAATTATAACAGATGATAATAAAGAAGAATGTTATATTAAGATTATCGAATTAGGTGATGAAAAATTAATTAATGAATTAGAAAAATATATTACTTTAAAAGACGAAATTAAAAATATTGAACAACAAAAAGAAGAATATCAATCAATAATTTCAAAACTTCAAAATTTATCTAATAAAAACGATACTACTGAAGTTAATTTAATTATTGAGGAGTACTTAAGGAAATAGAATGTTAGTTATTGTCACAGGAATCGAATCAGTTGGAAAACCGTTAATTGCTAAAAAAATTAGTGAAAAATTAAATTCGTTTGATCAATATAAGTTTAATGATTATGTGATTAATTTTAGCGATGATAACCTTGATATATTCGATAATACTGGAAAATTAGTGTACGAACGTAACGGTGTTCATTTACTATTACATAATGAAGACGGATCTTTAAATGAAAAAGGGTTAAATGACCTAAATCAAATATTTAACTTTCGTCAATTAATTAGTAATACTATTTTTTCAACTAAAAATGAATTTGCAGATGTACGCATTGATCTTGGTTTCAACAAACAAGAAGATATTTTTGTTGATTATTACCCAATTTTGAGATTCTATAATAATAGAAAAGTTGATAATGTTGTAATATATGGTACATTTTCAAAAAGCATACTTGATCATATTTTTCAACTTATTGGAACAGATCTTAAAGTATTAAACATTATAAGAAATCCGTCAACTTCATTTTTATTAGATACATTTAATCACACAATGCCACCTGTTTTGCCAGATTCCCAATTTTATAACATAGTACCAATTGATCCTGCATTATCGTATGCTGCAACTCCAATTGTTGATTCTCTAATAGGTAGTATTGGATTAATGTCATTTGAGTATGTTACTACAGTTAAGTATGAAGATATCATAATAAACCAACAGTTTGAGTTTAATGGCGATACTATATTATTACAAGATTATATTAATTTTAATGGAATACTTTCAAAATACGATTTTGAAGAATTAATTCCTAACATTACAGATGACAAAATTTCCTGGATTGACGAATTTAATAAAGTATTTGCTGATATGTCACTATATTACAACTTTCCAACTACAACATATCATGATCTTTTTACACCGTTCGGATACCAACCTCTTTCATATAACACTATAATTCAACCACCTTCTGACAACTAACTATTTACTTGAGGGAAAATGAAAGCACTTGCAAACTGTAAGAAATATACAGTTACTTTAACTACATCTTACGAAACAGAACACGGCATATCGGGCCATACATTTGAAATGGCTGAATATTTTTTATATTTTACAAATCATAGTATTAATACATGTATACTTCTTAGTAACGGATTATCTAAGAAAGAGTTTATGATTGCAATTACAGAAAAATATAAACTATCAGACACTGAACTTTCTTTATTTGAAGAACGTGTTATCGAACATCGTTTTCCAAAAGTGTTGTTGGCAAATACAGTAATAATTGTAGATGGTTCTATGGATATTAGAACGTCTGAGATTTTAGCAACAAAAATATTAATGTTTAGATGTTCAACAAATAGAACATTTGAAATTGAAAAATCTAACATCATTGTTTTACAAGATTATGACATGTATGAACCTTTATCAAATTCAGTTCATTATAAAAAGAAAATTTTATTTGATTATTTTAAATCACAACCTGTAAAAGACAGACCAAAAAAAATTGCAATGTTTTATCTTACTGATATATGTCGTGCAGTATCAACAACAACTCTCAAAAACATTACGGAAAAATACAACTTTGATGAATATATCGCATTAGTTAATACAATACGAAACTTTGAGGGAATAACCGAATTAAAAGTTCCGATTGTAAATCTTTGGCAGATGTTTGACACATACATTTATACTTCTCCTAAAAACTTTAGCGATTGCTCACCTAGATTTGTTGTTGAATGTGAGTATTATGGTAAAGAAGTGATTTATGAAACAGAAAAACTTCCACTTGGTCTTCAAGTTCGACTAGCAGATATGAAATTAGGAATTGTTGGACTTAAAGAAAATGACGACATCCTTAAATTCATTTAGCACAGTTGGAATAAAAGTTGACAACACTACCCAGGCAAATAATCGAGCAAGATTATTTACAGGAAAATTGTGTAATTACCGTTGCGAATTTTGTTATTATAAAAACAATTTAACTGACCGAGATTCATTAGATCAAATTTTCTCACGTATTGATGATATTAAACGATATGGTATTGACGAAATAGATCTTTCAGGCGGAGAAAGTAGTGTTGAACCAAATTGGTTTAAAATACTTGAAAGATGTCAACAAGTTGGATTTAAAAATATCTCATGTTTATCACATGGTGGAAAATTTAACAATGTTGATTTTCTAAAAAAATCAGTTGAATATGGGCTATCTGAGGTATTGTTTAGTTTACACGGAGCAACTGCAGAAATACACGATCAAATAACAGAACGCACAGGATCGTTTAATAATCTAATAACCGCAATTAGGTTATGTCAACAACAAAGATTAAAAGTCCGCATTAATTGTACTGTATACGATGTAAACTATAAATCGTTAGATAATACATATGCAGAGTTAATAAATGACATTGCACCATATCAGGTAAACTTTATTACTCTTAATTATGGAGTTGATAATCAAAATTTTAGGTTTAATAATTATACACTTATTACTACTCAAATTAAGAAATGTATTGATAAAATTAAAGATGTAGTAAAACATATTAATGTAAGATATACTCCTTTTTGCTATATGCAAGGATACGAACAGTATGTTGTAAATTATTATCAACATATTTACGATCTACATGACTGGAATCTTGCAATGTTTGATCATACTATTGATACAATTCAAAAATATACTCAAGAAGAAAAACTTCAGCACAGTTATGATAAAGCAAAAGAACGGAGATTACATTCTTTTACAAAACATAATGATTGTAAGAAATGTCAAAACTTTTTTATATGCGATGGTATTGATAAAGAAATAGCTACCTTAACTCCTGTACACCCAATTACAGGTGATAAGATTACAAGTGTAAACTTTTATCGTACATTATGATTAAAATTTCAATTCTTTTACTTACGCACAATCGGCCTTTTCTATTTAGTCGATGTTTAGAAGCTATTTTACCTCAATTAACAAACGAAGTTGAAGTAATTGTTAATAATGACTCAAACGATATCGTAGAAGTTAATCATCCTTCGATTAGATATTTTTATAATTCTTATGATAATCTTTCATTAGTTTATAAATTTTTATTAGAAAGTGCAAACGGGCAATACGTTTATTATGCAGAAGATGACGATTATCTTACAACTAATATAGTCAAACATTGGTTAATATGGATTAACAATTATGATTTATTAGTTGGAAACTTCTATCCTACATATAGAAATGTTGTTGAAGATAAAACATTTTGGAGTAAAGTTAGAATGTTTTCGGAAGATGGATTGTATTTTCTTGATAAAGAACTGCTACAACTATCTCAATATGTTTTTAAAAAAGAGTTAATAACTAACTTTGATTTTCCAATGAATAGTGATATTCATAATGATATATTAATAGTTGAATATGCACTAAGTAACACAACAAAGATAAAAACAACAAATAAAATATTTTATTATCAAACAACAGATGGTGGGGATAATTTATCCTTTTAAATGAACATACCTTTTACTATTAACGATATTAAACAACAATACCGAAATCCTTTATTAGAAGAAGGAGTGGTGGGAGCGCACGGTGATCCAAATTGTATGAGAATTCATTGGGATATTATACGATATGTGATTTACATTGTAGCTACTGTTATGCTCGGGCAAGTGAACAATGGAATGAGCTTCCTTCAAAAGATCATATTAATGCAAATTTAGAGTTAATTAAGCAAATTGATAAATCTGTTGAAGTAATCCTGCTTGGTGGCGAACCAACATTACATCCACATTATTTTTATATATTAGATCAACTTAATTCTTTTCAAAATATAATATCAACTGCAATCATAAGCAATGCACAAAAAAAGTTTAATAAAGAATGGATTCAAAAACATAATCAATATAACAACTTTTTCTTTAATATAACAGTTCACCCAAAAGATTCTAATATTAACATAATTAAAGATGCAATAATGTTATGTGATAAATCAAAGTTAGTTGTAAATATAATGATGTTAGGACCTAAATTTGATTTAGTGATAACAGATATGATCAACTTTTGTTTGTCACACAACGTAACAATAAAAGTTAATATTCCGTTTCATCCAACAAACACTTTTCAATTTATGAAATCAACCGAATTGTATAAAGAGTGGATTAGTAAATTTGCAGATAAGTTTGAAAGATATCTTTATTTTGAGTTAGTTGACGGTAGAACCTTTAAATTAAATGATATTGATGTATACTTAAATGGACTTAACAAATTTACCGGATGGCAGTGTTCTAATAACAATTGGGAAATAAGTGTAAAATCAAAAGAAATAAGACGTTGTTGTAAAGGACCATCAACTCCTGGTTCTATGTCTTGTGTATTACCTGCGTGTACTTGTCAAGGATTACTTAGTGCTGAAAAGTTTAATACCAATAACTAAAAGTGATAAATTTGTTGTTGAGATTTATATATCGCATAAGTGTAACTACGACTGTGATTATTGTCCGTTGCATGTTAATGGAATAAAATTTAATGAAATTGATTTTAAAAAATTATTATCATTTTCACATCCAGAGGGATATGACGTATATATTTACGGAGGCGAACCGTTGATTCATCCTCAATTGTTTGATCTACTTAATCACTTAGGAAAAGAAAGAAAGATTGTATTACAAACTAATCTTTCAGCTAAACCAGAGATAATATTGCGTATTTTAGAAGAACATAATAATGTAGTATTTTCTCTTTCTTATCATTATAAGTATGCAGATTTTAAAAAGTTTTTAACTAACACTAAATTGATCAGTAATGCAAATAAGTTACACGAAGTATCAGTTATGTGGATAAGTGATCATGATGATAAAATATATAAAGTCTATAAAATTTTTAAATCACTTTACAATGATCGTACATGGCTTCAACCAACTTTACCAAATAAAGATTCGTTAGATGAATGGATTCTTAAAACCGAAATTCATTTATTTCTTAGAAAATATCTTCCTTCAATAACAAATTTTAGGCATGAACTTTTAATTGATGGTAAAAAGAAAACAATGTTAGAAGCTTATGCAGATAATGATGATTTAAATATTTGTGGAATACGATGCTATATTAATAAACATAGAATAACATATGACGGTCATACAAACGAATGGAGATATTGTACTGCCGATGTTGTCTATAGAGAAGTTTCTTCTGAAACTTGCCATCGAACATTCGGATGTGCAGCAGATTTAGGATATGAAAAACATTTTGAGAATACTTTATGAAAACTATTTCGATTGTGACTTCAATTCCTGATGTATACAGTTATAAATCATTTTTTGAAACAACTGAGTTGTTTTGCAAGTCGGTTCGTAGAGTTGACAAAATAACGCCGTTATATGTATTTGTTCCATTAAATTATAATAAAATATATGATAACATTGTAGAAGAGTTAGATCTTATTGTTATCTATTTAGACTTACCTTTTTCAGATTTATTAATGTCTAATGTGTTGGCAAATATACCAAAATATATATCAACCACGCATTTTATATATTTTACAACTGAAAATTTAATGTTAGACAAAATAGATTATACTTTATATACAAATAATAATATCTATGTAACATTGACAAAAATAGAAAATGATAATTCTTATTTTGAATTTGAGAAGACAATTCACAAATTGTTTTCAGGGGTTAAAAACTCAAATGAAAATATGATACTTGAGTATATGATTGCAGGTAGAACTGATAGTATGTTGTGGAAAGAATTTAATATGTTAAGTATTGATATATTAAAATTTTTAGAAGATGATTATGATAAAGTAAGTGAATTTTATCCTGTTTCATTACAGCATTACATATTACCGTCAGCAGACCTTGTTGCTTTAAATTTAATTTATCAACAAGGACATTATTCATTTAAAAACTTTCCAAATTCATTTATCTCATTACATTCAGGTCTTTCGGAAAAATATCAACCAGCTGATAATAATAGTTTATTTTATCAATACTCTGGATTATTCCATCATAAAGTTGATCTGTTTCTAAATTTTCCAGATAATGAATTTAAGAGATGGTTAGGAAAACAATTATTTTCAATTAATCCTCAACTTGCAATTAAATTATGTCGAACTTAATAAAGCAATATCATATTAATAAACTAGCAAACAGCGAACACATTGAAATACATTGGGATATTTTTAACATGTGTAATTATCACTGCTCATATTGTTATATGAGAAGTGGAAGTGAATGGAATAAAATTGCAAATTGGGAGATACAAAAAGAATTAATATTAAAGTTAGCAAATACAGAAATATCAGTTCACGTAAAATTAATAGGAGGGGAACCAACATTACATCCACATTTTTTTGAATTTGTACAAAAATTACATAACTCATTGCATATTGTTAGCAAACAAGCTAATTCAATAACAATAATCTCAAATAATTCAAATTCTCAATTACGGTTAGTTGATTCAGTTGTTTGTAAAGATATTAATTTAATTTTAACATATCATGCCGAAGAAGCAGATGTTGAGTTATTTGTAAAAAATACATTATCCTTAAAAGAATGTAATTTTAAGAGTATACAAGTTAGCATTATGGCACATTTTAATAAACATCACCATAAAAAGTTTGAAATTTTGATTGATACTCTTAAAGAACATAATATTGATTTTACCTTAGCTTATATAACAATAGATAGCAAATTAGCAAAACTTAATGATGACTATTTTTCATCACTAAATAAATTAGTGGACCAACAAGACAAACATTATTATTTTGAATATACTAATCATATTGAAAAATATTCCGGACTTCAGTTACGAGATGCTATTAAGCAAAGAAAAACTCAATTTAAAGGGTGGGACTGCCAATTAAATGAATATCATATAAGCATTTATAATCAAATAACTCGACGATGTATTGGAAAAATATATAACATTGAACATATAATAAAAAATAATAACGATTATACCGTAACCTGCCCAAATGATATTTGCTCACATGATTGCTTTTTAGGATTTGTAAAAACTAAAAAATGAAAAAAATACTTTTAGAATACTCTTATAAACATAACCTTTCTCATATTCCATCTGCATTATCGATGATTGACTATGTAGATTATCTTTTTACTAATAATCTGGTAACTCCAACTGATTTTATAGTATTAGGAAAACCATTTGGTTCTCAAACTTATTATTTGGTTTGGAAAAAACTTGGATATTTAGATGATATTGAAAATCTATCTGCAGGGGTTAAACATGATGAAATTAAATTTGTTGATTATTCAGAAGAAACTATAGGAAATGCATTAGGAGTTGCAGCCGGAATTGCAATGACAACTTCAAAATTGGTTTGGGTAAACTTATCTGATGCAGCATTACAAATGGGCAATACATTAGAAGCTATTCAATTTATTGGACATCATAACCTTAAAAATATATTAGTGACTATTGACTATAACGGTGCTCAAGTATTAGGAAAGACATCTGATATATTACCCGTTGATCCTATTATAAATTTATTTAAAGGATATAGATGGGCCGTGTATGATACGTTAACTAATTTTGTTATTGAAGATTGTCCAAAAGTATTTGTTTTAAAAACAATTAAAGGTGGAGGAATTCCTACAATTGAAAAGGATACAAAATTATGGCATTACAAGAAGATCAAAAATATAGAAGAATTACAATCATTGGTGGCGGAACTTCCGGATATCTAAGTACATTATTTTTAGCAAAGAAATTCCCTTCAATTTATATTGATTGGATTTATCCAAAAGAAAATAATAATATAGGGGTAGGCGAAGCATTAGTTCCAATTGTTTCTAATTTTTTAAAAGATTTAGGAATATCAATCTGGGATATCTTATTACATTGCGAAGGTACACTTAAATTAGGAGTAGTATTTGACGGATTTAATCAACCTAACGAATCGTTTGTATATCCATTTGCACCCGGCGGTGTTGAAAAAATGATCAATTTGAATAAAATTTCAAATGATATTCAAAAATACAAACATTTAATTTCTGTTCATATGAAGGTAACTAAATTACTTGAATATTTAGATGATATTATTAACACTCTACCAAATGTTAACATCGTACGGTCAGAAATTATTTTATCTGAAATTGATCAAACAGATAACTTAATTGTCGATTGTACAGGGTTTAACCGAAATATATTATCAATTTCAGATAATTTTTTTAAACATCCGGGAATTTTTAACAACAATGCATTAATATTTAGACACACGTATTCTGATATTGAAAATCAACAATTACCGTATTCAATATTTAAAGCAATGGAGTACGGGTGGTGTTGGCATATTCCTCTTCAGCATGAATTAGTAATCGGGTATGTGCATGACGTTGACTTTATTGAGAAGGTTGAGGTTGAATTTCAAATGTATATTAAACAGATGTTTGG
>Ga0007813_1000854_pt1 | contig 10185 bp, 5 predicted proteins | sample CryBogCBE29Jun09_FD_71194 | JGI IMG/M metagenome (GOLD analysis project Ga0007813, IMG submission 71194) | Freshwater microbial communities from Crystal Bog, Wisconsin, USA - CBE29Jun09 | ecosystem: Environmental > Aquatic > Freshwater > Lake | place: Crystal Bog, Wisconsin, USA | collected... | reverse complement strand
AGATTCATCAATGAACTTTTACCCACGTTGGGTTGGCCCGCAATCACGGTTTTGATGCCTTCTTTCAAAAGGACACCATTTTTTGTTTTATTGAATAATTTTTGAGTTGTTTCTAGTGCGTTTGTGAGGGTTTGGTCAACCCTTTGAAAATCCAAGTCGTCGAGTTCCTCTTCAGGAAAATCAATGTGCGCCTCAATGAAAATGCGCGCTTTTGTGATTTCTTCTAAAAGATGATTGATTTCCAGTGAAAAAGCTCCCGACATCGATCTGGATGCGCTTTTTGCGGCCAACTCTGTGCTCGCATCAATCAAATCGATGATTGCTTCAGCTTGAAAGAGATCGATTTTGTTGTTTAAAAACGCTCTCTCACTGAACTCGCCTGGCCTGGCCAGTCTCAAATTGGGCAGTGTCTCTTTTTCTGTTTCTGCATGGGTGAGTTTTGCAAGATCGAAACAATGCTGCACGATTCTTTGAAGAACCACTGCCCCACCATGGCCTTGAATTTCAATGACGTCTTCCCCGGTATAACTCCTGGGGGATTCAAAATAAAGAAATAAAACCTCATCGATGAGATCGCCTTCTCCATCTCGGATTTTTAAGTGGTGTGCGCGTCTAGATTCAAGTGGCTTCTTTAAAAGAGCGCTTGCAAACGCTTTCAAATCTTTACCACTCAACCTCACCACGCCAACAGCCCCTCGCCCAGGTGCTGTGGAGATGGCGACGATTGGGTCTAGACGATCATGCATTTCAACTCATTTTAACGAGTCACGCCTAACTTCTTATTGATCAACCATTGTTGTGTGATCGACAATATATTGTTGGTCAACCAATACAAAACCAATCCAGATGGGAAGAAGAAGAACATCACGCTGAAAGCGAGTGGCATGATCCACATCATTTTGGCCTGAATAGGATCTGGTGGCGTTGGATTCAGCCAAGTTTGCAACAGTGAGGTGAGCGTCATGAGCGCTGGCAAAATGAAGAACGGGTCCGGTGCAGACAAATCTTGAATCCATCCAATCCACGGTGTATTTCTCATTTCAACCGTTGACAACAACACCCAATAAAGCGCAATGAAAACAGGAATTTGAATCATGATTGGAAGACAGCCACCCATTGGATTGACTTTCTCTTCCTTGTAAATTCGCATCATCTCCATCTGAATTTGCTGTGGCTTGTCTTTCAAGCGCTCGCGCATTTCCATGATCTTGGGGTTGATTGCTTTCATCTTGGCCATACTCTTGTAAGCCTGTGCGTTCAACCAGAAAAACGCTGCTTTCAACATCAAAACCAAAGCAACAATTGACCACCCCCAGTTGCCCAATGTGGCATTGATCTTGAAGAGCAACCAATAAAGTGGCTTGGCCAATATGGTGAGCCATCCATAGTCTTTTACCAACTCAAGTCCTGGATAGATCGCTTCGAGTCGCTTTTCTTCTTGAGGACCGGAGAAAAATTTCGCTTCGGATGAAGTTTGTTCACCAGGATTCAAGGTCTTGAGTGTAGAAATCATGCCAACCGAATACAGATTGTTGTCTACTTTTTTTGCAAAAAGATCTCTCTCGCGGCTATCGGGAAATATCCATGCGCTCGCATAATAATGCTGAACCATGGCAACGTAGCCTTCGCTTGAATGGTTCTGTATGCTGACCTCGTTTTTTTCAATGTCTTTGAAATTGATCTTTTGATATTTCTTTTCATCTGTATAAACTGCAGGGCCCGTGAAGGTTGAGTAAAAAGATGACTCACCATCAGGCTTGTTGCCGTCTCTTACCAATTGAACATACAACTTGGGTTCAATGCTTTGATTCGTTTGATTGATGACCGTGTGTTTAACGCTCAAATCATATTGGCCTGGATAAAGGGTAAAGGTTTTGATCAAACGCAACCCATCTTTGCCAACGCTGGTGAACTCTATGACGCTGGGTTCTTCGCTTGTTTTTGACTCTTTTGAAGCAACCAACTCCATGTGTGTCTTGTGATTTGGTAAATCGCTTGTGTTGCTTGCAATCAATCCAGTTTGAGCCATGTAAACTCGATTTGGAGACTGTTCCAAGAGTGTGATGTTCTCTGTCGGATTTTTTTGATCCACTTGTTTGAGGAACCGAGTCTTGACAACCGATGCGCCTTCCGAACTGATCGTCAGTTCAAGAACATCATTTTTAAGAACATATGTTTGCTGTGCGGCTTGTGTTTTGCTCTCGCCTTGCGCAATGAGTTCCGTTGGAGCTTTATCACCCACAACTGGAACTTGCGCGTTCGTACCCTGAGCATTGGGCGTTTTTGTTGCCTGAACTTGCTCTTGCTTTGGAGGGAAAAATGTCGGTTTTTGACCGTTATAAATTTGCCATTGGTCCCACAATAGAACCATTGAAAAGCCAAAAACAACCCAAATCACCGTTCTTTTAATATCGTTCATAGCTTTACCAAGTGTTACTTCTTTTTTTGTGGAACCAAATCAACTCCACCCACATTGAATGGGTTGCAGCGACAAATTCGTTTAACCGTTAAATATGAGCCTTCTAGCATTCCGTGACTCCTCAATGCTTGAATGGAATATTCAGAGCAAGAAGGGTAAAAACGGCACGATGGCGTCAAAAATGGTCTGATCAAATACCGATACGCCAAAACAAAAAAAATCAACGGGTTTTTCGTCACAACGTTTGAACTTTCTTGAATAACTCGGTCAAATCAGCATTGATTGTCGTTTTTAAATGTGACGATGTTGCGCTGATGAACTCATTTTTACCAATTTCTTTTTTGAGTCGAACAACCATGAGGTGTGTTTTGGGCCAAAACGACTGGTTGAGCTCTAGATGGGCGTAAATGAGTCTTTTGAGCGTATTTCGAGTCACTGCTCTTTTGGCCCATCTTTTAGGTACCAACGCACCCACACGCAATTGAACCTCTTGGTTTGGTTTGTTGACGTGTAATGGCTTTGGGCTTGAATTCAAGCTTGCGTTGAATTTTTCGTCGGTTGTCAGGTGGAGCACGAAAAATTGCGAACGAGAAACGATTTCTCCTTCGCGCATCACCTTTTGAAAGTCATCCCACGAGCGCAAACGAATCATCAATCACGCCCAAGAGCGCTTTGCTCAGACTGCCAAACGCTTACGACCTTTGGCGCGTCTTGCGTTGATCACGGCTCTTCCGCCACGCGTTTTCATTCTCACCAAGAAACCATGTGTTCTTGCGCGACGTGTTTTTGAAGGTTGATATGTTCTTTTCATCTTGATTCATCCAAAGGTCAAATTACCCCAAGTCAGGGAAACCTAGCATTATCCCAAAAAATCAAGCATTTGTAATCACTTTTTTATTTATCCACTCAAGTGTTGCACACGAGTACTTTGGTTCTATTTTTGTTGATATTCTTTGATTTTGTTCGTTTTTATGCTCTTTTTTGAATTCAATCCTTCTGTGGATAATTTTTTGATAAAGTGGCAAAAAACCACGTTAAACTACAAAGTATCCACAATTAAAAATAACAATGCCTCTCGGACTTCCTCCTTCTAGCGATGCCAATGATTTTGCGTTTGAGCAAAACTCTACTTTGTGGAATCTGTGCATTCAACAATTGGCACAAGAGTTACCCGAACAGCAATTCAACACTTGGATCAAGCCCCTTAAAGTGGATGTTGCTTTGGATGGAAGCAAAGTTGTCATTTGGATTGCCAACCGATTCAAATTGGATTGGATTCGAGCTCAATATTTTCAGCATTTGAGTGCATTGCTTGAGAAATTCAATGGTCAACCCATCAAACTCGAGTTGGCACTTCTTGCAAAAGATCATCCCCCAGCAGGTTACAAATCCAATCTGATTCAAGAACTCGAGACCACACTTGAATCTGCGCCTATGACCGAAGATGGGCAGCAGCAAGGACACAAATCTCGCCTCAATACGGCACTCACCTTTGAGACCTTGGTAGAGGGAACAGCCAATCGCATGGCCAGAGCTGCTGCCATGCATGTGGCTTCAATTCCTGGGCAGCTCTACAACCCTTTGTTCATTTATGGCGGTGTTGGATTGGGCAAGACCCACCTGATGCACGCTGTGGGCAACAAGTTATTGGCTGATCAGCCAGATGCAAAAATTTTATATATCCACGCTGAGCAATTTGTCTCTGATGTGGTCAAGGCCTATCAACGAAAAACGTTTGATGAATTCAAACAACACTATCATTCACTTGACTTGCTCTTGATCGATGATGTTCAGTTCTTTGCAAACAAAGATAGAACACAAGAGGAATTTTTCAACGCCTTTGAAGCCTTGTTGGCCAAAAAGTCTCACATCGTGATGACCAGTGACACTTATCCCAAGGGCCTCACCGATATACATGAGCGGCTGGTCTCACGCTTTGATTCTGGCTTGACGGTTGCCATAGAACCGCCTGAGTTGGAGATGCGCGTGGCGATTTTGATCAGCAAAGCCCGTGCCGAAGGCACAGAAATGCCCGAAGAAGTTGCCTTCTTTGTCGCAAAAAATGTACGCTCCAATGTTCGTGAACTCGAAGGTGCATTGCGGAAAATACTGGCTTATTCGCGTTTTAACCAAAAAGAAATCAATATTCAATTGGCGAGAGACGCTTTGCGAGACCTTTTATCGATTCAAAATCGACAGATTTCGGTTGAAAACATACAAAAAACAGTGGCTGACTATTACAAAATCAAAGTTGCTGATATGTATTCTAAAAAACGGCCTGCTTCCATCGCCAAACCACGCCAAATTGCCATGTATTTGGCCAAAGAACTGACTCAAAAAAGCCTACCGGAAATTGGAGAGCTCTTTGGCGGACGTGACCACACAACGGTTTTACACGCTGTACGTAAAATCAGTGCAGAGCGTCAACAACTCAACGAGCTCAATCAACAATTGCATGTTTTAGAGCAAACGCTCAAAGGATAAGCTTGTGGATAAAAAAAGAACAACCCTCAAGTTATCAACAGACCTTTGCTCCTTTGAAAAGTTATTCACTTTTGACATTTTCTCTCCAGCTGCCAATTTTCCATGTTAAACAATTCTCAACTCGTTGATTTCAATCATAATTCGGCTGTTATGCACAGAATTGTTGCTTGCTTATCTACTACTACTATTTAAATTAAATACATTAAGAGGTTAATGTGATCATCTTCAAAGCCACCCAAGACAAAATTTTATCCATCCTTCAAACGGTCAGTGGCATCGTTGAGAAACGACACACCATGCCAATTTTGGCAAATATATTGATTCAAAAAATTGGAAAAAATATTCAATTCACCACAAGTGATTTAGAAATTCAAATCAAAACGAAAGCTGCCCTAGACGGTGACGATCAAGATTTTTCTACCACTGTGGGTGCACGCAAAGTCATTGATATTTTGCGCAGTATCTCCTCTGATCAAACCGTGACGCTTGAATCGAGCCAAAACCGTGTGATTTTGAAAGCAGGTAAAAGCCGCTTTACGCTTCAGACCATGCCAGCCGATGATTTTCCAAGCGTGAAAGAGACCTCACCTTTTGGATCGGTGTTCAGCGTTCCACAAAAAACACTCAAGCATTTGATCAGTCAAGTTGCTTTTTCCATGGCTGTGCATGACATTCGGTATTACTTGAACGGGATACTGTTTGTGGTTGAAAACAATGAACTTCGCTTGGTTGCTACCGATGGTCACCGACTGGCTTATTCGAGTTCAACGCTTGAGAACGACACGGAAAAGCAAGAAGTGATTCTTCCCAGAAAAACAGTGATGGAGCTCTCACGTTTGTTGTCTGATTCAGATGATTTGATTGACATTTGCTTTGCCAACAACCAAGCACGATTTGTTTTCAATGATCTTGAATTCGTCACCAAATTGGTCGAGGGCAAGTTCCCAGATTACAACCGCGTGATCCCTAAAAAACAAAACAATACAGTTGTCATTGATCGCTTGAAGTTGCTCGCTTGTTTACAAAGAACGGCCATCTTGACCAGTGATAAATTCAAGGGTGTTCGCATCAACATCGAATCCAATGCCTTGAAAGTGAGTTCAAGCAATGCTGAGCAAGAAGAGGCTGCTGACGAGATCGACATTGAGTACAGTGGACCCAATATTGAAATTGGTTTCAATGTCACTTATTTGATCGATGTCTTGCTCAACATGAGCCAAGCCAACATTTGTTTCGATCTTCCAGACTCTACGAGCTCTGCTTTGATCACCATTCCAGAAAATACTTCCTTTAAGTATGTTGTTATGCCGATGAGGATTTAAGAGAAAAACTTTTCTTATTGACTCATTTTGAGAGACCTTATGACTGAACCCACCGAAAATCAAAACAATACAACAAATCTTGAGGCATACGGAGAGAGCTCAATTCAAATCCTAGAAGGCTTGGAAGCTGTTCGAAAGCGTCCTGGCATGTACATTGGAGACACATCGGACGGAACGGGTCTTCATCACTTGGTTTTTGAGGTCGTTGACAATTCCATCGACGAAGCGCTGGCTGGCCACTGTGACGACATTGTGGTCACCATACACACCGACAATTCCATCAGTGTCTTTGACAACGGTCGTGGCATTCCAACGGGTGTCAAAATGGATGATAAGCACGAGCCCAAACGCAGTGCTGCAGAAATTGCACTCACTGAATTGCACGCTGGTGGAAAATTCAACCAAAACAGCTACAAAGTCTCCGGTGGACTTCACGGTGTGGGTGTATCTTGCGTCAATGCATTGTCCAAATGGTTGCGCTTGACGGTCAGACGCGATGGTCAGGTCTTCAACCTGGAATTTGCCAAAGGTTTTGTTCAAAACCGAATCGTTGAAGTTCAACAAGGTGTTGAAATCTCACCCATGAAGGTTTTGGGACCTACGGAGAAAAGAGGAACAGAAGTTCATTTCTTACCCGACACAGACATCTTCACCCAAAACAACGATTTTCATTATGAAATCTTAAGCAAGCGCTTGAGAGAGCTCTCTTTTTTGAACAATGGTGTTCGCATTCGCCTCATTGATGAGCGATTCGGTAAGGAAGATGATTTTTCAGGTGCCGGTGGTGTCAAAGGCTTTGTTGAGTTCATCAATGCTGGTAAAAAAGTTTTGCACCCAACGGTTTTTCATGCATTGGGAGAAAGACCAGCGGATACTTACGGTGGTATAGCAGGGACTCACATTGGTATCGATGTGGCCATGCAATGGAACGATGGATACAGTGAGAGTGTTCTTTGTTTTACAAACAACATTCCCCAGCGCGATGGTGGCACTCATTTAACGGGTCTCAGAGCCGCCATGACCCGCGTAATCAACAAGTACATTGATGAGCATGAATTTGCCAAGAAGGCAAAAGTTGAAGTCACTGGCGACGACATGAGAGAAGGTCTTTGCTGTATTTTGTCGGTCAAAGTTCCTGAGCCCAAATTCAGCTCACAAACCAAGGACAAGTTGGTTTCCAGCGAAGTCAGAGCGCCTGTGGAAGACATCATTGCTAAAGCCTTGGGTGACTACCTGCAAGAAAAGCCCAATGATGCAAAAATCATTTGTGGAAAAATTGTCGATGCGGCTAGAGCGCGTGAAGCTGCTCGCAAAGCACGTGAGATGACGCGCAGGAAAGGCGTTTTGGATGGCATGGGCCTTCCTGGCAAGCTTGCCGATTGTCAAGAAAAAGACCCATCACTTTGTGAAATTTACATCGTTGAGGGTGACTCAGCTGGAGGTTCTGCCAAACAAGGACGGGACCGTAAATTTCAAGCCATTTTGCCTTTGCGTGGAAAAATTCTCAACGTTGAAAAAGCAAGATACGAAAAGCTCTTAACCAGCAACGAAATCTTGACTCTCATCACAGCTTTGGGCACTGGCATTGGAAAAGTAGGATCCGATTCCAGCAAGTCAGGCAGCGATGATTTCAACATCGATAAATTGCGTTACCACCGCATCATCATCATGACCGATGCTGACGTTGACGGTGCGCACATCAGAACACTTTTGCTCACTTTCTTTTATCGGCAAATGCCAGAGCTCGTGGAACGCGGGCACATCTACATTGCGCAGCCTCCGCTTTACAAGGTTCGAGTGGGCAAGGAAGAGCAATACTTGAAGGACGCCTCAGCTCTGGATGGCTTTTTGCTCAAAGTGGCACTCAAGGATGCGTCTCTCACCACTGGTGGTGATCAGGCGCAAACGCTCTTTGGTGAGACGCTGGAGGAGTTGGCCAGGAAACACCAGGTTGCCGAAGCCGTCATTGCACGCTTGAGTGGTTTCATGGACGCAGAGGCATTGCGTGCGATTGCCGATGGTGTGGCCGTGAACCTTGACAATTTGGATCAAGCCCAAAACAGTGCTGCAGCGATGCAAGTCAAATTGCGCGAACTCGGCAGTGGATCTGTGGTCACGGGTGAGTTTGATGTTCGCACCGATAAGCCCCTGTTGCGCATCAGTCGCTCACACCATGGCAACGTCAAGAGCAGCATCATCACGCAAGACTTTGTGCATGGAGCGGACTATGCGGCTCTTTCTGAAGCTGCACTGACCTTCAAATCTTTGATCTCTGAGGGAGCCATCATCTCTCGAGGTGAAGGAGAGCGTCAAAAGCAAGAAAAAATCAGCGATTTCAGGCAAGCCATGAATTGGCTCATTGGACAAGCTGAACATGCAACTGCAAGACAACGCTACAAGGGTCTTGGAGAGATGAATCCTTCTCAATTGTGGGAAACCACCATGGATCCCACAGTGAGGCGTTTGTTGCGCGTTCAAATCGATGATGCGATCGAAGCTGACCGTGTTTTCACCATGCTCATGGGTGATGAGGTCGAGCCTAGACGCGATTTCATCGAAACCAACGCCCTGCGCGCGGCCAACATTGACATCTAAAAAGAGCGCTCTTGGCAGCTCTTTTTAGAACAGTCCAGCGCGAAAGTCGTTGACCGCCTGAACCAATTGCTCTTGGGTGTTCATCACAAAGGGCCCATATTGTGCAATGGGTTCTTTCAAGGGAACGCCGGCAATCACAATCGCCTTTGATTTGGCTTGTCCCCTGAGTTTGAGGGTTTCACCATCATTGGCCATGATGGCCATCGTGCTTGTTGGGATGATTTGCGAACCATCGTGGTTGATGTTTTGCAATTCACCTCTGTAGACAAAGATGAATGCATTTGCTTTTGGATCCAAATTGAATTCAACATCACAAGCAGATTCTTGCGGAAACCATAGATCATAGAACTGAGTTTGTGTTTTTGGGGTTTGCATGGGACCCAATGTACCTTTGAAGTTTCCTGCAATCACTTTGACACGCGCACCGCTTGTGTCGTTGTGAAAAGGCATGTCGGAAGGCTCAAAGTCTTTGTACTTTGGGGTGCACATTTTTTCTTCTGAGGGAAGGTTCAACCAAAGTTGAAAACCTTCCATGCGCCCATCTTCTTGCTCGGGCATCTCGCTGTGGATGATGCCTCGACCTGCGGTCATCCACTGAACGCTTCCAGGACGCAGCAGCCCCTCATTGCCTGCGTTGTCTTTGTGCCTCATCCTTCCCTCGATCATGTAAGTGACCGTCTCAAACCCTCTGTGGGGGTGATCAGGAAAGCCGCCGATGTAATCACTTGCATCGTCGGTTGCGAAGGAGTCCAGCATCAAAAAAGGATCCAGTCTGATTTGCAAATCCTGTGTCAAGACGCGTGTGAGCTTGACACCATCGCCATCGGAGGTGGGCCGGCCTTTGACCAGTCTCTCTATGCTTCTGTCGTTCATGTATTTAGCCTTTGCTGATGATCAGACATGCGTTTGTGCCCCCAAACGCAAACGAATTTGACAATGCGTGTGTCAAAGCTTTGTTGCCATTGTTTTTACTTGTGATGACGTTGATGTTCATCTCAGGGTCTACTTCCATCTCGGTGGCATTTTTGGGAATTGTGTTTTTCTCCAAAGCGCGCAAACAAACCAAAAGCTCCAAAGCGCCGCTGGCCCCCAAGAGGTGACCATGGATCGATTTCGTAGAACTCACAGGGACTTTATGGGTTGAGAACACTTCTTCAATGGCTTTGGCTTCACTTGAATCGCCTTGGTGGGTTGCTGTTCCGTGAGCATTGATGTAGTCAATGTCAGCGGCGTTCAGGTTGGCATCTTTCATTGCTGCACGCATCACTTTGATTTGGGACTGCGTGTTGGGTTTGGTCATGTGTTGACCGTCGCAATTGCTTGCAAAACCGCTCAAGAAAAAACGGGTTTCTTTTGGCTGCGTTG
>Ga0007813_1000851_pt1 | contig 10214 bp, 11 predicted proteins | sample CryBogCBE29Jun09_FD_71194 | JGI IMG/M metagenome (GOLD analysis project Ga0007813, IMG submission 71194) | Freshwater microbial communities from Crystal Bog, Wisconsin, USA - CBE29Jun09 | ecosystem: Environmental > Aquatic > Freshwater > Lake | place: Crystal Bog, Wisconsin, USA | collected... | reverse complement strand
CAACCGATGAAGGGGGCATTCAGTTTCGAATTTTGAATGGTTCAAAAGGGCCTGCCGTTCGTGCCACAAGAGCACAAGCGGATCGGGTGCTCTACAAAGCGGCCATCCGTCGACGCCTGGAAAACCAAGAGAATCTATTTTTGTTTCAGCAGTCTGCGGAAGATTTGGTTCTTCAAGGGGACCGGGTTTGTGGTGTCGTGACTCAGGCCGGCATTGAGTTCTCTGCCCAAACGGTTATTTTGACAGCAGGAACATTTTTGGACGGCAAGATCCATGTGGGGTTGAACAATTACTCTGCTGGACGTGCGGGAGATCCACCTGCCCTGCGCTTGAGCGCCAGACTCAAGGAGTTGAAGCTTCCTCAAAAGCGATTGAAAACGGGCACACCACCGCGCTTGGACGGCAGAACCATTGACTTTTCAAAATGCACCGAGCAGCCAGGAGATGGCATGCCGGGTGGTCAGGGTGAAAAGGTGCCGGTGTTCAGTTTCATGGGACACGACATTGAGCACCCCAAGCAAGTGTCTTGTTGGATCACCCACACCAACGCCAAGACACACGACATCATTCGGTCTGGGTTTGACCGAAGCCCCATGTTCACGGGAAAAATTGAAGGCGTTGGTCCCAGGTATTGCCCCAGTGTTGAAGACAAAATCAATCGTTTTGCTGACAAAGAAAGCCATCAAATTTTCTTGGAACCTGAGGGTCTCACCACCCACGAGTTTTACCCCAACGGCATCAGCACGAGTTTGCCTTTTGACATTCAGTATGACTTGGTTCGCTCCATGGTGGGCCTTGAGAACGCGCACATCTTGCGACCAGGTTACGCCATCGAATACGACTTCTTTGATCCCAGAGAGTTGCGATCCAATTTTGAGACGCGCTCCATCGAGGGGCTCTTTTTTGCGGGGCAAATCAATGGCACCACAGGTTACGAAGAAGCCGCAGCCCAAGGGCTTTTTGCCGGGATCAATGCCGCCCTTCGTGTCAAGGAGCAAGGCCCTTGGTTGCCCGCCAGAGACCAGGCTTACCTTGGCGTTTTGGTCGATGACTTGATCACCAAAGGGGTCACGGAGCCCTACCGAATGTTCACGTCCAGAGCCGAGTATCGCTTACAGCTTCGCGAAGACAACGCCGATTTGCGCCTCACCGAGGTCGCACACCAAATGGGCCTGGTGGGAGAGGCGCAGTGGCGTGCTTTCCAAACCAAGCAAGAAGCTGTTTCACGTGAAACACAAAGACTGAAGTCACTTTGGGTCAATCCTAAAAATTTGAGTGTTGAAGCGGCAGAACGGGTTTTGGGTCAGAAAATTGAGCGAGAGTACACCTTGGCCGATTTGCTGAGAAGGCCTGGTGTGGATTACGCTGCTTTGATTTCCATGGATCCAGCGCGACTTGAAGACCCAACGATTCAAAGCATGTCAGAGGTGTTGCGCCATCAAGTGATTGAGCAGCTCGAGATCAACGCCAAGTACTCAGGCTACATTGAGCGACAAAAGGATGAGGTGCTCAGGGCCGAGCATTTTGAGAACATGCTTTTGCCACAAGACATGGATTTCATGCAAATTGGTGCGTTGAGCATCGAGGTCAGACAAAAGCTGCAACAGTTCAAGCCCCAAACCTTGGGTCAAGCCTCTAGAATTTCAGGCATCACGCCAGCGGCCATTTCTCTTCTTCTCATCCACCTCAAAAGAAGTCGTCACAAGGGCTTTGCACCCAGTGAAGAGTCCGAACCGGTTGAGGCCAGCGTGACTGCTTCAACATGAGCCATGCGTCTTTGTGGCAAGAGGCAGAGGAGTTGTTGGTCCAAGGCCTAGAGGGCTTGGACCTTGAGAGCACCGAGGCACAACGATCAAGCTTGATGGAGTATGCCCGGCTCATGCTCAAGTGGAACCGTGTGTACAACTTGACAGCCATCACCACGCCCAAAGATGTGGTGGTGTTGCACCTTTTGGATGCATTGGCTGTGATTGGCCCCATGCTCAAGGCGAGACCTGCGTTGACCCGTGTGCTTGATGTGGGGACTGGGGCGGGCATCCCTGCGGTTGTTTTTTCAATCATGTGTCCGCAAGTGAACGTCACTTGCGTGGATGCCGTTCAAAAGAAAATTGCTTTCATTCAACAAGTCGTCTTGGCTTTGGGGCTCACCAACTTGACCCCTTTGCACTCGCGCGTTGAAACCTTGAGCGATACCCATGAGCTCATTTGTTCCAGGGCCTTTGCTTCGTTGAAAGACTTCACCGACCTCACCCGAGCCTTCTTGTCAGAAGGCGGCGTTTGGATGGCGATGAAGGCAAAGTTGACACCTGAAGAGCTGGACGCTTTACCCAAGGACTTGAATGTGTTTCACGTGGAACCAATCCAAGTTCCTTTTTTGGATGCGCAAAGGTGTTTGGCTTGGATCAAGCCCTGAGCTTGGGGCCTGAGGGTGTTGGCGTTTGATGTAGGGGGTGTTTCACGTGAAACCCATCCAAAAAGAAAGTGCAAAAAGTCCTCTCTTCGGCCTCAGTTGCCGTTAAACTCAATCCCTTTCTTCGGTCACAAGGCCCTTGAGGGTTTTGTCGCTTGATGTGTTCATTTAGTCAGAAAGAGGGCCATGGCTCACATATTTTGTGTTGCAAATCAAAAAGGTGGTGTGGGTAAGACCACAACGACGGTGAATCTGTGCGCCGGTTTGGCCGCCTTGGGGCAGCGGGTCTTGATGGTCGATTTGGACCCGCAGGGAAACGCCACCATGGGTTCAGGGGTGGACAAGCGTCAGCTTGAGTTGAGTGTGTACGAGGTCCTCTTGGAAACTGCAACCATTTCTCAAGCGGCGGTGAAAAGCAATTGGGGTGAGCGCAACGCCAAGCATGCAACCTACGATTTGATTGGTGCCAGCCGAGAGCTCGCGGGCGCTGAGGTTGAGTTGGTGAACCAGGATCGCCGAGAAAAACGCCTCAAAGAAGCCTTGGCGTTGGTTGCCTCTTCATACGACTTTGTGTTGATCGATTGCCCGCCATCGCTCTCGTTGTTGACGCTCAATGGTTTGTGCAGCGCCAATGGTGTGATCGTGCCCATGCAGTGTGAGTATTTTGCGCTGGAGGGCTTGACCGATTTGGTCAACACCATCAAGCAAGTTCATGCGAACTTGAACCGGTCTTTGAAAATCATTGGCTTGTTGCGCGTGATGTTTGATCCTCGTGTGAGCTTGCAAGTTCAGGTGAGCGATCAATTGAAGGCACACTTTGCCGAGAAAGTCTTCAACACCGTGATCCCCAGAAACGTGCGTTTGGCAGAGGCTCCCAGTTTTGGTTTGCCAGGCGTCGTCTACGACCCACAAGCCAAAGGCAGTCAAGCCTTCTTGGCGTTTGCGCAGGAAATGATTGAGCGAATCGGTCAATTGAAATAGCATTTTAATAATACTTTAGTTTGTAAAAATACGGTTTTTCGGAAATTTGAATCAAAGCATGGCTACAAAAAAACAAATGAGATTGGGTCGGGGTCTGGAGTCTTTGTTGGGCCCAAGTGCACCACAAAACCAAGAGAACAGTGCCGGTGTGGATCAACCCAGTCGCTTGGATTTGAGCGCCTTGGTGCCAGGAGTCTATCAACCCAGAACGCGCATGGACGAGGGCGCGCTTTACGAATTGGCCGAGAGCATCAAGGTCCAAGGCGTGATGCAGCCGATTTTGGTGAGGCCTTTGGCACAAACGGGCAGTGAGCCCCAGCGCTATGAAATCATTGCGGGAGAGAGGCGATTCAGGGCCTCCAAACTCGCAGGTTTGACGCAAGTACCGGTCTTGGTGCGAGACGTGCCCGATGAAGCGGCTGCGGCCATGGCGCTGATTGAGAACATTCAGCGTGAGGACCTCAACCCATTGGAAGAAGCACAAGGTTTGCAGCGTTTGGTCAAGGAGTTTGGCCTCACGCACGAGGAAGCCGCTCAAGCGGTTGGGCGCTCAAGGAGTGCGGCGAGCAACTTGCTGAGGCTCTTGAATTTGGCGGAACCCGTTCAGATGCTCTTGATGGCGGGGGACATTGACATGGGTCATGCCCGAGCGCTCTTGAGCCTTGAGGCGGCCACACAAATCACCACAGCTCATCAAATTGCTGCCAAGCACATGTCGGTGCGAGAGGCCGAGCGACTGGTTAAAAAAATCGGCGCAGAGTTTCAACTGGTTGCAGCCAAGCCGCAAAAAGAAAAATCGCGAGACATCAAGCGCGTGGAAGAAGAGCTCTCAGACCTTTTGCTGGCCCAAGTTGAGGTACGCGTCAAAAAACGCGTCAAAAGAGGAGGTCGATTCGAGGAGATGGGCGAATTGGCCATTCACTTTGGATCCTTGGATGAAATCAATGGGCTCATTGACAAGCTGAAAAAAAGTGTGGGCGAGGCCTGAACACAAAGTGCACCTCAACAACCCAAAAACAGGAGTCACGCATTGGGACAAAGACTGACTAGCATCGTCACCCGCACAGGGGATCAGGGCGAAACGGGATTGGCCAATCAAACCCGCGTGCCCAAAAACCACCTGAGGGTGGAGTGCATGGGAGAGCTCGACGAGTTGAACTCCTTCTTGGGCCTGTTGCGCTGTGAGTCCTTGGCGCAAGAGCACCAAGAATTGCTCTCTTTGATCCAACACGATTTGTTTGATTTGGGCGGCGAATTGGCTTTGCCTGGCATGGACATATTGAAGGAGACGGCGGTCATTCGACTCGACGAGGCGATCGCTCGCTACAACGACACGCTTGAGAGCTTGAGGGAATTCATCTTGCCAGGTGGTTCTCGTGCCAGCGCCTTGGCACACGTGGTGCGCACCGTGGCCAGGCGAGCTGAGCGGCACTTGGTCGCACTCTCAAAAGAAGAGGGCGTGGGATCCTTGGCACTTCAATACTTGAATCGCTTGAGCGATTTGATGTTCGTATTGGCCCGCGTCTTCAATGCACACCACCATGTGCCAGATGTATTTTGGAAAAGCGAGAGGCTTAAAGCCAGTGGCTCAGACCTGAGCTCAGGCTGAAGCCTTGGTGGTCTAGGCTCTAGTTCTTGTCTTTCAAGATCAGCATGGTGATGCGAGAAATGCAGCTCATGCGTCCTTGGTCATCGACGATCTCAATGGACCACACGTGTGTGCTCTGTCCGATGTGAAAGGCTTTGGTGGTGCCATGCACCCATCCATCACGCACGCCCCGCAAGTGGTTGGCATTGACTTCAAGGCCCACCGTGTGAAACCCACTGGGGCAAGCGTAATAGGCACCACAAGATCCCAGTGTTTCAGCCAACACCACGTTCAAGCCCCCGTGCAGCAAGCCAAAGGGTTGATGGGTTTGGGCATTGACCGGCATCTTGGCGCAAATCGTGTCTTCACCCACTTCGGTAAAGACAATGCCAAGGTGATTCACAGCGGTCTTGAGGTGAGAGCGCGTGAGGATGTCAACAGAGATGGGTTTTTGCCAAATGGACACGATGGATGATAGACGCGGTGAGCCAAGGCATCACCTTGTGCAATTATTTTTTGATTTTGCCTTTGGGGATGATGACCGTGGAGAGCATGGTTCGTGTGGGCTCGAGCAACTTGGGTTTCTCGGTTGCGAGACTCAGGTCTTTTTTGGGCTTTTTTTGCTCTTTGTTCGATTTGGCTTGACCTTTGGCCATGATGTGATCCTAATTGTGTATTGAGTTCCAGTTTACACCGCAATAGAAGATTTGAAGCAGAAAAAGATGGCCAAACCCTTGCCCTTCATTAAAGAGTCAGAGATCAAGATCTCCGCCATCAGGTCTCAAGGGCCTGGGGGACAGCACGTGAACAAAACCTCAAGCGCCATTCACTTGCGGTTTGATGTCTTGAGCTCGAGCTTGCCTGCAGGTGTAAAAAAACGCTTGCTCGCCAACCCCTTGGCCAACATCACGCAAGAGGGGGTGCTCGTCATGAAGACACAGAGCTCCAGGAGTCAAGAGATGAATCGGTTAGAGGCGTATTCAAAATTGCACGCTTTGATTGAGCAAGCTTTGATCGAGCCTAAAATAAGGGTCAAGACCAAGCCCACACGAGGCTCCAAGGAAAGAAGGCTTGAGAGCAAGAAAAAAGAGGGCTTAAAAAAAGCATCCCGAGCGAGTGTGCGACAACTCGCATAGACTATTGTCTGAACAAGTTCACGCAGACTTTGCAGAGCTGAATAAAAACAAATCACAACTTAGAGAGAAGACACCATGAGCCGAGTTTCATTTCAATGGGAAGATCCTTTTTTGATTCAACATCAGCTCAGCGAAGAAGAGCGGATGATTCAAGTTGCAGCGGCAGAATATGCGCAAAAGAAACTGGCACCTCGTGTTCAAGATGCCTTTCGCAATGAGAAAACCGATCCACACATTTTCAGAGAAATGGGTGAGTTGGGTCTTCTTGGGCCAACCATCCCCGCTCAATACGGTGGGCCAGATTTGGGTTATGTGAACTATGGGCTCATTGCCAGAGAGGTCGAGCGTGTTGACTCGGGCTATCGCAGCATGATGAGTGTGCAGTCCTCTTTGGTCATGCTGCCCATCTTTGAGTTTGGCACTGAGGCACAAAAGCAAAAGTATTTGCCCAAGCTCGCCACTGGAGAGTGGATTGGTTGTTTTGGTTTGACCGAGCCCGATCACGGCTCTGATCCCGCAGGCATGATCACACGCGCACAAAAAGTTCCTGGTGGATACTCGGTGAGGGGCAGCAAGATGTGGATCTCTAACAGTCCCATTGCCGATGTGTTTGTGGTGTGGGCCAAAGAGGTGACAGAGGATGGTGCCGTGGGTCCGATTCGAGGATTCATTTTGGAAAAAGGCATGAAGGGCTTGAGTGCACCGGCCATCCACGGCAAAGTCGGCTTGAGGGCCTCCATCACTGGAGAGATTGTGATGGACCAAGTGTTCGTGCCTGAGGAAAATGCCTTTCCCACGGTCCAAGGCTTGAAGGGTCCCTTCACGTGTTTGAACAGCGCGCGCTACGGCATTGCTTGGGGCACACTGGGCGCGGCTGAGTTTTGTTGGACCACCGCCCGCCAATACACATTGGACAGGAAACAATTTGGACGCCCACTCGCAGCCAACCAACTCATTCAAAAGAAGTTGGCCGATATGCAAACCGAGATCTCATTGGGGCTTTTGGGTTGTTTGAGGTTGGGTCGAATGAAAGAAGAGGGCACCGACTCGGTGGAGATCACCTCCATCTTGAAGCGCAACTCTTGCGGCAAAGCTTTGGATGTGGCGCGCATGGCGCGTGACATGCTCGGTGGCAATGGCATCAGCGATGAGTATGGCGTTGCAAGACATTTGGTGAACTTGGAAGTGGTCAACACCTACGAGGGTACCCACGACGTACACGCCTTGATTTTGGGTCGAGCCATGACGGGCATCCCTGCATTTGCCAATTGAGAGTTGAGGACTTCTTGTGAAAACCAAAGAGCGCGTTGTGGTGGGTCTGAGTGGTGGAGTGGACTCGGCGGTCGCGGCGTGGCTCTTGAAACAAGAGGGTCACGAGGTGGTGGGTATATTCATGAAAAATTGGGAGGACGATGACGACAGCGAATACTGCTCATCCAACCAAGATTTTGTGGATGCAGCGGCTGTGGCCGATGTGATTGGCATCGACTTGGAGTTTGTGAACTTTGCAGCCGAATACAAGGATCGCGTGTTTGCTTCCTTTTTGAGCGAGTACCAAGCGGGCAGAACGCCCAATCCAGATATCTTGTGCAACGCAGAGATCAAGTTCAAGGCCTTTTTGGATCATGCGATGCGACTCGGGGCCGAGCACATTGCAACGGGTCATTACGCCAGGGTACAGCGCGTGGGAGATGACATGCAATTGCTCAAAGGTGTTGATGACAGCAAAGACCAGAGTTATTTTTTGCATCGATTGAACCAAGCGCAGTTGAGCAAAACGTGGTTTCCTGTGGGCGAACTTAAAAAAACGGCGTTGCGTCAATTGGCCTTGGACATTGGACTGCCCAATGCAAGGAAGAAAGATTCGACGGGCATTTGTTTCATTGGTGAAAGACCTTTTCGTGAGTTTTTGAATCGCTACATTTCCCAAGAGCCAGGACCCATTCGAGATGAGGCCGGGCAAGTGATTGGCAAGCACGTGGGCTTGAGTTTTTACACCTTGGGTCAGCGTCAAGGCTTGGGCATTGGGGGCGTGAAAAAAGCCTTAGGCGAGGACACGGTGGGAGATCATGAGCCTTGGTTTGTGGCCTACAAAGACATGGCGTCCAATCAACTCGTGGCGGTTCAAGGACACGATCACCCAGCCCTTTTGTCGCAAGAGTTGCAGGCCTTTGATTTGTCGTGGGTGAGTGGTCACCCTCCATCGGTTGGTGCACATGGTCTCAGTGCGAAAACCCGCTACCGTCAGCAAGATGCAAGTGTGCAAGTGGTCTCCAGCGAGTGTGGGCGTGTTGCGCTTCGCTTTGAAGAGCCGCAGTGGGCGGTGACACCAGGTCAATCGGTGGTCTTGTACGAGGGCGAGGTGTGTTTGGGTGGAGGGGTGATTGAGAGTTTTGTGCCTGAGCTGAGTTTGGCCCATTTGCCAGCGGTGGCTTGGCCAGCGGAGAAGAAAAATGTCCGCAAAAAAAGCAAGTCAAGGGGTAAGCCAGTCGCTCAGACCCCAAGTGCAATGGGTTAATTGGAGCGATTGAGTGCGAGCATCTCGCGCGATGCTCGCATGAGGGTCTCTTTGAGCCACAAGTGTCTGGCGCTCGCACCTTTGGGTTTGAGCCACAAGAGATCGATGTGAACGGGTGGCAGTTTGATGGGCAAGTCCATCACACAAACCTCGTCTTGAAGGCCCGCGACTTGCACAAAGTGTCTTGGCAACACGGTGATGAGGTCTGTGCTCAAAACCACACGACCGGCCGTTGCAAATTGATTCACGGTCACGACCACGCGCCGTTTTCGCCCGAGGGACGCGAGCGCCTCATCCACGAATCCAAATGGGCGACCTGAATAGCTTACGAGCATTTGACGTGCCGAGCAAAAGCCCTCGAGTGTCAGGGGCTTGTGGCTCAAGGGGTGATCTTTGCGCATGACACACACGTATTCCCCTTCAAACAAGCGCAAATGTTCAAAACGAATGGGCTCATCGGAGTGGGTTTGTGCACTCAAATCGGCCAAAACAGCGGGGAAGTAACCCACGGCAAAATCAGCCTGCGCATCCAACAAAAGCGCGCGCGGATCTCGCGTGGTCAAGGGAATGACCCGAAGGGAGGCGTTAGGCGCGTCTTGCTCGAAAATCTTGGACAGACTTGGAATGAGCTCGGCAGAGGTTGCATCAGACATGGTGAGCACAAAAGAGGTCCAGCTTGAATGCGGCTCGAACTCCTCAGGCGACAAAGCCAGCTCCAAACCGCTCAAAGCATCTCTCACGCTTGGCCAAAGGGCTTTGGCAAGGGCCGTGGGGACGAGTTTTTGACCCTCTCGCACCAGCAAGTCGTCCCCCAAATGCTCTCTGAGTCTTCGAAGTGCGTTGCTCACAGCCGGTTGGGTGAGAGAGAGCGTGAGCGCGGCACGCGTCAAACTCTGTTCAGCCATGATGGCATCAAAGACACGCAACAAATTGAGGTCTAGGTTTCGAAAATTGATCGATTGTGCAAGCAGCATCACCATTGTGAATAGTATACATCACCAATATAAAGTTGAATAACACTAGGTAAAACCCTAATATAGCGACATGCAGCACATTTTGCTGAGAAATATTGAAAGGAAGTAACCATGAGTACCTTTGTGAATCCTGGTTTTATCAAATCTCACCCAGGCGTGAATCGTTTCGAGACCATGATGGATGGTTTCAAGGGTGTCAACAGCACAGCCGAGAGCAGTGGCAGAAGCATGGTTGTGCTTTTGTTGACGGCCGCGTTTTCCGCTTTGTTGGTCGTTGCCAACCAGGTGATTGACACATGGACCGAGGGCCATTTGATGTTGGCTTGGATTTGTTTTTGGACCTTTGCGTTTTGTTTGCTGGTCTTGGCCATCACACCCATCAAGGGCGTTGTTCACAAAGTGGGTCAATCGTTTGCGTCATGGATTGTTTCCATCAAACGCGATCAAGAAGATCAACAGATGTGGGAATTGGCCAAACAAGATCCCAGATTGATGTCTGAGCTCAAGTGCGCGATGCTCAAATCACAAGCCTGAGCAAGCTCGGCTCTTTTGAAGAGCTTCAAAACAAAACCCCTTGTGAGCTTTGAGCGCACAAGGGGTTTGTCGT
>Ga0007813_1000849_pt1 | contig 10218 bp, 8 predicted proteins | sample CryBogCBE29Jun09_FD_71194 | JGI IMG/M metagenome (GOLD analysis project Ga0007813, IMG submission 71194) | Freshwater microbial communities from Crystal Bog, Wisconsin, USA - CBE29Jun09 | ecosystem: Environmental > Aquatic > Freshwater > Lake | place: Crystal Bog, Wisconsin, USA | collected... | reverse complement strand
TCCATGCGTTACAAGGCAACTGAGCGTTATGCGACCGGTTGGCACGACGCAAGAAATATTTTCGGTACTGCCGGACTTTAATCCAAATGTAATAAAATCAAAAAATATTTTGAACCCCGGCCCAAAAAGCTGGGGTTTTTTGCATTATTATATGTATATGGCAAAAGATAAAGAAAACCAAAAACAATTAGCAAAAGAATGGTATGAACGCAACAAAGCGCTAACCATTGAACGATCACGCCTTTGGGCTTTGGCAAATCCGGAAAAGAAACACGCAGCACATCGAAAAAACCGCGAAAAAGATTTAGAAGCGCACAACGCAAGAAATCGCGAATGGAACAAAAATAACAAGCCAGTAAAAGCCGCGTTAGAATGTAAGCGTAGAGCTTCCCAACTACAACGCACCCCAAAATGGGACCCGAATGCGCACCTGATTATAGCCAAATACCAACTAGCCGCTATGCTCACTAAGGCATCAGGCATTGAGCACCACGTAGACCACATTATCCCCCTCCAAGGCAAAAAAGTCTCAGGACTACACACCTTTGCCAACCTCAGAGTCATCCCCGGCTCAGACAACGTCAAAAAATCCAACTCCTTTACAGTTTAGGGCGGTTTTTCTCCCTTATTTGCATTATTATATATAAGGAAGATTAATCCCATTCTGACCGCCGACACTTCCCGGCGAGACGACTTAGAGACAGCTTGGGGTACCCACTAAGATAAGGAAATACCATGTCATCAACATTTACAGGCCCATTACGCATTTTTAAGCGTAACAACCCAACTAACAACGGTACAATCGCCCCAGACAACACTGGTGCAGCTTCAGCCTCACAGCAAAGCTACATTACCAACCCAATCACTACTACTACAGCCACTACAACAGTATTTACTACTGCTGATGTAGGTTCAACAAGCGTAACACCATTCGTGTTACCAGCTGGTGCATTAATCAGCAACATTCGTTTTTACCAAACTGACGCCCCCGTTGGATTAGTTGGTGGTGTTATTACTGTTGCTATCGTTCAGACTAGCCCAACAGACGGCTCATTGACAACTACCACTATCGGCACAATTACCCCTACCGCGGCCGGTGGTGTTATTGCCTATGTTCCAACAGCTACTGCAGCGGTTGCAACAATTCTTAATAATATTGGTACACTAGATGCTACGTTGACTTTCACATCAGCTACTGTAACAACATTAACTAGTGGAACTGTTGCTGGTACATTTGATGTATCTTACACACCACGCAACGTTGACGGCTCTACAGGCGCTTACGGCGCTGGTCTCTCTAACAGCTAATACAGACGGCGGGGCAACCCGCCTCCTTTAACTTTTAGGAGAAACCTATGGCTAATGCCTACAATCCGTTTACATCACCCCCTCATTCCGTAACCGTTCAAGGCGCTTACGAGCCATTTGACTTGCAAGTTTCACGTAGTCAGATTATGGGCCACAATAACATTCAATTGTTTGGCTACAGCGCAGCTGTTGGCTCTACAGCACTTGGCCCACTTTGGGAAGGTTTGACCGTTTCTGGTGGCGCCTACGTTTACCCCGGATCTGCACTGCAGATGACTTTGGTATCCAGTAATGCCGCTGATACACAAATAGTTCAAATCCAAGGTTTGGATGCTAACTACAATTTGTTGTCTGAGTACGTTACATTAAATGGCACAACCGGTGTAGTATCTGTAAACTCATATTTACGTATCAATGGTTTGTATATTACTAACGGTGTCAACGCCGGCACTATTACCTGCAAAAATAGCACTAACTTGTACGCCCAAATTAATGCGGGCGTTGGTCAGACACAAATGTCTATCTATACTGTACCAAATGGTTATACATTCTATTTGACTTATGTCCAAGCAGATTCTAGTATTGGCTTTACATCAAGCAACTACATGATTTTTGCTGAATCTAACAAATTTAATTTGTCTGTTGCCAACGACAATATTAATGGTTATCCAGTAAATTATGGTGGTAACACGACACTTTTAAATCAATCGCCTTACGTTCAAAGTTTAAATATTCCGTACACTGTTGCCTTGGCCCACTCAAGTGGTACAGATATTCAGTTCCAAGTTAAGGCCAACACAGGATCTCCGTTTATAGCCGGTATTTTTGCCAGCGGTTATTTAATCAAGAACGATAGTCAGTCAGCGTAAGGCACGTAAATGCCTGTCTACTTAGATACGCGTGGTAATTCTGTCCTGTCTGTGGCGGTCTGTGACCGCTGCAACAGGAAATTTGCGTACGTAGATTTAATGCCCGACCCAAACTTTCCTGGCATGCGTGTATGTAAGGAAGATTTAGATAACTTTGACCCATGGCGGTTGCCTGCACGTCAGACAGAAAATATTTCATTACGTTTCCCAAGACCCGACGTTGATCTTGCACTACCAAACAATTTATTAAATACCCAGGGCGCACCTAACAACAATGTACAGTACAACGATCTGTACATTGATGGTGCACCTTACGGACAGTCTGGCGCGCCAGGCAACTTAGATTTACAAAGTGAGTATGTGGCCTCACCACCACCGCTAAATCCAGCAATCTACAGCGTGACTCCAAGTTATGGACCACAGGCCGGTGGAACACTAGTGACCATTATTGGAGCTAATTTTACCAATGTAACAACAGTTAAATTTGGTGATGTGTTGACAACATTTAGTATTGTTAACTCAACTCAAATTGCAGCGACATCTCCCGCGTATACCATCACTGGTCTTGTAAACGTATCAGCCACTTCCACATACGGAACTGCAACGTTTCATGGTGCCTTTACTTACAACTAGAATAAATGGCCAACTTATCAATTACCCAGCTACCAATTGCAACAGACCTTACAGGTGATGAGCAGACCGTAGTTGTACAACGTGGTATTACTAAGCAGGCGTCTGTATCACAGATTGCTAACGCCGCGTCTCCAGGTAAGTTAATTACCAACGTTGCCTACAACCCAAGTAACAACAACATTATTTTTTATTACAGTGACGGAACACAGTCACAAGTAGGACCAATACCTGGTTACGTATCAGCAACAATTAATGGCTCTGGTCATTTAATTTTAACTACCACCACCGGCGCAACCACTGACTGTGGTAATGTAGTTGGCCCCACTGGTGCAACCGGCGCCACGGGTGCTACGGGTGCTACAGGTGCAGCGGCAACAATCGCCGCCGGTACAGCAACAGCATTACCGTACGGCTCAAGCCCAACGGTAACAAACACCGGCAGCAGCTCTGCGGCAACATTTAACTTTGGCATACCAGCCGGTGCCCCGGGCGCTACAGGAACATTTAGCGCAGGCACAACAGGCTTTACACCAAACACAGCGACCTCTGGTGCAGTGGTGTTGGGTGGTACATTAAATGTATCAAGCGGCGGTACAGGCGCAACAACACTAACTGGTTATGTAAAAGGCAACGGCACGTCGGCAATGACGGCCAGCACTACAGTACCAACAACGGATTTAAGTGGTACTGTAACCAACGCACAGTTAGCTAACAGCGCCATTACTATCAACGGCACATCTACTAGCCTTGGTGGCAGTATCAACGTCGGCACAGTAACCTCTGTCACTGGCACGGCCCCGGTTGTATCATCTGGGGGAGCAACACCGGCCATTAGCATGGCGGCGGCAAATACTACAACCAGTGGCTATTTGACTAGCACAGACTGGAACACGTTTAACAGCAAACAGCCAGCTGGGACGTATGTAACGTCAATCACTTCAAGTACGTTGACGGTTGCAGGAACTGGCACGGTACCGACAGTTAACCTGACATCAGGAATTGTCACGGCAGGAACCACGGGCTCTGCAACACTGATCCCGGTTGTTACTGTCGATACCTATGGTCGTGTTACTAACATCACGACTGCATCAAACCCACAGGGTACAGTTACATCTGTATCTGGTACTGGCACAGTAAACGGCATAACACTTACTGGCACAGTGACAAGCTCTGGTAGCCTGACACTCGGTGGCACACTGGGCAGTATTGCTAACAGTCAGCTGACAAACAGCTCACTAACTGTCGGTACAACAAATATTGCGCTAGGTGCGACGAGCCTAACACTAGGTGGTTTGACAAGCGTTGCGGTAACACAAGACCCAGTGTCGGCACTGCAACTTGCTACCAAGCAGTACGTTGATAACATTGCACAGGGGCTAAACACCAAGGCGCCCGTGTTGGTTGCCACGACGGCAAACATCACGCTCTCTGGTGAGCAGACTATTGACGGGTTTACAACGTCACTCAGTCGTGTGCTGGTTAAGAATCAGACACTGCCGGCAAACAACGGCATCTACCTGTCTAACCCAGCGGCTTGGACAAGGGCACTAGACGCAGACACCTGGAATGAATTAGTTTCTGCGTATGTGTTTGTTGAAGAGGGAACCATTAACGGTGACACCGGTTGGGTCTGTACGGTCGATCCGGGCGGCACACTGGGTGTTACTGCAGTTACGTGGGTGCAGTTCTCCGGAGCTGGAACATATACAGCCGGTACAGGTTTAACTTTAACTGGCACACAGTTTAGCATTACTAATACAGGGACAGCGGGGACATACGGATCCTCTACATTAATTCCTGTTATTACTACAAATGCGCAGGGTCAAGTTACCAGCGTTACTACGGCATCAAACCCACAGGGTACTGTAACCTCAGTGGCTGCGTTGACATTAGGCACAACGGGGACAGACCTAAGCTCCAGCGTTGCAACCGGTACAACAACACCGGTAATTACGCTGAACGTACCAACGGCATCAGCAACAAACCGTGGTGCATTGTCTGCAGCAGACTGGACAACGTTTAATAATAAGCAGCCAGCCGGCACCTACGTAACCAGTGTAACTGGCACGTCTCCAGTTGTTTCATCTGGTGGCACAACACCAGCGATCAGTATGCCTGCAGCAACAACCAGCGTGTCTGGTTATCTGACAAGCACAGATTGGACTACGTTTAATAACAAGGGCTCTGGCTCGGTAACATCAGTTAGTGGTACAGGTACAGTAAGTGGTTTAACATTAACCGGTACAGTAACAACAAGTGGTAGCTTAACATTAGGTGGTACGTTATCAGTAACAGCCTCTAACTTTAGTTCACAGACTGCCAATACATTCTTAGCAGCACCAAACGGTTCTGCTGGTGTACCAACCTTCCGAGCAATTGTAGCGGCAGATGTACCAACACTAAACCAGAATACTACTGGCTCAGCTGGTAGCGTAGCAAACGCATTGACAATTAGTACCGGCCTATCTGGCACAAGCTATAACGGCTCTGCTGCAACAACCATTGCGTTGGCAAACACCGCAGTAACAGCGGGTAGCTATACTAACGCAAATATTACCGTTGATGCGCAAGGTCGTATTACTTTAGCAAGTAACGGATCCGCTGGCGGTGTGACATCGTTTAGTGCGGGTACAACAGGCTTTACACCAAGTACTGCAACAACCGGCGCCATTACATTGGCAGGCACATTAAATATTGCTAATGGTGGTACTGGTCAGACTACAGCAAGCGCTGCGTTTAATGCCCTATCACCAATCACCTCTACTGGTGACTTGATTATTGGAAACGGCACCAATAGCGCAACAAGGCTTGGTATTGGTACCTCTGGTTATGTATTGACCAGTAACGGTACTACAGCAACTTGGGCGGCAAGCAGTGGTGGTGTGACATCAATCACCGGTACTACAAACCAGATTACTGCATCTGCCTCAACTGGTGCTGTGACGTTAAGCCTACCGGCCAGTGTAACAACCGGGCAATATATTGCCAACCAAACAACCTCTGGATCATCTAGTCAAGGTGCGTTTGCTTACGGTACACTAAGTTACTCTGATGTAAACCACATTCTGTCTATGCAGGCTAGTCAGAACAGTTACATACAGATGGAGATACAGAACACCAACACTGGTGCAGCTGCCTCTTCTGACGTCATTGTAGGAAACAACAATACCACGTCAAGCACCTACTACGGTGACTTTGGTATGAACAGCAGCGGATGGACTGGCACGGGGGCATTTACGGCGCCCAACAACGTATATCTGACTGCTACTAGCAGCGACTTGGCGATTGGTACGACGACATCTAACCAGATTCGTTTTGCGGTAAACAACGGCACGACAGACGCACTGACAATCGCAACAACCGGGGCGGTGACGACACCAAACCAGTTGACTGGTGCCACGGTAAGGGCCAGCAACGGCATTCACGTTAACAGTCAGACGGTGTCAAGCAGCTACACCATCGCCACCGGCGACTCGGCGATGAGCGCCGGCCCGATTACTGTGGCATCAGGACAATCGGTAACAGTATCTAGCGGAAGCCGCTGGGTGATCCTCTAACTAGGAAATAAAATATGGCACAGACGGGATACACTCCCCTACAGACGTACTACTCTACCACAGCGGGCAACGTGCCCTCTGCCGGTAACTTGGTGGTGGGAGAGCTTGCGGTCAACGTAGCGGACAAGCTGCTCTTCGTCAAAGACGGCACGGGTGCCGTGGTCGGCATCAGTGGTGGCGCTACCGGTGGGGGTGGTGATCAGGTGTTTGTCGAGAACAGTTTAGTAGTCACGCACAACTATACACTACCAACCGGCAAAAACGCATCATCTGTTGGCCCCATCACTATTAACGGCGGTATCTCCGTCACCATTCCGGCTGGTCAACGCTGGGTCGTTTTATAAGGAAATAAAATGGGTACTATTGTTCTAACTGGTGCAACTTCAGGAAGCACCACAATCCAACCAACCGATGCGGTAACGGCTGTACTTACGCTACCTAGTACTACAGGCACACTAGCCGTATCAGGTGGCTCCCCATCGTTCACCACAATCACCACGACTAACGATGCCTCTATATCAGGTCTTACTGTTGGTAAGGGTGGTGGAAGCGCATCTAGTAATACCGCATTTGGTTCTAGTGCATTAACAACAAATTCTTCTGGGGTTCAATGTGTTGCCGTTGGTTATCAGGCTTTTTTATATAATACAAGTGGCAATGGAACTGCAATAGGCTATCAAGCACTCAAAACAAACACAACAGGTGTTAGCAATACTGCTGTTGGTAATTCAGCACTTCTTTCAAATACAGGAAGTTATAATGTAGGTATAGGTGAAAGTGCATTACAAAATAACAGTTCTGGTCAATATAATGTAGCGGTAGGAAATACAGCCCTTCAAGCAAACACCACCGCATCTTACGCTACCGCAGTAGGTTATCAAGCCCTTTATTCAGCAAATGCCGCTGGTGCTGTAGCAGTAGGTTATCAAGCTGGATACTCTAATGGAGTAAGTGGTGGTCAAGTATTTGTTGGCTATCAAGCTGGAAAAAGCACTACAGGTAACGCTAATGCTTTTGTTGGTTATCAAGCTGGATTTTCAAATACAACTGGTGTAAGTAATACTGCGGTTGGGTATACAGCACTTTATACAAACTCCGCTGGTTCTAATAATGTGGCTATTGGACAACAAGCCCTTAATTCATCTACTGGTGATTCAAATGTAGCTATAGGTTATCAAGCAATGTTTAGTAACACTACTGGTGGAAATAGTGTTGCAATTGGGCAAGCGGCTTTATATTCACAAACAACTGGCCCAACTAACAATATTGGAATTGGACTTATTGCTGGTTACGCAATAACAAGCGGCCAAAGTAATTTAATTATTGGACACACCGCAGGAAATGTAATTACAACTGGTAATAACAATGTCTGTTTGGGATATGCGGCTGGTAGTTATTCAACTCCATTATCAACTGGTGGTCAGAATGTCTATATTGGTACAAATTCAGGCCCATCTAGTGCTTCTGTAAGTTATGAAATGGTTATTACTACTCTTAACAGCGTTGGTAAAGGTGGGTCAACAGGATATATTAATGCCAATGGTGGTGGTGTATATCAAGGTAATAACTCTGCTACTTGGTCTATTACTTCCGATGCAAGGCTTAAAAAGAATATTGTTGATAACACAACTGGGCTTTCTGCAATTACAGCAATTAAAGTGCGTAACTTTGAATATCGTACAAAAGATGAAGTTACTGAATTAGAGCCACAAAATGCTATCAACATTAAAGGCGTTCAATTAGGTGCTATTGCCCAAGAACTTAAAGAAATATTGCCTGATTGTGTAAAAACAGAATCCACTGGTGTAATGTCAGTAGATACAACCAATTTAACTTGGTATTTGATTAACGCAGTAAAAGAACTCAACACACTCGCACAAACCCAAGCTGCCCAGATTGCAGCACTAACAGCAAAGGTTGGAGCATAACATGACGACAACAATCAACGCATCCACCTCATCAGGGCTGGTAAATACAGCCGACACCTCGGGTGTGCTTGCCCTACAGACCGCAGGAACAACGGCAGTCACTATTGATGCTAGTCAGAATGTAACAATAGCAAAACCCGTAGTATTAAGTGGTAGCACAAGCGGCGCTATAACATTAGCCGCACCAGCCGTAGCTGGCACTAATACTATTACGCTACCAGCTTCCACAGGAACAGTATTAACTACTGGTAGTCCACAATCAGGTAGCGTTATTCAAACAGTTGGAGCAAACAATACATTGTCAAACACGACAATTACATCAACTTCTTTTGTAACTACTGGTCTTACAGCTTCCATTACGCCAAGATTTTCTAACAGCAAAATAGCAATATTTGTTACTTTTAGCATGACACAAGATGGTTCTGATACCGCACAATCTTATGTAACTATTTATCGCAATGGTTCAACAGATTTGCATGGTTCAGGAACTTGTTTGGCTATGTGGGACAACCCACAAGGAAATGTGGGATTAAGCGTTCCTATGGTTTTTTATGATTCACCATCTACAACTTCATCTACAAGCTATACAGTTTATGGAAAAGTTAGCACATCTTCTTCACAATTTAGACCTATTGCTGGCACAGATTCAATTATTCTTATGGAGATTGCAGCATGATTATTGATAAAGCTACGGCAATTTCTTCATTAGTTGAAGGTGCTGAATATGTAATTAATATTGCAGGTGAAGTCACTTGGATTAAACCAACAACTGCACCTGTAACTGATGAACAAATTAATGCTGAAATAGCTAGGTTACAAGCTAAAGTTATCTCTGACAAAGAAGCAGAAATAGCCGCCAAAGAATCAGCATTATCTAAACTAACTGCACTTGGTCTTACTGCCGATGAAGTTAAAGCACTATTAGGAGCTAAATAATGACTACAGTAATCAATGGCTCATACCCAGCCGTCAATAGCGACAGCGATGCAACCATAAACGGACTTACTGTTGGTAAGGGTGCTTTTACTAGCAATAGTGGTGCTGGTCAAGTTGTTCTTGGTGATAGCGCTATGGCGAGTAACACCGCAGGAACAAACAATACTGCTATTGGAACAACAGCATTAAATGCAAATACAACTGCTTATAACAATGTGGCAGTTGGTTTTCAATCAATGTATTTAAATACTTCAGGAACACAAAATACTGCAACTGGTTTTAGGTCTTTGAGGTCAAATACTACTGGTTCTTATAATGTGGCATTTGGACAAACTTCTTTATATTCAAACACTACTGGTGGTAGCAATACTGCGGTAGGAGAAGAAGCTCTATATTCAAACACAACAGCTTCTAATAACGCTGTTATTGGTTTTCAATCGGCATATTGGAATACTACTGGAACTGGTATTACAGCACTAGGTTATCAAGCCTATGCACAACAATCAACAGCTACTGGAAATTACAATACTGCTATTGGTCAGCAAGCATTACAAGGAAATACTTCCGCATCTAATAACACAGCAGTAGGTTATCAAGCTGGGTATAGCGTAGTTTCAGGTTCTTACAATACTTTTATTGGCAACCAAGCTGGTTATTTGGCTGCACCAACAGGAACTGCATTAAATGTGGCAGTAGGACACCAAGCTGGTTATAACTTAACTGGCACAGCTAATACGTTTTTAGGTAATGGTTCAGGTAGTGCAGTTACTTCAGGAACAAAGAATTCTGTATTAGGTAGTTACAACGGCAATCAAGGCGGTCTAGACATCCGTACAGCAAGTAACTACATTGTGTTATCTGATGGTGATGGTAATCCTAGAGGTATTTTTGATGGTAGTGGTAACTTTTTAGTTGGTACTACATCATCCGATGTTATCGGTTCAGGAGCAAATGGTTTAAGTTACAGAGCATCAATAGGAAATTTAT
>Ga0007813_1000847_pt1 | contig 10241 bp, 9 predicted proteins | sample CryBogCBE29Jun09_FD_71194 | JGI IMG/M metagenome (GOLD analysis project Ga0007813, IMG submission 71194) | Freshwater microbial communities from Crystal Bog, Wisconsin, USA - CBE29Jun09 | ecosystem: Environmental > Aquatic > Freshwater > Lake | place: Crystal Bog, Wisconsin, USA | collected... | reverse complement strand
CGATTTCAATTCTGTTGGCGCTCAGTGGCGACGCCGGTGCCGTGGTGCGGGCGCACCGCCACGCGGTCCTGGCAGCCCTGCGCTACCTCGAGTCGCGGGGTCTCGTCATCCGTGATCGTCGCTTTGGTGGAGACGTCGAAGAGCCGGCACAGTGGTCGCGAATCGTCGGCTTTACCCACGGCGTGAATCGCCACGGTGAGCCCCACCTCCACGACCACGTCATTGTGGGCTCTCGCCCCGTCGGGGATACCACGGTGTTGCAGCGCCGAGTTCTCGGCGCCTACGCGACAAGTGCGGACGCTCTCTATCGCGCGACACTGCGAATCGAGATTGCGCGCACCACATCTTGGCGACCCTGGCGGTCCTTTCACGGCGTTGAGCACGTGGCCGGTGTAGACGAGGGCTATCGGGCACTCTGGGGTGGCCATTTTGATAACCGCCCCGAAAAGAGTTTCTGGCGCCGAGACGACATTGTTCGCAAGTGGGAGAAAGAGCGAGCACACTTCGAACCGGTGGCCGTTGTCCGCGAACCATCTCGCTCTCGGAGTGTCCTCGATGAACAGGCGTTTGCGCGTTCAATTCTCGAGCACCAGCACATAACGCGGCCGGTGCTCGTTGAGGCCTGGTGCGATGCCGCTTCCTTTGGCCTAGACCCTGAAGGCTGGGAGGCCGCCTTCGACGCTCGCTACCCCGATTTTCGGCAGGAATATGGCAGCCGATTACGCACGCTCTCACTCGATGCGGCGCTCCAGCGGTCTTTGGTCAATGAACGCGGACCGCGACCGCTGACCCTGGCCGGCGATAGTGAGTGGCGGGGCCACCCTGCACGAGAGCGAAGAGCTCACGAGCTCTCGAGGTAGGTGCGGAATCGCGCGTCAGAAAACCACGGCGTGAGTTCTACCCACCCCACCCGCTTGCGACTGTCGAGGGAAAGAGCGTGTCCACTTCGACCTTGAGCCATTTTCTCGAGGCTGACCATCCGTCGCTCGCGCCACGACAAGGAGTGACCCACCGCCTTGCCTCGGCGATTCATTTGGATGGTTGGCTCGAGGTGAAGTGCGAGACCTGCCAAATCCTGCAGTAGCTCCAACGTGACCCGGTCAGCAATGCCGGGGAGGACCACGGTCGTGGCGAAGAGGGAGAGAAATCCTTCCGCGATTTTTCCCCATCGGGCACGTGCCTGAGAGAGATCTTGCAGACACGCCATTGTGAGAACGCCCTGTCCACCTCCTTCGCTCACCACGCTGGCGAGTCGGGGGAGTGGCGCGACGTTAGCCAACTCGTCGAGGGCCAACAAGAGTCGCGCGCCGTGGTGGTGGCGCTCGTACGTCGCGTGGATGAGTTCATCAATCATGCCGACGACGAGTGGTGTGGTGACTTCTTGGTGTTGACTGGGCGACACGATGTGTAGTTGGTGAGGTGCCGAGAGGAACTCACCAATGTCGAGTGGTGCCTCTCGCGCCGCCTGGCGTGCAGCATCGGTGCGAACTCCAGCGAAGAGGCCCGATGCACTCGACCAGATGCCGGAACGCTCACGTTCTTCGCTCGCCAGAATGCCGCCGAGCAGGGTCACTGACGGATGCGATTCACCATGCGTCTCATGAAGTATTTCGAGGGCCTCGTCCGCTCGGCGTGCGTCAATCCCGTTAATTACGTGGGGAAGTGAACGCCCAGCGAGCGCAGCGGCGTGCAGTAGCGGCGCTATCAACGCCCCCGCGCGTTCGCTCCAGTGCGTTTCGAATGCGCCCCCGCGACCATGGGACTGGACGTCCAGTAGCGAACGTGTGGCGAGGACCGCGCCGTCCCATGTCTGTGCCTGGCGAACGGGCGAGTAGCCAACTCGACGCACACCGCTGGGCGTGGCAATAGTGCCCGATGGATCGAAGAGCAACGTCGCTGCGTCGCTTCGAACGTTCGCCATGATGCGCACGATGTCATCCTTCGTTGAGGTGATCACACTCGAGCGTTGCGTCGTGAGCAAGTTGGGAATGATGAGTGACGACGTCTTGCCACTTCGACTTGGTCCAAGCACGAGTGTCGATCGTTGCGAACCACTCGTCACGTCACCACGCGACGAACGTCCGAGATAGATGCCGTTGTCCTCCACGTTCACGCAACTGTTGCGTGTCGCAAATACTTGACATTCGATGGTGGAACGAGTGAACTTAAGTTGTCCTTTGCGGAGGGGACGTTTTGATGTGTCGTCGCATGTGGCGATCATCGTCCCTCCACCTAGGAACGTGCACTGCGTGCAGTCACGTGTCGACGTTGTCGATGCGTACATGTTCGAGTGCACGCGCTGTGGGGTAGTACCGAGAGCAACGCACCAAGGTGGTGTCGAGCTGGTACTGCTTGTTGTGTTTATCCCAAGGAGGAAACGTGGCTACTGCCGCAAAGAAGGCCCCTGCAAAGAAGGCCCCAGCAAAGAAGGCTCCAGCCAAGAAGGCTGCTGTCGCTAAGAAGGCTCCAGCAAAGAAGGCCGTAGCCGCTAAGGCTCCCGCCAAGAAGGCTGTTGCGAAGAAGGCTCCAGCCAAGAAGGCCGTAGCTAAGAAGGTTGTTGCCAAGAAGGCTCCCGCCAAGAAGGTTGTAGCCAAGAAGGCTCCAGCTAAGAAGGCTCCCGCCAAGAAGGTTGTAGCCAAGAAGGCTCCAGCCAAGAAGGCCGTTGCCAAGAAGGTTGTAGCCAAGAAGGCTCCAGCCAAGAAGGCCGTTGCCAAGAAGGCTCCAGCTAAGAAGTAACTACTGGGCGCATCGCGCTGCAGAGAAACAAGGGGGTCTTCGGACCCCCTTGTTTTGCGTTACGGCCGAAAAAAGTCGGACGGTTCGTCGACGTCGAACGTCCAGGGACCCGCAACTATTTCGCGCAATGACAGACCGTGGCGTTGGACTTCTGCGCAGTGAGCGGCTCGCGAGTCGGGGCCGTACGCGAATTCAAAATCGAGGCCCGTTGGAAGAGCCAGGATATTTGTCCCGGTGCCGTGATGATCGGTGACGAGAAGCGCGTCGTCTTCATCGCCGAGTTCGTTGATGCCAGCCGGGAAGAACAGATCGCCGTGCACGACGATCACTCGATCAAACTGAGTACCGAGCGCCTGATATGCGAGCGCCACAGATTCGTTGAGGCCAACGACCGCAACAGGGATGCTGTTCGCACCAAGTTTCTCGGCGAAGACGAGGACCGCGGGGTCTTCACTAACCACGAATCGAGGGAGCGGCGCCGCGGCCTCGATGACCCCTTGGGCCAATTCTTGGGCAATGCGCTCAGCGTCGAGCCCCTCGACGCGAAGGCGACTCTTCGCCTGTGCGAACGACTTCAAGGGGATGATGATGGCGCTCGACGACATGACGCCAAATCCTAGGTGGTGACTCGCTACGCTTAGCCCCGTGTCCACTACGCCCGCCGTGCCACCAAAACGAGGCGTGCGTTCATTAGTCACCTTGGACCACGAACGTGAACTTTTTGCGCAGGGATTCGAGCGAGTTGCCGGGCTCGACGAGGTCGGCACCGGGGCCGCAGCCGGCCCTTGCTATTGCGCCCTCGTCGTGGTGAGTGCGGCGAGTTTGGGCGCGCCAGTCGGTCTTAATGACTCAAAGCTGCTTTCGGCAAGGCAGCGTGAAGGATTGGTGCCGGCGATTACATCATGGGCCCTGGACTGGTCGCTGGGAAGGGCCAGTGCCGGGGAGATTGATGAGTATGGGTTAACCATCGCACTTCGCCTCGCGGGGCATCGGGCATTGGCGGCGCTGCGTGTGGCACCCGACATTGTCATCTTGGACGGAAAGCGCGACTGGCTGACCATCCCGAGTTCGGCCAGCCTGCTTGCCCCCGACTATGGGTCGTCGCTGCGCCCCGAGGTCCGAACAATGGTCAAGGCCGATCGCCACTGTGCATCAGTCGCAGCGGCCAGTATTTTGGCCAAGGTTGAGCGAGACCGCATTATGGGGGAGTTGGCCTTAGAGTTCCCCGAATACGAATGGGGCTCGAATAAGGGGTACCTCTCTGCCGCCCACCAGGCCGCCATTTCGGCAAACGGACTGTCGCCCCATCATCGCGCCAGTTGGGCTTTATCTTCGTAAGAAACTCATAATTGCTCGTGGCCGATCGGACGCGTGGGCAGCGGTTTTCTTAGGCTCCACGGGGAAATTGGGCAAGCGAGAATCCAGCGACCAATTTCCTCGGGGGCAGCGAGCATCTGAAAACCCCATTTTCCCTACAATTCTGGTCAAAATTGTTGCAGGAAAATGTCGGAGAGATGCCCATCATCACGATTATTGACATCGGTTGTTTTTTCGTGATAAGAAAGCGACAGTTACATTAAGTGCTTCGGCACACGACAAATAGGAGTTACCTTGCTTAAGAAGAAATTAATTGGCGGCGTGGCCGTCATGGCACTCATGGCGGGGTCCATTGCGATTCCTACCTTGACGAGTGCCTCGCAGACGACGGCAGTTGTTGCCCTGGACGGTACGTTCAGCGGTTTCAACAACTTCACCTCGGCTAACAACAGCTTCTACCTTGGTCAGGTTCTGAACCAGATCTGGCCTTCGCCATACCTGTTCAACGACAGCGCAAAGTTGGTCATTGACACCAACATTGTGACCAAGGCGTCGTCAACCTCGAACTCCAACGGCCAACAGGTTGTTACCTACACCATCAACCCGAAGGCTGTCTGGTCAGACGGCGTACCACTCACCGCTGACGACTTCATCTACATGTTCCAGGCTTCCGCCGGAAACACCGACGCCAACGGCAACGTTGTGCGCCCATTGTGGACTGACGTTGACGGCCAGCCATACGACGTTGCTGGTAACTCTGGTTACGACCAGATTTCATCAGTGGTCGGCTCGAACCCATCGCCAACGGTCACGACGTCCGTTGTGAAGGGCAAGACAGTCACCAAGTCGACGCCTACGCCTTGTGCATCTGGTTCAACCGCCAATCGCGATGCTGGTCTCTGCCCCAACGGACGCACGGTTACCGTGACGTTCCTCAAGGGTCAGCCTTACCCAGAGTGGCAGGGTCTCTTCGGCCTTCTGCCCGCCCACATCGCCCGCGTTGTTGGTTGGAACTCCGGCATGGACGACCCCTCAAAGGCCGTGCAGAACATCGTGTCCGCTGGACCATACGTTCTGAGCAGCGTTGACCAGTCGAACAACACCTACATTGAGACCCAGAACCCCAAGTGGTGGGGCACACCGGCCAAGATCAACCGCCTTGTTTTCACGAACCTGGCTGACGACACCCAGGGTATTGCTGGTCTCGCCGCTGGTGACTTCCAGGTCTTCCAGCCCACGACGGTGAGCGCTGACATGGTGAGCCAGGCTTCACAGCAGGCCAACGTGAACCAGAGCATCATTCCTTCGTACACGTTCGAGCACCTTGACTTCAACGTGACGCACAGCACTTGGATGGCTAAGACTGCCGTTCGCCAGGCCATCGCCTACGCCGTAAACCGCTCGGACATCATTGCCGCAACGGTTGGCCAGGTGTACCCTGCAACGCAGCCTGACGACAACTACATCTTCATGCAGAAGACGCAGTCGGGCTACAAGCCTGACGGCAAGGCCTACGACATTGGTGGTTCATCTGCCGGTATCAATAAGGCAATGTCGTTGCTGGGCTCCGTCGCCGGCCTGTACTACGGCAAGGACAGCATGTGGCACACCGGCTCCGCAACGGGCCCTGTGCTGACGTTTGTCCTGCAGGAAAAGGGCAGCTCGGTCCGTGCCGCTGAAGCCCAGATCATTCAGGGAAACCTGAAGAAGGTCGGCATCAACGTGAGCATCGTGGTTCGTTCGAACTCAACGCTGCCTGCAGGCAACTTCGACATGGTCATCTTCGGTTGGGTTGGCTCGCCATTCCTCTCCGGCAACGTGAACATTTATGGTTGCACGGTTGACAGTAACAACGTTTGCCAGCCAAACAGCTCCAACTACGGTAACTACGCTGACCCTGTTGCGTCGAACTACATGAACGAAGCCAACATTCAGACGTCGTTGTCGGGTGAGATCAAGTACTACGCCCTGGCAGACCAGTCCCTCTGGACCGGCATGCCAAGCCTTCCCCTCTACCAGAGCCCAGAAGCTGCTTTCTGGACGGACAACGTGTCGGGTGTTGCTAACAACCCAACGCAGGCTGGTATTGACTGGAACGCTCAGAACTGGGGCATCAACTAGTCACTAGTTGACAGTTCAGAAGTACTAAAGACGGGGGGCATTCGTGCCCCCCGTCTTTACTTTTATGTTTCGAAAAATTCACTCGCTGTGGTAGGTTTGCGAGGTGCTGAAATACATATTGCGACGACTCATTTCAAGTCTGATTGTTCTCTGGGTAGCAACGGTCGGCGTCTTTGTCATGGTGGCGTATTCGGGTGACCCACTCTTCGCTCTGAAGATGAACCCGACGACCCCAAAGGCCACCATCTTGATCCGTGAGCACCAGCTGTTCCTTGACCGTTCACTTCCTTGGCGCTACTGGCACTGGTTTTCGGGACTTCTTCAAGGCAATCTTGGCACCGACATGTCGCACGTTCCCGTGGCACCACAGCTGTTTCAACACATGACGGTGACGCTGCGGATGGTGCTCCTCGCTTTCATCCTGGCCGTCGTTATTGCGGTGTCATTGGGCGTACTCGCGGCACTTCGTCGCGGTGGCATCATCGACCGTTCAATTACCTTCACCACCTTCTTTTTCCTGGCCACCCCCGTATTCGTGGTTGGACTCTTCTTGAAGTTCTACGTCGCAATTCCAATCGACAAGCACTTCCACCACGAGTACCTGTCCACGTCGGGTGCGACGAGTCCAACGATTTCTGGACCATTCCTTTCACGCCTTCCCGACTACTTCGCGCACATGACGCTGCCCACTATCACCCTGATCTTGGCGGTCTTCTCCTCGTGGACGATTTACCAGCGTTCGTCGATTCTCGAGACAATGAACCTTGACCACGTCATGTTGGCGCGTTCGAAGGGAATTAGTCCTCGACGGGTGCTCATCCGTCACATTCTGCGCAACGCGTTGATTCCGATCACCACCGTGCTGGCACTGGACTTTGCGGGACTTCTCGGCGGCGCAGTCATTACCGAGACGGTGTACTCATGGAATGGTCTGGGTCGCTGGTTCTTGGCGGGAGCGAACCAGCAAGACATGAACATTACGCTGGCCTACCTCTTGTTCACTGCAATCCTCGTCATTTTGTTCAACCTTCTAGCGGACATTGCGTACGGATTGCTCGATCCTCGCATCCGTTACCGCTGAGTCCCCGCACGTTAAGGAAAGTATGAAACTCTTTAAGAAAAACCGCTCTGTCGCGAAGATTGAGACGCAGTGGACCGTTGCCATGCGTCGATTCCGCAAGGACAAGATGGCCATGACGGGCATCGCAATCTTCTTGACGATTTTTGCCATTGCGTTGATCCAGACCTCGCTGAACCCCAACGGGTGGAGCACGCTGACATCCGACTACAACCAGGCGCCATCGTGGCACCACTTGTTCGGCACCACGAATGTTGGACTCGACCTGTTCTCTGGCTGTCTGAAGGGTGCGCTCCAGGACCTCATTGTTGCGCTCATCGTGTCATCGATGGCCATGGTGTTCGGTACCGCGATTGGTGCGATTTCTGGATACTTCGGTGGCCTGCTTGATGCTGTCTTGATGCGTATCGTGGACTTGCTGTTGGTAGTGCCACTGTTGACGATTTTGATCGTTATGTCCAACATCTTCCAGAACGCCAGTAACAGCCCGCTGTTGATCGCGGTGTTGATTGGTGCACTCTCGTGGACGTACATCGCCCGACTGGTTCGTGCTGAGTTCCTCGCGCTGCGCGAGCGCGCCTTCGTAGAGGCGTCAATTGCGTTGGGCGCCAGCAGCTGGCGCGTGATTACCCGTCACCTCATCCCGAACGCCATCGGCACCATCATGGTCAACACCACGCTGACCGTGTCGGGAGCCATCCTCCTTGAATCAACGCTGTCCTATCTGGGCCTCGGCATCGTCCCACCCGCCGTGTCGCTCGGTATGTTGGTGCAGGAAGGCCAGGGCGCGGCAACGACCAGCCCGTGGCAGTTCCTGTTCCCCGCTGGACTGTTGTTGCTCATCGTGCTGTGCGTCTTCGCCATTGGTGACGGCATGCAGGCGGCATTTGACCCTCGTAACGCTCGCAGAAAGAAGTAGTCATGGCACAGCCCGTGGTTAGCGTCAAGAATCTCGAAGTCTCCTTCCGGACGGACAATGGTGTGCTGAATGCAGTGCGCGACTTGTCGTTCGAGCTGGGGGAGCAGGAAGTGCTCGGCATCGTCGGTGAGTCCGGCTCGGGTAAGTCGGTCACCTCGTTGGCCCTTATTGGTCTGTTGCCAAAGACTGCCGACGTGACCGGATCCGTGCAGATTGACGGTGAAGAGATTGTTGGCCGCACCGAAAAAGAGATGTACAAGATGCGTGGTGACAAGGTCTCCATGATCTTCCAGGACCCCATGACCTCGCTCAACCCGGTGTACACCATCGGTTGGCAGATCATTGAAGCAGTCCAGGCGCACAAGGAAATGTCCAAGGAAGAGGCGAAGGCCAAGGCCATCGAGCTCTTGAAGCTTTCGGGCATTCCTCGTCCCGAAGCCGCCCTAGACAGCTACCCCCACGAATTCTCTGGTGGTATGCGTCAGCGCGCCGTTATCGCGATTGCCATGGCGAATAGCCCGCGCGTGATGCTGGCCGACGAACCTACGACCGCCCTGGACGTGACCGTGCAGGCGCAGGTCATCCAGTCACTGCAGTCAGCGTTGGAGGCGACCAAGGCCGCACTGATCTTGGTAACCCACGACCTCGGTGTCGTTGCCGGTGTCGCGAATCGCGTCATCGTGATGTACGCCGGTCGAGTGGTGGAGTTCGCTGATGTTGACGACCTCTTCTACCGTCCGTCAATGCCGTACACCCACGGCCTGTTGGGCTCGATTCCGAGCCATACCACTGACTCAACGGAGCGTTTGAGCCAGATCCCTGGTAGCCCCCCAACGATGATCAACCACACCGGTGGCTGCCCATTCGCCCCACGTTGCCCGCTGGCGCAGGATATCTGCCGCAGCACGGAGCCAACGCTGGAGCAGGTCACCACTAACAGTGGTGCCGTTCACCTCTCGGCCTGTCACTTCCGTGACGAAGTGTCGGCCATGCCCGTGGCCTCAATGTTCGTGGGCGCCGAAGAGATTCTTGAAGGAGTAGATGACAGTGGCAACTAACGATACTGAAACCACTACGCCAACCCCCGTGTTGAGTGTGCGCGACCTGGTCGTGCACTTCGAAAAGAAGTCGTCTCTGCCCTTCGCGAAGGCGTCGGCAACGGTGCACGCCGTTTGCGGCAGCTCGTTCGACCTGTTCCCCGGTGAGACCCTGAGTCTCGTGGGCGAGTCCGGTTGCGGTAAGACCACCACCGGTCGCGCCGTCTTGCAGTTGGCCGAGCCAACCTCGGGTTCGATCAAGTACGAGGGTACTGAACTTGTCGGCTTGTCTCGTAAAGAGATGAAGGACATTCGCCAGAACCTTCAGATTGTGTTCCAGGACCCCTTTGGTTCGCTGGACCCCAAGATGACCATTGGCTCATCGATTGCCGAGCCCCTGGCTATTCACGGCCGTTGGAACGACGAAGAGGGCCCCGAGCTGGTTGCTGAGGCCATGCGCAACGTGGGCCTCGACCCCCGATTCGCCAACCGCTTCCCCAACGAGTTCTCCGGTGGTCAGCGCCAGCGCATCGCAATCGCCCGCGCGTTGATCTTGAAGCCCAAGGTGCTCATCTTGGACGAGCCCGTGTCGGCCCTGGACGTGTCGGTGCAGGCTGGTGTTATCAACCTGCTCGCCGACCTGCAGGAGAAGTTCGGCATCGCCTACCTCATGATTGCCCACGACTTGTCAGTGGTGCGTCACGTGTCAGACCGTGTGGCGGTGATGTACTTGGGTCGCATCGTAGAAATCGCCGACAAGGTCGATCTCTACTCGGCCCCGCAGCACCCCTACACCCAGGCCCTGCTGTCGGCCGCCCCGATGGCTGACCCCAAGGCGGAGCGCAAGCGCAAGCGCATCATCCTCGAGGGCGACGTGCCAAGCCCGCTCAACCCACCAACGGGCTGCCGATTCCGCACTCGTTGCCCCAAGGCGCAGGACATCTGCGCGAGTGAAATGCCCGAACTCGAGGACAAGGGCCAGGGCCACGCCGTGGCCTGCCACTTCCCCGAGGCTGTGCAGATTATTTGAGTG
>Ga0007813_1000832_pt1 | contig 10354 bp, 2 predicted proteins | sample CryBogCBE29Jun09_FD_71194 | JGI IMG/M metagenome (GOLD analysis project Ga0007813, IMG submission 71194) | Freshwater microbial communities from Crystal Bog, Wisconsin, USA - CBE29Jun09 | ecosystem: Environmental > Aquatic > Freshwater > Lake | place: Crystal Bog, Wisconsin, USA | collected... | reverse complement strand
GCCCCTCCAACATGGGGGCAGGGATCATTAAATGTCGATGCCAAGTTGATCGATATAGGGAATCTTTCATTGCAGGGAATCGGTCATGCGACACTCAATGCACCGCAAGGAGTCATCAGGGGGGATGGTACGTTCGATTTGGCGGGGAGCCTCACCATTAATTCCGCGATGGTCTACCCAGTATCAGAAACAGTTTTCAATCTGATTGCTTACAATTATGCGGGCCCCACGGCGGTGAGTTCCGGTGGAACATCAGGTAGCATTCAGATCAATCAATCGGGTTCTGTGCAACTTCCTCTCTCTGCCGGAGGAGCTATTTCTCTCTATGCCGAGAATATCGTGCAGGGTGGAACAATTGTCGCCCCTTTAGGGAGCATAAATCTTGGCTGGGAGGGAGTCGGGTCATCTCCAGTGGATCCCATTACAGGCGCTGGAACTGGAGATTCGTCTTCTGTGATGAGATCAGTGCCAGTAACGGATACCTTGGGACTTCTCGCCGGAAGCCTAACATCCATCTCTGGCGTGGATCCTGCAACAAGCAGGGGACTTAACGTTCCTTATGGTACATCAACTGATGGATCAAAATGGGTTGATCTTTCTGGATCGGATATCACGACGATCGGACTTCCCTCCAAGTCCATACAACTTGGAGCGAACAATATCACTTCTGATGCGGGGTCCAAAATTGATCTCAATGGAGGCGGTTCTGCGATAGCCAGTCACTGGGTCGCCGGAAATGGTGGAACCATTAATCTTGAGGAAGATCCCAAGGGAGCCTGGAGTCCTGGTGCTGCTTATAGTGTTGGAGATCTTGTGACCACCACCGATAATAGTGGCAAGGTCATCTATTGGACGGCGCGTGAGGCGAACTCTGGAGAAAAACCCTCGGTCAGTCTCTATTGGTCCCAAGTACAACCCGGCTATGCGGTGGTGCCGGGATATCAGCCAGCCTTTGCCCCTACGGGATATTCTGATGGTTTGATCAATATCGGATCACAGATACGAATCGATGGAGGGGCGGGACTCGCAGCAGGAACTTACACTTTGCTTCCAGCGAGTTATGCCAGCCTACCGGGAGCCTATCTCATCAGCCCCTCCGCGGTGAATGCAGGAACAGGCATCTATGTCTCTCCAGATGGAGCTGTTATCAGCTCCGGAACAATCTTTAACGGGCTCGACGCCTCGCTTTCGCCCCCATTAACGGTGGGTTCGTTTCAGATTCTCAGTCCCCAACAGATCGCCCGCCGTGCCCAATATCAATACCTCAATTCCGACATGTTTTTTCAATCTTCAGCAGGAGGTTCCAAGACAACCGATGCGGGAAATCTCCTTTATCAAGCCAATGCCTCCATGACCCTTCATGCAACAGTGTTGGGGCTTGGAGCTTCAGCAGGAAAGAGTGCCAGTATTGATATCAGTGCACCTTTACAATTCTCAATTTCTCCTGATGGAACAGGAGGTGGCCCCGGCGGGGTCGATCTAAGTTCCTCATTAATAAATTCATGGATCTACGGAAGCCTTCTCATAGGCGGGTCTCGGGGAATTTCTGTGAATGGACTTACACCGCTCACGGTTACGGCAAGCGATGTGAATGTTGCTCCAGGAGCTTTGCTCTCGGGCAGTGATGTCATTCTGGCAGGGAATAATTCCGTTACTGTTGGTACGGGTGCCTCCATTGTTGCTACTGGAGTCTCACAAGTGCCAGATGAAAAACTCTCCGTTGCGGGACACGGAGAGATATTGAGGGTGAGTAGTGACGAGAATGCTACTAGTAGTAGAAATATTGGTTCCGATAGCACACCTGTCGCTGGTCTTACTATTCAAGCAGGAGCGAACCTTTCAGGAGCATCAATCACCATTGATTCCAGTGGCGCGGCTACGATTGATCCGAGCGTTATTGTTCGTGGACAGGCAATCAGTATTGCAGCATCCAAAGTGGCGGTGAATTTTGATGGTACGCAGGAAACAGGAGCCGTGCTCAATCTTGATGGCAGCTTACTGACGGGCCTCTCAGCTGCACAGAAGCTCAACATTTCGAGCTATTCCAGCATCGATTTTCATGGAAACGGAACGCTCGGTTCGGCAGCACTGACATCGCTCGAAATCCATGCCGGTCAGATTCTCGGAGATAGTGGGAGCCATGATGCGATTCAAGCGGACAATCTCTTGCTCGATAATGTAAACAATACGGCGGGTTCCGGGAGTTCACCATTGGCATCCGGCGGCGACCTGACAATCTCGGGAAGTTTGTTAACGCTTGGGGCTGGGGACTCGGAAATAGCTGGATTTCAGTCTGTCTCGATGAATTTCTCTGGAGGTATCGAGGGAAATGGCAAGGGGAGTCTTGCCGTTGCTAAGAATCTCAAACTCAGCAGCCCCATTTTAACTGACGCTGACTCATCCAGCACCACCATCACGGCGGGTGGCAGCTTTGATGCAAGCGCCTCCGGAATCAGCCTCTTGAAACCCGGTCTTGGCGCCTCCCTTACCCTTCAGGGAGGCTCTCTGAATATAGGGATTCCGATTACCCTGCCAAGCGGGTCGGTCTCTTTAAAAGCTACGGGTCCAACCGGTGATCTCACCCTCTCCTCAGCCATCGATGTCGGGGGATCCTCGAAGCAAATCTTCAATGCAACTCAATACACCTCGGGGGGGGCAATCACCCTCTCTTCGGAGAACGGAAATTTGATTCTTTCTGGTTCCTTGTTAAATGTCGGTGCGCAAGAAAAAGGGGGATCAGCCGGAAGCCTTTCACTCTTAGCGCCCAATGGTCTTGTTTTTGCGATGCCTAACCTGATCACAGGATCAGCCCCCCACGGAAGTGGGGGCAACTTTGTGGCTGATCTCGGATCAATTAATCATGGCAATCTTGATCCTCTTGAAGCAATTCTTACGGCTGGGGGCTTTGCTCAATCCCAGAATATACGAGACAGAACGGATCCAACTGTTTCGGTGACTGATGCCAAGGCAGGCTACTACACGCTCTCTGCCGATCAAGGATCCATCACCATCCTCGGAACTATCAATGCCTCCGATGTCCCGGGTACAGATTCTCTTGGCAACACGATTCAGACCGGGGGAAGTATCAACCTCATTGCTGGCCAGAGTGTGGTGATCTCCAGCAGAGCCACGCTGAACGTGAGTGGTCAAAATTATGATACTGCGGGTAAGGGTGGATCTATTACGCTCGAAGCAGGCAATAATCCTGCCGTTGCCGTAATCGCGGCAACGACTCCTAGTTCCGCCTTTGCCCCTAGCACATCTGTTATCGATTTACAGAATGGAGCAACACTCAATCTAGGTGTCGCTGCGACGCCTAGAGTCATCGATGTCACTGGGAATTCCGACCAGTTTGGCGGGACGCTTCACGTCCGTGCTCCCCAGACGCTGGATGCATCCGATGTCCAGGTGAATCCGATTGGAGCGACCATCAACGGGGCTTCACTGATCACTGTGGAGGGATTCTACCGTCAGGATGCAGCACAGTCTGACGCTGCTGGAATAGCCTCCATCGACAATTTTGAAGTGACGGCTCTCAACAATGCTGCTGGCTTCATGAACAATGCGCCGGCCATAGCTACCCGACTTCTTTCCCAGAGCGGTGCATTAAGAGCAATCCTTCAAGTGGCTCCGGGTGAGGAGATTGTGAATTCTATGGGAAGCCTGATGCTGAACAATGACTGGGATTTGTCAACTGCTAGGTTTGGCCCTAACAATGTTCCTGGTTTCCTCACGCTACGAGCTGCCGGTAGCATCATCTTCAACGCCAGCCTGAGTGATGGATTTAGTTCTCAAACTTTTGATCCTATAACTGGGAACCCAATTTTTGGATCAGCTTATAATGCCCCTCTCTTAGCTCAGAACACAGCGCTCCCCGCCAATTTCCAATCATGGGCCTATCAGATTACTGCAGGTAGCGATTTCACTGCGGCAAATACCCAAGTAGTTATCAATTCAAGCCAGGGAAGTGTGCTCCTTGGCATCCCTTATCAGAGTGGATCACAAGTCCAAGCTCCAGTACCTGGAGCTGATGCACAGACGGCCGATGCTATCGCCGGACCAGGCTATAATTACTACCAAGTGATCAGAACGGGGACGGGAAATATTGCAATCAACGCTTCTGGCGATCTTCAACTCTGGAATGAGTTTGCCTCTATCTATACTGTTGGAACGCAGGTGACCGATCCCACGCTTGGGGGGACATTCGATACCCCGAGCCCAAGCAATTATGGTCAGAATAATCCGTCCCTGAGTTTGGGAGCTGTACAACAATCGATTCCTTATGCTGTGCAGTTTAGTTACGCTGGGGGCAATATTGAGATGAGTGTCAATGGAAACATTGGGCATTGGTCTCTGGATGCAAGTGCGACTCCGGGAAGTATGGTTGCCGATTCGGGTAAGGAGCTCCCTTCAAACTGGCTCTATCGTCGAGGCTCGGTGGATGCGAATGGGAAATTTTCCCTATTAAATCTTTCTCCAGACACCCAGGGAGACCCGAAAGTCAAGCAGGTGGCCTCTACCTCTTGGTGGGTAGACTTTAGTAATTTCTTCGACGACATCGGAGCCCTTGGGGGTGGTAACATCACGATGAATGCCGGCGGGATTATCAGTAACATCAACGCTTCCATCCCAACGAATTTCCGGATGCGGGGAAAAGACTCGCTTGGCAAGCTCATCCAAGCCACGACGGCAACTGGCATTGAGCTTGGAGGAGGAAATCTTGCTCTGAATGCTGGAAACAACATCGATGCCGGTGTCTATTACGTGGAGCGAGGCAACGGTATCTTACAGGCAGGCGGTAGCATTATTACCAATCCGACACGAGATCCTGCGGCCCCCGCATTGACAGCACCCGTATTTGCCAATTCCCCCCTCAGTTATCTCCCTTCAACACTCTTTTTGGGCAAGGGAAGTTTTAGCGTGCAGGCTGGTGGAGATGTTCTCCTTGGACCGGTAGCCAATGTCTTTATGACACCGCAAGGGATCAATAACGGATTTTGGCTGAGTGATTATTTCAGTACGTATGCCCTCACCGATAAGGTCTCTGTGCTTTCATTAGGGGGAAATATAACTATTCGTGAAGCGGCAGCGACCCAAGCCAGCCAAGTGCCATTACCATTACTCCAATCGTGGATCAGTAGTTTTCTATCCCCTAGTGATCCAACGGCAGCTTCCTATTATCAACCATGGCTTAGAGTAGTGGAAGCGGACATTTCATCCGATTCAATCCCCTCAAGCCCTACACCTGTGGGATTGGGACTTCTCCTTTCGGTGATGCCTGCATCGTTGGATGCGTTGGCGTTATCCGGTGATATCAACCTACAGGGAAATCTCACCCTCATGCCATCGCCGGCAGGTACAATATCCCTCATTGCCGCTGAAAATATCAATGGCCTCGTGGAGAATGGTATCTACAAACAGAGCGCCACCTCATCGAGAAATATTTATGCGGCCTCGACAATAAATGTTTCGGATGCAAATCCAGCTTTATTCCCCGGGATTAACTCACCTCTTTCAAAAAGAAGTTCTTTGCCTTCCACGCTCGTCAATAATACCCGGGCAAACGGTAATAAGCTCTCCTTCACGACGGATATTTCCACCATGTTTTTTGAGAGCGGTTCCATTAACGGTCAATTTGCCACAATAGCATCCAAATCAGCATTGCATGACTCGAGTCTTCTGCATGCGGAAGATCAGGTTCCATTGCAGGTGTATGCGGAAAAAGGGAATATTTCAGGGATCGAGCTTTTCTCTCCCAAAGCAACCCTTGTGACAGCGGGGCAAGACATCACCGACATCGGTCTCTATATTCAGAATGACTCTGCTAAGAGTGTCAGTGTTGTTTCTGCAGGAAGAAATATTGTGGCCTATGACCCAGCCTCTCCACTGCAAAAAGCAGCTCAAGCTGCGTATAGTGGTAGCCTGCAAAGCGGGGATATTCAGATCAGTGGACCGGGTACGCTTGAGGTTTTGGCGGGAGGCAATGTCGACCTTGGCAACAATCCTGGTGGAGTCGATTCTTCGCTCAATATCGGCATTACGAGCATCGGCAATCAAAGGAATCCATCGTTGCCCTTCCAGGGAGCTGATGTGGTCGTCAGCGCCGGTGTGAAACTTCCAACGGGACTCTCCTCTCAGGGAGCGCTTGCTCTGGACTCCTTCGCTCAATCTGTCCTGAGTACCTCTGAGGGGGCCACCTATCTTAACGAACTTTCCGCCCAGATGGCCTATACGGGCGATCCTCTGCTCTCGGTACCCCATACAGCTGCAGACTTCAACGCCGATTCTTCCTTAACTCCCGAGCAAAAAGCGCAGCTAGAGATTCAACTTTTCTACATTGTTCTCCGTGATACAGGGCGCAACTACAGTGATCCCAAGTCAGCTGGTTATCGATCCTACGCAACAGCAAGACAGGCTATTCAGACTGTCATGAATGGATCGACTGGCACCGGTAATATCACGACCTGGTCGCAAGACATCGCGTCGGTCAATGGTGGGAATATTAACCTCTTCACACCCGGTGGTGGCATCACCATGGGTGACATCAATTATAAGGCGGCGGGATCGAGTGTCGCTCCGGGAATCATCACGGAGGGAGGTGGGGCTATCAATATCTTCACTAAACAGAATGTCTCCATCGGTATCGGTCGTATCTTCACGCTCAAAGGAGGCGATATTATGATTTGGTCCGACAAGGGGAACATCGCAGCGGGTGCCTCCTCAAAGACGGTTCAGAGCGCTCCGCCAACTCAGGTTCTGGTGGATCCTCAGAGTGCGCTGGTTGAGTCTGATCTGGCTGGACTTGCAACTGGTGGTGGTATTGGAACGCTTGAGACTGTTATCGGCATTCCTCCGAGTTCGGTCGATCTTGATGCCCCCTCGGGGGTGATCAATGCCGGTGATGCTGGCATCCGCTCCTCGGGGAATCTGCACCTTGCTGCCACGGCCATCCTGAACGCCGCTAACATCCAAGTGGGGGGAATCTCTGTCGGGGTGCCTCCTCCCGTTACAAGTTCGGCTCCTGCTGCTGCACCTGCACCTGCGCCCGCACCCCCATCCGCTCCCGCCAGTGCCAGCACGGCCGCAGCCGCAGCCAACACCGCAGCTACCACGGCCGCAGCCAATAATTCCGGCAATCAACCTGATGAACCCACCTCGATCTTCTCCATCAGTATTGATGGTTATGGAGGGGGAGATGGAGATGGCAGTGGTAACGGTGGCAAGGGGGATGATGGGGGAGGTGATGGGCTGGATGATCAGAGGAAGCACTCTGTAGATGTCTCTAGCGCCCCGATCCAAGCGTCGCTTTGAGTTCGAGGCTGGATTTTCACGATCTGATTAGTCAGAAGTTGATTTCTGTGCCTCTTCGAAAACTATTTACACAGGTGATGATCACGACGTTTGGAGGTTTCCTCCTAGGGGTATCCATCGCTCGATGCTCGGAGCCTCATGAGGCAGAAACTCATGCAGTACAGGTCCTTTCAACCTCTCCCGACGGGCTCTTCGAACTCCACAGGCGGGCAGCTGAACCGGGAGAGCGGGGGGAGGCCATGAAGGAGTTAGCAATCACCCTGCGGGGGAAGGTGATTTACCAGTGGACCTCGGCGATCGGTGCGACTTCCGTGCTCTGGAGTCCCGATTCACGATACTTGGCGATCAATGAGGCCCCCGGAAATCAGGGTGATCAGTTGAGACTATTCGCCTTGGATTCCGAGAAATCCAGCATCACTCCGCTGAGGGAGCCGAATGGCATCAAACTTCGCTCGGAGGTGGAATCTCGTCATGGGAGCTTCTTAAGCCGGGTCGATCGGGTCTCGCTCCGTGCGATGGACTGGAGGGAGGGACGCCTCTGGTGCAAGGTGAGCGGCATTTTCACACCCAAGCGGCAATCTGGGGTGCATGTCCCGTTTCACCATCTTTGGGTCCTTCAGGTGAATGGAAGCGCCGATCCAGTGCTGGCCGAGGAGTGGACCCTGACCGATCCAAAGGAGCAGGCTTATCGGGATTCCGCTCCCCAATGATCACCGAGTTTTTTTCTTATTCTTAGGGTCATTCCTGCGTCGTAATTTGTTACGGGAATGTGACAAATAAACATTCAAGGCAAAGGAGTCCCTCTGATAGGCTTTTGTTCTCTTTTGACAAAAGATCCATGCGCTTGCCGTCAATCAGCTTATCGCGATCTGAAGGTGGACGTTGCCATTTGAATGGCAGCGTGGATGCTGTCGTGCCTATTTCAAGGCCCGCATTCATGAGTTTTTGGCGAGGCGTTGCCCTTCTGGGAATCCTCCTTGGAATCGTCGACAACTCGGCATGGGCCGCAGAAGAAGGGATCGATTCACCGCCCCCGGTGCCGGCCGTCACAACCTGCCCGCAGGATCCACCGCCCGCAACGAATGCGGCCAGCGCCGATAAACTCTATATTAAAGAGTTCAGGGTTATCGGTTCGCATCAACTCAACCGGGCGGAAATTGAGAAAGCAGTTTATCCTTACATGGGGCCGGAGCGGACGCCGGATGATGTGGAGAAGGCCAGAGGGGCTCTGGAAAAAGCCTTCCAAGACAAGGGCTTCCAGACGGTCAGCGTCCAGATTCCCCAACAAACCGGGAAGAGGGGTATCGTTTTCCTCCAAGTCACGGAGGCCAAGATCGGCAGGCTGAATGTCGAGGGCTCGCGTTACTTCTCGGTCGGTGGGATCAAGAAAAAAGTCCCCTCGCTGGCCCCGGGATCGGTGCCTGATTTCAACCAAGTCTCCAAAGAGATCCTGGCCCTCAACCAGTGGAGCGATCGGCAGGTTATCCCGACGCTCACGCCTGGATTCGAGCCCGGCACGGTCGATGTCGATTTGAAAGTGAAGGACACCCTGCCGTGGCACGGATCCCTCGAGTACAATAATCGCTACAGCTACGGGACGCCGATGTACCGCGCGAACTTCGCCTCCAGCTATGACAATCTCTGGCAGCGCGGTGACTCGATCGGCGGATCCTACCAGACAGCACCCCAGCAACCCTCCGCCGTCGAGAACTACAACGGCTTCTACACGGCTCGCATCCCGGCAGTTGATTGGCTTCGCCTCAATGTCTCCTACGGCTACCAAAACAGCACTTCGACGCTTCCATCCAGCGGTTCTGGCAGCGGGGCCTCCTTGGGTAATGGATACACCGCCGGATTCCGGCTGCTGACAGCGCTGCCTTCGGCAAAAGATTTCAACCAATCGTTCAGCGGCGGAATCGATTTCAAACACGACAACCAAGTCACATCGCTCTCGCAGTTAACGGCAGGTGCGAATGTTCCCAACATTCCTCTCGATTACTGGCCGATCAGGCTCAATTACAACGCGGTTCTGGCTCCCTCCAACTCGGTTACGATCTTCGACGCAGGACTTACCTTCGGTATCCGTGGAGCGATTCTCCAGTTCGGCCCCTACAATCGTTACGGAAACGAAAAGGAGATCACGAATGCGCAAGCTGGTGCCGATGGAGGATTCTTCGTCCTCAAATCCGATCTTTCACACACGCACGATCTCCCTGGTGGATTCCAGATCTATGGAAAGGTTCAGGGGCAGGTTTCCCCAGAGCCTCTTATTTACACGGAACAGTATGCGGCCGGCGGTCTTGATACTTGCCGCGGATATCTGGAGGGAACAGTCGTGGGTGACAGTGGACTCTTCGGCAGTGCGGAATTGCGCTCTCCCTCCCTCCTGGCTCACCACGTCGGTGTGGATGAGTGGCGCGTCTACGGCTTCTTTGATGGCGGTGCCGTCTACAATACCTACCCCTCGGGGACAACCCATTCTCCGCCAACACAATTCAACCTCGCCTCTATCGGCTTTGGCTCCCGTCTCAAGGTGTTGAACTACCTGAACGGCTCCATTGATTACGGGGTTCCCATGACCACGCAGCCCTATAATCAAAATCCACCCTCCGTGGTGGCCTGGTCACCGCTTCTGACTTTCCGACTTTTCGGAGAGTTCTGATTTATCCAACCAATCCCGATCACCAATAACCATGAGAACTCTAATAAACGATTCACGAGGCTTCCGTATCCCGCGGTTGATGTGCATGCTCCCGCTACTGCTGGGGAGTTTTGTGATTTTACCAAGCACCCTTCAGGCACGCACGTGGTGGAATGAGGCCTGGAGCGCCCGTGAGAAGATAACGGTCGACACCACCGATAATGGCCTGTCTGTGGCCGACCCGATCGGGACCACGACCGTCGTGGTTCGCCTGCATGACGGGAACTTCGATTTCTCCAACTCCAAGGAGGATGGCAGCGACTTGCGCTTTGTCGATTCCGATGACAAGACACTTCTGGCCTCTCAGGTTGAGAAGTTCGACACGGTGATGAACGAGGGATT
>Ga0007813_1000815_pt1 | contig 10476 bp, 18 predicted proteins | sample CryBogCBE29Jun09_FD_71194 | JGI IMG/M metagenome (GOLD analysis project Ga0007813, IMG submission 71194) | Freshwater microbial communities from Crystal Bog, Wisconsin, USA - CBE29Jun09 | ecosystem: Environmental > Aquatic > Freshwater > Lake | place: Crystal Bog, Wisconsin, USA | collected... | reverse complement strand
CCCATCATTGCTTTTGAACGAGGTTGATATATCATGCTTACGATAGCGTGTTCGATGCAGCTTTGCAAGAGCTACTCGGGAATATAATTTTTCAGAAAAACTCTACGTTTTACCTAAGTTTTGAGACAGAAACGTGGTCTACTAGTGAGTACAAAATATGCTGATACTAGTATAGCTCATCATTACTTTTGAGCGAGGTCGATATATCATGACTACGATACTAGCTTGTTCGATGTAGCTTTGCGAGAGCTACTCGAGGATACAAATTTTAAGAAAAACTCCACGTTTTCCCTAAGCTATGCGTCAGAAACGTGCTTTTACTAGTGGTTCAAAACAAGAGACCAAAGGCTTTTACTAGTGGTTCAAAACAAGAGACAAAGTCCTACTAGTATTTAACTTAATTGGAGAGCCAGCACACACAGGGGGGCCAACGTCCTATTACTATGTCAGTTTACTACACTTCACGGTTTAATTAACGCAGTGACTGCTGCTGGTAAATAATCGGGGTACCCGTACCTAATCCTCCGACAACGACTTGTACGGAGTTCTGACCTCCAAAGCTCGAGGGCGCCGCCGGGCTCACATAATAGGTTTGGTTGTTTGTCTGTGTTGACTGTACAGGACTGTACGATGTAAACTGCATCTGAGGAGTTGATTGTACAAGCTGTATCTGAGGAGCTGACTGCTGCACAACCTGCATCGGAGCTGACTGCTGCACAACCTGCATCGGAGACGCTGACTGCACAACCTGCATCGGAGCTGACTGCTGCACAACCTGCATCGGAGCTGACTGCTGCACAACCTGCATCGGAGACGCTGACTGCACAACCTGCATCGGAGACGCTGACTGCACAATATGGACGGGTGGAGCAGACTGCGCAACCTGCATGGGCGGAGTGGATGGTTGCACGACTTGTGTCCCCGTTTGGGAGGGGTACTGGGTGGCCTGTGGCTGTGTAAGGAGGTAAGTAGCCGGCGCCAAGTGCTGCACCACCTGTGGGATCTGGGCACCTTGTGATTGCGCGGAGATTTGTTGCGCGGCTTGTAGGTAGTATGGTACCGGGTTTCGTTGCATCTACAATAACATAAATCATTATGATACAGGTTAAGTAAACGGGGTACTGATAAACTGAATCAGTTCAATTTGATTAGAGCCAAACTAAGAAAAGGTAGAGGTTACATACATGTTCCGATACGGCAGAGTTTTGAGCCTGACATTGTCCCAAGATCAGCTGCTGCAAAAACTGCACTTGACTCTCGGTCTGTTTCTGCACATTTTCCTGTTGTTTGACCATCAATGATACCCACATTTCACGAAACTGGTTATCGTCGGCTTGATTGCTGCTGATAGCATTCCTTCCAGTAAATCCACCAATTGCGCTGAAGGCTCGGTATTGCTGTTCCACAATTTTATTGTGAAAATCCAACTCCTCCCCAAGCTCCTTTAAAGCGCTACATACAGTAGCTTTCCCGCGTCTAACAATGAAGCAAATTTACCAGTGGTACAGAAAATGGTGCAAAACATACTTACTTCACCGGGTGAACTTCAAGTACCGAATCCTCTTCGTCGTCCCCACGAGTGGCGGTGGCTCTAGTTGTTATACGAGTTGCAATGGCTCGAGGAGGTTGCGATGCACGTTGCTCAAGCTCCATAGAATTTGTGTCGTTATTATCAGGGGAGATTGACTCAATCACAAATTTAGACAACGATGTATTAGTGGATTTACTGGTTCCCACGGTCTTGCTCTCCTCCCCTCGAACACCATTGGACCTCTTCGACGATTGACGAAGTGCAGAAGTGAACGCTCGTTCTCCTGACTCCCCACTGGGGACGCTGGGATGGCGTGAGCGCTCTTGAATAAGAGGGGCGTCTTTCCCGCTCTTAGCGCTCCCCTTGCTTGAAGAATTACCACGTCCGCTAAATTGAAATGAGCAAAGATATTACAATAATTACAAGGGAAACGATAAATTTTACTGCATACCGAGATGATGTTGCGATAGACACTTGACCAACAGACGATCGAGTAATTCTTGTGTCGCTACCAGTCGCCATGATGGCAGGAATCGGAGGATTGTCAACGTCAATGTCACCAAAAACGAGCTTGGGTACAACATAGTTTTCCGATTTCCCCGCTCCGTACCTGCTCTTAAAAAATCAGACTATTATATTTTATACGTTTTATATGGAATAAAACCTTTTTTCATATCTCTCTGGATCAAATACGGGGTTGATACGGTCGCTGGCACGATTTCTCAAATAGCATTGAAGCACCTTTTTCAGAGCAAACGGCATGGTTGTATCGCAATAGAACTTCTTCTTGATGCCTCTCTCAGTCTTGATCAGAGACCCCCAAATTTCTATTTTACCACTCTCTACAACGTATACGTAATGTCTCAGCTTACCGCAGTTGCCAAAGTAAGAGGAGCAGAGTACATATTTCAATTCTTCGTTCTCATCGAGTGTGCAGCGCAAGCCACAAAGTCCTAAGACTAACGTGTCGTGGTTACCTTTCATATAGGAGAAAGTTATTTCATTCAAAATTAAAGTATTACTAAAAGTGCTTACGCCGACATCTGTTCACAACAAATGCGTGAAATTCAATGGAGACATATCGCTGGATGTGTTGGTCGCCGAAAAACTCCTTGCAGTAGTAGTGCCGAGGCACCATAGTTCTGTTGTTTCTGTAAGCCCTCCCGTAATTTTTTCCTTTCACTTTAGTGAACTTGTTTGCTGTAAAAATCGCGTGTGGTCAAACAAGAAATCAATAGATACATAACAGAGCTTACTGGGTATTACAGTGAATACTAGACGTTTTGCATCCCCTCTACCAGGAGTGGGGACAGTAACAGTTTCTTGCTGAGACTTAAAGGCGACAATAAAAGCTCGATTTTTAAGTTCCAATGAGGCCATTAGTATGTTACTCTCCTCCTCTGAAAGACTACTCATAACATCAACATCATCGCCTGCATCCATAGGCTGCATAGGTTCAACAGGCTCAAAAGACTGTTGGTGGCCGACACTCTCAGGCGGCCCAAGGGACCCGATTGGCTCATTAGATTCAGCACGGGGGTCAAGCGACTCCAAAGACTCTTCTGGGGGAAGCGATTCTAAAGGATCACGAGTCTCAAGAGGGCCAAGCAACCTAGAAGTCTCAAGAGCTGCATCAACAAAGCAACCGGGGTCTTCACGCGACTCGAAGGGCTCATGAGACCCAGAGACGTTAGAATCCTCAAGAGTTTCAAAAGAGTTCTCCTTGTCACTGAGTTTCACTATCTCAACTCTCGAATCTGCATCAGAGTCTTCTGTTACTAAATAGCGGGAAGAATTGTTCAGTACAGCCGATACACTAGCGGAGGGGGTTCAGATATTATTCTCACCTGCACCAGACTCCACAAAATTGGTAGGTGGGCCAGAATCGTCGGGAAACAGAGAACACTTTTTTTGAGAAGTCACAAACTGCTCGCTCTCCAGAGTAGTAATAGGATCAGCAACAGATGTGCATTGATTGACCATAGTGGGAGAACGAGCTGGAGACATTTCCTGGGTAACACTGGTGCATAGAGTCTCAGCATTCTCTTCCCCCTCTTCATTCAGCGGGGATGCCACTTCTTTGGCCGTAATGCACACCCTCTGCTTTGCCATCACCGGTCTATTAGCTTTTGCATAACCACTGGAATCTATTGCAAAGACAATCAGAGCTGGTAAATCACAATGAGGAAAGTAGTAGAGTTAGCAGCCGCACCTCTAGGTGAATTCAGCGGTTGTTTTATAATAAGCTCACGACGGCCTTTTCGATTTTGCACGCAAGTGCGACATTCCCCAAAATGTCTTCCATAATCGTCGTCAGCGTCAAACCTCTTGATGTTGCAGCTCTGGCAAATTTCAAAGAAAGCCGTGGAAGAACTGGAAGCACAAGCTTCCGTTGTCGAGTTATTCATCAAATTAATATTTTCCTTGTTGCTAACATGACATAGACGACACTTAGCACCTGAGAAAGAAGTAAAGGAACCGAGGCAAGATGAGAGAGAAATTTGAAGGCTACAAATAGCATCCTAAGCTCTTCTTACCACCACTTAACAATCCGGCTTCCCCAACGCAGATACTGCAGATTTTTGCACCGCATGAGCATGCACAGAGAAAATTGCTTGGATCCAGCTCTGGAGGAGCGCTGCACTTGTCTTCAGGATAGCAAAGGCATGACTTTTGAACGAGAACTATACTCATCTCTCAATCTCCAATAGAAATTTTAAATTTGAATGCGGCTTAAAATATTTTTGAGCACATTTTTTAACAAAATTTAACAATTTAAATTTAAAAAAAAAAGATCTTTCTCTCTTTAACTAATACCATACTACCATTCAATCAAGGATAATTTTGCACACAAGGTGAATATAGTAGCGTTTATCAGATTTCTTTACAACTCACAAATTCCTTGAAAAATGAGTTGAAAACGCTTTCCCTTCAAAATAGTTTGCGCTGTGAAGAAACTTGATATTAGCTATGTATATCTACAGTAAGTGGTTTGAAAAAGGAACAATAAAAACTGGGGTAAAACTATCAATCCTGCTAAATTGGCAGGAAAAATGAAAAGGAGTTTTTGTTCCCTCGGGCAATTACTAGTGTCTCCCCGTATTTTTGAGAGGATATTTTTTGATTTCGTGGGAACCAAGAAAATGTAATAGCTTGTAACGTCCAGATATACTTTATTATATGTGATTAACTTGACGGTACAACCAGCGAATATCAACACTCCTTCAAACGGCCAATATATAAAATTTTTTTTTAGTAAACAACAATCCTTGGCATGCTAGTAAACAACTAGTGCTGACTAGTACAGGTTATGAATCAGACAAAATTTCTAGCCCTTCAATTTATTTGTTTCAAGTATTTCTCAAGAAAGCCATTATCTTCTCTCTGGATTGTCTCATTTTTTTAGCGGTAAAGAGTATGTTAAGAGCTGCAGCGATTGAAAGAAAGTACGGCAACCTTTATTTTTCTGCATGCTGCAATAGAAATTGTTTACCCGTTAAAGATAAGGATGGAAACTTTGACCTGGAGAAAACAACCAAGATTCTCAAGTATTGCGAAGCTCAGATGATTGACATTTCTGGATCAAAAAAGGAGCGGCTAAATTGGTTTATACAAAAATTAAACTCTTGCTTTACTTCTGTGGGGGCTAACGGCCGCCTTGGGTTTAATTATCACATTGGGGGAATTAATCCATATGATGATCTAAGGGTCTCAGATGTTTGCCAGAAGACATTTACTCGTGCCTACGGGATAACAATAGATAAGCTGGAACATTTTCAGAAGGTATTTAAAGACAGAAAACTCTTGAAGGGTAGATTCGATCATGACGGCCAGCAAATTGAACCTCCTCCAAATATTGATGCCATGAACGGTTTAGGTGCTGGAAACGGAAGAATTAAGCCACTAAACAATATTCATGAGGCCAAGTCCTTAGTTTTCGAAGATTATGATCTTGATTCTACTTTTGTTGAAACGGTACCGAAATATGCCTCGCACGTTCAATTTTTCATCTATGAAGTCCTTAATTGATTAAATTAGCTTCAGGCTATGGTTGTTCCGGATACTGAGGAAGCGATGCAGTGCTGGACTTGGATGAAAGAATACTTCAGCTTAACTGGTGCGATGGTTTTGCTATCTTGTGACATGCTATCTCTTCTTCTGAATTTCTATAGAGGTCGCCTTGCACTTTCTTTGATTGTCTGCCAATGTCCCCCACATCTTTCTAATATATATTTATTTGAAATACTTTAACTGTAGGGGAACCTATGCCCAACAGCGCTGGTGAGGTTCACTTAGGTGACCAGTATACCTGCTACTCCGTTTATCAGGATTATGTGCGAGACCTTGAGGAGCAAAATGCTTTGGGCAATGATAAGCTAAGAATTTTGTGTAGGACACAATTTAACAAACTTTGGGATGCACTTTATCCTTTTGTAAAAGTTAGAAAATTTAAATTGGTGTCTGGGAAATGCAATATGTGCGCGATGCTCAGTGAAATTCGGTGTAATGCTTCAGCGTCAGGCAAAAAGGACGTGAAGCAAAAGGTGAATGAGCTTATACTATTACATCGCAGCTTTTACATGAAGGAAAGGCAGCTGTACTATGAGCGTAGGTGAGGAATGTAATTAAGATGTAAATATTCTTCAGTAACGACACGTTTACGTCTTAACTACTGTTATTCGGTTCCTTTTCTAGGCGCCTAGCGCGCGAAAATCCTAAGGAGTACATGAGTATAATATCAGATGGAATGGCTCAAGTTCACTGCGAGCTTCCATGGCAGGCAAACTTGGCTACGTTTCCTGAAAAGCTTACACAGCACTTCCAAGGTGTATTAGAACACGGTCAAAAAATCAGCATATTTCGAACATTTGAAAACGTTGGTACGGGGAGTAACTTAGCGATTCATAGCCTGTTGCGAGTTCTAGAGAACAGGTAACCCATGTTCGATCTATAATCAGTTATGAAAGCTAGACTTCACTTTATTTTAAACAGATATATTCAAGATGGAGGAAAGCTCCCCAACACCATATTTATTCAGATAGACGGTGGAGGCGAAAACACTGCGAAGATAGCTCTCGCGTTGTGTGAGCTTCTTATAGCCAAGGGATTGACCAAGAAAATTATCGTTACTCGGCTTCCTGTTGGTACTACAACAAGTGTTCTGTAAATATTTGTATGTCCTTTAGTAATGTTGGTTCGTCTACGAATATTGCCCTTATATTAGGACACACGCACGAGGACATAGACGCGGTATTTGCGCATATATGGAAAAAAGTTCAGGGAAAGCATTGTTTATCTCCCCAAGCATATAGACGAATTGTGGAGGAGGCTCTAATGGCCGCTGGACGCGCTGAAAAGGATTCCCAGGTTTATGATCTTTTTGCAATCCCTGATTACGTCAAGTTTTTTACGCCGATGCTTGGTAAACTAGTTGTGTCGACTTGACAATTTTTGCTTTTTTAATTCTTATCGTTATAGATAAAAAATTCGCTAGATATTGTAAGACAAATTATACCCAGCATCAATTTAGCTTCGAAAGGGCCGAAGAAGGGGTGAGCTATATATGTTCAATGGCTAAAAATGTATTCATATTCTTTTCTCTGCGTGCAGGTATGCTCAAAGTACCCACTTGGTGTTAAGGTGCAATATAGGAGGTATGCGCAAGATGAAGCTATCGAGCTTCGGAAAATGGAGCCTACTGATACAGCGTATGATTCCAACGTGCCAATATCTGCCCACGTGGTTGAGTCCGTGTGGCATTATCGCGATGGATCCGGAATATCTTTATTTAAAGAGGGCGCTGCACCGGGTTGTGAAATCAAAGTTGCTCCTTTCAACAGTGGATCAGCGAGTAGATACGTGAAAGTAAACAAGAAGTAACAGCCGCTATATGGTTGTCTGTTAAGTGATACACTATCTCTTCAGGTTTTGGAGGAAGTAAAGAAAAGATTGACGACGTCTTGTCATCAAGACTGGGACGATTTTACTCCACTAGTGCCAGCTTCTGATGACTCAAATGAATACGTAAATAACATTCTAGGGGGTTATCTGCATATACCATTTAAGTCCGTTCTATTCAATGGTGTGGAGCTTAGCACAACGGGGACAGTTGAGGTAATATAATATCAGCGAGAAAAGATACAAACCACGCTAGATATTTTGAACTCTTCTTACTTTCAGGCCCACGTAGTCAATCGCAGAGGTGTACGCGCTGAACAGCTTCCCCGTGAGCAGGCTCCGGCATGTATAGTAACACGCGACCGGAATCAGGATATTATTCGTGAAGAGCAGGCAGCGAAAAGGGCAGTAAGAGCAGCAGCCAAAAGTGAAGTTGCCAAAAGGGGTGGGTCTACATTATTGCCATCATCTGGTACTCGTACCGGTCGGGGCAGAGCTGATGCTGGTGTCGGGCGTGTAAGAGAGGAGGGACAAAACGATAGTGGAGAAAATAAGAGGTCAGCTGAGGAGAAGACGGGGGATATTCCGGTTAGAGTTGTCGCTTCTCGGCATGGCGAAGTACAAGCAAGGCAACAGGTTACTCAATCTGCGCAGCCTAAATCAACAAGAGAGATTAGGTCGCGTGCCCCCAAAGCTACTAATGAAGCAGTAACAGGTTTGATAAGGAGTACCGAACCACCGAATGTACCCGTAATTTCAAATGAGACGGAGCCTATTGCAGAGCCTAAAACAGTTCCAATTAGTAAGTACAACAGTCGCTCTAAACTGCAATTGGGTGTAAGCGATGAGAAGAATGATTCCTCCGATGAAAGCGATTCAAGTGATTGGGAGGGAAAGCCTACTGTATCTTGGAACGAAGACACCGTGATGGTTCTTAACCGGTGGAGCGGTAGCGGCTCCTTGAATGAAGATGAATATCAAATTGACGACGAGGCTGGGGTACATTCAGCAGCAGAATCTACCACTGCCACCTCTGATATACCGGTATTGAGAAGAAGGGTTGGGGTATAGGTTAAGTAAACGGGGTCACAGCCATTCAAATATCCTGAATTGTTGGTAACCTCGTTTACTATACCTGTACTTATTCTCCTTTTGCTTTGTCCTCGTTTACTTAACCTATTGACTCCCGTGTAATATACAGATTTCTGGTGATATCCAACGTCGAAAGAGGAAGAGATCACCGGTTAAATTCAACGTAAAGATGCACGTAAAAGCCGCTAACGATGTCAAGGTACAAAACAATTATAAAGCAATTTCTCATGTTTTTTCTAAAAGTACTTTCTTACTGTAGGCGCCGATGGTGGTGGAAGCAGTTCAAACTGTTACAGTTGGAGGAGGAATGGCACAGAATACGAATTATTCGAGATCGACCAACTTAAACAGAGCTGCTAAAGTAGATGCAGTTAATAAATTGATTACACCAAGTAGGTCGATTGCAGGGAATCAAATGGGTCGTTCATATTATTCCAAAAACGCTAAAGCTCTGGTAGGGAAGCAGTTGAAGGTGTGGTACCCCGATGAAACCGGAACGAGTGGCGCGCACTGGAGTGGATATGTGAAGTCTTACTGCGGTAGAAAGCGTTGGCATGTCGTGTTTGAAGACGGCTCCTATACAAGAGAATTGAGTTTGAACCAAATTCTGGAATCGGTCGTGGTAAGTAATTGTATTCAACCATGTACCTAGCATATATTGCAATCCGATAATAATACGTGTTAACTCTGGTGTCAGGGCGATGATGATCAAGACGAAAACGCGAAAGAGGGCGAAGACAAGAATTCCAACGATGACGATGGCGATGACGATGACGAAGAAGATTATGTGCAGGACGCTCTGGTGGCAGGGGAGGAAGGAGATGAGGGGGACGAAGATTAAAAAAGGGAAGTGTGGTGCTAGAGGTGACGGTGTTTTAATTTTTATTGACTGCTTTAGTTACTTATGTAGACGACCTTGAATACTTAAGAATCCATGGAGAAAAATGCTGTAGTCTATATGATATGTAACTATAGTTTCTGTTGACAAGTATTCTTACCAGTACACGTTTCGATTCACGCACGCACGTTTCAGTCCCATTATAGTGTCGTATATACTTTAAGTGCTCAACTAGGTGATTTGAATTCAAAAAGAACTATATATGCTGTAATACTATAGTTTCATTAAAAGCTAGCGCCCCAACAATATCTGGTGCACACATAATTACTTTCCGTGAGCACGTTTCGGCCCCGTTCTCGCGACCTACCATGACATATTCAACAAAACCTGTGTTGAAGTGCTTACCTAAGTGAGCTGAATCCAAAAAGTGTAATATATGCTATATAACTACAGTTTCGTCAAAAGCTACTGCCCCAACAATACTCGTTATAATTGTAATTTTTGTTTGTGCGCACGTTTGGGCTCCGTTCTCGCGACCTACCATGACATATTCAACAAAACCTATATAGAAGTGATCAGCTAGATGAGCTGAATCCAAAAAGTATAATATACACTATATAACTATAGTTTCTGCAAAAGATGGAGGGTAGCTATCCCTGAATTACACGTTTTCTTGTACGTAAGCACGTTTCGGCCCCGTTCTCGAGACCTGCCATGAGTTAATCATCGAAACCTATATAGAAGTGATCAGCTAGATGAGCTGAATCCAAAAAGTATAATATACACTATATAACTATAGTTTCTGCAAAAGATGGAGGGTAGCAATCCCTGAACTGCACGTTTTCTTGTACGTACGCACGTTTCGGCCCCGTTCTCGAGACCTATCACGAGTTATCCATCAAAACCTATATAGAAGTGATCAGCTAGATGAGCTGAATCCAAAAAGTATAATATATGCTGTATAACGGTAGATATTTCAAAAGATATGTGTAGATACCGGTTTTTTGAGAAATACCGGAAAACTGAAGTGACAACGCTTATCGAGAAAATTGAACTGGAAAACATAAAAATATTTTTCTCTAACACTCCTCCTCAGGTCAATTTACGAAGATCACTG
>Ga0007813_1000813_pt1 | contig 10478 bp, 20 predicted proteins | sample CryBogCBE29Jun09_FD_71194 | JGI IMG/M metagenome (GOLD analysis project Ga0007813, IMG submission 71194) | Freshwater microbial communities from Crystal Bog, Wisconsin, USA - CBE29Jun09 | ecosystem: Environmental > Aquatic > Freshwater > Lake | place: Crystal Bog, Wisconsin, USA | collected... | reverse complement strand
GACAAGAACTTATCACATACATCAGAGAACATCTGGATCTTCTTACTGATCCATTCCTGTGTCTCTTTATCATAGTCGTGCAATCCATTGCCATTTGGGCCAATGGCAGAAATGTTGCCCTTACCCAGTAGCAAAAAGCGCCACTGGATGTCAGCATTGTTCTTGTCATTCTCTTCGTGACCATACAGCTGGATCCAGTCTTCATCCATGCCACACAGGTAGCCTTCATAAACAAAGCCATCACTGAAGATTTGAACTTCTTGGCGTCTGCTAGCAATGATAGCAATGTTTCTTTCAAACATTGTATCGTTCGCATGAGCTAACTTATTTTCTTTAACTAACTTATCCACAATTATTCACCTTTGTGCTTCCAACTATCAAAGTCGACATTGAAATTACCCCACTTAGAGTTTCCAAAGAAGTTTGGGGTTTCTTCTTCCTCATTCATTTTCCATGTTAATGCAGTAGCGAAATCCCACGCAAGGATAAACGGTGACAGCACTAGCATGATTGGTACTACGATTATAAAAACGATTGACATACCCAAGGCAATAAAAAACTTGAATACACTTGAGTCTGAGTTGTTGTTGATAATTCGTTTAAATGTTTTACGTCTTTTGTGCTGCATAAAAAAATCAGTCGTAGACATGATTCACTCTCCTTACTTAAATAAATCCATCTTCAAATGGATCTCCAATGTCTTCTTCATCAGTATAAATGTTGAAATCATCAACGCTATCAAACTGATCAAAGAAATCTGGGAACTGCATGTAACCAACTTCGCATATCCGCATAACCATCATATCTTCTAAAAGGTACAATGATTCTACATCATCATCGCTGTTAATTGCGATGGTGCTTATGTTGTCATGCCATTCACTTATAAAATCAGTTATCTCATCGTAGTCTCTTACCTCTACCAATTTGACATCACCATAGAGATTATCAAATATTGATTCAGAGTTCAAACTATCAAGACGAACAGACTTAGATATATATATTGAGCTAAGCATACCATTGATTAGTTCACTACGTTGAGAAAAGTTTATCTTTTCCCGGTACCCGTCGATGAAACCCTCATACAAAGCAGCCATGTTTTGACTGAACTGTTTGGCATGCTTCTTTTTTATCTTTCCTATTACAAAATAGAACTTAGGGGCGAGTGTGCCTTCCCCGTAGAAAGAGAAGAAATCAAAACAGATTTGATTAATTATTGTAGGCGTTAAGTGTTCTTCACGAATGATACCGAAGCTGAACTTGTATCCATGTTCCCACACCCGTCGATCAACAGATTCATAATCTCGGTATGTTTCCATGGTGTTTTTGTTGCCAAAAACAATTATGTCAGTAGCATTTTCAATCTCTTCAAGCCACTCCTGATCAAGTTGCATACAGTTATCTATATCTGTATACAGTTTTGTTCTTACGTCCCCAGCGTGGTAGTCAAACACATTTTGGACCATGAAGCTTTCATCTACATTCGGGGTCTTGACCACGACGCTGATTGGGCCAGCAAGTTTAAGGCAAAGGAAAACACTCTTGGCTAACATCCAGGGTGTATCTCTTGACCCAATGATTACAAACTTGCGCTCAGTTTTTTCTACATACTCTTCAAAATCTTTTGGCACTTCTAAGTGCTCTATGATCATTCTGTAGTCGTTCTCTAAGAACCTGCCGTACTGTTCAAGAATGCTAACGGTATCCAATTCAGGATTGATCACCCATGTCATCGTAGACCTCTACCAAACCTGCTTGATTCACGCCATAGATTCCCATGCTTCCAACGATCTTTAATCTGTACGAACCCAAGCTCATCATATAACTTAATAAGCTCTAACTCATTAGGATCGCCGGGTTGGATAGGGTTGAACTGTAGGTTGCCCAGTGGTGGGAACGGAATATCATTATCAATCCCCAACTCGATAAGCTGTTTAGCTTTCAGCACTGTATCTATGTGCTCAGAAATCTTTGGGTCATCCAGGCCTAGTACGGTGCTCAAGTCTCCATGCTCAGCAATAAGTTTTGTTGCTTTCTTTGGACCAATACCTGGGATACCCTTTACGTTGTCACCCTTGTCTCCCATAAGAGCCCAGATTTCAGTTAGTCTCCATGGTTCTACGCCCCACTGGTTCATAACCGCAGCAATGTCGTAGATCTCTTCTTCAATGTCTTTAGAACTAATGCTTGGTTTTACAACAATAATGTTTTCTCTGATTAGTTGGTGCATATCGTGGTCAGCACTGACGATTACTACCTTGTCAAAGATAGGGGCTAGGCTAAGAGCAGCGGTGGCAATGATGTCGTCTGCTTCTACGTCTTGCACCCGCATAAATGGCAAACCATTACGCAAACAAACTTGCATAAAAAGATCAAGCTGGGGTCTAAACTCTTGAGAAAAAGCATCGTCGATTGGCTTTGATGAGGTCTTCTTATTCCTGTTAGCTTTGTATTCTGGGTCGATCGCCAAACGCTTGGAGCTCTTACCTTTATCGAAGGCTATAAAAGCATGTGTTGGTTCGTACTTACGTACCATGCTAGCAACAACGTTGAAAGCACCGAACACTCCCCAGGTTCCTGAACCATCAGGTGCACTGAGACCTTGACGCATCAAACCCGCGAACGATCTAATAAAACAATTATGTCCATCAAAGATAAGCAACGTTGATTTTTTCATGAAGGATTATTACCTTTTCTATATCTAAGTCTGTGAGCCTTAACGGGTTCTTTGAAAGCATCTACTCTTAAAACTATTAATCGAAGCTGCCTGTCGGTCATTTTATTACACCTTCTCAATGCATGAGCTATCCTAAGTATATCATTTAAGCTATACCTACGATTACCCCCGGCAGTCCTATTAATTTCAATAGGATCACCGGAGGCATCGAAAAGATATTGCTCTTTCTTTTTGAAAGTGTTTGGCTTAAGATCAAAGAATGCTGCAGCCATTGCTACTGAGAATAGCAAGTCATCATCCCTTAGAGGGATTATTCTTTTTGGTCTCTTATAGGGTTCGGACATAGAAAGCTGAGCGAACCTTGCCAGGAGTGGTTGCCTTAACTACCTGCTCCATGCCGATGTTACCAAGCTTGAGTTCCTTCTCGAGGGCTTCCTCGTTCAGCTCACGTGTAACGGTAGTCTCTTCTACAGTCTTGCCATCAGGGTAGGTGATGGTTCGGTAGTTGTGGATAAGGTTGGTAACAGAATGGAACTGGTCTTCATCAAGTACCTGCTCGAGCAAGTCAACATCAACTGTGAGCTTACCACCAGAGACTTCCTTAGAGAGCTTGATGCCATTCTCAGGACTAACAAGGTAACCGCTGTTCGCCAGTGGGTCTTCACCGTTCATAGAAATCTTAAGGTCAATAACCTCAGTGGTGTACTTCTTAAGAGCGGACTCACGGCCTTCGACAATGTCCTTAGCCTTGCGCACAGCAAGCAACTCTGCTGCAATCGTGTCGACTTCAAGAGCACTGAGAGGCTTTACCTCGCTAATGTCAGCGGTGTAAAGGACATCGTTAAGTTCAGCGAACGCCTCGATAGCAACGTTAATTCCTGCTTCGTTTGCGCTAGCACGACGAATGTCGGCTCGGGTGGGAACCTTAGTAGTTTCCCCAAACGTAGGGTCCGTTACTTCCTGGAGTGGAGTAGTAGCGGGTTGCTTCCTTTGGGGCATAATGTAGTTTTGTGGCATTTTCTGTCTCCTTACTTGTTGTTATATAGAATCTAGCATCCCCGGTTGGGAATGTCAAATAGTAATTCATACTTGTCTTACGAGCAACTCAACGGTGTCAACTTCATACAATGGGCCTCCAACACCGATAGCTGTTACTGTAGCACGATGTGCTGCTTCGATCACATCTTTTTTGGTCCATTCACCTTCGTTTCCTAGGGCACCTAGAGCTTCGCTTTGGCCTGAGCCAATTGCATATCTTGCGCTAATAGGGATAGTTACACCGAAGTCTTGATCAATCACAACGAGGGTGCTGTCCCAGGCCATAATGAATGAGCTCTCGTAGTCTTCCATCTTAATACCGTTGTCAATCAAAGCATCACGCATCCGGGGAACTACTTCTTTAACGATGAACTCTTCCACTGGAGTAAGGCCTCGGTAGTATGGCCAGGCGACATGATACTTGATGATCTGAAGCTCACGTAGATTGCCCGCACCACCAAAGATATATCCCTCATGTACCTCGTCTACCCATACCTTACTGTAGCCATCGCTATCCCTAGTATAGGGTGTAGAGAGCTCAGAGTCACCAACAATAACGACACCATTATCAGCGGTCACTGCTGCTGCAATCACGGTCATTCTTCCACCTTTTCGAAATCGCCATCCCAGTTAGTAGCACCTGACATCCATGCAGCAAATGCTGCACCAAGCTCATCAGGTTGGATGTTGTGCTTTTCTACAAACTTATCGAAGTCATCCATTAGTAATAGTCATCCTCATCAGTATTGGGCTTTTCATCCTCAGGGTCACCCTCAGCAGCATCCATAAGAGCTTCACGGAACTCTTCTGCGGTCTCTTCCTTCGGGGCTTCTTCCTTGGGGGTTTGTTCGTTGATCAGTTCTTTGACAACTGAAGCAAATTGTGGACCTACGATCTCATCCCACATAAGTGCAAACTGATGTGGTAGGGCATCTGGCTTGATTTCATCATCAATCATTCTAATCTCACAACCAACTTCGGGCTTGATCCAATCCCATTCACCACGGGCATTCTTTACTTGGAGAGTAGCTCCAATGTTTACTGACAACTTCAATTCCATAATCTTCCTTTAGCTAAGTAACTTTTTGATATTTTCAACAACATATTTACTGTCTTCGAGCAATGAATGCTCAATGCTAACATCGTTGTTCGCAATTAATTCTACCATAGATTCGACAGTGTTAACAATAATATTTAATGCACGCTCAGAAAGAACATACTCATATACAAGTGGTTCTTTTACTTCGTCGTTCTTCGGTAGGCTTTCGCCAATTTCCTTAAGCCTTTTGTTTTCTTTCTGGGCTCTCTTACCAAGCATTGCTACCTCCCAGCCAACAGCCATGCCCGCTAGAGCATGTTGACGACTCTTCTTATAGTTTGGCTTCTTATTAATATCAAACATATTTTCTCCTTACTATTTTTTATTATACACTACGTGCCTCCACTCAGACTCGAACTGAGATCCCAGGGTTAGAACTCCTTTGCACTGTCCCTTGTGCTATAGAGGCGTAAAACTAATAAATAAGATCGTCCAATTCTTCTAGTGTACCATATTGTAACACTGATATGCCATTAAAAATTTCATCAAAATTTTCTTCAACAGTATTCATAATGTCATAAATTTTATCGATATCACCATACGGGCTAATTTGTGTCATGCGATGAGCTGCCCTTAGGTTGTGGCCAATGATCCACGACCTTGAATCATAATATTTATTTTTATCAAATATCATTTTGCCACAACCGCAAGCACATTCTATTTGTTCAATTTCGACTCTATACTGCGGTGACATTAGTGCTTCACTCCATGATCATCATCAAACTTCTTGTGCTCCTTGCGCCAGAGTCGCTTACCCCAAGCAAGGCCTACAGCCAAGATTACCAGGTCTTCCACTGTAGAGTAGAACAGCTCAGCGGTAGCGTGTGGTGCATCTGTGATCAAACCTACAGCTTTTTGTAGGTAACCAGACCCACCTGGTTGTTCACCAATCCATTGAGAATGGATAAGGTGCACAGCGCCAATGATTGCAAAAAGAATGATTATTACTATTACTGGTACTGCTAGGAAAAACTTATTCCTACTCTTCACTTCTACTCCTTACTAGTTGGTATCAAAGATATTAACATCAATTCCGTTGGCACGCAAAACATTTAATGCTTCTTCATAAACAGGATTATTAAGAGTGTTAGCTGCGGGGGCTGCACTTTTAAGTATACCCTTAATCCACATACTATTAGCTGAGTAATTACTAAACGCCGCTACCAATTTTGGCTCAGCAGGAATCTTGCACAACTCTAGCATGATTGTGGCTGCTTGTTTTAAATTCATTGTCATACTAACTCCTTGGCCCGGGTGCTAGGAATTGAACCTAGTCGAGCGGTTTTGGAGACCGCCATGCTACCGTAACATCTCACCCGAATATCTTATGAATTAAATCTTTTATTTGTGCCTCAAGCAGGAATCGAACCCACATTAGATCATTACAAGTGACCTGTACTACCATTGTACTATTGAGGCTAATACCAACTGAGCTACAAGGGCTACTGCGTCGGGTAGGAGGGATTCGAACCCCCGATCTCGAAGACCCAAACTTCGCGGATTAACCAAGCTTTCCTACTACCCGTTGTTGGGAAGTTTATCCTCATTCCCAGGAGTTTGCTGCATCTACGGTATTTGCTTCGTTCGGAGTGCTCCTGGTAGGACTCGAACCTACAACCTCGAAATTAAAAGTTTCTTGCGCTAACCAATTGCGCCACAGGAGCAGAACATCATTCGCTAATATCCCAATCAGATGGTTGACCCAATCGTACAACATGCATACAAGGGTCTCCACCTTCTTCCCATTCTAGCTCTTCGCTCTCGTGCATTGGTGGACCGTCGTGAGTGTTGCAGAATTGCTCTGAACAATAACCATGGCTAATGCCATATCTCAACCACTGATCATAGGATAGAAAGAAAACCATTGCTATTCCTTAATAAATTTCTTATATTTGTTTTTGTTTTCGATGAGATACTTTGGGTAATATTCTTCATCAAATTCTACCAGTTTTAATTCAAAACCCCGGCCAAATACATCTGTGTTCTCATCAAAGTTACTATCCACATTGCTGTTTATAGCATCGTTGTTTAATTCTGTATGAGCAAAAGCTTTGATCTTGTCCTTAATAAAAGCAGTATCACCAATATAAGTCCAATGCCAACCGCCATTGGGGATATGGATAGAGTTGTCACCCAAACGAAGACCTGTCGCCCAGAATCCTTCTCTACGGTATTCACCAACGCTGCATGTTACGAAGCCTTGAACTTACGGGCTGTGCGTGCCTTGTTAGTAGCTCTGTTAAAAACGTTGATCCATTGCTTGCAAATGTTTTCCCAAGTATTTTCTTTCACCCAGGCGTAAGCATTCTCTGCTCGTTCGGCAGCTTCCTCTGGGTGTTCCATGATGTACTTGATAGTTTCAGCAGCTTCTTCTACATCCATCAGCGGGCGCATACGCTCGTTGTCGTTCTCTTTGATGATCCAGTGTGTTGGTGTGTGACCGCTCTGGACTCTCCAACCACGGTCTTCACCAAGGATTTCTGGTACTGATGTGTTGTTGGGAGCAATGACTGGAAGCTTCGTTGCCATAGCTTCGGTGATACTCAAGCCCCAACCCTCACCATGCGTTGTAGTAAGGTAAGCGTCACTAGCGTTGTAAATACCATTCAAAAATTCAATTGGAAATCCGCTGTGTGCACCAAACTGACGTGGGTCTGGGATAGTGAAATCACTATCAGGGTTTAGACCAATTGATGCGGCCATCTGCATGATGCTACCGCCAAAATCCGTTTCTTGCATATGCATATAAAGGAATGCGTTCTTCATTCCAATGTTGTGCAGCTGCTTAAGGATCATTAGGCTTCTAGAAACATCTTTACGTCCCTGGTTCCGGTTCACATTGGTGATAATAAAACGGTCTTGCAAAACTGGTGGGAAGATGGCCTTCCTTGTTTCTTGTTTCTGTTCGGGCGTAAGAGGAAAGAAGTCATTGGTATTGGTACCGTGGTAAATAACATCCTGCTTGTCAGCAATCGCTCCAACAAACTTGCGACTTTCATCTTTAGCGTATTTTGTATAGGCGACAGGGAAGTCAAAGCTAGTAACGCATTGCTTAACCCATTCTTCACGTGGCGTACAATCGAATGGGTAGTAATAGATAGTCGAGAAAGTATTTGGCTTCGTTCGCTGCAGCTCAAGAATCTGAGGAACAATAGGCAAAACAATAAAAGTGTCTTGGACAATGAAAACAATGTCATAATTGTTTTGACCAAGGAGGTCAAGAAAAACCTGACGACCGAATACGTCACCGTAAGGGCCCTGTGTGCGGAGTGCACTGATAGCAGGCCAAAGTCTTCCTGGCCACTTTGAGGTGTCGTATGGGCCACCATCGTAGTTAACACCGACAACATCGATCTCATAGCTTCCAGTGTTGTTGATCTCACTCATGATGTTCTTCATCACTGTACCGAAGCCAGTACTACACGCGTAGTCACCCCACGCCAATACTTTGATCTTGCTCACAACTATCTCCAGTCTTTAGGACTTAACGTACTATCATTATAGGGTTTATTGTATACTTCATGCAAGTCTTTCTTCGCACTACCCCATTTTCTAACATAATATTCGCCAGACTTTAGTGAGTTTATAGGTAGTGTTAACTTCTTAGTTGATTGGTGCCTAAGGTGCGCGTATGGAACATCCGTTTGAAGTGTTTTATAACCAAGCAATTTAATGCGGTATTTCATGTCAGCGTCTTCCCACCATGCTGGGTCGAAGTTTTCATCAAATGTGCCACATAGATCAAAAAAATCTGGTCTAATAGCGAAGCAAGAAAAGCTTTGGTCTTCTGCATTCTTATTGCCAGAAAACTCTTCGTCTTCTATGAAAAGAATGTCTGTTGGGTCTGCTAACTCATCCAGCACGTCAACTGGGAATGCCATGACAAAGTTATCTACCATGGCAAGAGTCTCTACAGCCAAGCGATCGATAGTGCCTGGTGCAAAGATTGCGTCATCGTTGCTAACAATAATGACATCACAGTTATCAAAGATAGCCTCACGAATACCTTTGTTCCAGGCTGCCGCCAATGGCACTTGGTAACGATACTGTGGGCGAATATAAATCTTAAGTTCGTTATTACTCTTAGCTGAATAGACCAGATCAATAGCTTGATCAAAATTATTTAAAACTGGGACAACGAGTCCGATTCGCATTCTTCCTTCTTCCTTTTAGGGCCGCGCTTCTTTTTACTTGACTTGATTGCTACTGCCTGCTGTTGTTTTGTTATTTCGGCAACAACTTCTAGTGTAGATTCGTAGTCGATATCAATCAACTTAATACCAAGTTCCTGGCGTAGCACTCTACGTTGCTTAGTGCTAGTACCTGCCCAGTAACCATAATCTTCATAAAGCAATGCATGGTTCAAACAATTATCGTAAACGGGGCATGTAGTGCATAGCAACAATGCTTCTTTATCTGGGCTTTTACCTTGTCCAGGGTAGAAAGCATCGTATTTTTCAGCTGATAGCGCAGAACAAGAAGCGTCCTTTTGCCAGCTATAATCAATGGTTGTATTTTCCATAATTTAATGAATTAAGCTGGAAGGGCCTCGGGGGGAGTCTAAGCATGATGCTGACTGCAACCCCCGAGGAAGACCAGGCCCTTCAGGAAGGGGCTTAAGATCTGCCCGCTTCACTGACTAAGGCTACTTTCTCGGCTTTTTTACATTGTCCTTTCTAAATTGTTCTGCTTTCTTAAGCAGATCTACAATATATTCTGTGAATTCTTCGGCTTGTTGAAGCGTGCTTGCTTCTGAACCACCGAGCGTGACCTGCTTTCCAACCAATGTGCTGTGCATCTCTCCCTTAAGGAGCAGGTCCATAACATCCTGGTGAATTTGGTCATACTTATTAATTGCCATATCTATTTATCTTTCTACCATGGGGCACAATAACCCTGTTGATCCGGCATAGCCATGTGGTATGCACGCAGGAACTTTGTCCCTATTTTAATCTGTGTTGCTCTACTACTTGGTTTTGCAACGCTTCCCCCGAATTGAATCCAATTCGGTCTATCAATTCCCAAAGCATCTGGGTACCAATAACTAAAATAATTCCAGTTGCCACCCTCTTCACAGGTAGCTATCCTTTGCCATTCGGCAATAACTACTGCGCTAAGTACAACCCTAGCAGCTACCAACACATGATGTTTTGGTGTTGCCGAGGCCGTTAAGGGAACTGCAAAAATACTTAATGATAATACAATTGTAATTATAGCTTTCTTTAACAAAATTTTCCAATCCTAGAGGGATAAGTACTCTTGGTGTTGGTTCATTTGTCACCTCCTTTTCTGCGTTATCCCCATAGGAACCCACGGGGTGTTAGATCAATCGTATCATTTAAATCAGCATAGTCGTCGACTACACCTCTAATTGCTTCTGCTTCGTCTCTTCTTCTAAGGATCTTAGCATCGGCACGCTCTTCAATTGTATTAGCAGCCACCGCTCGATAGATCCAAGTATGGTCAATGCCTTTGCTTTTTGAGTCCGCTCGATTAATTCTGTTAGCTCGTTGCTTGTAGTCTGAGTAAGTGCGCGGTACTTCGATGTTCCAAAGATAAGGGGCATATAGGTTTAGCCCTTCCTGTCCTACGTCTGAAGTAATAAGTATAGCAGGTCCGCTTGTTGTATTAAACGTCTTGATATTATCAGCAACAGTTTGGCTGTCC
>Ga0007813_1000803_pt1 | contig 10534 bp, 14 predicted proteins | sample CryBogCBE29Jun09_FD_71194 | JGI IMG/M metagenome (GOLD analysis project Ga0007813, IMG submission 71194) | Freshwater microbial communities from Crystal Bog, Wisconsin, USA - CBE29Jun09 | ecosystem: Environmental > Aquatic > Freshwater > Lake | place: Crystal Bog, Wisconsin, USA | collected... | reverse complement strand
AGACATTTCATGATTCAAACCCAAATATATTATATGTATAAAATCATCCCAATATTTCCAATTCTTAGAAAACTCTCTTTGTTTTTGTTGTTTTTTAGATAATTCCCAAGAGTTTCTATAACTTTTGGAATTAAATTCATATTGATATATCTCAAGAGCATGATTCAATTCATGATTAATTAAACTCCTTACAACATTGAGTGGTGAAATAATATTAGTTTCTATTTCATCTTTATTTAATTTAACTTCTAAAAAAAGAATACAATCTGTCAGAATATTATTTTCAATTTTAGAATTTTCAGTCTTTCTAAAATATCCATAGTTATTAAAATTAATAGGATTTATTTTAACTATCAATGTTAAATCCAATTTAAAACCATCTCTATTTGAGAGGAAAATATTTTGATTTATATTTTTTGATAGTCCTATATTTTCAATAATCTTAATTAAATCATTTGTATAGTGTATAACATCATTATTTACATGTTTTACTTCTTCGTTTAAAAACTCATCAAATAAATTAAGGTATTTCATATTACTTTATATATGAGAGTTCAAGATTGTTTTTTTCAACAAATATTTTATCTGATATATAAATTAATATGCAACAAAAATCAATCACTCAATTCCTAACACAAGAATATAAGGAATTCGCACTTTATTCAATTGAAGGTCGTGCCATCCCATCTGTCATTGATGGATTTAAACCAACTCAGAGAAAAGTAATCCACGTTGCTTCTAATGTTTGGAAAACTGGAACTGAAAAAGCTATCAAAGTATTCCAATTATCCGGAAAAGTTGCATCCGATGCTTTCTACCATCACGGTGATATGTCACTTTCTAATGCTATTATTAACTTAGCTCAGAAATTCAAAAATAACGCACCACTCTTAGAAGAAGATGGTCAATTCGGATCACTTAGATCTCCACAAGCCGGTGCTGCTCGTTATATAGGAACTAAATTATCACCCTACTTTAAACTAATCTATAAAGATTTTGAATTACTTAATTATAAAGAAGAAGAAGGTGAAGAGATAGAACCTGTCTTCTTTTTACCAATTATACCAACCGTACTAATAAATGGCGGTTCTGGAATTGCCGTTGGTTTTGCCTCTAATATATTAAACAGAGATGTTAAAGAAGTAATTGAATCTTGTCAGAAATTACTATTAGAAAAGAAAATAAACACAATAAAACCCCATTTAAATAACTTTTTAGGTGAGTATATTCAAGATAAAGAAAACCCAAAAAAATGGTATATCAGAGGTAAATTTCAAAAAGTAAATACTACTACGGTTAAAATTTCAGAGCTTCCACCATCAATGACATATGAGAAATATGAAGAGATATTGGATAAGTTAGTTGAAAATAAAGATATTGTTTCATATGATGATAATTGTAAAGATAATATTGATTATACAATTAAATTCACAAGATCAGTTTTAGATAAATTAGATGATGAAAAAATAATCAAGTTATTAAAATTAGAAGAATCGGAAACAGAAAATCTAACTACATTAGATGAATTTGGTAAACTAAAGATATTTGATAACGTTGAAGATATCATAAAATATTTTGTTAGTTTTCGATTGACATACTATCAAAAGAGAAAAGATTTCATGTTAGATAAGATGCAACATGAATTAAAAGTCTTAGGTAATAAAGGTAAATTTATTAAGCTGATACTTGATGGTAAAATACTAGTTAATAATAAATTAAAAGAGGAAATCATTAAACAGATTGAATTTAACAAATTAGATAAGATAGAAGATAGTTATGATTATCTTTTAAGAATGCCAATCTATTCTTTAACTAAAGAAATCTTTGAAAAGTTAAAAGAGGATTTTAAGTTGAAGAAAGAAGAAATCGAGGCTTTAAAATTGGTTCAACCAAAAGATATGTATTTAGACGATTTATCAGAATTGAAAAAGAAGGTGAAATGATAAAAATTATACTTGATTTCAAATTTACTAACATAAGACTTGATACTGAAAGAGTTGTTATTTATGATAGAGATGGAGAATATTATTTCATCAATGATTTAGATGATAAATACGATGAAGTTATCAGAATGCCTCACTATATCAAGGATGATTATCTGAAATATACATCTCAAATATTAACAACTCATATTTTCAATAAATTAATGATGAAGATTATCAAAAGTCCTAGTGGGAAGATGAGAAATCTAACTACTGAAGAATATGATATAATCACACAGATAAAAAGAGAACTAAAATTGAAAGAGATTTTGTAATCTAATTATTATTCCTTATTTTTGTAATCTAAACTCAAAATATGTTTCAAAGCACAGACATCGTTAAAAAAATCTTTTACATCAACCTTTTTGCCTTTATCTTCACGATAATCGATCAAAATATATTGGGATTTCCAATAGTTGATTATTTAGCACTTTATCCAATTTCGGATACTCATTTCCAAATCTTCCAACCTATCACTCACTTATTTATGCACGGAAGTTTATCACATATATTTTTCAATATGTTTGCTTTACTATCTTTTGGTCCTTGGGTTGAGAACCAAATAGGAAGTAGGAAGTTTTTACTTTTTTATTTTATCATGGGATTTGGAGCTGCTATATTACAAATGTTATTATCTAATGGTGCTATGATTGGTGCCTCAGGTGCTATATTCGGTGTTTTTGTTTATTTTACTATACTCAATCCTGATGCTCAACTAAGTATATTTTTACTTCCAATATCCTTTAAAGCTAAACACTTTCTTTATTTCATTCTTGGTTTAGAAATTCTATCCGCCCTTTTCATGGATGATGGTGTCGGGCATTTCGCGCACTTAGGTGGAGCTTTAACTGGTTTTATACTTTACAAATTAGAAGAACACTTTAATTTTAATATCTAAAAAATGTCACGAGGACTTATTTTACTGGATTTAGATGAAACACTGATACACTCAGAAGAGTTCCCACGTTTAGCACCATCCATGAAAGATTTTGATTTCAAAGTTTCTTTTGAAAGTGACAACTCATTTTGGTATATGACTAAAAAAAGACCTTTCTTAAAAGAATTCCTAGAATTTCTCTTCACTAATTTTGATGTTGGTATTTGGACTGCCTCAGAGGAAGATTATGCTCTAAAAATTATAGAAAACATCGGAATTGATAAGTCTAAATTGAAATGTTTTTATACCAAAGAAAATTGCAGTCTGAGACTCGATTATGAAACTAATCGTTACTATGGTTTAAAAAATCTTCAAAAATTGAAGAAAAAAGGTTGGGCTAAATCTTATACGAATAGAACTGGAAAAATAAGGGAACTAAATAAGGTTCTAATAGTAGATGATATTTCGGAAACTGCTATAAATAATAGGGATAATTTGGTTTTAATTAAGCCGTTTTATTTTGATGATAAAGATACTGAATTGTTAAAACTAATTTCTTACTTAGAAAAAATTAAAGATGAATCAAATTACAGAAGAATCGATAAACGAAATTGGAATCAAATGGGTTAAACTTTCTGATAAGAAAATTCGCCTTGATTACGATGCCCAGATTATCTGTGAGGAAATACCAATCGAAACTATTAAACTCAAGATTAGATACAAATTAGATTCTGATGGAATTTATAAAATGATTTATCCCAAAACTCATTTTCTAAACCTAATATCAAACAGATTAAGGGTGAAAAGGAGTTTTATACACTATGGTGAGTTATTCTATCCGACTTGGACTGGTAGATACACACTCGGAACAAATAAACATTTTGAATTTGAAGGAATGAAATTTAACAATTTAATTAAATCAATTTATGTTTCAAACAACGAATGGTTTAAAGTTTGGAACCGAGAAAAACAAATAAACGAATTATTAAAATGAGACTAGAGACTATAAGAAATCATATTGATCGTAAAATCTTAAAGGATTTAGAAACTTTAGGACCTGATGGAATGCGCCAAGAATTATCGAGTGTTTGTAATAAGTTCCTCAAAAATATAGTAGAATCCCCTAATACTCAAACGATAGAAGAAATTGAAGACATCAAAGATGTCAGAAGCCGATATTTAAGTCTCTATATCTTCGTAGCACAACAAAGAATAATCGACCTTTACAAGATAGAAATCAGGGACTTATATGGTTGGTCAAATTATAAGAAATTTAGAGCACTTCTTTTCAAAGAAAAAATCGAAGGTAAAAGATAAACAAAAATTAAAGGAATTAAAGAAAATGTCACCAACTGAAAAAATAAAAGAGCATATTCAATGGTTAAAAACACCAGAGGGTCAAGAATCTATCAAGGAATATTTTTTAAATTTAGAAAAAGAAAAACAAGAAAGAATAAATTATGTTGATTCTGATAAATTTAACGAAACTTACATCACTATCTATAAATGGGTTAAAGATAATGAGAGAATAGATGATAGTGACATCTATTATAATCACATCGAAATCGATATAGATTCACTAAAATGGGATAAATTCACTGATTCAATTGCTGAAAAATTTGAAGGTCAAGAAATAAAAGACAAAGAATCTGATTTTCCTAAATACCATTACGAATATAAATCCATCAAAATCTATTTTATGCACGGACAAGGAACGGTTTGTTGGATTGAATATAATAAAGAAAAAGACAGAGACATCAAAATAGAAAATCTATTACAAAAAACTAATTAAATATCTACTAAATCATCAAAATTAGTTTGATCCTCATCATCCCATTCATCCCAATCATCAGCCAAACCATCATATTCTTCTATTGAACCGAAATTTTCGACATTATAATGATAATTGATATAACTTTCGATATTCCCTTGAAAATCCCATTCGAAATCCTTCAAATCAGTAAAAATTTCATCGAAATCTTTTAAATTCACGATATAGGACGACAAGTTGGGATCTTTCTTTTCAATATAATCCAAAAATAAACCAAATGGCAAAGATATCTCTTTATTTTTTCCATCACAAGACAACACAATAGAGAAATCTTCTTCACCAAAAGAAAAATTACCACGATAGATGGTTTTATTAAACATACTAAATGGCACACCATCGATTGTTAATATATTTATACCAGAATTAAATTTGGAAAATTCTAAAATTATTTTCATTTTTCTCATAAATTATATATTCATTTTGCAAATTCATTTTTTACTAATACATTTACATTCATGACTAAAACACAATTAGAAAATTTATACATATTTTACTTTCTTTATAATGGAATTACACAATCCTGTGATTTAATAATGCAAAGTCCTGATTATATTTTAGAAAAATGGGAAAAGTTAATAGGAATAACACCACCTGATACAAAATATACTGAGTTACAGGATATTAAATTATATCAAGAATGGCATCAAAGATGGATGCGAAATGGTGAAAATCATATCCCAGAAAGTTTAATGATGTTTTTAGTTAAAACACACCCCAAAGAAAATAATGGGAACTATTTAAGATTGATACCAATAGTTAAAATATTTGAGGAGTATATCGGTAAAATTAGCAAAATAACAAAAGAACAATATAAACACATTCATCCTGTAATAATAGGTGCAATTCAAGAATATATAAAAAGAACAATAAAAGACGAAGATTTAAGGGAAGTTAAATTAAATAATTTATTATCATGATGTTGCATGTTTTTATCTGAAAACTTTTGATAAAACTTAAATATAACAAACAATATGATCGGGAAATGATGGTCAAAACAAGGCTGAATTTAATAAAAACTATACCAGATTTAAAGATATAGTAGATATTAAAGCACCCGCCGGTGAAGAAAAACAAATCTGCTTGGCACAAACACAAGCCAATAGAATCACTGATGAAATGAAAGCCTTAAACAGGGCGATGCCTGCCAAAGAAATGGGGCACCTGCATTTATATGATGAAGAAATAAACAAATAAGATGAAGATTTGGGAATACCTAGTAGAGTCGATAGATCGATTCGATAAAAACGGAAAATTAGTTGAACTTGGAAGAGATGGATGGGAGTTAGTTTCTGTAGTAGATGGAAACACTCCTCAATTCTTCTCTTCTAATAACATCTATTACTTTAAGCGAGAAATTAAACTATCATGAACAGGGATTATCAACTCTCAAAACTAGGAATATGAATGTTGTATGTTTTACTAAATCCATTACTGGTGATACTAATTTTAAAACAGGATTTAGAATTACCATAGGTAAGATATATCATGTCCTAAATCAAGAAGAACAAAGATTTAATGATGATGAAAAATGGATAGTTTACGATATAACCGATGATGATAACAAGAAAATTCGAATTAATTCAGAATTTTTTGAACCACTTGATAAAATAAGGAATGAAAAACTAAAACAATTAGGAATATAAATGGAAACAAAATACAATCCCTCTGAATTACTTATAGACATCTATAAGATGTTTAATGTTACTAATCAAACTCAACGAATAAAACTTTTATCAAGGAAAGATATTTATTATCTACTTATTTGTTGCATGGATTACCACGATGAAAATCAACCTACCGTGATAAACAATTATAAAGAGTTTGAATCTGAAATTGATGAAATAATGAATTTTTTAGAAAAAGAAACAACTACCGATCCAGACTTATTAGAATTGGTAAAAGAAACAGGTTCCACTTTTATTGAAGTGGTTGACCTGCCACGTCCGTACACGGTTGACGAAGTAAGGGAATTGAAATTAAATAATATTTTGGATAATTAAAATTTAATCATTATCTTTGTAATTCAAATTAAAATATGCAAATGACAAAATTCAAACATTTTGAAACCGAGTCTGGTAAAATAATTATGACGGCTCAGTTTGACGGATATGATATGGCAAATCGTATCTTCGAAGGTCTGATGTTTCAGATTACCGTTCAGCCTGATGGAACTCTAAAAGCTTCTGTTAAACCAGAAGATGAAGACTTTTTCTCTGATTTCAATACCGTTAAATGGCTCAAAACAGCAGAAGAATTCGCACAAAAATACGACATTTTTATCGACCCAATTTCTGATGAAGAGTGTTGGTTAGTTAGTGATAGTGATTCTTCCAACAATCAAACACCATCACAAGTTATTCAAAAAACACCTCTTAGTGTTGTACTTGGAGCTTCAAACAATCCTCATACTTCCACACACTCATGTGGACCAAACTGCAATCATAATCATTCAAATCCGACTGGAAATTCTAACAATATTCTTGATGAATTGTTTCCTGATAATAAAGAAGAGAATATCCAATCAGAAGCTGAAAAAGAACCAGTCATTGGCAAATTTAAGCCAAAACGTAAATTCCTCTACTTCCTTCAATATCGTCAAGGTGGTATTCGTTATCATAATAATGTTGCTTTACTTAAAGGTGATCAACTTTCTGGAATGATTGAAGACGTAATATTTAAAGTAACTATCTGTGATGAAGGCACTATAAATTTTGAAGAAACAGACACGAATAAATGTGATGATGTAATGATACAGAGATTTATCGATGATATTGATTCACGCGACGTTACTGGATATATGAAAAAGTATGTTGTTCATGGACTTGAATTTTTGGATGAAGATGGGAAAAAAATGTATCTTGAAGTTGAAGAAAAAAAACCTATCGACAAACTTTTTGCACTTTTTGATGAATTAAAAGAACCACAAGAAACTGAAACAAATATGGACGAAATCGACCAAACACCGGTACAAGTTTCTGATAATGCTCTTTCTTTACTTGACTCTTTATTTGGTGATGAAACTACTACTCAAGAAGAAATAAAAGTTGTTGAAGCGGTTCCGCAAGAGACATATGCTCAACAGATGATGCGTGAAGCATTTGAAGCTATGAATTCAGAAAAGGTTATAGAATTGACTGATAGAATAGAAAAGAAAGAAAAAGAAATCACTAAATGTAAACTCGATTTACGTCAGACAGAATCAAATCTGAAAACTGCATCAGAAGATATCCGTGTTCTTTATACTCGTTTGGATTCTTTGAAGCCGGCAGATGCGCCTAATGGATATGCTTTCTATGTTTCCCCCGAAAATAAATCAGGAGTAGTTCTCGACAAGGCTTTACAAGATGTAGTTAAACAAATTTCACCACTTCTTAAATTGAAAGAAGATGCTGTGATTGATTATCTAACTAAAGGATTTTTCACAATCAGAATTGCTAAGAAAGACGATTTGACTAATGATAATGTCTCAATCGAGAAAGAGATTTACGAGAAAATAAACAAATTAGATATAACAGGTAAAGTATCACTTGTCGGCAATGGCGAATTTGAATACCGTGGAGAACTGACTTGGCATAAATTGGTTGATAAGATGATTCGTTTAGGGTTTGAACAAGAGCCTGAATTCGATAAACAATGTGGGTCACCTTCATATAAAAGTGAAGAAGAATCCGGTGGATTTACTCTGACTCTCGATTCTGTTGGTAATTTGACACAAACCAACAACTCAAGTGCCGGAAATACGAATCCCTTCTCTTATAAAGACGAAGATGAGACTGACCCTGATATTTTGCGTGAAATGAAGAAGTTTACTGAAAATCCCGAAGGGCAAGTTTTCTGTGAATTTACAGAACCTACTACTTTGGTTATTTTAGGTGATTCCCCTGACAACTATTCAACTTCTTCTAACCCTCAATCAATTCAGATTACTGATGATGAAACTTCTTTCTCACTTTTCGTTGGTGGAAAACGGACTCATCAGTATCTTGGTTCTATGGGATTTGCTGATGTTTTCACACTTGACGAGTACAAAAAATACTATTCAAAGAATAAAGAAATGTTACTGGATACGGGTTTGATTAGTGGTGTAGTTCTTCCAAACTTTGTAGGTAAAATCGAAGTTGCTGCTTATAAAGAATCGAAAAAAGGTTTTAAATTTTCTTCTCAGTTTGTTATGAATGATTTTATTCAACATCAGTTTGAAGAAGCAGAAGTAGCCATTCTGTTACCAGAAGGTACTGCCGCGATTGACCTAAATGAAGATTGTTCATTACCTATTTCGATTATTCGTGATATTAAAATAGACTCATTAATAAAATAATATGAAACGTTGGTTCAAATTTAGAAGATTGAGATTGCTTGTTTATTTAAGAAATAAGTTTATCACAGTCATGCGAAAGCTAGAAACAAAAGATGTTTCAGAAATGGATCAAATCCAAAAGGTAATTTTTAGTATTACTTCAAAACTAATTCACGATCAACACTCCGAATTAAGATCGAATAATATAGATTATACCTATCACATAGAAAATGAAAACTATTTGATAATAATCAGACCACAAGGAGGTCATTATTCGATAAATCTGATAGAATATAAGACTCGGCAGTTAATAAATAACTTTGATGTTCCATTCGATGTGAGCCATGTTAAAATACTTATTAATCAGTATGATAGAGAGGTACATAAGAGAATGAAAAGTAAATTGTTGATGAAAACAACAAAAGTTGTAAAACATCTACAATCTATATTGACCGAGATAGAAGGTAAAAATCTAAGTTAAATATACTTTTCAAATTTGATCTTACCGCAATCCCATATTTTCTTAATATGGGATTTTTTCATGAATTCACTTTCTGAAATATTATCTCCTATTTTTAGATTAGATTTTTTAAAATTCTGCTTATTTCTTCTTTTATTTTCAATGATATATTTATAATCCGGATTAGATTCACTTAAAATATCAAAACCTAACATCTTATATAATTCACCTTGACTCCAATCTTTATCAGCATAACTAATAATTCTAGTTGGTTTGTAATTTTGTATGAAATAACTTAGTAATTTTGAAGCACCACCAACTATTGAATGATCTAATTTGGTACAAAATCTGTTTAGATTCCACTCATTATGTAGCATCTTTTTACGACCTTCAAAATGATCAAAAGTCATAATACTAACCAATTCCTCTTGATAGTATAATCCCAACTTCAAATTAGAATTAACATATCCTTGTATGTGATTTTCATTTAAAAAACACTTAACATCTGTGATTACCCTGATATGACATTTTCTGGCATATATTTTCGTTTTAGCTAATCCTAACCAATTTTTGATCTGACTCTTAACTATTTCCTGTTTATAATCCCAATCGTCTTCCCATATATGTATAATTCTAATACTTTTATCTTTAAAATAATTAGTTTTTTCTAAATGATAATTTTTCTGCTTCCATTCCTCCGAATGCCAGAATAAACCATTGAATTCAAATCCAATTTTTAACTCAGGAAGATAAATATCTATTTCTAATCCATCTCTGTATGATCCAATTATTTCACCACTATAAACAGATTTAATGTATTTTAATAATTCAATTTCTTTGATAGAGGAATTATTTCCTATTGGATAGCAAACCGTACAGAGTGGAAGATTGTCTCTTAATCTATTATGATAATTATCTATATGTATAGTAAATTCGTGATTATTTTTACAATTAAATAAGGAATAATTTGAACCAATATACTTTATGTAGCTAACATCTTTAGATATAATAAAATCTTTTCTCAACTTTTCTGAAATCATTGGATTGTCAACACCATATTTCTCCATCCAAGTTTCCTTAATTTCAT
>Ga0007813_1000801_pt1 | contig 10555 bp, 9 predicted proteins | sample CryBogCBE29Jun09_FD_71194 | JGI IMG/M metagenome (GOLD analysis project Ga0007813, IMG submission 71194) | Freshwater microbial communities from Crystal Bog, Wisconsin, USA - CBE29Jun09 | ecosystem: Environmental > Aquatic > Freshwater > Lake | place: Crystal Bog, Wisconsin, USA | collected... | reverse complement strand
CTCTCCACGAGGTCTAACGCGACCCGACGGGCCTCCACCAGCAACGCCTCGTCGCGGCGAAGGTTGGCCAGTCGCAGGTCGCTGCGGCCGCGTTGGCGGGCCCCGAGGATGGTGCCCTCCCCTCGCAGATCGAGGTCGACCTCGGCCAGCGCAAAACCGTCACTCGAGGCCACCAGCGCCTCGAGTCGCGTCTGGCCGTCGTCGCTCGTTGGAGCACCCAGGAGGTAGCAGTAGCTCGGATCGCTGCCACGGCCGACACGACCGCGCAACTGGTGCAACTGCGCCAAGCCGAATCGCCACGCGTCTTCAATCACAATGACGGTCGCTTCGGGCACGTCCACGCCGACCTCAATCACGACAGTCGCCACCAGCACCTGCACCTCGCCGCGACGGAACTCCTCCATCACCGCGTCCTTTTCGGCGGCCTTCATCTGACCGTGGAGCAGGCCCACCGAGAGTCCCCGCAGTTCGTTCGTTGCGAGTCGCGTGCGTTCCGCCACCGCGCTGGTGGCTTCGACGCGGTCGGAGTCCTCCACTAGTGGACAGATGACGTAGGCCCGTCGGCCCGCGGCAACCTCATCGCGCACCCGTTGCCAGGCCGCCTGTTCGGCGGCCGCGTCGGTCGCCCACGTGGTCGTGATCGGTTGGCGACCTCGCGGCAGTTCGTCCAGGACCGAGCGGTCGAGGTCACCGAAGACCACCATCGCCGCGGTACGAGGAATAGGCGTGGCGGTCATCACCAGCAAGTCGGGGTCACGGCCTTCGGCCGAGTGCGCGCGGCCCTTGTCACGCAGCATCGCGCGCTGCTCTACGCCAAAGCGGTGCTGCTCGTCGATAACGACCAGGCCGAGCGCCTTGAACCGCACGTCATCGGTGAGCAGGGCGTGGGTGCCCACCACAATGTCAATGCCGCCGGTGGCGAGGGCGTCAATAATCCCCTGGCGTTCCTTGCCCTTTATGCGACCGGTGAGCAGCGCCACCCGCACGGGACGAACACCACCTAGCACGGCCGGATCGGCGACGACGAGACTCGCAACGTCGCGACGGATACCTGCGACGTGTTGCTCGGCCAGCACTTCGGTCGGCGCCATGATGGCCCCCTGACGTCCGCCATCCAGCGCGGCCAGGAGGGCGGTCAGGGCCACCACAGTCTTTCCCGACCCGACGTCGCCCTGGAGCAGACGGTGCATGGGCAGCGGTCCTCGTAGGTCGGCGGCGATGTCATTCAGGACGCGGCGCTGCGCACCGGTCAGTGAGAAGCGGTGGCCGGCGAGGAACTGTCGCACCAGTGAGTCACTCGCCGTCACCAGTTCACCCGGACTCACATCGAGGTCCTCGTCACGCACGGGGTGGGTGACGCCGGCAGCCGTCTCACGCAGGCGGCGACGACGCAGGGCGAGCAGGAGTTGAAGTCGAAGGAACTCGTCGAAAATCAGTCGCTTCTTCGCGGGCGCCACGGCCTCCATCGTCGGGGGCAAGTGAATGCCCCACAGTGACGCGGTGCGGTCGACGAGGTCGAGCTCACTACGCACCGCTTCGGGGAGTGGATCGAGCAACGGACCGGCACGGCGCAGCGATTCGTCGATAAAGCCACCGAGTTCCCACGAGGTCAGTCCGGCCTTTCCGAAGGCGGGATAAATCGGCACAATCACGCCGACCTTGGTCGGGTCCCGCTCCTCCCCGGTGGGTCCCACAATGACGTCGACGACAGGATTGGTCATCTGGCGACGACCCTGAAAGTCACCGACCTTGCCAAAGAAAATGGCCTGCACCCCGGCGCTCAGCTGGGCGGCTCGCCAGGGCTGATTGAAGAAGGTCGCGCGCATGACGTCGCCGCCGTCTTCAACGAGGACCTCCACCATGTTCTTGCCCTGGCGGGTCCGCTTGGAGCTCACCGATCGCACCGTGGCGAAGACCGCGGCCTCGTCACCAACGGACAGGTCGGACAGTTCGGCGCGGCGGGTGCGGTCAATGTAGCGACGGGGATACACCGTCACGAGGTCGAAGACGGTCTCGATGCCGAGTCCGGCCAGGGCTGCGGTTCGCTTGGGGCCGATGTGGCGCAGCTGGCTCACGGCGATTTCGCCGAGTTGCCGTAGGCGACGCGGAGCCCGCTCGGTCATTCCAGGCCTAGGAGATAGGGATAGAGGGGCTGGCGTCCCTGGTGAATGTCAATCTCCACCTCGGGCCAGCGCGACGAGACCGCTTTCACGAACGCGTCGGTCGTGGCCTCGCTCGCCCCCTCCCCCACGATGAGCGTGAGCAGTTCGTGGGAGGGATCAATGAGCGCCGTCACCAGCGCGAGCAAGGTCTCATCAAGCGACGATGACACCGCGACGATGCCACTGGGGGTGAGACCAATCCAGTCACCAGTCGCGACGGGGCCGGCGTCACTGGTGGTGTCGCGCACCGCCTGAGTCACTTCGCCGGTGACGACCGCGGCCGCGGCGTTCGCCATGGTCGCGACGTTGTCTTCAAGTGCGTCATCGGGTCGGTAGCCGGTGAGGGCCGCCAATCCTTCGACGATGGACACGGTGGGCACAACGCGCACGTCGACATCCACAACCTCGTTGACCTGTTCGGCCGTTGCGCGGATGTTCTTGTTGTTCGGCAGGATGATGACCTGGGTCGCACCGGTGGCCCGAACGGCGTCGGCGAGCTCCTGGGTGGACGGGTTCATGGTCTGGCCACCCACCACGACGCGGCGAACGCCCAGTGACGTGAACAAATCAGCGACACCACTGCCGGTGGCGACGGCCACCACGGCCGTCGTCGGCACGGGGGTGGACTCGCCGCCCAACACCCAGCCCTCTTCGCCGGCCTGCTCCAGCAAGTCCGTCACGCGAATCTCTCGAGGGAGCCCCACTTGGAATGCTGCCTCAATGGAGGGGCCAATGTGGTCAGTGTGGATGTGGCAGTTGTAGAGGCCTTCGCCGCCAACGATCACGATGGAGTCGCCGAGTGCCTCCCACGCGGCTCGGAACGCGCCCATGGCGTCGTCGTTGCCCTCGAGCAGGTACATCACTTCGTAGCGGAGGCCGGCCAGCGTCGCCATCTCGTCGGCTTCCACGCGCAGGTGCGAGAAGTCAGACGTCGCAACCTCGGGGGTGGCGGGCAGCTCGTCACCACACACCACGTGACACAGAGCGTCGAACCAGAGCACGAGGCCGGTGCCACCGGAGTCCACGACGCCGGCTTGCTTGAGGACGGGCAGCTGCTCCGGCGTGTGCGCCAGCGCCACGACCGCACTCTCGCGGGCCGCGCGCACCGCGTCGGTAAGCGTCTCACCCTCGGCCGCTCCGAGAGCGGCGGCGCGAGCGACGGACAAGATGGTGCCCTCCACGGGACGCGACACGGCGTGACGAGCCCGTTCGTCGGCCAGCGTCAGGCCGGCGCGAAAAGCCTCGACCGAGATGGCGCCGTCAGCGGGAAATCCCTCGACAAAACCACGGAGCATCTGCGACAAAATAACGCCGGAGTTGCCGCGCGCCCCCAGTAGCGACGACTTGGCGAGGGCCTTGGTCACCTCACCCAGCGACGCGGTCGCCGGCAGATCAGTCAGCGCCTTGACCACGGAGTGCATGGTCAGGGCCATGTTGGTCCCGGTGTCGCCGTCGGGCACGGGGTAGACATTTAGGCTATTTATTACCTCTTTTTGCCCCTGCAGGAGGCTGTCGAAGGTGACTACGGCCCGCGTGAGGTCGGCGGCAGAAAGTTCGGTGAGTGCAGACATTGCTAGCGATGCTACAATGGTCATTCGGTTTTGTACGGCGTCTGCACACGGCAGCGTCGGTTGAAGTAGGAGAACGTTCTTATGGCATCAGTCTGCGAAATCTGTGGCAAGAAGCCGTCATTCGGCATGAACGTCTCACACTCCCACCGTCGCACCAAGCGTCGTTGGAACCCGAACATCCAGCGCGTTCGCGCCCTGGTTGGTGCAACGCCCGTTCGCATGAACGTCTGCACCGGTTGCTTGCGCTCGGGCAAGGTCACCAAGCCCACCCGCAAGACTGCGCCCACCGCGTAGTTTCCACCAGCCCTAGAGCTGGTGTCCCCATCCTTCTCGACCAAGTGGTCGACCTTCGAACGTCCGCACGTCCGGTGACGCCACGACGGCCCCGATCCGCAACGGCTGACCAATTCCCTTGGCCTCGCAGGCGTAGCGCAGTGCTCCCTCGTCGCTCGTCGTGAGCAGCAACTCGTAGTCCTCGCCACCACCCAGCGCTTCCTCGAGGGTCGCACCCTCAGCCACCGGAATATGGTCGAGCGCAAATCCCACCCCCGACGCGTTGGCCATGCGGTGCAGGTCGAGACCCAGCCCGTCACTCAGGTCCATCATCGCGTTGACCCCCGCCGCACGGTAGACAACTCCTTCGCGCAGTCGCGGCCACGGCCGACGCTGGGCCATCACGCAGACGTTGTCCATACCAACCCCGGCACGAGCGAGCCGCAGACCGGCCGAGGCCGCGCCGAGTGGCCCTGACACGAAAATGCCGTCACCGACACGGGCCGTCGACCGCAACACGCCGTCGGCGTTCGGGCACTCCCCCAACACCGTCACGGCAATTGAGACATCCAGGCCCGTGGTGAGGTCGCCTCCGACGATTGGCACATCACACCACGTCGCCGCTAGGGCTGCCCCACGGTGCATCTGGTCGAGGTCGGTGCCGGCCGGCGCCGTCACCCCGAGGGTGATGCCGCGGGGGCGCGCACCCATCGCCGCCAAGTCCGACAGCGCCGAGGTCACGGCCTTGAAGCCGAGGTCCTCGAGCGAGAACAGCGTGGCGTCGAGGTGAACGCCGTAGACGCAGACGTCAGTGGAGACCACCACGTTGCCAGCGAAGGGGCCGAGCACCGCGGCGTCGTCACCGATAAAAGTCTCCCCCGCGGAGGGGGCGAGAGTCGACACGATCTCGGCAATGCCGCGAATGATGTCGTCTTCGTGGTTCGAAAACTCAGTCATGGACGCCTCTCTGGTGCTCGAGGGAAGGATGCGGCAGTGTCACGAGTCGGCGTTGGCTCGCGCACCAGCCTCCCGCTGACCGACGAGCGTGCGCCCAGGCCGAGGAGGCAGAAATCTTCACTACTTCTGATGGTACCCACTCGCGGCGCTGCCGCGCCGGCGAAAAACGTAGAGTACGAGTCCAATGCCCATCACAATCGCCAGCATCACGTCGCCGTCGCGGAAGCTCATGGTGATCGCGACCGGGAGTAGCGCGCCCACGACCCAGGTCAGTTGCTGGCGCACCGCGAACCGAGCGAAGGTTCGTCCTTGCGCACCCGCCGGCACGAGACGTTGGGTGATGGCGTCAAACGAGGGCTGCGCCACCGCGGCACAGAGTCCCAGGGTGCCGACAAACACCGCCTGCTCGAGCAAGGTGGCATGACGCGAAACCACGCCGGCACCAACGGCCGTGAGCAGGATTGAAAAACTGAGCAGGGTTGATTCTCGCAACTTGTTGCGCAGTCGCGTCACGATGCCGAGGCCAATGAGCGACCCCACCGCGCTAAGTCCGAGCGCCAGTGCGTACCAGGAGAGGCCGGCGTGGAGACGGCGCAGGCCGAAGGCCAGGAGAAAGGAGCTAAAGCCCACCGCGAAGCGCATCAGGGCCGACGCACCGAGCCCCCAGGTCACTTCAGGGTCGCCTACGGGATTGAGTCGCTGGATATCCCGCTCCTCCTGCGAGAGCGGCGCTGCGGCCCGGTCAGTGGCGGCCGGTCGACGAAGCCGCAACGCGGCCACAAGCCCCGCCAGGAAGACGGCGGACGCCAGGAGCAACACGCTCGGTGCGCCGAGGCTCTTGAGGACTCCCGCCCCCACGCTGCCCGCGACTAGTCCGCTGATGGTGCCGAGCAGGGTGAGCTGGGCATTGAAGCCAGAAAAGCCCGCCGCCTCGGGCATCTCCGTCTTCGGCCATCCGCTACTGGAGACCCCAGCACTGTGCTGCTCGAATTGGTCTGTCCGGGCCATTTCGGGCACCAGGGTCCCGCGGGTCACGCCGTAGAGCTTCGAGCAGATCAGCACGGCAAAGGCCTCGGGGAACAGCCAGAGTGACGACAGGTGCGCACTCATGGACCAGCACAACGCGACACGCGTACCGGCCGAAATCGCCACCAGCAGGCGACGACCATTCGCCGATCGGTCAATGAGTGGGCCCAAGACTGGTGAGACCACCGCGAAGGGCGCAATGGTGAGCAGGAGGTAGAGCAACACTTTGCTCTTGGCCTCCGTGGGTGACACCGAAAAGAACAGTGATCCGGCGAGCGAAATGGTGACGAGGGTGTCACCAGCCATCATGATGATGTGCACGAGAGCCAGGCGACCAAAGGCCGTTGACTGGTCAAAGAGGTCTTGGAGCGACCCCCAGGCCAGCGATGCAAAACCTCGGGTGCGCATCCTTTCATGCTACGCCGGACCCTGTGCCAATTGGTGGCGACGCAACCCTAAGATGCCCACTATGACCACCACGCCCGCCATCGACGATGCCGTCATTGTGACGACCAATCTGACGAAGCGCTACTCCGGCAACGACTTCGTCGCGGTCGATGCGCTCAACCTCACCGTGCACCGCGGCGAGATCTTTGGCCTCCTCGGACCCAATGGTGCGGGCAAGACCACGACGGCCGGGATGCTCACCACTCGCGTCCTGCCCACCTCGGGCTCGGCCGTCGTCGCCGGTGTCGACGTTGTCGCCCACCCCGCACGGGCCAAGCAGTCCATTGGCGTGGTCTCGCAGGTCAATACCCTGGACCGCGCACTGACCGTCTGGGAAAATCTCTACTTTCACGGTCGCCTGTTCGGCATTGGCGCCAGTGAGTCAAAGGAGATTGCAACCTCGCTGCTGGAGCGCTTCCAGCTCGGGAAGTGGGCCAAGGCCTCGGTCTACGCCCTCTCGGGCGGTATGGCGCAGCGCCTCATGGTGGCGCGCGCCATCTTCCATCGCCCGTCGGTGCTGTTCCTCGACGAACCGACCGCTGGACTGGACCCGCAGAGCCGACTGGCCCTCTGGGAGATTCTCGAAGGCCTGAATAACGACGGCCAGACCATCTTGCTCACCACGCACTACATGGAAGAGGCCGATCACCTCTGTGACCGGGTCGCCATCATGGACCACGGCACTTTATTAGCCCTCGACACCCCGACCGCCTTGAAGAACGGCACCGGTGTCGACACCATCGTTACCATCAAAGCCACCGGTGACCTCGAGGCCTTCGCCACCGCCCTCATGGGCATCGAGGGTGCCACCTCCACCCGCAGCATCGACAAGGGGCTCGCTCTCCACGCCGCGAACACCGAGCGCCTGTTGGCCCGCGTCATCGAGTGCGCCGAACAGGTCGGCGTCCAGGTCCAGGACCTCAGTGTCGCGGCCCCGAGCCTCGAGACCGTTTTTATCTCCCTCACCGGAAAGGAACTGCGCGACTAATGAGCACCACGCCATTCACCGCCACACCACCGACCCGCAGCATGTGGGCCGCTTCACGCGCCGCCCTGTGGGCGCTGCTCCTGCGCGACCTCACGGTCATCAACAAGGACCTCAAGCTCTTCGTGCTGCGCACCATTATTCAGCCGTTCCTGCTCTGCTTTGTCTTCCTCTACGTCTTCCCCAAGATTGGCCAGTCGGTTGGTGGGGGTGGTTCGGCGGCGGAGACGTCGTTCGCGACCGTTCTCGTGGCCGGCGTCGTTGGCATCACCGTGATGTTCCAGGGGCTCCAGTCGGTTGCGCTGCAGATGGCCCAGGAATTCGGCTTCACCCGCGAGATTGAGGACCGCGTGCAGGCCCCCTGCCCCATCTGGCTCGTCGCGTTGGAAAAGGTCGTCTCGGGCGCCCTGCAGGGCATGATCTCAGCGGCCATCGTGTTGCCGATCGCCGCGCTGGTCCACGCCCGTGGCGTGGAGGCGGCCATTCACCTGCACTGGCTCATCCTCGTCACGCTCCTCCCCCTGGCCGGTCTGGCCATGGGATCGCTGGGCCTGGTGCTCGGCACGAGTTTTGAGCCGCGCAACATTGGTCTGATGTTCGGATTCATCGTCCTGCCCATCACCTTCCTGGGCGGCACCTACTACCAGTGGGACCGACTCGCGCCGGTGCGCATTGGCGGGTGGCACTGGTTGCAGACCGTGGTCTTGCTCAATCCCCTGCTCTACGTCAACGAGGGTATGCGCGCCGCCTTCACCAACGAGCCCCACATTCACCTCTACGTGATCTACCCCGTGCTGCTGGCCTTTTTCGTGGGCTTCTTGTCACTGGGGCTACGCAACTTCCGTCGCCGGGTGCTGTCCTAGGAGCTAGCGACGACGCTGGAGGAGCTGAAGCGCGCCGCGCCACAGCGAAAAGAACAACGTCACAAACGCGAACGCCACGACGGTGAAGGCGACGTCTGTCCCCTGCCCGTTGAAGGTGCGCAGCACCATGGCGGTGGCGACGGTGATGGCCGCGCTCACGACGCCATCGATTAGACGCAACCCCGTGGTGCGGCGACGACCAAGGGCCGCCACCACAACGCCGATGGCGAAGGGGTACCAGACATCGAGAATCTCGAGCACCGCTTCGCGGTGGTGGTGGGCGTGCACGCCAAGAGCGACAAAGAGCAGCGCCGCGGCAAGGTCAGCGCCGACAAGTCGAACGCGCATCAGGCGCTCTTGCGCTGGCGCCCCATGCGCATGAAGGCGACGAGACTGACCGCCACGTAGAGCATCCACACCACAACTTGGCTGATCGTTGGGTGGTCGGCGTAGCCGACGAGCGCGTGCAGGACGTCGCCGGTCGACGAGGATTCGGTAATGACGTGTGACGAGTCCCACAAGACGTTGCGGCCCACCGTCAACCACCCCAGGTGCTGCAGGTTCTCGACGGCATCGCTCAAGAGACCTGCGGCGAAAATCATCAGCACCGATCCGAGAACGCGGAAGAATCGTCGGAGGTTCAGCTTCGCCCCCACGTGGTACATCAGGTAGGCCAGACCCAACGCCACGGCGAGGCCCAGCACCGCGCCAAGCCACAACAAGTTGCCGTGGATCGGGGTGCCAGCTTGGCGGGAGCTAGCAAAAATAATGGCCAACGTGAAGACCATGGTTTCCAGTCCTTCGCGACCCACCGCCTGGAAGGCCAGAGCGCGCATGCCCCATCGCGAACCCTTGGACATGGCCTCGTCGCTGCGCGCCTGGAGCTCCTTGCCGATCGACCGCGAGTGGCTCTGCATCCAGAACGTCATGTAGGTCAAGAAACCGGCGGCCAGCAGATAGGTGGCCGTTTCGAAATAGGTCTGGACGCTCGAGCCTGAGTAGTGGTTGATCCAGAGGTAGGCGGCGGTGCCACCGAGGAACATGAGCACTATTGCCGCACCGACACCGATGTAGACGTCGCGGAAATACTCGCGCTTGTTCGTCTTTTTCAGATAGGCCAGCAACAGGGCGACAATCATGGACGCCTCGATACCTTCGCGAAGGAAGATAACGAAGGTGGGGATCATCAACGGCTCTCTCTGTTGGGGGTCCAGAACATATCAGTCTAGATAAGCCGCGAGACTAACCAATCGGCTGAATTCTTTCCATTCATCTGTGTCTGCTGACAGCGCTGAAACTGATCTCAATGGCCTCATACATTGCAGAGCAGTGCTTCTCTATTCGCCCTAATTTCCGGCATTCTGGTCGCGGCGACAATTTCATCTCTTTTAAGAATTGGGCCTACGAATTACGAGGATGGTGATAGAACTTGCTATGCAAAAAATTCTTAACTGGTGTCGCAAGCACAAAATATTGACCACGCTGATAATTTTGGGCTTTCTTGGAGCCGTTGGATCAAATGGCCAAAACCACAGTTCCGCAAATTCGGCCAAGGCCGCAGTAACGACGGTGGCGCAATCACCAAACGCCACCACCGCACCCCCCACTACGACCTCTGGCAACACAGGAACTTCAGGTAGTTCTGGCAGCTCTGGTAGCTCTGGTGGCTCTGGGAGTGCGACTACTGCAGTTAGCCCAGCGATTCACGCATGGGCCACTTCGTTCTACAACAACTATTGGAGTGCCTGCTACCCGGACTGGAATTATGTGGTTAATACCGAAGATGCCGCCGGTGGCCCTTACGGAATAACCACAACGGCCGTGATCGACAACGCTTGCGGCAACCTCAAGGCGAAGTCTCCGGATGCCTCCATCAATAATTTGGTAGATCAAATGACGTCGGATGAATTGAATTGGTCAATCGATGTAGTCAACACAACAAATGGTTACTACGCAACTGATTACCAAAAGCTCGCCGACGACATGACTCAAATCAATGGAATCGTGACGACCGATATGAACAGTTAGCCGGCGCAGCCGGCAATGACTGCTGGCTGATCGCGAAATGCAAGCACACCTCCACCGCGAAGGCTGCTTCAAGTTCGCTGCGCCCGAAAATAGTCTTTCGTGCTGAAAAACGCAACGTTAGTAGGACTCATACGAGACGCGGTTCAGTCATCCTAGTTATGCAGTATGGACTGAGTAGGGCCGGTGGGGATCGAACCCACGACCGAGGGATTATGAGTCCCCTGCTCTAACCACTGAGCTACG
>Ga0007813_1000800_pt1 | contig 10577 bp, 8 predicted proteins | sample CryBogCBE29Jun09_FD_71194 | JGI IMG/M metagenome (GOLD analysis project Ga0007813, IMG submission 71194) | Freshwater microbial communities from Crystal Bog, Wisconsin, USA - CBE29Jun09 | ecosystem: Environmental > Aquatic > Freshwater > Lake | place: Crystal Bog, Wisconsin, USA | collected... | reverse complement strand
TTTGGCAAACACTATTGATGCTCAAACCGTTATGTGGCTATTCATTTTTGCAGGAGTTATTTGCTTTTTAACAGCACTGAAAAAATGGTGGTTTGAGAAACCTAAATTTTAGATTTGGACCACTAGATAAGTTTTCGCGTTGGGCTTGGAAGTCGGTATGCCGCGCTAGGCGCGCGAGCGAAGCTGTAGTGAACTACTGCGAGCGAGCAGCAACAACGCGCGGCGCCCGAATCCCAAGCCTACTCATTGGCAAATGCCAATGAGCTCCGAGTCGGGATCGTATTGGAGATAGGGCCCCAGCCACTTCTCCACCTCGGCAACCGGCATCCCCTTTCGCTTGGCATAATCCTCAATCTGATCGCGACTGAGTTTGCCGACAGCAAAGTAGCGGGATTCGGGAGCGGCAAAATACAATCCCGAGACGGAGCTGGCGGGGTTCATCGCAAGGCTCTCTGTCAGGGTGATCCCGGTATGCTTGGTGGCATCGAGAAGGCGGAAGAGTTCCCACTTCTCGGTGTGGTCGGGGCATGCGGGATAGCCTGCGGCCGGACGGATGCCGCGGTACTTTTCGCGGATAAACTCCTCCTTGGTGAGGTTCTCCGTAGTGCCGAATCCCCAGAGGTCGCGGGCCTGCTTATGCAACCATTCCGCTGCAGCTTCGGCGAAGCGGTCGCCCAGCGCCTTCACGAGGAGTGCGGTGTAGTCGTCATGCTGCTTCTCAAACCCTTCGGCATAGGTACCAACCTCGGGACCTGCGGTAACTGCAAATCCGCCGATCGAGTCGATACGGCCTGACTCACGAGGAGCAATGAAGTCGGCCAGGGAATAGTTTGGCTGTCCGGTGGGCTTCTTGTTCTGCTGGCGAAGCATGTGGAACTTTCCGATCACGGAGGAGCGGTTTTCATCGGCGTAAAGCTCGACATCATCCCCCACCCTGTTGGCAGGCCAGAATCCACAGACTCCGCGTACCCGGAGCCTCTTTTCCTTCACGATCGTCTCCAGAACTTTCAGCGCATCCTTGTGCAACTCCGTGGCCTGGGCGCCGATCTCGGGGTCACTCAGGAGTCCGGGGTAGCGGCCGCGCATCTCCCAAGCGGCAAAGAAAGGGGACCAGTCAAAGTACTCGACCAGCTCGACCAGCGGGATTTCGTCAAAGGTCAGCACTCCCGTCTTCTCGGGTATGGCGAGGTCCGCCGCCGCCCAGTCAATCTGCGCAATGTTCTCGCGGGCGACCCCAAGGGGAAGCAGATCCCCCTTTGCACGCTTGCCGGCGTGTTCCTCGCGGAGGCGCCGGTGATTCTCCTCCACTTTGACGCGGTAGGCCTCCTTGCGATCCTCGGAGAGGAGTTCGGCGGCTACCCCGACGACCCGCGAAGCATCCAGCACATGGATGACGGGGTGGTCGTATTCCCCGGCGATCTTCACCGCAGTGTGAGCCGGACTCGTCGTGGCACCACCGATCAGGAGGGGAATCTCGAATTTCGCGCGCTTCATTTCCCGTGCGACATGGACCATCTCGTCGAGCGAGGGAGTGATCAGGCCACTCAGACCTATGATGTCGACCTTGTGCTCCTTGGCCGCGGCCAGAATCTTGTCGCAAGCGACCATGACGCCGAGATCGACGACCTCGTAACCGTTGCAGGCGAGAACGACTCCGACGATGTTCTTGCCGATGTCGTGGACGTCCCCCTTGACCGTGGCCATGAGGATCTTCGAGGCGGAGGATGTATCGGCCGCGGCGGCTTTCTCGGCCTCCATGAAGGGGGTGAGATAGGCGACCGCTTTCTTCATGACGCGGGCGCTCTTCACCACCTGCGGCAGAAACATCTTTCCCGCGCCAAAGAGATCCCCGACGACGCGCATTCCGTCCATGAGCGGTCCCTCGATCACGAGGAGGGGTCGTCCCAGCTTTGTGCGGGCCTCCTCGGTGTCCTCGTCGATGTGATCGACGATCCCCTTGATCAGTGCATGCTGGAGGCGCTCCTCGACGGTACCGCTCCTCCAGGCCTGCTCGGCCTTGGCCTCCTTGGCACTTCCGTCACCGGAACTTTTGAGGGCCTCCGCGAAATCGACCAGACGCTCGGTCGCATCGGGACGGCGGTTGAGAAGGACATCCTCAACCTTTTCCAAAAGCTCCGGCTCGATCTCCTCGTAGACTTCAAGCATCCCGGCATTCACGATCGCCATGTCGAGACCGGCCTGGATCGCGTGGTAGAGGAAGGCGGAGTGCATCGCCTCGCGTACGGGATTATTCCCCCGGAAGGAGAAGGAGATGTTGCTCAGACCCCCGCTGGTCTTGGCACCGGGGAGGGTCGCCTTGATCTCGCGGACCGCCTCGATGAAGTCGACGGCGTAGTTGTTGTGCTCCTCGATGCCGGTGGCGACGGTCAGGATATTGGGATCAAAGATGATGTCTTCGGGGTCGAAGCCGACCTTGTCGACCAGCAGGCGGTAGGCGCGGGTGCAGATGCGGACCTTGTCCTCCTTGGTCGCGGCCTGCCCCTCCTCGTCGAAGGCCATGACGATGACGGCCGACCCGTAGCGCTGGGCGAGGCGTGCGCGTTTCAGGAAGGTCTCCTCGCCATCCTTGAGACTGATGGAGTTGAGGACGCACTTGCCTTGGAGGCACTTGACCCCCTTCTCGAGCACTGACCACTTCGAGCTGTCGATCATGATCGGCACTCGACTGATCTCGGGGTCGGCGGCAAGCAGGTTCAGGAAAGTCTCCATCACCGCCTCGCTGTCGAGCATCCCCTCGTCGACGTTCACATCGAGGATATTGGCGCCGCTCTCGACCTGCTGACGCGCCACGGAAAGGGCCGTCTCGTAATCGCCGGAGATGATCAACTTGGAGAAGCGCGGGGATCCAGTGACGTTCGTCCGCTCACCGACCATCATGAAGGAACTACCTTTGGCAATGGTCAGCGCCTCGAGTCCGCTCAGGCGGGTGGCAGGAGGAGGTGTCGACGGCTTGCGGGGAGGATGGGGACGCACCGCCTCGGCAATCGCCGCGATATGCTCCGGAGTGGAACCGCAGCAACCGCCAACCACATTGATCCATCCCTCGGAGGCGAAGTCCCCGACGAGGGCGGCCATCTCGAGGGCGGACTGATCGTAGCCACCGAAAGCATTCGGCAGGCCGGCATTTGGGTAGCAGCTGATGTAGCAGTCGGAGATGGTCGAAAGTTCCTCGATGTAGGGGCGCATCTCTGCTGCCCCCAGCGCGCAGTTGATGCCGACAGCAAGGGGCTTGGAATGACGGACGGAATCCCAGAAGGCCTCGACGGTCTGACCGGATAGGGTACGGCCCGAGGCATCGGTGATCGTGACCGAGAGAATGACGGGCCAGCGCATCCCCCGACGCCCGAAGACCTCCTCGCAGGCAAAGATCGCGGCCTTGAGATTGAGCGTGTCGAAGACGGTCTCGAGCAGGAGAAGGTCGACTCCCCCATCGAGAAGAGCCTCGACCTGCCCGGCATAGGAGACCACAAGTCCGTCAAAATTGACGGCGCGGTAGCCGGGGTTGTTCACATCCGGCGACATGGAGGCGGTCCGGTTCGTGGGCCCGACCGATCCCGCAACAAAGACCTTGCGCCCGGGATTGGCCTCCATGAATTCCTCAGCCGCCTCGCGGGCGACCTTGGCACCGGCAAGGTTGATCTCTCGCACGGCATCCTCCAGCCCGTAGTCGGCCTGGGAGACTGTCGTGGCGCTGAAGGTGTTCGTCTCGACGATGTCACTCCCGGCCTCGAAGTAGGCGCGGTGAATCCCCTTGATAACGTCGGGGCGCGTGATGGAGAGCAAGTCGTTGTTTCCCTTCAGATCATGTCCGTGATCCTTGAAACGCTCACCCCGGAAATCGGCCTCTGTCAGGGGGTGGCGTTGGATCATCGTTCCCATCGCGCCGTCGAGCAGGGCGATGCGGCGCGCGAAGAGTTCCCTCAGGAGGGCGTAGGATGGGTGATTGGGGAGTCCGGTCATGGAGGTCAGGAAGGATTGGTGAACGAAGCGGGGTCTGCTACGGCTGATGTGTGGAAGAGTTGATTGAAATCGATGGAACGACGGTGCGCGTGACGCTTCCCGACAAGGGAGGCATGCGGCGGCATCCCCTGCTGCTGGTGCTCGACGGACGACTGCATCCCGCGGAGTGGACCGCCCCACTGCATGCGGAAGGGATTCTCCCCGAGATGGTCACGGCTCTCGTTTCGGAGGGTGCGGGAATTCCCGATCCCGCAACCTTGTTGACGGAAATCTCCAAGGGAACGCCTCTTCTTGAAAACCCTTCGGCCCGTTGGATTGTGGGGACGGCTCATTCGGGAGTCATGGCGATCCGGGCCCTCCTTGATCGCCCGGATCTCTTCGGCGCGGCGATAGGTCTTTCCACTTCCTTTGAGGGAATCGAGGGGGCGCCTCCACTCCACTCCTCGATGCTCCGGAATCTGGAAGATCGACCGGTTCTGCCGGGAGGGGTACGGCTCTATGCCGACCATGGCACAATCGGCCTCGACGAGTGCTACGAACCGTACCACCGAGATCTCGGAGCCATCCTGCGCCAAAAGGGATGGGTGGATGGCAAGGAATTCGCGACCCCGCGGATTTCCGGAGGATCGCATGATCCGGCATCCTGGCAGAACCGTCTTGGAGCTGCCCTGCGTTGGTTGGCCAAACGTTGACATTTCAGGAACGAGCCAAGGCGGGTTTTCCCTTGGCGGCAGCGGTTTGGTCCAGTGCACGCTCCAACGCGACAAAAAGGGCGGCGAAGAGGAGATCGCTCAGAAGGCTGTTGCGGAGGAATGTCCAGGTCGGAGGGTAACCGGGCAGACCCGAGGTCATCGCCTGTACCCATCCGGCAAGGCTCCGGGGATAGGCCGAAAGTCCGAGCCAGGATCCGGTGTTGGTCACCAGATAAAAAATCACCGAGGAGACCAGTGTGCCTCCAAGTATCGGGGCAAGCCGATAGCGGCGATCACGAAGCATCCACCCGATCCCGATGGCCAGCAGGTAGCAGGGAAGCGTCCAGAGCAACTGGACGGAGATCACGGCCTCCCCCGCGTGAAGGTTCAGAAGGGTATCCGAAACCAGAAGCGCGACGATGGGCGTCATCAAACCCACGACCCCGGGAAGAAAGAGTGCACCGCAGAGCGCCGCCGCCATGAGCGGGGCGAAGTTCGGGAGGGTCTCCGGAGCAACGTCGGCGCGGATCACTCGAAAAAAGATTCCTGTCAGGAGAAGTAGCCATGCAAGGGTGGTGGTGCGGGAAACAGTGTAGCGAGTCTTCATGAGTTCAGGATTTTTGGGAAAAAAGGTATTACCGTGGAGTGACGAGAGAAGGGTCAAGGCGGCCGATGTTGGCATCCGGAAGTCGTGGGTCAAGCGATCCCGGTTGCATGGGAAGATAACCGGCCGAGCCGTCGGCATAGCCGACCATCGCGTTCCCCCCGACCCGGAAGTGGACCGTCCGTTCGGTGGCGTCGAAGTAGTAGAATTCCTCCACCATCGGGTTTTTCGAGGAAGCCGGTGCCTGAAAGGTGTTCACCTGTGCACAGGTGGCGAAGACAGGAACCCTCCCCGGTTGGGCTAGTGTGAGGGAGTTCCTGCCCGGGAGCAGCAGATTGTAGCCGTAGGCAAAATGGGTCGACCCGTACTTGGGCTTGAAGACATTCCCTGCACGGCTGAAGGAAGGATCTTTCCCCATACCACCCGACGCGGCGATGTAGGGACCGAGCGGTCCTTGGTTCAGATCAAGCCAGCGCTTTCCCTCGGGAGAGGAAATGCTGGCGGCTGGTTCAAAGCCGAACCACCACTGGGTACCCGAGTTTGTCCTTTGACTGTAAGGCCAGTAGGTCGAGTTATTCTCGGCAAGATAGGACTGGGCCGCGGCATTGAGCTGAGCGATGCAATGGGCGCTGGAGGCTTCCGTGGACGAGGCCAACACACTCCGTGCCGCCGGAAAAACCAGTGTGAGCAGCACGGCGACAATCCCCACGGCAACGAGCATTTCAACGAGGGAGAATCCCGAGAAATTTACTGTCGGTTTAGATTTCATCGTGATCATTGAACGGTGATCTCTTTGGAGACCGCGGCGGACTGCCACAGGGAGTTGCCTTTCTGGGTTACCGTGATGATCGCCCGACCTGCGGATCGTGCGGTGGCCCTGGCTCCATTGGCGCCTGAAAGAGAAATCACCGAGACCTTGCTTGAGGAGAATGAGACGGGTAATCCGGTACTCGATGAGGCCGTCAATCCGAAAGTCTTTGCATGACCGCCGGTCAGGGTGATTGAGGCCGCCGGATCAAAGGTGAGTTGTTGGATCCCCTTGCCGACCACCAGGGTCTGCCTGACACTGGAAGCCGCACTCCACAGGGAATTTCCACTCTGGCTTGCCGTGATCACCGTGCTTCCGACTCCGTTCACCTGCACCTGCGTTCCGTTGATGATCCGCGCCACCTTGGTGTTTGAACTTGCATAACTGACCGCCAACCCCGATCCCGCAATAGCGGAAAGACTGATTGGAGTTGACCCGTAGAGGACCGGTGAAAGCGTCGAAAAACCGATTGTCTGGGAACCTTGCCCGACGGTCAGTGTCCGGGAAACCGGAGGCGATGCGTTCCAGGATAGATTTCCTGACTGACTTGCCGTGATCACCGTGCTGCCAACTCCGTTCACCTGCACCTGCGTCCCGTTGACCACGGCCACATTGGTTTTGGAACTCACGTAACTAACCGACAATCCAGAACTGGCTGTGGCCGTGAGTTGGAAGGGCCCAGCACCATAAGCGCAGGAAGACAGTGCAGGAAACGTAATCGACTGGTTGCTGGGATTGCCGGTCACAACAGGAGGGACGGGAACTGCGTTTGTGGGGTTGGTTGCAACGGGAATGGGGAGAGGGGTCATGGAAAGAGGAGACACACCTTGGTAAATCCCGAGGTCGACGGGTTGCTGGAGACCCTGGGTATCCGTGTAGTAGCAGATATCGTTGGAGGTACCGGTGTAGGCAAAACCGCTGATCGTCCAACCGTCACAGGAGCCGTTTGAGATCCAACGGGTGTCCGAAGTGTTGGGTGCAATCACCCAGTTGGTGGTGGGGGCATCAAAGGTAAAACCGACGAATTTTTCATTATTGGCATCCATGCTTCCCCCCTCGATCCAGTAGGTCCAGACATTGGTCCCATAGGGATCGACCAAGGTGGAGGAGGAACTTCCGAACGAAAAACCGGTGATCAGCGCCTGACTGTAGGAATTTGTACCGTACGGTTGTGAAGTGACGGCGAGTTGGTTTACCGATCCGGTCAGCGCCGATTGGATCCCCTCAAAGAGGTCCGTGCCTGACCAGTTGGTTCCGGTTGCAGGATTGATCGCACCATTGTAGTGCCAGGCAAAGATGAGAGGAAAAAGGGAAAGGGAGCTCTCATCGAGGACCAGATAGGAGACGTTGGTACCCGTTCCCGGGTTGACATCAAAAAACCGCGCCGACTGCCCGGAGGTGATATCCGCTTTCGACGGAACCATGGATCCTACGACCGTCACCCAGCTCACAATGAGCAGGCAAACTCTTCGATAGAATACAGATATCATCATATCTGTATCTTTTGATATGTATTTTAAATCAATCTTTTTTTGGGTTTGCCATCAACTCATCCAGTGAGCGATTCGGTTTGCTGATCACATCGATCGGTTTCAGGACCTCCGCCCTCACCGGGATAATTCCGTCACTGATCATCTCGATCTTCTTGGCGGCAACGATACTCAGGTCAAGGATCCTCCCCTTTGCATACGGTCCGCGATTATTGATCCTCACGATCACGCTCTTGCCATTCCTGAGGTTGGTCACCCTGACCATGGTATTGAAGGGAAGCTTCCTGTGGGCGGCGGTGCAGTCCTCGGACCGGTAGTGTTCCCCGTTTGCAGTCAGCCTGCCAATCCATCGTCCCCCGTAGTAGGAGGCCCTCCCCGTTTCCACTGCAATTGGCTTGGAATCGTAGAGGGAAGGACCATGGGAGGTTGCCGTGAACGTGGCGCAACCCGACATCAACAGGGGAATCAACGAAACAAGAAAGAATGTCCGGGGCGCGGGGGGCAGGCGCATCCGATGATCAAGCCAAGGGAAGGCGCGGGGAGCAAGCCCTCAAAGATCACCAGGTGTTCTTTCCTTCGTCTCTTTTACCCCGAAGGATGAATGAAAAAGAGACTTCCGCTTGCCGCATGAGTAATCCACCTGTAGCAACTTCATCTCCAAGCCCGAGAAAATGAACGGTACCGACCAGAACAATCACCACGCCCACCGTCATACCCTCGGTGATGCCCTGCACTTCGTCTCCCGGTTCATCACCCGCCCTGGATCAATCGGTTCGATCTGGCCGAGTTCCCGCCAACTGGGGGAGGCCATGATCCACGAAATCACCCTGAAGTCGGGCGATGTCGTGGTGGAGTACGGACCGGGCACAGGCCCATTCACCAGCGTGCTACGTGAACGGATGCCCAAAGGGGTGGAATATCTAGGAATCGAGCACGATCACGAACTGCACCGTAATCTGGTGCGCCGTTTTCCCGGAATGAGGTTTCATCACGGTTCCGCGGAGGAGACTCACTCGATCCTCTCCCACTACGGCCTTGGCCGCGCTCGGTTGGTCGTCTCGGGTCTCCCATTCGCCAACATGCCCCCCTGCCTGCAGGAGAGAATCCTCGTGTCCACCAGGACGGCACTCCACGAGGAGGGGGTCTTCCGCACGTTCACCTACCTGCTCTCCTCATTGAATCCCAGCACCATTCACTTCCGCCGCCTGGTCGCGAAGCATTTTGACAACGACCACGGCAGCCGGACCGTCATTCAGAACTTTCCACCTGCAAGGGTGCTCAGTTATTCCAATCCCTCCAAGGGAAACTGACTGGTCCCTGCCGGTTCTTCCGGCTTTATTTTTCCCGAGCCATCAAAAAATGGCTGCCTCGCATGGATTTGAACCATGACAAGCAGATTCAGAGACTGCTGTGCTACCGTTACACCACAAGGCAATTTGACCCGCTTAAACACTAGCTCTGCTGGCTATGCCCCATTTTTGCCCCAGATTCTGGGATGAAGCACCGCCCTCCGTGCTAGGTCGAAGGGGCGAGAATCATGCATGACACCCTGCGTTTGAGCAACCCCTTTCAACAAAACGGCACAGTTGGTTGTCTTAACCCACCTCCGAGCAGCAGGGCCAATCATCCGGAGAGGCGTATGACACCCCCGACCAGTTTGTCATGCACCTCAAGAAAAGAGATCTTCAAGGACTGAAGGTCTGTTTAAGACTTAGGAAGTTTTCTTCAACTCGATCCGTTGCATGAACGGCCCGACGTAGAGGACTTCTGGCAGTGGAGGACTGGACTGGTGAAGCCGAATACTGCTCGGCTTGAATTGGGCTTCCTAAAAGGGATTATGACCGAAGCAATCGAAAGAGGGTTTCTTGAGACGCATGTACGAGTCTGGCAAGTCGCACTCGATCTCCAACGATGTTTTTCTCCTTGGATAAGCGAGTTCTCTTCACGGAGAACCTTGTAGTCTTGTTCTAAGTCAGAATTATTCTTCATGAGAATAAAATATTTGCATGAAGAATATGCCCCTGCTAAAAAAATGCGAAATATCACATACCGTCAACGACATGAAAAAAACCATCCTGTCCCTACTCGTTGCTGTTGGACTGATTGCCAGTGCTTCGGCACAACTTGTGACTGACACCTTTAACTACACTGGCAACTACCAGTCCTTCTCGGTTCCGGTCGGTGTTGCAAGCATCTCGTTTGACCTGCTAGGAGCAAGCGGCGGAAATGCCTCTGGTGGAGGTTGGAGCGTGGGTGGGGGCAATGGAGCGGAAGTTACTGGAACTCTTTCTGTAAACTCTGGAGAAATCCTTTACTTTAATATTGGGGGAATTGGTAGTGACTCCCAACAAGGTGCAAGCGGCGGATACAATGGTGGGGGAGTTGGTCAAGGTTCCAGCGGTGGTGGTGGTGGTGGTGCTACAGACATTAGAGTCGGTGGCGTGGATCTGACCAACCGAGTTGCAGTGGCTGGAGGAGGAGGAGGAGCTAATTCTGTAGGTGGATACGGTGGTGGGCCGGGCGGTTTAGACAATTCGGGACAAAATGGCGGTGGTGTGTGGTGGCATTTTAGCGGCGATCTTGGCACGGGAAATAATGGGGCGGGCGGAGGTGGCGGTGGTGGATACTATGGTGGTAGCGGTGGTGGATATGGTTACTCCCAAACATCTGGATCTGGGGGAAGTAGTTATGTTGACCCCAATCAAGTCACTGGTGCCGTTCTTACTGATGCATTACACTCCTCATTTAGAGGTAATGGTTCTGCTGTAATCAGCTTTATAGCTGTCCCCGAACCCTCTACCTATGTCCTCTTCGGTATCGGAGCCTTGGCTCTGATCGTGGCTTGCCGCCGGAAGGTTGCTTAAGCACTCCTATTGCTTTCTACCGCACCAACAACCTCGACCGCTCCCTTTTCCGATGGGAGTAAACTTTGGTGTTTCCTTCGATTGCTGCTGCGTCAAAGGATTCTGAAGAATTTGGGCTCTTACTTCCCCAAAGCTCTT
>Ga0007813_1000795_pt1 | contig 10600 bp, 13 predicted proteins | sample CryBogCBE29Jun09_FD_71194 | JGI IMG/M metagenome (GOLD analysis project Ga0007813, IMG submission 71194) | Freshwater microbial communities from Crystal Bog, Wisconsin, USA - CBE29Jun09 | ecosystem: Environmental > Aquatic > Freshwater > Lake | place: Crystal Bog, Wisconsin, USA | collected... | reverse complement strand
ATTTTACTTGCATGGTTGTTGCTCCTTTTTTGGTTGTGCCCTATGTCGGGCGGGTAAGACGCCTTTCGGCGTTTCGGCGCGTCACGCCTCGTCAGTTACCCTTTCAAGCCATCTTGTTGGTTTTCGATCATGGATAGAATTTTCTTTCCTAGTTTTCCGTGATTACTGACGCAGCATCCTCTCCAAGTAGTGCGCCGAAGTGCAAGACCACGATCTGCCAATAATGGCACTTCCCATTCCGTCCAAATTTCGATCATGTCGCGCCCTTCATCCTTATAAAAATCGTGGTAAACCTTGACTGTGTAATCGCGTCCGTTAAGCGTGACATAGTGCTTGGTAATGGCTTTACTCATTTATTCACCCAATTCAGTTAAAAGTGTAATGGTCGCGCCTGCCCGCAAAAATTCAGTCAGAACAGAATGATGAGGATCACGCGCAGCAAATTGATATCCATCTGGCATGGTGACAAGGTGGATACCTCCGTATTCATAAAGGTTGAATCTTTCGCAAATTAAAGAATCCTTTTCTTTCATCGTCAAAATGCTCATGTTAGAACCCCTTTCCGTTGTTGAATTTAAAAGTCATACACGAATTGGGGGGAAAACTTGTCCCACCATGTATAAACAAACTCGCCTGAGAAATCGGCTACCGTTTCGTCAGGCTCTACTCCGTAAGGGATGACTAAAGCCCATCCGATATTGTTACCTTCAGAATCGCGAATTCTTAACTGCGCTTCTTCAACAGACTCAATAGCATCCTTAATGGCCTTGTAGGATGTGCTGCGCTTTACCTGCCAAGCCCCTCCATCCCATACTGAGATTGTGCAACCGAGGCCTAGAGCATGTTTTATCAAGCCAATATATGCTGTCTTCATTTGTCTATCTCCTGGTCATGTGCGGTGTACATGGTTTTAGCTCCTTGGGTTCCTAAATCCATCGGTTGAGTCGGCTTCGTGCTCTTCTAATGTTTTGATAAGTGACAACTGGTTTCGCTCGTCGTAGAAGCGTTGAAATACATCTTCAAAGGCTTTCGCGAGTCGCTCGCGGTTGTAGCTATCGCAAGTGCAGAACAGGTCGCCAAGTTTTCTAACGAAACTCCCGCCCTGTGAATCAATCATTGCGAGTGCTGCCTGATGTTTTTGTTCGCTTGTAAGTTTCATTGTGTTATCTCCGTGTCATGTGTTGCGTTGTTGTGTTGCTAAATCATGTGTTGCATCTGAATAGCGGCAAACTTTAGGGAAACTTTAGGGTTTTTTATAAAATATTTTTGAAGCTGACAAAACCTGTCAGGAATGGGCTTAGGTTGCGCCTACACCTACATCGATTTACACTTTGGGCTGTTCGCTTTTTATACCAGAGGAAACCATGCAGAAGATGTCACGCAAGGCGGCGCGGGCGGCGTTGGAATCGATCCCCATCGACGCTGTTATCACCGGTGACGGAAGACAACGCTTAACACCTAAGCAGAGAGAATTCGCTCGCCAGATGGTCACCGCACCAAGTAAGTCTGCAGCGTATAGGAGCGCATACAACAGTAAGGGAAAGCCGACCACCGTTCACGCAAGAGCGGCTGAGTTATGCCGAGACGGTCGAATCGCGGCTGAGATCGAGGCGTTGAGGCTTGCTGCTGAGGCGGAGAAACATCGAACACCTGCGCAATTACGGGCTCTGGTGACGGGGCAGCTTGTCCAACACGCGCTAAACGAGGATGTTCCACCTGCTACACGTATACGGGCTCTGGAGCTATTGGGGAAGCTGACTGAGGTCGCGAGCTTCACCGAGCGGCGTGAAACGGTCGTGCATCATGCGAGCGCGGATATCAGGGCCAGACTGATTGAGCAGCTACGCGCGGTCAACGTTGTCGATGTCGACGATGGCTCGGACTTGCTAGAGGAGTTATCAGGCTCGCGCGCCATTTTAGAGGAATCCGCGCCCAGCGAGACCCACCCCTCCCCCACCCCCCAAGACGGCCGGATGGTCGACACGGATGCCATGCATACTATTCCCCACACTCAATCACCACCTCTAAACGAATTTGGCTCTATCGACCCCTCAGATTTGGAGATCCTCCCACAGGAAGACCCCCCGGTAGGTGATGAAAAATGAACAGGTGGGGGGGTATATTTTTTGGAAAATGCCTACTCCTAAGTAACTGATTCTATTGACAAATAAATGGGCAAAAAAATAATCCAAAGAAATCAATACGTTACTGCATCATGCTCATTTGGGCATGATAGCGTAAACCATTGATTATTAAGGAAACACGAAAAATGGGCACTTTTTTGAGTGGGCATACATGAGATGAAGTTGGTCACGTATAACAAGAATGGGACGAAGGTGGAGTTGGAGGTTGAGCGGTTTATTGTCCGTACGGAGGAGGAGGCGAAGGAGAGGTTAATGACTGAGAATCAGATGAGTGTGTATATCGCTATAGATGAGTTTTGGAAGAGGTATGGGTTTGGTCCCACCGTTGAGAACATCCAGTATATGACGGGCGATAAGAGTCGATCTAATATACATAGGATTATGAAGCGGCTATGTGATCTGGGCGTGTGTAAACGGACACCCAACCGGGCGCGGTCTATACGGCCGTCTCATATTAAGTTGTACAAGGTAGATATAGAGTGAACGACATCTTAGAGCGGATTGCTGAACTACCTGCGCATGTACAGAAAGCTTTGTTTGACGACCTTGCTGCGTTGAAAGATGCGGAGGATAGAGAGCGGGCGCATGAGCATTTCTTGTACTTTGTTAAGCAAATGTGGCCGGGGTTTATAGATGGACGTCATCATAAAGTCATGGCAAAGAAGTTTGAGGAGATCGCTGAAGGGAAGTTGAAGCGTTTAATCATCAACATGCCACCTCGGCATACCAAGTCTGAGTTCGGAAGCTTTATGCTGCCTGCTTGGTTCCTTGGTAAGTATCCGGGGAAGAAGATTATTCAAACGTCAAACACGGCGGAACTCGCGGTAGGATTCGGCCGTAAGGTGCGTAACCTTGTCGGGTCTGAGCAATACTCTAAGATATTCCCAAATGTGAATCTAAGGTCTGACTCTAAAGCTGCAGGACGGTGGGCGACGAATCAGAATGGGGAATACTTTGCGATTGGTGTTGGGGGTACGGTTACGGGTAAGGGTGCAGACCTATTAATCATCGACGACCCACACTCTGAGCAAGAGGCTGCCCTCGCGGCTACAAGCCCTGAGATCTTCGACAAGGTGTATGAGTGGTACACCTCCGGTCCACGTCAGCGTCTACAGCCGGGCGGGTCGATTGTCGTCATCATGACCCGTTGGTCTAAGAGAGATCTGACGGGGAGGATCTTACAGTCTGCTGTGGATCGGGACGGGGATGAGTGGGAGGTCATAGACTTCCCAGCAATATTACCTTCTGGCAATCCTTTATGGCCTGAGTTCTGGAGCATAGAGGAACTAGAGGCGCTGAGAAATGAACTCCCTTCGGGTAAGTGGAATGCGCAGTATCAACAACAGCCGACGTCCGAAGAAGGCGCGATTGTAAAAAGAGACTGGTGGCAGATATGGGAAGGGGATCGACCCCCTCCGTGTGAGTTCATCATTCAGTCTTGGGATACTGCGTTTACCAAGTCCGAACGGTCCGACTATTCTGCGTGTACGACGTGGGGCGTGTTTGCCTACAATGAGAATCCCGACGACATGCAGATTATCTTGTTGGATGCTTTTAAGCGACGGATGGAATTCCCTGAGCTAAAGCAGACTGCTTTTAATATGTATAAGGAGTGGGAGCCAGATGCGTTTGTGATTGAGGCCAAAGCTTCTGGCGCGCCGTTGATCTATGAGCTACGGGCGATGGGTATTTCGGTTCAAGAATTTACTCCCAGTAGGGGCAATGATAAGATCGTCCGTATTAATTCGGTGTCAGATTTGTTCTCTAGTGGTAAGGTGTGGGCTCCTGCCACACGCTGGGCAGATGAGCTGATAGAAGAGATGGCAGCATTTCCAAACTCAGATCACGACGACTTGGTAGACTCGGCAACACAAGCACTAATTAGATTTCGTAAAGGCGGGTTTATCCGGTTGGACTCAGATGAGCCGGAAGACCAACAATACTTCAGACGCAAACGGGAATACTACTAAATATGACTATCGCTAAAAGTCTCTATCAAGCGCCACAGGGTTTGGACAGTCTGGATCACGAAGCAGTTGAAATTGAGATTGTCGACCCGGAAGAAGTCAACATACATGCAGGCGGCGTTGATATACATATTGGCAAAGAAGAAGATGACTTTGACCAGAACTTAGCTGAAGTCTTAGACGCCCGTGTTATGCAATCGTTGGTCAATGACTTGATCAATGAGTACGACGAAGATGTTTCCTCACGCCGCGATTGGATGCAGACCTATGTCGACGGCATTCAGTTACTAGGTCTTAAGATTGAAGAACGTACCGACCCTTGGCCCGGAGCCTGCGGTGTGTTCCACCCTATGTTGTCTGAGGCATTGGTCAAGTTCCAAGCCGAGACGATGATGTCTACCTTCCCTGCAGCTGGTCCGGTTAAGACGGAGATTGTAGGAAAAGAGACCCCAGAAAAGAAAGAAGCTGCCATCCGTGTTGCAGCCGACATGAACTATCAGATCACCGACAAGATGGTTGAGTTCAGACCTGAGCATGAGCGCATGCTGTGGGGCTTGGGTCTGGCAGGTAATGCATTTAAGAAGGTGTACTACGACCCGTCTTTAGGCCGTCAGACATCGGTCTTTGTTCCTGCGGAAGATCTGGTTGTACCTTATGGCGCGTCTAATATTCAGACAGCTGAACGTGTGACGCACGTCATGCGTAAGACTGAGAACGAATTACGACAGCTACAGTATGGCGGGTTTTACTTAGATGTAGATCTTGGTGAGCCAAGCAATCAGCTAGACGAGATTGAAAAGAAGATTGCGGAGAAGATGGGCTTCAGAGCTACATCCGATGACCGTTACCAGATCTTAGAGATGAACGTTGATCTCGATCTGGAAGGATTTGAACACACAGACAAGAATGGTAACCCCACAGGTATCGCCCTACCCTACGTCGTTACGATAGAGAAAGGCAGTGCAACCTGTTTGTCTATTCGTCGTAACTGGCGTCCCGAAGACAAGCTCCACTCTAAGCGCCAGCATTTTGTACATTATGGATACATTCCCGGTTTTGGTTTCTATTGTTTTGGCCTTCTGCATCTTATTGGTTCTTACGCAAAATCTGGAACTTCTATCCTCCGTCAGCTGGTGGATGCTGGTACTTTATCCAATCTACCGGGAGGGTTTAAGGCAAGAGGATTAAGAGTAAAGGGCGACGATACACCGATTAGTCCCGGAGAGTTTAGAGACGTAGACGTCCCCAGCGGCACGATCAAAGATAACTTAATGGCCTTGCCTTACAAAGAACCAAGTCAGGTTCTGGCTATGTTGTTAGAAAAGATTATTGAAGAAGGCCGCCGGTTTGCATCTACGGCAGATATGCAAGTTGCGGACATGTCAGCCAATACTCCTGTTGGAACCACGCTGGCAATTCTGGAAAGAAGCCTGAAGGTGATGACTGCCGTACAGGCAAGGATTCATTATTCATTTAAGCAAGAGCTTGGACTGTTACGCGACATCATCCGTGACTACACGCCCAAGGATTACTCTTATGAGCCAGTAGAAGGCGCTCCTTCAGCCAAACAATCTGACTATGATTTAGTTACCGTCATCCCTGTATCTGATCCTAATGCGGCCACAATGGCGCAAAAGATTGTGCAGTATCAGGCGGTGATTCAACTGGCCCAGACTGCACCCCAGATCTACAACATGCCCTATCTACATCGACAGATGTTAGAGGTGTTGGGGATTAAGAACGCAGAGAAACTGGTTCCGATGGAGGACGATGAAACGCCGGTTGATCCAGTATCCGAAAACTTAAACGCGGTACAAGGCAAGCCACTTAAGGCGTTCTTGTTGCAGGATCATGCTGCACACATTGCTGCGCATCAGGCATTCATGCAAGACCCCGAGGTAATGCAGACCATAGGCCAGAACCCCCAAGCCAACGTCATTATGGCAGCTTTACAAGCGCATATATCAGAACACATGGGATACAAGTTCCGTGCGCAGGTCGAGCAACAAATGGGTGTGGCGTTGCCTATGCCAGATCAGAAACTGCCACCAGAAGTCGAGCAGCAGTTGTCCAGATTGATAGCTCAAGCAAGCCAGCAGGTACTGCAGGCAAGCAAAGCAAACGCCGCACAAGCTCAAGCACAACAACAATTGCAAGATCCTATCGTGCAAATGGAGCAGCAGAAACTGCAGATACAACAAGCAGAGTTGCAGCTTGAACAACAGAAACAACAGGCCGAACAGCAGTTCAGACAGGCTGAAATTCAGGCTGCATTACTCAAAATTAACAACCAAAAAGAGGTAGATATGGCGCGAATTCAAGCAGAAATTGCCCATAACCACGGAAAAGCAGCTCAAGATGAGCAAAAATTACGGCTAGAATTGGCCGTAGACGCAGCAAAAACAGCAGCAAAAATTGAAGCTGACAAGCAAAAAAACGCATAATTTCTGCGAAAAACAGAGAAAAACTGACAAATGATTGAAAAAGCGATGGCGTATTTGATCGAAAAGATCAACACAGAAGTGGATGGAATTCAGGAGCATCTTGCTGACGGTAACTGCAAAGACTTCGCTGAATACAAAGAAAATTGCGGGAAGGTAAAAGGTCTCCTTTCCGTGAGAATGATGTGCCTAGACCTACAACGACGAGCGGAAGAATACGATGACTGAAATCTTAATAGCAACTAACCCAAACGACCCACAAGTTGTAGGGACAATTAACACCCCACCAGAAGAGAAAGCAAAGCAACTACCCAAGCCCAGTGGCTACCACATTTTATGTGCGATCCCTGAAATGGAAAGTGCTTACGACAGCGGAATCATTAAAGCTGACACTACGGTGTACTACGAAGAACTGATGACCACGGTGTTGTTTGTTGTGGCCCTTGGTCCTGACTGTTATCAAGACAAGCAAAAATTCCCAAGCGGCCCTTGGTGTAAGGTTGGCGATTTTATTATCGTCCGTCCGCACTCAGGCTCACGGCTTGTCATTCATGGCAAAGAGTTCCGCATGATTAACGACGATGTAGTTGAAGGTACAGTCGATGATCCTCGCGGCATTGCGCGCAAATAAGGGGAAACAAAATGGCTGAACTAGACAAACCGGAATTCAAATTCCCTGACGAGCAGGAAGAGGAACTAGATCAAGACGACAAGGTTTTGATTGAGATTGAAAGCGACGTTCCCCCAGCGGATCAGGGAAAGGAATCGTTTCCTGAAGAGATCAAGAAAGAACTCTACGACGACGAGCTAGAAGATTACTCTGCAAAGGTTAAGAAGAAACTGATGCAGATGAAGAAGCTGGCGCATGACGAACGCCGTGAGAAGGAGCAGGTGTTACGTGAGCATCAAGAAGCTGTTGCCTTGGCGCAAAAGGTTCTTGCTGAGAACAATAAGCTCAAAACCAATTTGCAAGAACGCGAGAAGGACGTGTTGATGTCAATCCAGAAAGCAGTTGATCTGGAATTGAACGAAGCAAAACGTGCGTATCGTGAAGCTTATGAATCTGGTGAAACGGATCGAATCGTAGAAGCACAGGAACGATTGACTGAAGCAGCAATGAAAGTGGACAAGGTAAAGAACTATCGCCCTGCCCCGGTCGTTGAGCAAGAGTACAAATTGCCAGAGTCTCCGGCCCCACGACAAGAAGTACCCGTGGATCCTACAGCTGCTGAATGGGCATCACGTAATTCTTGGTTCAATGATCCAAAAGAGTATGAAATGCGCAACATGGCTTTGGCCGTTCATCAAAGATTGAAAGATGAAGGTGTTGTGGTTTCGTCAAAAGAGTATTATCGTAGGATCGATGAAACAATGCGTAAACGCTTTCCTGAAAAATTTGAAAGCGACACGGATACAGATTCAGCAGATGAAAGGGTTTCGCGCCCTACAAAACCAAGCACGGTTGTGGCTCCAGCTACCCGTAGCACAGCTCCCAAGAAGATTCGTTTAAGCACGACGCAGGTTGCGCTTGCGAAGAAACTTGGATTAACCCCTGAGCAGTATGCTCAAGAAGTTTTAAAATTGGAGTCATAAAATGGCCGAACAAAGAATACCCCGTGAACTGACAACCCGTACAACGATGGAGCGCCCTAAGCAGTGGACTCCACCAGAGCTTTTGCCTGAACCAGATAGAGAGCCGGGAATGTCGTACAGATGGATTCGCGTTGCCCTTAATAATGGAGCTGATCCCAAGAATATTTCTTCACGTTTGCGTGAAGGCTGGGAGCCGGTGAAGCTGGAAGAGCAACCTAAGTTTAGACTGCTAGTTGATCCTGATAGTCGTTTTAAAGACGGCATTGAGATTGGCGGATTGTTGTTATGCAAGACTCCGACTGAATTGGTGGAGCAGCAACAGGCTTATTACCAAAACCTGACTCGCCAAAACGAAGAAGCTGTAAACAATAGTCTCATGCGCCAGAGTGACGCACGTATGCCAATCTTTAGAGAAGGCAAATCGTCCGTAAGCTTTGGAAAGGGCAATTAAATTTAATGGAGATTTAAATGGCTGCTTATCCTTCAGTGCCAGCCCCTTACGGGCTAAAGCCGATTAATCTTATTGGTGGTCAGGTTTTCGCTGGATCAACTCGCAAGTTACCGATTCAGTACAACTACGCAACCAATATTTATTACGGCGACTTTGTAACTCAAACTCGTGGTTATGTTCAACGTGCAAGCGTTACCACTGGTACTGGTTTAAACCAGACCATCGGTATTTTCTTGGGCTGTTCATACACCAACCCTGTAACCAAACAACTGACTTTCTCACAGTATTACCCCGCAAGCACGGCAGCAGGCGACATCTTTGCGATTGTGACTGACGACCCTGATACCGTGTTTAAAGCAGCTATGGTTTCTACCCAAGGCGGTTCCACTATCGCTTCTGCCAATACTTCATTGATTGGACAAAACGTTAGTGCTTCTGATTTGGCTGGTAGCCTGTTAAGTGGTGATTCTTCTAACGGCGTGTTGTCTCCTTATGCAACTCCCGTGACCACCACCTTGCCTTTGCGTGTGATTGACTTGGTACGCGATACGGCTATTTCTTTGGGAACAGCAACCTATTCGTCCATCAGTACCGCAACCATTACTACCACTGCAGGTATTCCTTTTGCATTGCCCGTAGGTACTGAAGTGGGTTCATTGAACTCATCAGGTCAGTACATCGGATCTGGTTCATTTGTGATTGGCAACGGCGATGGTACTTCTACCGCCGCTGGTTCTACCTCAATCATCTTGAACCAAGCACCAGTTACTGCGTTTGCATCAAACGCTACATTGGTGTTCACCCAATATCCAGAAGTGTTAGTAAAATTGCAGTTCGGTCTGCATGCTTACTACTCTGCTACTGGCAAAGCTTAAGGAGTAATCTAACATGGCAATTTCACGCGCACAGCTACTTAAAGAATTACTCCCCGGCCTGAACGCATTGTTCGGTCTGGAGTACGCACGTTACGGTGAAGAGCATAAAGAGATTTATGAAATCGAATCATCGGAACGTTCATTTGAAGAAGAAACCAAGCTGTCCGGTTTCTCTGCAGCACCTGTCAAGGCCGAGGGCAACGCCATCGCTTATGACAATGCTCAGGAAGCATGGACTGCTCGTTACCAGCACGAAACCATTGCACTTGGTTTCTCGCTGACTGAAGAAGCTATCGAGGACAACTTGTATGATTCTCTATCCGCGCGGTATACCAAGGGTCTGGCTCGCGCTATGGCGTATACGAAACAAGTTAAGGCGGCAGCTGTTCTGAACAACGGTTTCTCATCCACATATCCCGGCGGCGATGGCGTACCTTTGTTTAGTGCTTCACACCCCTTGGTTAACGGTGGCGTTAACGCAAACACTCCTTCAACCCCTGCTGACTTGAATGAAACCGCATTGGAAAATGCTGTGATTCAAATCGCTGCATGGACTGATGAGCGTGGTTTGCTGATCGCTGCTAAACCCAAGAAACTGGTTGTTCCTCCTGCTCTCCAATTCGTTGCTACCCGTCTGTTAGAAACCAAACTCCGTGTTGGTACTAACAACAACGATATCAACGCTATTGAGAACAATGGTTCGATCCCTGAAGGCTACACGATCAACCACTTCTTGACCGCAACCAACGCATGGTTCTTGACCACTGACGTTCCTAACGGTCTGAAGATGTTTGTTCGTACCCCCTTGCAGAACAGCATGGACGGTGACTTCGACACTGGTAACGTTCGTTACAAATCTCGTGAGCGTTATAGCTTTGGCTACTCCGACCCACTAGGTGTGTACGGTTCTTACTAAGCAAAAAGAAGGGGGCTCCGGCCCCCTTTTCGTTTAAACCGTAGTAAACTAAATCATTCTGGGGAAACACCCGCACACCACCGCCCCAGCGGCACGATGCAACGATCGATGCGGGTACTTTTGCATAAGGACATATTATGGGACGCAGTACATTTGAAGGCCCAATCGTAGCGGCTGACCAACGCTTTGGACCTCAGCGCGATGCTGGAACAG
>Ga0007813_1000794_pt1 | contig 10614 bp, 10 predicted proteins | sample CryBogCBE29Jun09_FD_71194 | JGI IMG/M metagenome (GOLD analysis project Ga0007813, IMG submission 71194) | Freshwater microbial communities from Crystal Bog, Wisconsin, USA - CBE29Jun09 | ecosystem: Environmental > Aquatic > Freshwater > Lake | place: Crystal Bog, Wisconsin, USA | collected... | reverse complement strand
GGCGATCACGTTGCTGTCAGCATTCAGTCCGAGATCCTCCTCGTAGATCTTGCGGAGTTCCTGGGCACTTTTGAACGTGGAATCTGCATTCACCGCCTGCTTCCACGGGACACTGCGGGCGCCCGGGATATGCCCTCCCCGGAGAACACCCTCTTGGGGATATTCCGGCATGTGTGTGACAAGGCCCTTGAACTCGCCGAGAGACCGCACATCGATGAGAGGAGCCCCGGCACGACTCTGGGTCAGTGCCTCGTCGTAGAAAGCGCGGATCTCCGCATCACGCCGGACAGAAGGAACCGGATAGTTGGCCGGAGCGAAATGAGGAACCTCACGGGTGACGGGTCGCCCTTCCGCGATCCACTTGTCTCGACCGCCGTCCATGATCTTCACGTTCTCATGTCCGAAGAGGCGGAAAACCCAGAGTGCGTAACAGGACCACCAGTTGGATTTGTCACCATAAAAGACACATGTCGTCCCGGGAGTGATTCCGTTCCTGGAGCAGAGGGCTGCAAAAGCCTCGGGCTGGATGTAATCACGCACCGTCTGGTCCTGCAGGTCTCTTTGCCAGTCGATATGGATGGCGTTCGGCAGATGCCCGGTGTCGTAGAGAAGGATGTCCTCATTACTCTCGATGATCCGTATTGAGGAATCCTTCAGGTGGTCGGCCACCCACTCGGTGGAAACTAGGGATTCGGGATGGGCGTAATTGCTGTCGATGCTCATTGGTATGAATAAATTAATGTTTTCGGAGCGCGCGGTCAAATTCTCTGCAAACGGTGCCCCTTCCAAAAAAACGGGCGCCGGAATTGCTTCCGGCGCCCGTATCCTCGGGGAGGAAATTAACTAGGGGTACTAGCGCTTCTTTTTGAGAAGAGGAAGACCGGTACGTGCGTTCTCGGAGACTTCATAACCGGCGGGAAGCGCGTCGAGCGCACCCTCCTTGGCCTCACCTCCAAAATAATAGAGAGTGACCTTTTGACCACCACGCAGCTCCTGGAGCCTGTGGTGAAGGAAATAAGTCTTGCCGCTTTTCTTGCTGACGACGCTGTATGCCATGGTATTTGGGTGTTGTTGGGGGTTGGTTTAGATGAGTCCAGCCTTCGAGAGCGTTGCGTGGGCACCGTTCTTCGAAATTGTCTTGAGGGCGCGGGCGGTGACCTTGACGGTCACGAACTTCTTGAGTTCGGGAACCCAGATGCGCTTGGTCTTGAGATTGGGTGTGAAGTAGCGGGGCGTGACGGCTGTTACGTGCATGCCGATTCCGCCTTTTTTCTTGGCGAGACCCCTGCGGTGAATTTTGGAACCGCGCACTGGGCGGGATCCGGTAATGGAGCACTTTCTGGACATAATTGATCGGTTGAGTTGTGGATTTGTTCAGTTGACGCCTCTCTGGTCAAGGATTTTTAGCGTCGCTGGACCTCAATGAGTCCAACAATTCCTTCTGTTTACTTACCAGTGACGCGATCCCAAGGCGACCGAATTCGAGCATTTTTGAGAGTTGGGCATCGGAAAAAACACTCTCCTCCCCCGAGGCCTGCAGTTCGATAAATTCAAGATTCCCCGTCATCACAAGGTTCAGGTCAACCTCGGCGTCGCGGTCTTCAAGGTAATCCAGATCGAGGAGAACCTCTGACCCGACCACCCCGACACTCACTGCCGCGATTTCACGGATCACCGGGGACTTGGCCAGTTTTCCTGCCTTAACCAGATTGTCGCAGGCCATCGCGATGGCCACGCTGGCACCGGTAATGGAGGCGGTGCGCGTGCCTCCGTCGGCCTGAAGGACATCGCAATCAACCCAAAGGGTGCGGGCACCAAGGGCCTGAAGGTCAATCCCCGCACGCAGGGAGCGCCCGATCAGGCGCTGGATCTCCGTCGAACGCCCGTCGACCTTGCCCCTCGAACTGTCGCGCGCCTTGCGGGGAGAGGTGGAGTAGGGAAGCATCGAGTATTCCGCCGTAAGCCAGCCGCCTGCAACACCCTGATCCTTCATCCACCGGGGAACCCCTTCCTCAATGCTCGCCGCACACAGGACCTGGGTGCGACCGAACGAGACTAGGACGGAACCGGAGGCCTGCTGGGCGATGCCGGGTTGGAAGGAGATTTCACGGAGGGCGGAGGGAGTTCTGCCGGAAGGACGGTTGTAAGATGACATGTGGGGAAAGGCTTGGGGTTCCAAGGCCTCAGGGCAAGACAAAGAACCCGGAATCATGCTTTTTGCCAATCGAATCCCGATCCGTCACTGTGCCTGGACCGGGTTGTCGCGGATGGGTTGGTGGCTGCGAAGCGCAGGAACAACCTTTTCCCTGACCATCCGCGCCATGCCCGCATCGCCGGAGAGCGCGTATGCCGCGGCCGCCTGTCGGGCGACATCGCACGCGCGGTCAAATTGTCCCGATTCGGCAAGGGCAGCCGCCAGGGTCAGCAGAAACACGGGAACCTGGGAATTTGTGGCGGTGACGATCTGCTCCGAAAGCAGGACGGCCTCCGCGCCGTTGCGGACACCCGCGTCGGGATTGGTCGCCAGGAGCCAAGCAAGGGCACGTTGGTTCTGGAGGTCACCGGGATCGATCTGCATGGAGAGCCTGTACACCTGGGCTGCCTGCGCGGGCTGACCGCAAAGCAAGAAAACCGCGGCGAGATTGCGGGCAGCTCCGGTCGTGGCCCGGACTTGCAACGATTGCTGGAAACCGACGATCGCCTCCTGACGTCTTCCCATTTTGAGGAGGGTCAGGGCCCTGTCGTTGTGTGCCTCCGCGTTCGAGGGTCTCAACCGGATCGCCGCGTCAAACTCGTTGAGTGCCTCCTGCAACTTGCCTTGGGAATCAAGGGTGCAGGCGTAGTTGTGACGCGATTTCCAGCTCGTGGGATTACGTGAAAGCACGGCGGGAAAGAACACGTTCCCGCTGGCCCATTCGGGAAGCTGAAGGAGCGTCAGCACGCTCCATCCCGGAAAGAGAACGATGGAAATTCCCAAGGCCATCCGGAAAGAGACGCTGCACAGAAGGTAACCGACGGCCAGAGCCGGCCCTATCATCGCAAGGTAAAGATAACGGTCGCTCACCGTCGAGACGACCTGGAAGTTGAATGGAATCAAACCGAGCGTCGGTAGAACGCCCACAGCCAGAAGTCCAAGCGGCAGAATGTATGGCCTCAGCGGTTTAAAGAGGGCGAGGATGCCGGTCACGACCACGGGAACGGCCCAGGACCAGTACAGGGTTCCATTCTCCAAAATACTGTTGGGGGAACGGCCGTAATCCGCGGAGAGGCTGAAAGGCCAGATGAGTTTGCCGAGGTAAAAGCCCAGGGCGTCACAGGCCACCATGGGTCTGGCCCAGAAAGGAACAAGGGTCCTTGCCAACTCGGCCGCGGGTTGTGACTTGGAGGTCATGATCACCTCGATGACCGCCAGAACAAACCATGGAATCAGCCAGAGCAGGGGCCTGAAGGAACGTCCCCTCACCGCGAGCAGCCAGGATCCACAAAGCAGTGCCAGGGCCGGCGTCACGACACTGCCCGGCTTGGAACCAAAGGCCAGAAGCAGCAGGAGCGTGGCCGCCAGATAACGGATTCCCTGACGGAAGCGGCCGGCCTCGGCATCCGACGATTTCTCAAGGGACGCCAGAAAGAGGGCGATGGCTGCAAGTGAAAGTGCTCCGCCCAGCAGATCGCGGAGGCCAGAAACCCAGGCCACGGCCTCCACCTGAACCGGGTGGACGGCAAAGGCAAGGGCCCCCGCCGCAGATGACAGAAGGATGCGTTCCGGGGAGATTTTTTTCATTCCCCCCCCTGCAAAGGTGGCGCTGAGAAGACGTCTCAGGATCACAAAAACCATCGATGTGGAAAGCAGATGAACCAGCAGGTTGGCACCATGGAAAAGAACCGGATTGATCGGCCCGACACTCAGTCCGGTTCCGGCAAGAAGACGTGAGAGGGCCACCAGAAAGGCCCAGACAGAGTACGTGACGGGAATATAGAGCTGTTGGAAGGGGCCCTTCCAGAAAAGGGCCACGCTCGACCAGCAAAGCGGCGAATAAAGGGGATTCCTATGGATATTCGTGTCGTCGTCCCAGAACGGGAGAAACTGGAAAGAGATTACCCGGCTATAAACCGCGGCAACGATTACCAGAAGGATCAATCCGATGATGAAGGGCCGACCGAGGAGAGGTGGCGATTGAAACTTGGAGCTTTTTTTCATGAACAACCCGAAATCCATACCCTCGGAGGGGTCCTGTTGGCGAGAACGCGCTCCTCAACGGCGGCTTTTCCCCCGGGATCGGGCACCGCGATGAAATCCGCCTCGGCACCGGGGGAGAGTTCCCCGAGCCTGCCCGCGCGACCGATTGCCGCGGAGGGAAGCCTCGTGACCATTTCCAGAATCTCAAGTGGGGAGAGCTCCGGAAACGAGGACTCCATGGCCCTCATCTCCGCAAACATGTTCAGATCCTGGTTGCTGGCCAGACTGTCCGTGCCGAGCAACACCGGAATCCCGCACTCCCTGAAGAACGCCAGATCAAACGGTGGCCTTTCGAAGAACGCATGGGTCCGCGGACAATGGATGACGGGGAACTTTCCGGCCGTGCCGCTGAGGATTTCCCTGTCCCTGGAATCAAGGAAGTTCATGTGGACCAGCAGTGAGCCCTCTGGAAGCAGTGATCTTCCGATCAGGCTCTGAACCGGAGACATCCTCCCGCAATCATCCATGGGACGACCGATGGATCGGAGAAAATCGTGAAGCGTCCCCTCCCCCCGTGAAAACATCAGCATCTCCTCCTCGGATTCGGCAAGATGGGTGCATACCGGAAGGTTGTATTTTCCGGCATAAAGTTTCACGAGTTCGTAAAGATCGGCGGAGGCGGTGAAAGGGGCATGGGGGGAAATTCCAAAGCCTCCGTGAGAATCCCCCGCCCGCTCGAAGAAGCTGATGGCGCCCGCGAGGGAATCCGCGGATTGAAGGCGACTTCGCACGTCCATCACCTCAAGAAACCACCATGTCCTGACCGGAGATGTCGGAAGGGCCGGAAAGAGTTCCGGAAAAGACTCGATGTTGAAAACGGTCGTGCATCCCCAACGGCGGAGTTCCTCGAACCCGGATGCGATTGCCTGCAGATAATCGGCCTGATCCAGGGAACGTTTGATGGCATTGAGACGCTGGATCCATGCGGAAAAGTCCCCGCCACTCAACAGGGCCCCTCGCAGCATCGTGTAGTCCAGGTGACAGTGCGCGTTCACCAGTCCGGGCATCAGGATCACCTCTCCCAGATCCTCCCGTGCGGCCGCCGGATGTTCCGAGATCAACTCACTCCAAGGGCCCACCGCGAGGATTTCCGAATCCCTGACGGCGATTCCACCATCCTCGATCGGAGGGCGGTCCATCGGAAGAACGCTTCTTCCGCGATACAGGCGGGTGGTGGTTGGATCAGCCATCGCGGGTCGACGTTGCCCCGACCGGATCAGGCCCCCGGCTCTTTTTTGGGAAGATTGCCCTTGGCCACGGGGCGTGCGGCGGCAACCGCAAGATTGCAGAGTTCGCGGCAGATCAGCGGAATCCTGTCGGGCGGAAGGCGGTCCAAGGAGAGCTTCGTTGAGGGGAGGGTCGTCACGGGAATACCCTTCGAGAGTTCCCATAGAATCGTCCGCAGGCATCCCGATTCCGAATTGCAGCATGTGGCAACGAGTTCTCCCGCCTGGTCATCCCTCAGCAGCTGGGTGATACGATACATCCCGGTCTGCCGGTCGAGCGTCTCCCTGAGTGGAGTGGGATGGAGACATCCTTTCATTTGGGAAAGCCACAAACCGAGGGAGGCCGGGTAGAAGAACTCCAGAGCCATCAACAGCCCATCAAGGGAACCGGTCTCCAGAAGCCACCCGCGCTTCAACGTCGGGGCCGTCTTGAGCGGGCGGAAATTTCCCTCGGCGTCGTAACGGGCGATCTCGCGGGCCTCGACCGGATCGGCATGCCTTTTGAGTTCACCGGACTCCACCGACACGTCCTCGACATGACGGAGGGAATAATCCTTACCGATCACGATCTGGCCGATGTGATTGCGGCCGGAGTCGAGCGACTCGGCAAGCAGATCACGAACCGAACCGGGGGCGTCCATGAAAACCCCTGCCGCTGAGATGACTAGTGGCGAGAGCGCCGCTTGACGTGCAACTGGGCAAGGGAGCGAAGAAGCGCGGCCTGAACCATGCCGTGCTCCTCGACGGAGAGTGCTTTTTCGCGCATCTCCCGCTCGGCTCTGGCAACAGCTTCCTCGACGGCTTTCTCGTCAATGTCAGCCTCCGCGATCGCCATGTCCGTCAGGATTGAGACGCGGTCCGGAAGAACCTCCAGGAATCCGCCTCCCACGGCCAGGGAAACCTCCCCTTCATCCGTGGTCACAATGACCTCTCCGGGAAGAATCTCCGTCATCAGAGGCATGTGATCCGGCAGGATGCCGAGTCCACCCTCCGACCCGGGAACAATCACCATCTGCGCGCTTCCGGTGAAAACGCGCGCTTCAGGAGTGACGATCTCGAGTTGGAGTGTGCTCATTTAGGAGTTCTTGGAGGCCGCGGTCACCTGATCGATTCCGCCCTTCATGTAGAAGTCACCCTCAGGGACCTCGTCGAGCTTGCCGTCAAGGATCTCCTTGAAGCCGCGGATGGTGTCCGCGATAGGAACGTACTGGCCCTTGGTGCCGGTGAAGATTTCGGCGACGTGGAAGGGCTGGCTCAGGAAACGCTGGATCTTGCGGGCACGGTAGACGGTGAGTTTGTCTTCGGGCGAAAGCTCGTCCATGCCGAGAATCGCGATGATGTCCTGCAAATCCTTGTAGCGCTGGAGCACTTTCTGGACGCCACGGGCGACGCCGTAATGCTCCTCCCCGACGATTTCGGGAGCAAGGGCCTTGGATGTCGATGCCAGGGGATCCACCGCGGGATAAATGCCAAGCTCAGCGATGGAACGCTCGAGCACGATCGTCGAGTCAAGGTGGGCGAAGGTGTTGGCCGGAGCTGGATCGGTAAGATCGTCGGCGGGAACGTAGACGGCCTGGAACGAGGTGATCGAACCATCCTTGGTCGAGGTGATGCGCTCCTGCAGATTACCCATTTCCGAGGCAAGTGTCGGCTGGTAACCCACGGCGCTCGGAGTACGTCCGAGAAGCGCGGAAACCTCCGAACCTGCCTGGGAGAAGCGGAAGATGTTGTCAACGAAGAGGAGCACGTCCTGGTGCTTCTCATCACGGAAATACTCGGCCATTGCCAGCGCGGTCAGGGCCACGCGGAGACGGGCTCCCGGGGGCTCGCTCATCTGTCCATAGACAAGACCGACCTTGGATCCCTCTTCAAGGAAGATGAAGTTGCCGTCGGCATCCTTGACCGGATGGCCCTTCTCATCCTTCTTCACGGCAATGACGCCAGACTCGATCATTTCACCGTAAAGATCGTTTCCCTCGCGGGTACGCTCTCCGACACCTGCAAACAACGAGTAACCGCCGTGACCCTTGGCGATGTTGTTGATGAGTTCCATGATGACGACGGTCTTGCCGACTCCGGCTCCCCCGAACGCGCCGACTTTACCACCTTTCGTGAAGGGACAGATCAGGTCGATGACCTTGATGCCTGTTTCAAGGACCTGGGCCTTAGTGTCCTGGTCGACAAGCGGGGGCGCGTGGCGGTGAATGGGAAGGATCTTGTCCGCCTTGACCGGACCACGCTCGTCGCAAGGCTCGCCAAGGACGTTGAAGATGCGGCCGAGAACGCCTTCACCTACAGGTACGGAGATCGGATGTCCGAGGGCACGCACTGCCATGCCGCGCTTCAGTCCTTCGGTGGAGGACATGGCGATTGCACGGACCCAGTTCTCGCCAAGGTGCTGCTGCACTTCCAGTGTCACCCGGGCCGGCTTGCCATCGACCGTGTAATCGATCTCAAGGGCCTCGTAGATCTTGGGCAGCGCGCCCTCCTTGGTGTTGAACTCGGCATCGATGACCGGGCCGATGATTTGAACGATGGTGCCTGTGTTGCTCATGAGCTTTTTAGTTGGGGTTATTGAAAGGTTGTTGGTGTTTCGTATTCCTTGCGGTTCTTCTTGTCTACGTTCACGCGAGTGCCATCTGGGCCGTGGTGATTTCGAGCAACTCGGTGGTGATGCTGGCCTGACGGGCCTTGTTGTATTCCAGCGTGAGATCCTTCACGAGGCTCTTCGCGTTGTCGGTCGCACTCTTCATGGCGACCATGCGGGCGCTCTGCTCGGAAGCGCGGGCATCAAGAATCATCTGGAACACCTCGAAATGGAAATAGTAGGGAAGCACTGCATCGAGCACCACGTCGGCATCGGGCTCGAACAGGAACTGGGCACCCATCGTCTCCGCCGAATCCTTGTGTTGCTCCGCCGGGGACACTCCCGCGGCCTTCTCGTCCGTGATCGGCAGCAGGGTGACCTGGATGGGCTTCTGAACCAGGGTGTTGACGAACTTGGGATAAAGCACGTCGACTCTGTCGACTTCGCCGGACTGGAACTTATCAAGACAGAATTTGGATATAGCCTTCGTCTGCTGGAAAGTGGGGCTGTCCGGCAGCGCGAAGTCCGCGATCATGTTGCGGCCCGTCCTTGAAAGGAACGATGCACCCTTCTTTCCGGAAGCCACGAAAACGGTCTCCTTCTGGTCGAGTTGTGCGGCCTCCCTTAGCACGTTGGTGTTGAGTGCGCCGCAAAGACCCTTGTCCGAGGTGATCAGAAGCACGAGTGTCTTTTTCACCGGACGTACCTCGAGGAGCGGGTGGGAATCGGAACTCACCATGTCGCGGAGCGAGACAAGCACGCGGTTCAACGCCTGCGAGTAGGGATGGCCGGCCAGCGCGGCCTGCTGTGCCCTGCGCATCTTCGAAGCCGCGACCATCTGCATGGCCTTGGTGATCTGCGCCGTGTTTTTCACCGACTTGATGCGTCGGCGGATGTCGCGGGTGTTGGACATGGGGACGGGTTCTTCTCGTCGTTGGGATCCGGGAGGTTTAGCGGAAGAGGACCTTGAACTCCTCGAGGGCCGTCGTGAGATCCTTCTCGATGTCGGCGTCCACGGCACCCTTCTTCAGGATCGCGGCCAGCACATCCTGCTTGCGGGTGTTGAGGTAGTCCGCGAGCTGCTTCTGGAAATCCTTGACCTTGTCGACCGCGATTGCGTCGAAATATCCCTTCTGCATGGTCCAGAGGATGGCGACCTGAAGCTCCACTGCAAGGGGGTTGTACTGGTGCTGCTTGAAGAGTTCGACGATGCGCTGTCCGCGGTCCAACTGCGACTTGGTGCGGGCGTCCAGATCGCTGCCGAACTGGGCGAAGGCTGCCAGTTCGCGGAACTGGGCCAGATCACCCTTGAGTTTGCCGGCCACCTGTTTCATGGCCTTGATCTGGGCGGCGGAACCTACGCGGGAGACCGAAAGACCCACGGAGATGGCGGGACGGATACCCTGGTAGAACAGATCCGTCTCAAGGTAAATCTGACCGTCGGTGATGGAGATCACGTTGGTCGGAATGTAGGCGGAGACGTCTCCTGCCTGCGTCTCGATGATCGGCAGTGCTGTCAGAGATCCGTTTCCAGCCTTGGAACTCAGGCGGGCGGAACGCTCAAGAAGGCGGCTGTGTAGATAGAAGACATCTCCAGGGTACGCCTCACGTCCGGAGGGACGCTTCAGGAGGAGTGAAATCTGACGGTAAGCCACCGCATGCTTGGAGAGATCGTCGAACACGATCAGGGCATCCATGCCGTTGTCCATGAACCACTCTCCCATGGCTGCTCCGGAGAACGGCGCAAGGTACTGGTTCGTGGCACTGTCCGAGGCGGGGGCGGAGACGATGATCGTGTACTTGAGCGCGTCGTGGGAGGAGAGTGTGTCGACCACGCGGGCGATGTTGGCGTTCTTCTGGCCGACGCCGACGTAGATGCTGTAAACGGGGCGGAAAGAGGGATCGCCCGAGGCCTCTCCGGAACGGTTGATATTTGCCTGATTGATGATCGTGTCGATCGCGATGGTGGTCTTGCCCGTGGCGCGGTCACCGATGATCAACTCACGCTGTCCGCGTCCGATGGGAATCATCGCGTCAACGGACATGATGCCGGTGCAAAGGGGCTGGCTGACACTCTGGCGCTTGATGATGCCGGGGGCGATTTTCTCGACGGGGTAGAAACTCTTGGACTGGATCGGTCCTTTTCCATCGATCGGCTGGCCGAGGGCGTCTACCACGCGACCAAGGAGTTCCTTGCCGACGGGCACCTCAAGGAGACGTCCGGTGGTCTTCACCTCGTCACCCTCGGAAATCGAGGTGTAATCGCCAAGCACGATGGCTCCGACCTCGGTCTCCTCGAGGTTCAGCGCGAGACCGTAGATTCCTCCGGGGAACTCGAGCATCTCGTTGAGCATGACGCCGGCCAGTCCCTCGATACGCGCGACGCCGTCGCCGATCTCGCGGACGGTGCCGACATTGGATTTGGTGACGGAGGAGTTGGAGAGTCCGTCGATCTTTGATTCAAGTTCCTGCAGGAGGTTGCTCATGGTGTGTGGTGGTTGAAAGGTGTTAGGTTGAGTGGATGTTGTAGGGGCTCGGGATCAGGAGGCAAGAGCGCTGAGGCG
>Ga0007813_1000785_pt1 | contig 10684 bp, 12 predicted proteins | sample CryBogCBE29Jun09_FD_71194 | JGI IMG/M metagenome (GOLD analysis project Ga0007813, IMG submission 71194) | Freshwater microbial communities from Crystal Bog, Wisconsin, USA - CBE29Jun09 | ecosystem: Environmental > Aquatic > Freshwater > Lake | place: Crystal Bog, Wisconsin, USA | collected... | reverse complement strand
TGGATAACACCGTTGTGATCGCCGCTGTGAGCGTCGTCTTGCCGTGGTCAACGTGGCCAATTGTGCCCACGTTCACGTGAGGCTTGGTCCGTTCGAATTTACCTTTTGCCATTTTTATTCATCCTAAAGAACATACCCGTGTGTTGGTTTAAAGTTTGCATATCACTGCTGGTTCGTTGAGCACGGGCACACAACGGCGCGATATCGCAGACTGCTTTTAAATCTTACTTGGCGCGCGCTGCCACAATGGCTTCAGCGACGTTTCTTGGAGCTTCAGTGTAGTGCTTGAATTCCATGGTGTAAGTCGCACGACCTTGTGACATGGAACGCAATGTTGTGGAATAACCAAACATCTCAGACAGTGGCACTTCTGCCTTGATGGCTTTTCCACCACCAACCATGTCTTCCATGCCTTGAACCATTCCGCGACGTGAGGACAAGTCACCCATCACGTTACCGGCATAGTCCTCAGGGGTCTCAACCTCAACGGCCATCATGGGCTCCAAAATCACGGGGCTTGCTTTGCGGCAACCCTCTTTGAAGCCAAAAATCGCTGCCATCTTGAAGGCCATCTCTGATGAGTCAACATCATGGTATGAACCGAAGTGCAATGTGACCTTCACGTCCACAACGGGGTAACCCGCGAGCACGCCTGTTGTCAAGGCTTCGATCACGCCCTTTTCAACGGCAGGAATGTATTCTCTTGGAACCACACCGCCTTTGATCGCGTCCACAAACTCAAAACCTTTACCCGCTTCGTTGGGCTCAATCTTGAAGACGACGTGTCCATACTGACCCTTACCACCTGATTGGCGAACGAACTTGCCGTCTGCGTCTTCGATGGTTTTGCGAATGGTTTCGCGATAAGCCACTTGAGGCTTACCCACGTTGGCTTCAACACCGAACTCACGCTTCATGCGGTCAACGATGATCTCCAAGTGCAACTCACCCATACCGGCAATGATCGTCTGTCCAGACTCTTCATCGGTCTTGACGCGGAATGAAGGATCCTCTGCGGCCAAACGCTGCAATGCAATACCCATTTTTTCTTGGTCAGCCTTGGTTTTTGGCTCAACAGCCTGTGCAATCACAGGCTCAGGGAACACCATGCGCTCCAAAGTCACCACCGCATCGGGATCACACAAAGTCTCACCCGTGGTCACATCTTTCAAGCCCACGCAAGCGGCAATGTCGCCCGCGCAAATCTCTTCAACCTCTTCACGGTTGTTGGCGTGCATTTGAACAATACGTCCAATGCGCTCTTTCTTTCCCTTGATGGCGTTGTACACGGTGTCGCCCTTGTTGAGCACCCCTGAGTAAACGCGAACAAAGGTCAACTGTCCCACAAATGGGTCGGTCATCAATTTGAAAGCCAAAGCAGAGAATTTCTCTTTGTCATCGGCACGGCGTGTAACGGGAGCCTCGTTTTCATCAAGACCTGTCACAGGTGGAATGTCAATGGGTGAGGGCATGAGTTCAATCACAGCATCCAACATACGCTGAACGCCTTTGTTTTTGAACGCTGTACCACACAACATGGGCTGGATTTCACCCGCAATGGTTCTGGTGCGCAATCCGAATGTGATTTCCTCTTCAGTCAAGTCACCTTCTTCAAGGTACTTGTTCATGAGATCTTCAGACGCTTCGGCAGCTGCTTCCATCATGTTTTCACGCCATTTTTTAGCATCTTCGACCAATTCCGCAGGAATATCGCGGTAGTCAAACTTCATGCCTTGTGAAGCCTCATCCCAAATGATGGCCTTCATTTTGCGCAAATCAACAACGCCTTGGAAATGCTCTTCAGCTCCAATTGGAATCACGATTGGAATTGGATTGGCCTTGAGGCGCAATCTCATTTGGTCATAAACCTTGAAGAAATTCGCGCCAGTTCTGTCCATTTTGTTCACGAACGCCAAACGTGGAACGCGGTATTTGTTGGCTTGTCTCCAAACGGTTTCAGACTGAGGCTGAACACCACCCACGGCGCAGTAAACCATGCAAGCACCATCGAGCACGCGCATTGAGCGCTCAACTTCAATCGTGAAGTCAACGTGTCCAGGGGTGTCAATGATGTTGATTCTGTGCTCGGGGAAAGACATCTCCATGCCCTTCCAAAAACAAGTGGTGGCAGCAGAAGTGATGGTGATGCCACGCTCTTGCTCTTGTTCCATCCAATCCATGGTCGCTGCACCATCGTGCACCTCACCAATCTTGTGATTCACACCTGTGTAGAACAAAATGCGTTCTGTCGTTGTGGTTTTACCTGCGTCAATGTGCGCTGAAATACCGATGTTGCGATAGCGCTCAATTGGGGTCTTGCGAGCCATGATGGTTGCCTTTTAAGAGAAAGATAAATTGAAACAGGCAGGGCGCTCGACCAGGGGGTTTTACCCCAGATCTTCACACCTGCCTGAATAAAAACGAAATTAGAAACGGAAGTGCGAAAACGCTTTGTTGGCCTCAGCCATGCGGTGAACTTCATCACGCTTTTTCATTGCGCCGCCACGACCTTCAGAGGCCTCGAGCAACTCATTGGCCAAACGCAATGCCATGGACTTTTCGCCCCTCTTGCGAGCAGCTTCTTTCAACCAGCGCATGGACAAAGCCAAGCGACGAATGGGTCTGACTTCAACAGGCACTTGATAGTTGGCACCGCCAACTCGGCGTGACTTCACCTCAACCATGGGCTTGACGTTGTTGATGGCAACGCTAAAGAGCTCCAAGGGGTCTTTGCCTGACTTTTGTTCGATTTGTTCCAAAGCACCGTAAATGATGCGCTCTGCAACCGCTTTTTTACCACCCTCCATGATCACATTCATGAATTTAGAGAGTTCTACATTGCCATACTTGGGATCTGGCAGAATTTCACGTTTTGGGACTTCACGACGACGTGGCATATCATTTCCTTTATTGCTTCAGTTGGGCTTGATTCATTTCAAGCTCCAGGGAGATCAAAAACAATCCCCACTTACTCGACCGCCTTACCCCACCATTGAGGCTTGGTGTCACTTCGCCCTCAGAGCCTGCCAGACTCAAAAGGCACCGATGATGCTTTAAGCCTTCTTAGGACGCTTAGCACCGTATTTAGATCTGGATTGCTTGCGGTCTTTAACGCCTTGCAAGTCCAAGGATCCACGCACAATGTGATATCTCACACCAGGCAAATCTTTAACACGACCACCACGGACCAAAACGACCGAGTGCTCTTGTAAGTTGTGACCTTCACCACCAATGTATGAAATCACTTCAAATCCGTTGGTCAAACGAACTTTTGCAACTTTACGCAAAGCAGAGTTAGGTTTTTTAGGCGTTGTTGTGTAAACACGCGTACAGACTCCTCGTCTCTGAGGAGAGTTTTGCATCGCAGGGCTTTTTGACTTGGTCTTTTCGACCTCGCGCCCATGACGCACCAATTGATTAATGGTTGGCATTGAAAACGTCCCAAACGTTAAAATTCGTGAATAAAAAATTTTCCGTAAATTGCGGAAAGCCTTCGAGTATATCAGTTCAAAAGTTTTTGGGCAACTTTTTAAACCCTGGCTGTTAGTGAGCGCTCACTTAACCCAAAGGCGCAACGCGTCCCAAGCACGTCCAAATATCGATGCTTCTTCGACGGTTTTCAAGCTCTCAAGCTCAATGTCGCCCATGGGTGCGCCAGAGAGAAAGAGTTTCAAGTGAGCGACCACTGCACCTTGTCGAACGGGTGCGACAACGGGATCCTTGAACTCTACTTTTGAGGTCAATTGTTTGGACTGACCCTCGGGTACAGCCACCACAATCGGTGTTGTTTTTCCAACAGGAAGCTCGCTTTCTTTGCCCTTCCACAGGCGAATGTTCATGACGGATTGGCCGGCATCAAAGAGTTTGACGGGCTCAAAAGCGGTGTAGCCCCAATTGAGAATTTTTTGTGATTCAGCTGCTCTGGAATTCTCACTCACAGCGCCCAACACGATCGACAAGAGTCTTCTGCCAGAGAATCCGGGTACATCGCGCTTTGCCGTTGCAATCATGCAGTAGCCTGCGGCATCTGTGTGGCCTGTTTTCAACCCATCAACCGTTGGATCGCGAAACAAAAGCAAATTTCGGTTGTTGTCATTGGCAACAGGAGTGCCTGGATAGCGATAACGCTTGATGGCGTAGTAACCAATGTACTCAGGAAAGTCTTGCATCAAGCGCTGCGCCAAAATGGACAAGTCTCTTGCCGTGGTCAAATGCCCCGCTGTGGTCAAGCCCTCTGGGTTTTTATACACGGTATGGGTCATGCCCAGTCGCAAAGCCTGGTCGTTCATCAATTGAACGAATCGCTCAACGCTGCCCCCAACTCCCTCGGCCAATGCCACTGCTGCATCGTTGCCGGACTGAACAATCAAGCCTTTGAGCAAATCCTCCACAGCAACCGTCATCTTGGGGTCCACAAACATCCTAGATCCTGGCATTTTCCAAGCGCGCACCGAAATCGGGAAAGATTGTTTCAGGTCGATTTTTTTGCTCTTCAAGGCCTCAAAAACAACATATGCGGTCATGAGCTTTGTAAGGGATGCTGGCTCCACAGGCTCATCGGCCAAATGCTCGGCCAGCACCTGATGAGCGCTCACATCGATCAACAAGTAAGCATGCGCCGCAACCTCTGGTGGACTCACGCCTTGAATCTCTGCGTGCACCATGCTCATTGCCATCCATGCAGCACCCATCACCAGCGTTTTTATGCTTCTTATCATCTGATTACCGTTCATGATTTCAATGCTTTGCGTTTGCAAAACTTCTTGTTTACTTTAAAGAACACTGCTCAAGTGCCTAAGTACCAGGCCCTTTAAGAGCGGAAGTTGACCATGAAAAAAATGCCCAGTTTGAGGCACCACTGTGACAGGCAAAACTTGCGGCTCAGCCCAGTCCATCACCAATTTCAAGGGCACCGTATCGTCCTCGCTGCCATGAATGAGCAGCGTGTGATTGTGAAAATGAGGATCAATGTGTGGGACTTCAAAACGCGTCACAGCAATTCCAACCAAGACCACTTTTTTGATGTCGCGTGAGCCCGCCAATTGATGCAAGGCTCTGGCTGCGGTCATGGCACCAAAAGAGAAGCCTCCCAAACACAAAGACCCCGTGGGCGCTTGCGACTCAATGACAGAAAGAGCGTCCTCTAACTCACCCACACTCTCGCCGTAACTGCCCTCACTTTGCCCAACCCCTCGGAAATTGAATCGAATCACGCGCCATCCAGCTTGTAAATGCGCTCTGGCCAAGGTTTGAATCACCTTGTTGTCCATGGAGCCACCATGCAATGGATGGGGATGACACAAAACAGCTGTGCCAAGCGAGCCATCTAAACCCAGAGCTTTCAATCCTTCTTCATTTGGCTCATCAACCAAGCCCTCCAGCAACCCCACTGGGCCAGGAATCATTATTTTTTTTGAAAGCGAGTTCATCCTCAGCGACCTACATCTGGGGCAAGCATCAAGCGCTCAACCGGGACATTGTTTTTCAAGTGACTTTCAATGATTTCGTCGATGTCGTCGTTGTCCACAAAGGTGTACCAGATCCCTTGTGGATAAACCACCACCACAGGCCCTCCTGCGCATCGATCCAAGCAACCGGCCTTGTTGACGCGCACGCCCGCAGGACCAGACAATCCCTGCTTTTTGACACCCGCTTTGCAATGATCAAAAGCCTGCTGTGCTTGGAAGTGTGAACACGACTGCTCATTTGAGCGTTCGTTCAAACAAAAAAACACATGGTGTTGGTAGTAAGGTGGATTGTTCATCTTCTGATTTTAAATCCACTTTGTTCGTTCATGCGCGTGAACGTATGAATCATCACCACATAGGGCCACAACCAACCCAGCCACTGAGCCAATCCGTTGAAGCGCACAAATTTACTTTGCTCCCAAGTGAGCAAAGTCTGTGACAAATAAACATCTTGATGACCTGGGTTGACAAACAACACGTGAACCAAGATACAGGCGATCAACATCATTTTGGACAAGCCCATTGATAAGCCACCACTCACCAAACCCAAAACCAGAGCCAGACCCATTCCAGTGAGAACCTCCTGGTTGACCCATGAAGCGACGTGATTGGGTCCAAAGCTCAACCATGCGGACAAGGCTCCGACACCAATCCCCACGCTCAAGACCAAGAGCATCAAAACATATCGACGCGTGGGCCTAGAAACAATCGTGTTGATCAACAAGCATGGCATCAAAAGTCCTGTGGTGACGGTGAGCACGGCCCAGTCGTTGTTTTCTCCAGAAAAGCCCAAGGGAGGAAGTTGTACAAGCCAGTTGAAGGTCGAATCGGCAGACCATTCAAGAAGAAAATCTTGGATTCTCCAAAAAACTTGGCCCGTTGCAAACGGAATTTTCAATGGAAACAACAAAGCCAATGGCCAAATCAAAAGCATCACCAATGCCATGGCCGAATGTTTGATGAACCAACTTTTTTTGAAATGAGACCAAGCGTCGACCCAACCCCAGCGCTCAAAGCAATACGCCATCCATGCACCGATGAGCGCGCCCATGCTGTTCAATGCAAAGTCCACGACAGACGGTACCCTAGAAGGAAGGTAGGTTTGTGTGCACTCCATGACAAAGGAGAGCATACACACCAAAATCCAACCCCAAAACCACATGCTGGGGCCCTTGTAGGTTCGAACCAAGGCCAAGGTCAAAGTCAGGCCCAGGGGAATGTAGCCTAACAAGTTGAGCAAAACATCCCAAATCGACCAATACCTGGAGATGGGTGCAAAGAGAAAAGCCCAGGGGACGATGTCTTGATTGCGCCAGCCCTCAAAAGGATGCAAGCTCGCATAAACCACCACAGCCACAAAAAATGCACTGATGGGAGTGGCTGATGATCGAAATGCACTCATGCCATGCGTTTTTTAACGCGCAAGATGGCCACAACGACCAACACAAAACCCAGCAACCACGAAAAAGCATTGATCAAAAAAGATCCGGGATCTAGCGGCTTGTGCACCACCAAGGCGACAATGAGAAGCATCAAAACGACAGGCAATTCATTGAACCATCGGTACCAAATGTGTGTCCTCTGGCTGACCCCAGTTCTCAATGCTTTCAGGTGCCGAAAACACAATGCATGAAAAATGAGAACGCCCATCACAAGACCCAATTTGGCGTGCATCCAGGTTTGCTCTGCTCCTAGACCCACCCCATAATAGAGCCACAAGAGAGCGCCCATCAAGACAGCGAAAAACATCAAGATGGTGGTGAATCGCATCAGCTTATTGGCCATCAAGATGAGTCTGGCCCAAACGACTTCCTCGCCCTCTTGCAGCATTGCCAAGTTGACAAATATTCTGGGCAGGTAAAAAAGTCCAGCAAACCAACTTGCCACAAAAACAATGTGCAACGTTTTTATCCAAAGCAATTGATTTGCCTCCACAAGTTTTTGATGACTTCATGCCGCACACGTGATGAATGCGAAGCACCTGTCACTTCCACAATCGCGCGCTCTCTTTTCACAATCCCCAACGGCAAACGGTCATTGGTTCACGCCAAATGCGTATTGAAAAAGGCAAGTGTTCTCTCTAACGCCAGGTTGGCTGACTCTTCATGGTACGCACCTCTCATGTCGCAATTGAAGCCATGGTCAGCGTCGTACATGTACACAGGAACGTTGGTGTGTTTGGCTTTGAACGCTTCAACAGTAGGCTCAGTGATCCAATGATCCTTTTGTGCAAAATGTGCAATGGTTGGACATTTTGGTGTGAGATCAATGGCTGGCTCTACTGTCATTCCACCACCGTAATAAGCCACAGCTGCACTGAGACCATTGACCAACGCCGCACTCTTCCAAGTCAGCAAGCCGCCCCAGCAATAGCCAACCACACCAACCTTTGCTTTTGACTCTTCGTGAGCCCAAGTCACTGCTGCTTGCAAGTCTTGAACCACACCCAATCCAGGCAATCCTTCGATTGCCATTTTGAGCTCAAATCCAGCTTTCATGTCCTCAGGTGTGTAGCCCAAATCAACGCCTACTTTTGCTCGTGTGAACGTCGCGGGTGCAACGGCCAAGTAGCCCGCCAATGCGTAGCCATTGGCCACGGCTTTGATGTGTGCATTCACACCGAAGATTTCTTGAATGACAATCACTGCTCCACGAATGTTGCCCTTTGGGTATGCCACATAAGCTTCGTTCTTGAATCCATCCGCTGCTGTCAATTCGATCATTTGACCCATGGTTAATGCTCCAGTTTTGTGGTTTGTGCCGTGAATTTGAACACGGCAGTGCTTGCTCTTAAATTTGAAAAATATTTAACACGACGATTATCATTCATCCCAAAAGCTTCCAAAATATGAAGCTGATTTCTTTGCGCCAGACTTTGAAAGTCTTTGAATGTGGCAACTCGAATATTGGGTGTGTCATACCACTCGTAGGGCAAATGTTTGGTCACTGGCATGCGACCATTTAAAACACTCAATCGATTGGGCCAGTGAGCAAAGTTTGGAAATGTCACCAAGCCCATTTTTCCAACGCGTGCCGTTTCTTTGAGCATGATTTCGGCATTTCTCAGGTGTTGCAATGTGTCAATTTGAAGAACCACATCAAACGACTGATCCTCAAAAAGCTTCAATCCCTGCTCTAAATCCAGCTGCAACACATGAACACCGCGTTTGACGCAAATTCCAACGTTTTCATCATCGAGCTCAATGCCATAACCAAAACAGCCTCTTTCCTGAATCAAATATTCAAGAAATGCACCATCCCCACACCCCAAATCCAGCACACGGCTCTTGGGAGGTATCAGGTTTGCCAAAATTTCGATTTGTTTAGATGAATCCAAAATCATCTGCCCTTAAAGTTGTTCAAAGTAATTTTTAACAACCGTCATGTAGCGTGCATCTTCCAGTAAAAAGGCATCGTGTCCATGAGGCGCATTGATGTTGGCATACGTCACTGCACAGCGGTTGTCCAAGAGGGCTTTGACAATTTCTTGACTTCGCGCTGGAGAAAATCTCCAATCGGTGGTGAAGCTGATGATCAAAAACTTGGCTTTGGTTTCTCTCAAAGCATGGCTCAAATGCCCGCCATGTTTCTTTGCAGGATCAAAATAATCAAGTGCACGTGTGATCAGCAAATAGGTGTTCGCGTCAAAGTAGTCTGCAAATTTATCACCTTGATATCTCAAATAGCTCTCAATTTGGAACTCAACATCCTGTGTCGTGTAGTGATAACTTTGATCCAAGGAATGGGTGGCACCTTCATCCACTGCCAATTTGCTTCTTTGTAACGCTCTGCCAAATCGCGTATTCATCACATCATCGCTCAAATAGGTGATGTGTCCGATCATGCGCGCAATTCGCAACCCTCTGGTTGGCACCACGCCGTGACGGTAAAAATGACCATCGTGAAACTGTGGATCAGTCACAATGGCACGTCTGGCAACTTCATTGAAAGCAATGTTTTCTGCCGTTAAGTTCGGAGCACTTGCAATGACCACGGCATGCTGAAGTCTTGAAGGAAAGCGTATGCTCCAAGACAAAACTTGCATCCCACCCAAACTGCCCCCCATCACCGCCAACAAACACTCTATGCCCAAGGCGCTCACCAACCTCTCTTGTGAGTCAACCCAATCTTCTACAGTCACAACTGGAAAATCTGCCCCATACGCTTGGTTGGTGTTCGGATTGAGATCCTTGGGACCCGTTGAGCCAAAACAAGATCCTAAATTGTTGACACCGATCACGAAAAATCGGTTTGTATCAATGGGCTTACCAGGACCAATCATGTTGTCCCACCAACCCACATTGCTTGGCTCATCCTTGTAAACACCTGCCACATGGTGAGAGGCATTGAGTGCGTGGCAAATCAGTATGGCATTGCTTTTGTCTTCATTGAGCTGCCCATACGTTTCATATGCCAAGTCATAGCCGCCCAAGACCTTGCCACTTTGCAATGGCAAAGGCTCTTGAAAATGCATTTTCTTGGCTTCAGCAATGAGCGTCATGGGATATGAAACCGATGTTTAAGATTGCTCTATTTTGACATGGTCGCATTTGTATTTTTGTGTATTCTTTTTTATTCCCTATTGCTCAGAACGTGTTTTTTTGTTTGCTTTTGAATTAATCTTTCAAATAACCTCTTTTTTTGTGGTATTTAAACACTCTTTTGCTGATTTCACGGCCATCCCTATAGTCAAAATGCAATATTGATACATAATGATTAAGCATACCTGTTTTTACTATTTGTGAAAGAGGTCATGCATGTTTGGTGATCGGTCAGTTTCGCGCCCCCGCTTTTTTTCTTGCGTTGTGCTTTGGGACCCCATCGCTTTGTTATTGTGTTTTTTAGGAGTCCCTTTTCATGGGCAACAAGCTTTACGTGGGTAACCTGCCGTACTCGGTGCGCGACAGTGATTTAGAACAATCTTTTGGTCAATTTGGTGCTGTTACAAGCGCCAAAGTGATGATGGAACGCGACACTGGTCGCTCAAAAGGTTTTGGTTTTGTAGAAATGGGTAGCGACGCTGAAGCGCAAGCTGCCATTGAAGGCATGAATGGCCAACCTTTGGGTGGTCGCAGTCTTGTCGTCAATGAAGCACGTCCCATGGAGACTCGTCGTCCCCCAAGATCGGGTGGCGGATTTGGTGGCGGCGGTGGCGGTGGCTACGGCGGCGGTGGTGGCGGCGGCTACGGTGGTGGTGGCGGCGGTCGTCGTGAAGG
>Ga0007813_1000782_pt1 | contig 10692 bp, 10 predicted proteins | sample CryBogCBE29Jun09_FD_71194 | JGI IMG/M metagenome (GOLD analysis project Ga0007813, IMG submission 71194) | Freshwater microbial communities from Crystal Bog, Wisconsin, USA - CBE29Jun09 | ecosystem: Environmental > Aquatic > Freshwater > Lake | place: Crystal Bog, Wisconsin, USA | collected... | reverse complement strand
AAATGAATTGCATAGTGGCGTTTTGTGGTTTGTGTCGAAGATGATTCATTGCGGTATTGGCCTTTGAGATGCTGAGACGATATCTTAAAAGACTGGCACAACGGGGACCACTCGTGTAATTCTTAAGTAAAAACGAAAAAAGCTCACTTTCGTGAGCTCTTGGCAAGGGAGAATTGCAAAAATCAGTCTTTAAGCATCAAACCAAAGAATTGAATTTACTGCCCAGTCCCAATTGGCTCAGGGGGTTTTTGCCAGAAGCCTTTGAAGCGCTTTCACTGCTTTGAAGCGCTTGCTCTAAATTGCTGAGCGTGCTCAGCGCCTTGGATGCGCCAGAGGATGCAGAAGAGACGTTGTTGAAAGCGCTTTTGATGGATTTTGATACTGCAGGCCCATTTTGTTGAAGGGCTTGCAAGCTGCCAGCAATCAATTTTGCAGATCCAATATCCCCTCTCTCCAGCGCTTTGCCAATTTGCCCAATTGGCGTGTTTGGATTCAGTGCCGGCGTAGAGCCTCCATTCAGTCCAGACCTTGTGAGGGTTGAATAAGCTTTTTGGGCACTGGCCAAGTCGCCAGATGAAATGGCTGAGAAAAGATCTTGTGAACTTTTCTGTCTTTGCTGTTGTGCATTGCCAGATTGAATGGTCCAACTGGCGTTGGCTTGATTGACATTGTTGATCATCGTGATTACCTCATTAGGAAAAGTATGGGGGGTGTCGGAAATCCACCTCTGATCTTCCTAATAGCAAAGAGCAGGCCATCAGATCTTGATTCACGGATCTTTTTTAATCTTTTAGTATTATTTATTGGTGTCATTGTGTTTTCAGTCACTCTCATGTGAACAAAGTTAGAGGTGCTCAAAGCGAGCTGAATTGGGTGTGTTTGCTACCCGTTGCTTGGGTTGGCTGACAGAGGTTGATGTTGAGCTTGATCATTCATCGAATCTTCAGTCTTGAAAAGCGCGCCTTTGAGTTTCTTATGACTTTGGAAATGTCAAATTCAGTTGACATCTTTGGGGTGAACGAGTGGACTTCAAAAGCCGCTTAGCGCAAAGATGCTGGTTATTTCATTTGACACAAGAGACATTGAACTTGTGGATGGGTCGAAAAATTAAAGGCCTGTGCAGCAGAACCCTTTGCGTTTCATGTATGCTTGACATTTAATGTGTTTCCATAAAATTTGAACAATCACTAAAGGAGATTTCGATGAATTCTCGTCGTCAATTCATTTCTCAGGGCGTGGCCGCTGCCTCAACGCTGGCTTTCCCCATGGTCGGTGGAGCACAAGCGCAAAGCGTGAAAATTGGAATCATTCACCCAGTCACCGGTGCTTTGGCTTATTCGGGTCAGCAGTGCCGCACGGGCGCATTGATGGCCATCGAGGACATCAACGCAGCAGGTGGCATTCGCTCCTTGGGTGGTGCCAAAATCGAAGCCCTTCTCGGAGATGCTCAATCAACACCTCAAGGCGGTAGCGCTGAGGTTGAAAAAATGAACGATGCAGGTGTTTGTGCAGTAGTAGGCGCTTATGCCTCAGCCATCTGTTTGGCAACAACTCAAACTGCTGCCAAATACAACTTGCCCCATGTGGTGGACGTTGGTGTGGCGGATCAAATCATGGAACGTGGTTTGAAAAACACCTTTCGCTTTGGACCCGGTTACAAAAAATGCGCACAAATTGCAGTTTCCAATTTGCATGTGCTGAACACGGCTGCTGGCAAACCAGCCAAAACCGTGATGATCATCCACGAGGAGTCACTCTTTGGCACCGGAACTGCCAATTTGTTGTCTGCTGAGTTGCCTGGTTATGGCTATGAAATCAAGGAGGTCTTGAAGCACCCCAACCCCACACGAGACTTCAACAACATTGTGTTGCGCATGAAGCAAGTCAATCCCGATATCGTGATTCCTGCCAATTACTTTGATGAGTACGCACTCTTGGTTCGCACCATGAAGCAACAAAAGGTGGTGCCCAAAGCCATTTATTCGGTTTTGGGTGGTGCGGCATCGAGCTACAAATTCGTCAAAGAGTTCCCAGATGCAGCCAATGGCATCATCGATTGCAACCACTGGTTCAACCCCAAGGACAAGCGTGCGTTCGCGCTCAAAAAACGAGTGGAAGCAAAAGGACTTTTCTACAGTTATGAGGTGTGGTTGACCTACACCGCAGTGAAATTGTTGGCAGATGCCATCGATCGTGCAAAATCCACCGATCGTGCTGCAATCATTGATGCTTTGAACAAGAGCACCTTCAGCGATCATTTCTTGCCTTTTGGCCCCACTCAGTTCGTCAATGGTCAAAACACGGGCGCACAACCTTTGATGACCCAAGTCATCAAAGGCGATATCAAAGTGATCGTGCCAAGAGATTACAGAGAAGCAGAACCCATCTTCCCGCTGAATGCGTAAGGTTTGAACAAAGTCGTTGCTGGTCAAATGCGTGCAGTAACTTCCTGCATTTGACCGCGGCACTTTAAGTTCTCTCATCTCTAGGGGCTTGCTCTTCACGCAAGCCTCTTTTTTACTTTGGGTTCAGGTGCATGTTTGACGCAGGTATTATTTATTCATCCCTCCTCAATGGATTGACCTCTGGGGCGGTTTACATTTTGATTGCCCTGGGCTTGACCCTCATTTATGGGGTGCTTCACATCATCAATTTTGCGCATGGCGCTGCACTCATGCTCGCTTTGTATGGTGTTTATTTTCTGAAGGTGAACTTGGGGCTGGACCCTTATTGGTCGCTGCTCATCATGGTGCCAGTGATGTTCGTGTTGGGTTATGCCTTGCAGCGTTTGGTCATTGAGCGTGCGAGTCACGGCAAGGATGAGAACATATTGTTGGTCACTTTGGGGTTGTCAATTGTTTTAGAAAACTTGGCGCTGCTGTTTTTTAAATCCGACACCCGAAACATTGAAACGGCCTACACACTCACAACCGTTGCGGTCGGCCCAGCCATGATTGCTTTGCCCAAAATCATTGCGTGCTTGGGCGCTGCATGCATGTCTTTGTTGCTCATTGGCATGATGAAATTCACCAAAATCGGACTTGCCATTCGTGCTGTGGCCAAAGAAAAGCAGGGCGCTCGCTTGATGGGTATCGATGTTGAGCACGTATATGCCATGAGCTTTGGCATTGGATTGGCTTGTTTGGGCGCTGCCGCTTGCTTTTTGTTGCCCGCCTATTACGTCAATCCCAGCGTTGGAGGTGGGTTTGTGCTCGTTGCCTTCACGGTTGTGGTTTTGGGAGGCATGGGTAGCTTTGCGGGCGCAGTGGTGGGTGGTTTGCTCATTGGTGTCGTGGAGTCCTTGGGAGGGCTCTTCATGGGAGACTCTTTGGGGCAAGTTGGCATTTTCATGCTCTTCATCATCGTTTTGTTGATCAGGCCTCAGGGTCTTTTTGGAGCCAAGCGATGAAAGATTTCAGATTGATTGTGCTCTTTGCAGTCGGCTTTGCCGTCTTGCCTTGGTTCACCCACTCAGGCGTCCTCCTCAATGCGCTCATGATGGCGCTTTTTGCCTGCTTGATGTCTCAGTCGTGGAACATTTTGGGTGGTTTTGGTGGGCAGTTGTCATTTGGACATGCGCTCTTTTTTGGAACAGGCGCCTACGCTCAAGCGATTTTTCAAATGCAGTATGGCGTGAATCCTTGGGCAGCCCTAGCCCTAGCGGTTTCAATTTCATCCCTGTTGGGTGGCGTTTTAGGATGGATTTCATTTCGCTACGGATTGAGGGGATCTTACTTTGCACTCATCACCTTGGCATTTGCCGAGGTCTTTCGAATCTTGTCGCTCTCGAGCACCATCACAGGAGCCGGCGTTGGTCTCATGCTTCCCTTGTCAGAGTCGTTTGGCAACATGCAGTTCTCAGGCAAGACCGGTTTCATTGAGTTGATCCTGTGCATGAATGTGATTGCGCTTTTGATCACGCTTTGGTTGAAGAACTCACGACTTGGAGCCTATTTACAAGCCGTGCGAGACAACGAAGACGCTGCCAAAGCGTTGGGGGTCAATCCGCTGAAGGTGAAATTTTTCGCCATCTCCATCTCTGCAGCTCTCATGGGGGCTGCAGGATGTTTTTACGTTCAAGTTTTTCAGTACATCGATCCCAATTTGGCCTACGGCGCCCACACCTCAGTGGCCGCATTGGTGGGAGCCATAGTGGGTGGAATGGGCACCTTGTGGGGACCTGTGCTGGGTGCGTTTGCCCTTGAATTGCTCTCGAGTCTGACGCGCAATTTCTTGGGCGAATTGCCAGGCATCAACATGGTGGTTTATGGGTCTTTGCTCATCGCGATCATCATGTTTTTACCCAAGGGTTTGATTGGCTTGTTCTCTTCAATGGGCGCTAAATCCCAGGTGAGGGGCGGCATCGCGGTCGATTCCAAGCTGAAATCTTAAGGAGTAAATCGTGAAGCTACTCAGTGTTCAAGAGGTGAGCGTCTCCTTTGGTGGGTTAAAGGCAGTGCAAGGCGTGAGCCTGGAGCTTGAGGAGGGCACACTTGGCGCCTTGATCGGTCCCAATGGAGCGGGCAAGACCACTTTTTTCTCGATCATCTCTGGGTTCGTGAAACCGGACTCGGGTCGGGTGGAATTGGCTGGAAAAGACATCACCACTTTGAGTCCTTATGCAAGGGCGAACGAGGGACTGACTCGAACGTTTCAGATCGTACAACCCTTTGCTGCTCAAACGGTTGGCGAAAACGTGGCTGTGGGTGCTCACTTGCATTGCGCCTCTAGGAAAGAGGCCTTGGCCAAAGCGCGAGAGGTGACGGCACAAGTGGGACTATTGGGCATATTTGATCAAAAGGCAGGAGAGCTCACGGTTGCTGGACGCAAGCGCTTGGAGTTGGCCAGAGCGCTTGCAACGAGACCGAAATTGTTACTCTTGGATGAGGTGCTTGCAGGACTCAATCCTCAAGAAATACAAGAAATGCTGCCCGTCATTCAAGGTATTTGTGACAGCGGAGTGAGCGTCTTGATGATTGAGCATGTGATGCAAGCGGTGATGAGCTTGGCGCAGTACGTGTGGGTACTCTCTCAGGGGCAGTTGATCTCACAAGGTTTGCCTCAAAAGGTCACGCAAGACCCCTTGGTCATTGAGGCCTACTTGGGGCAAGGAACTGCTCAAAAAATCAAACGCCTCGCTCAAGGGGAGACCTCATGAAGTCACCAATTTTGGATGTGCGAGAACTAAGAGCCGGCTATGGTTCAGTGGAAATTTTGCGTGGCATCAGTTTGCATGTCAACGAGGGCGAGCTTGTCGCACTCTTGGGCAGCAATGGGGCTGGCAAAACCACTCTCAACCACGCATTGTGTGGTCTTTTGTCAAACAAGTCAGGACAAGTGATTTTTGCTGGTGCAGATTTGAGCCAAGCGCATTACACAAAAATTGTTCAAGCCGGGCTGATTCAAGTGCCCGAGGGCAGAAAAGTTTTTCCTGATTTGAGCGTTTCAGAAAATCTGGACTTGGGTGCTTATGAGCGAGGAGCAGCCAATTTGCGCGCCAACAAGGCCAAAGTTCTTGAGATTTTTCCACGTTTGAAGGAGCGTCTGGATCAGTTGGCCGGCACCATGAGTGGAGGCGAGCAGCAAATGCTTGCCATCGGCAGGGCCTTGATGTCAGAGCCTAAGTTGTTGATTTTGGATGAACCTTCATTGGGCTTGTCGCCCAAGTTGGTTCAAGAAATGTTTGACTTGATTGAGCGCTTGCGGGTCTCGGGCCTTTCAATACTGTTGGTGGAACAAAATGTAGGGCAGTCTTTGGAAATCGCAGAGCGAGCTTATGTGCTTGAGAATGGCGCCATCAAATTTGAAGGCGTTCCAAGCGAATTGTTGGCCAGTGACGCCATGCGCCAGGCCTATCTTGGTGTTTAGACCCTGAAATTTGAGGTGAATATGTTTCAAACTTTTGTCTCTGCGTTGTCCACGTTCTTGAACCCTTTTAGTAAGGGTCATCAAAGAAACGATCTCACCATTCAATGCACTCGCTTCATGTTGTCCATGCTGCTCGCGCTTGGGATGGCACAGGGTGTTCAAGCAGAGCCTTCGGCCGTTCGAATCTTGGTGGGCGCGCCTGCTGGGGGCACCACCGACACCATGGCCCGAGCCTTGGCACAGGCTTTGGGTCAAGCGCTATCGAAGACGGTGCTGATTGAAAATAAAACGGGTGCGGGTGGCAATTTGGCCGCAGAGGCGGTGGCTCGCTCTGAGCCAGATGGAAACACTTTGCTCATGAGCTTCACCTCTCACGCCATCAACGCAAGCCTCTATCCACGCTTGCCTTTTGACCCTGTGAAAGATTTCACACCCATCACCATGGTCTCCACCTCGCCCTCGATCTTGGTGGCTCATCCCTCGCTGCCAGCGAACAACTTGGTGGAGTTGATTGCCCTGGCCAAGAAAAAACCCAATCAACTCAATTTTGCAGTTGGTGCAATGGGCTCTTCATTGCACTTGGCAGGTGACGCATTCAAGATGAAGGCTGGAGTAGACATCGTTGACATTCCTTATCGTGGAACGGCTCCTGCCATTCAAGATGTCTTGGCCGGTCAAGTGCAAATGATGTTTGCCAACATTGGAAACGCCAAGCAATACATTGCAATTGGAAAGCTCAAGCCTTTGGCTGTGACATCGTTGAAAAGGCTACCCGAATTCCCCGATGTTCCCAGCATCTCTGAGACCTTGCCTGGATTTGAGTCCAATGCGTGGTTTGGCCTCTTTGGGCCCGCCAAAATGTCACCTGAGGTTTTAAAGCGACTCAGCGAGGCCGCCATTTGGGCGGTTCAGTCTGCAGAGGTCAAAAAACGCATTGAGGCCGAGGGGGCTTCGCCCGTAGGCAACTCTCCTCAGGAGTTTGCAAAATTTGTACAAGCTGACATTGTGCGCTGGAGCGAGGTGGTCAAGTTCTCAGGGGCCAAACCAGAATGAAGCACGCTCAAACATTGGCGCAAAAAATCATCGCCAAAGCCTCTGCCAAAGATGCAGTGGTGCCCGGTGAAATCGTCAACTGTGCGGTGGATTTGGCCATGTTCCACGACTCCTCAGGACCTAGGCGACTTGACCCTTGGCTCAAGGAGTTGGGTGCAAAAATATGGGATAAAAACAAAGTCGTTTTGGTCTTGGATCATTATGTGCCAGCCAGGGATGCCGATTCAGAGCAAATCGTACAAATCACACGCAAAGTGGCTCAAGAATGGAAGCTGCCTCATGTGATCGATTCTGAGGGCATCTGTCACGTGGTGCTGCCCGAGCGCGGGCATTTGAGACCAGGGCTTTTTTGCGTTGGGGGCGATTCGCATTCGCCCACCGGTGGTGCTTTTGGTTGCTACATGTTTGGCATTGGCGCCACGGAGATGTTAGGTGTGGTGGTGACGGGCGAGATTTGGCTCAAGGTGCCCCAGACGCTTCAGATGAATTGGTCCGGAAAACTTCAAAAAGGGGTTTGCGCCAAAGACATGGCCTTGCACATGATTGCAACTTTGGGGATGAATGGTGGGCAATACCAAGCGGTTGAGTTTGCAGGCTCAGCGGTCAAGGCGCTGGGCATGCAAGAGCGAATGACCCTCTCCAACATGAGTGCCGAGTTGGGTGCCCAAGCCGGATTGATCGCTGCGGATGAGATCACCAAAGATTATTTGATGGGGGTTGGAGTCAGACCAGAACAGATGGAGGACTTGGATTGGTGGCATACCGATGAGGGTGCACAAGTGAGTTCTTGGAATTTCGATGCAAGTCACCTGGCCCCTCAGGTGGCGGCTCCCCATTCTCCAGCCAACACCAAGGATGTGGGCGAGCATGTGGGGCAGCGCATTGATGTGGCCTACATTGGGGCTTGCACGGGCGCGAAGTTAGAAGACTTGCGTGCTGCAGCACAAGTGCTCAAGGGTCAAAAAATCAGCTCAAGCGTCAAGTTGATGGTGGCTCCTGCCAGCTTGAGGGACCAGGAACAAGCCCAGCGTGAGGGCGTGATGCAGTCCTTGCTTGAAGCCGGTGCTGTGCTCTTGCCCAACTCATGTGGTGCATGTGCGGGTTACGGTGCCTCATTCGACGAGGGCCAAACGGTCATCTCCAGCACAGCCAGAAACTTCAAAGCCCGAATGGGGCCGGCGAGTGTGCAAGTGTTTTTGGGCTCCCCTTGGACTGTTGCGGCCAGTGCGCTTCGTGGTGTCATCTCCGATGTGCGTGAGGTCTTGGCATGAACAACTTGAATTCCATCAAACCCTCGCGCGTGTGGAAATTTGGCTCCCAAATTGACACCGATACCTTGGCACCTGGCGCATACATGAAATACAGCATCGATGTGATTGCAAAGCATGTGCTCGAGTCTGTTCGAGCGGAATTTGCCTCTGAGGTCCAGCCTGGTGATGTGATGGTTGCGGGCCCAGGGTTTGGGGTGGGCTCCTCGCGTGAACAAGCCGCAGGTGTGTTGGTGCACTTGGGTGTGAAAGCTGTGATAGCCCCATCTTACAGTGGGCTTTTTTTTAGAAATGCATTTAATTTAGGATTGCTTTTGCTCACCTGCCCAAGGGCTGAGGAGCTCCAAGACGCAGAGCTTGTGCTCTTGAGCGGCCAGCGATTGCAAAAGGCAAACGGTGAGCCATTGGAGTGCGAGCCCATTCCCGCTTTCCTCATGGACATGGTGGAGCACAAGGGGCTCATGAACGTCTTGAAACTCAAAATGAAAAACACCTGACCCATCCACAAAGACTTTTTTCGACATATCTTATGCAACACAATTTGAATCAATCAGGTGAAGTCCAAGCCATGGATCCGGTGACTTTGGCGGTCTTAAAGGGACGACTGGAGCAAATCGCCGATGAAATGGACGCAACCCTTTACCGAAGTGCCTTCAACCCCATCATTGCCGAAGCACACGATGCGTGTCATGGTTTGTATGACGCACAAAGTGGTGACACCTTGGTCCAGGGCAAATCGGGCTTGCCCATCTTTGTTGGCGTGATGGCTTTTGCAGTGCGCTCGGCACAAAAAGTGGCTGCTGAGCGAGGTGGAATGTTGGAGGGAGACACTTGGCTCTTCAACGACCCTTATGAAGGGGGGACACATGCCAATGATTTCAAGTTGGTGAGGCCTTACTTCAGAGGGGGTAAATTGTTTTGCTTCTTGGCCTCAGCAGCGCATTGGCACGATGTGGGTGGGGCTGTGCCAGGCAACTACAACCCCGTTGCAACCGAATGTTGGCAAGAGGCGGTACAAATTCCACCGGTGCGCATTGTTCAAGGCGGCGAGTTGGCTCAGGATTTTTTGGCCATTTTGCGCGCCAACACCCGTTTGCCAGACAGTTTGTGGGGCGATTTGAATGCTCAATTGGCGGCTCTTGATCTGGGGGTCAAGAGGCTAGACGATTTGCTTGAAGAGTATTCCGAGCAAATGGTGAAGAGTGCCTTTGGTGAGCTCAGGCGCAGAACGCTTCAGCTCATGAAGTCCCACATTGCTGCCTTGCCCGATGGTCAGTATGACTTCAGTGATGTTTTGGACAACGACGGTGTGCGAGATGAGTTGCTGCATATTTCTCTCCAAATGACCATCCAAGGCGATCGACTGGTTTTGGATTTTTCAAAAACCTCTGAGCAGTGTGCAGGTCCGGTGAACATTTCTCGCGCCACTGCAGTGGCCGCTTGTTATGTTGCCCTCAAACACATCTTTCCCGACGTGTCGGCCAATGCTGGCGTTTTGGATGCTGTTGAGTTTGTGATTCCCGATGGACTTGTCATCAGCGCGCATCGTCCCAAGCCTGTGGGGGGGTACACCGAGACCATTTTGCGAATGATTGATGTGATATTCAGTGCAATGGCACTGGCCAACCCTTCACTGGCTGTGGCTCATGCCTATGGCACCATCAATGCATTGTCCATTGCTGGCCAAAGAAATGACACAAAGAGGAAGGGTCAGCCTTGGGTGATGTTTAGTTTCTTTGGCGGAGGGCATGGCGGACACGACCAAGGAGATGGACTCAGTCATGGAAATGCGCCGATTTCAACGGCCACCATTCCGCCTTTGGAAATCTTGGAAGCGGCTTATCCTGTTCGCTTCACGCAATGGGCTTTGAGGGCTGATTCGGCTGGAAGTGGTGAGCATCGAGGAGGACTTGGTGCGGTTTATGAAATCGAACTCTTGGAGGAAAGCGCTCAAGCCTTTGTGTTTGGTGAGCGCGCGAAGTCTCCTCCCAAAGGGATTGCGGGCGGAGGCGATGCAGCTCTGAATGTATTTGAATATCAGCAAAATGGGCAATGGGTCAAACCCCCCATGGGCGCCAAAGCCAATGGCATTCAACTCAAAAAAGGCGAACGCGTTCGCTTGAGCACTCCAGGTGGAGGCGCATGGGGTGACCCCAAGCTCAGGAGCAAGGCAGCCATCGATCGAGATCTTGAATTGGGTTATGTGAGCGCGCAAAAGAAAGGGGGTGCTGCATGACTTCATCCAAAGAACCATTGAACGACTCCAGCACACGCTACATCATTGGCGTTGATGTGGGCGGAACCTTCACCGATTTATTCGTTCTCAATGAGCAAAAGGGTGAGGCACGTGTGATCAAGGTCCCCTCCACACGTGGCCAAGAGGCCTTGGGGTTCATGAACGGTGTGAAACAAATCAACGAGGCTGATCCATCGCAAGCGATTTCTCAAATTGCAACACTGGTTCACGGCACCACCGTTGCCACCAATGCGCTTTTGGAGCGCA
>Ga0007813_1000779_pt1 | contig 10712 bp, 8 predicted proteins | sample CryBogCBE29Jun09_FD_71194 | JGI IMG/M metagenome (GOLD analysis project Ga0007813, IMG submission 71194) | Freshwater microbial communities from Crystal Bog, Wisconsin, USA - CBE29Jun09 | ecosystem: Environmental > Aquatic > Freshwater > Lake | place: Crystal Bog, Wisconsin, USA | collected... | reverse complement strand
CGGTGGTCTGCCTGGGGGCGGCAAGTCCTAGAGCTTCTCCCAGGAATTTCCGCAGGACATCAGAGACTCCCACGCCGAAATCATGGTCCCCCCCCTCGGAAACCCTCTCCCGTAGACGCAATAGGGCAGCCAGCGCAGCCTCGTCCGGTGTCGGTGGATTGATTTTCTTCCTGCCCACGAACAACCAGAGCCCCGCCCCTGCAAGAGCCACTCCGAGAAAAACGGCGGCAATGATCCATAGTGGCCCCGAAAAAAATGGAAGGGGACCGACGATATCATGGATCGGAACCGGCGTTGGGGTGCCGATCGCAGTCGAGGGAGCGCCTCCGGGAACAGGGGCGAAACTGACTCCTGGTTGTTGGTTCATGATCCGATCCTCCTACCTCGTCGATCGAAAAAATTGCGGAGCACAGGCAGGTAATCCCTGTCGGTCCTCAACTGGAGCGTGTCGATCCTGCGGGCACCGAAGAGCGAAAACAGTTCCTTCGATCGCTTTTCCGCCATCTCGGCATACCCTTTGGAAGTAAGTCGGCGCGAGGTATCGACCTCGATCTGTTCACCCGTTTCCGGATCTTCCAGCAGGATCACACCCACATTCGGCAACTCCTCCTCGGCGGGATCAATGATCGGAATCGCGACCATATCATGACGTTTTGCGGAGACGGTCAGGGGCTTGGAAAAATCACCTGTGAAAAAATCGGAAATGAGAAAAACCACGGCGCGACGGGTCACCACCTTGTTAAGGTACTCAAGAGCTCCCGAAAGATCTGTCCCCTTTCCCTGCGGCCGGAAAAAAAGCATCTCCCTGATCAGTCGCAGGATGTGGAGTCGTCCCTTTTTGGGAGGGATGAAAAGTTCCACCCGGTCGCTGAAGAGTAGAAGGCCGACTTTGTCATTATTGGTGATGGCACTGAAGGCCAGAATTGCGGCTACTTCGGCAGCCAGTTCCCTCTTGCTCTCCTCAATGCTGCCGAAGTTCCCAGAGGCGCTCACATCAAGCACGATCATCACCGTCATTTCACGCTCCTCCGTGAATTTCTTGATATAGGGTTCCCCGGTACGAGCGGTCACGTTCCAATCGATCGCCCTGATCTCATCCCCCGGACTGTAGGGACGAACCTCCTCGAAATTCATCCCCCTTCCCTTGAACACACTCTGGTACTGACCGGCAAAGGATGATGCAACCAGTCGTCGCGTGCGCAACTCAAGGCGACGGATCTTGCGGAGAATCTCGCGGGTGTCGTTCATCGGTGGGATGTCTACGTGATGTTGCCCGGGGTCTGAGGCCATCAAGGGCACCCTACTTTCACGGGCACACGGAATCAGGGAACCTGTAATCCCTCGAAGACCCGTTTCACGATTTCTTCTGGGGTAATAGATTCTGCCTCAGCTTCATAACTGACTGCAATACGATGACGCATCACCTCAAGCCCTACGGATTTCACATCGTGGGGAGTGACATAGCCTCGACCATTCAGGAAAGCGTGTGCTTTGGCGGCAAGGGTCAGATAAATCGTGGCACGGGGCGAAGCGCCGTAACGGATTAACCCATCAAGTTTCAGATTATAATTGGCCGGTTCGCGGGTCGCCCAAACCAAGTCGACAATGTAATCTTTCACCCTGTCATCGACATAAATCTCATTAACAACCTTACGGGCCTCAAGGATCTGCTCAGTCGTCACGAGGGGATCCACGGATAACCGAGGGGAGGAAGTGGCCATGGCATCCAGAATCGATCGCTCCTCGGTTCGACTGGGATAACCGACAACAACCTTCAGCATGAAACGGTCAAGCTGCGCTTCTGGAAGAGGATAGGTTCCCTCTTGTTCCAATGGGTTTTGCGTTGCAAGTACGAGGAAGGGATCAGGCAACTTGAATGTCTCGTCGCCGATCGTCACTTGACGCTCCTGCATCGCCTCAAGGAGGGCGCTCTGCACTTTGGCAGGAGCACGGTTGATTTCATCAGCCAAGATCAAATTGGCGAAGATCGGTCCCTTCCGGGTCGTGAAGACACCATCCCGAGGGTTGTAGATCAAGGTACCCACAAGATCAGCCGGCAGGAGATCGGGCGTGAACTGGATGCGTGAAAAAGCTGCATGGATGCAGGAGGAGAGGGTCCGGACTGTCAGCGTCTTGGCTAGTCCCGGAACTCCCTCCAGAAGCACGTGTCCATTCCCCAAGAGGCCAATCATGAGGCTGCGTACCAATCCCTGCTGTCCTATGACCACGCGGCTCATCTCGTGAGAGAGAGGCTTGACCCACGTGCTGGTTTCTTGGACGCGGCGATCGAGTTCTTGGACTGTTGGATTCATGGGAAGTGAGTCTATTTGGTTGTGTTGAAAATGCGAAGACGTTGCTGATACGGGTCAGCGAAATCTGAGACAAGAGAGAATCTTCATTGTTCAAAAAAAAATCAAAACCTACTCAGGATTCAGGGCGACCTAGGAGAGCACGAAGTCCGATTGCCCGATCCCTAGCAGGCATCCCTTCCCCTAAAAGGGTGTAGTGCCCCATTTTACGGCCCTGTTTGGCCTCCCTCTTGCCATAAAGATGAAGAAAAAGCCCTGCTTCTCTCAAGAGTAACTTCCAATCGGGCTGCCCCTCCTTCCAAAGATCTCCGAGAAGATTAATCATCACACCGGGAGAGCGGAGCATGACGGGCCCTAGAGGGAGACCGCAGACTGCCCTGACATGCTGGCAGAACTGGCTGGTCATTGTCGTCTCAAGGGTATGATGCCCAGAGTTGTGGGGACGTGGAGCCAACTCATTCACGAGCAGATTCCCATCAGCCAAGACAAAGAATTCGACCGTGATGAGGCCCACCACCTCGAGCTTTTCAGCGATTTCAGTGGCAATCTCATGAGCCTTCGTTGTCACTGACTCAGGAAGATTGGCGGGCACTGTGCTGACATCCAGGATGCCATCACGATGCACATTCGTCTGGACTGGAAAGCAGAGAGATTCGCCGGTGGTCGAACGGGAACAGATAACAGAGGCCTCAGATTGAAAAACAATCTTTTGCTCAAGCACTGCAAGAGGGGATGAAAGTCTTTCCCAAGCCGCCGTGGCATCATCGCCCTCTTTCAGACTGATCTGCCCCTTGCCATCGTATCCGAGGACCGCAGTCTTCAGAATCGAATCGCCGCCCAAGGCTGATAGCGCCTCCTTGAGTTGCAAAGCCGATGTGATCACTCGGAACGGAGCCACAGCGATTCCGGCAGCGAGGAGGAACTCCTTTTCCATGATCCGGTCCTGACAGATGCGTACCACCGATGAGGAGGGCCTGACAGGCTTAATCCGCTCAAGGAACTCCAGCGCGGATACAGGGATGTTTTCAAATTCAACCGTCACCACGTCGACCTCACTGGCAAAACGGGCCAGCGCCACCGGATCGCCAAAGGAGGCCGTGATGGCAAGATCGGCACAGGATACCGCAGGACCATCGGGCGTCTCATCATAGACTACCACCCGGTACCCGAGGCTTTTGGCCGCCATCGCGGACATCCTCCCTAGTTGGCCACTACCAAGAATTCCCAGCGTTGTTCCCGGTAAAAAGGCTTCGAGAATAGCGGGGGTTTTCTCTTTCGGAGTCACCCCCTGTCCGTTATCAATGATGGCTTCGCTTTTTCTCATGGATCGTCTCCTTTATCTGCTGGCACTTGGACTTGTCACAATCATCCGGATTCTTCCCATCACGGTTTGCTTTCTTGCGGGTCAATTCCTGGGACTTCTTGTCTGGGCTATTCTGCCTAGCTATCGCCGACTCTCCAAACAGAATCTCCGCATAGCCTTGGGCTCCGCAATGAGTGACAGGGAGGTCTCTCTCATTACGCTGAAACATTTTGTGAACCTGGGTGCCAATATCGTGAGTTCCATCAAGATTCCCGCCCTGAGCGAGCAAGAACTCCGGTCCCGCCTCGGTTTTGATCAGGAGCAGAACTGGATCGACTGGGTCGTCGGGGAGAAAGCCGGCGACCAAGGCACCGTGGCTGCCCTGAGTCATTTCGGAAATTGGGAGATCAACGCCCAGATCGCGGAATTCGTGAAACCTCGTCAGGCAGGTTGTGTCTATCAGGCCCTGCGTAGCCCCCTGATGGATGATCTGGTGAACCGTGACCGCCGGAGCAGGGGGGTCCACACATTCGACCGCAAGAAAGAGATGCAAGGTGCGGCTACCCTACTGAAAGCCGGTGGTGTTGTCGGTGTCTTGACGGATCAGCATGCGGGAAATGCAGGAATCTGGATGCCGCTTTTCGGGAAGCTTGCCTCTACCTCACCACTCGCCGCAAGCCTTGCCCAGAGGACAGGCTCCCAGCTTGTCCAGGTCAGCGTTCGCACTGTGGGCCTTGCGCGATGGGTGATCCACACCAGCAACCCGGTACCAACCGAAGGTCGCGGGATTGAAGAGATCACCATGGATCTGAATCATCTTCTGGAGCAGGAGGTCAGGCAATCTCCCTCCGATTGGTTCTGGGTGCACAACCGTTGGAAAACACCCCACCCCAATTTTTTGCTAAGAGAAGCAAAAAGGGGGATTTATCTGCCGCCGGGCACATCTTCGGGTGATCTCCAACCCTTCCGTCTCCTTGTCCGCTCACCGAACTGGCTCGGGGATGCCTGCATGGCCGCCCCATCGATCCGTGCCCTGAAGGAAGGACGCCCCGACATGTGTCTCACGATTCTTTCACCGGTAAAGTTAGCTCCCCTCTGGCGTGAGATTCCCGAGGTCGATGCGGTTCTTGAAATTCCGCTCAAAGCCTCTCCAATGCGCGTTTCCAAGTTGGTCAGGGAATCCGGGCGTTACGACGCAGCCCTCCTGTTGCCTAACTCGATCCGTAGCGCCATTGAGGTCTGGCTTGCAGGGATACCGCGTCGCGTCGGCCGGAAGATTCATCATGGAGGCAAACTCATCAATCAACGGATGACGGGCAGTCATCAACTCCACCCCACCAGACATCAGTCCGAAGACCTGCTTGCCATCGTCCGCCAACTGGGGGGATCGGCACCATCACCACGCCCAATCCTATCCAGTGGTTCGGATCGTGGTAATCATACCCCTCGCTCGAGCATGACTCCACGGATCGGACTCTGCCCCGGTGCTGAGTATGGATCAGCAAAGCGCTGGCCCGTGGAGCGATACCGCTCCGTCATGGAGCGCATTTCCAGGGATCACGACATCACATGGGTCATCGTGGGGACGATCAAAGACGGGCTGTTTGGTGCAGAGTTAGTCCGTGATTTCTCAGGCAAGGTGGAAAATCTCTGCGGCAAGACCAGCCTTTCCGAACTCATTTCAGAATTGAAAGGATTCCAACTCCTTCTGACCAATGATACAGGAACGATGCATCTCGCCGACTTCCTTGGAATCCCCGTGGTGGCGCTTTTTGGGTCCACGGAACCTGATCTGACGGGGCCAGTCGGAGTCACCATCCCTCCTCACCGCATTCTGCGGCGTAAGGTCGAGTGCAGCCCATGCTACCTTCGGGAGTGCCCCATTGACTTCCGCTGCATGAATGAACTCACTGTGGAGATGGTGACTGCAGCAATGACGGAATCGCTGCAAGCGATTCCGTAAAGGAATCGGGATGAAAACTGTTCGTTTATTAGGTCACAGAGGCATTCCGTACTATTTTCACGAGAGGTTCCCGAGTATCCATTATCCATTCCCGAATACCTAATCCCATGCTGACGATTCGCAAACTCAAGAAAACCCTCGGCGGACGCACCCTCTTCGAGGAGGCTGATATGCAGGTGAATTACGGTGAACGAGTTGCCCTTGTGGGACCCAATGGTGCCGGCAAATCGACCCTCTTCTCACTCCTTCTCAAGAAAGATGAGGCGGATTCGGGAACAATTGAACGGGATGAGTGGACCATGATCGGCCACCTTGCGCAGGAAGGCGAAGCAATCGGTGACGAAACCGTGCTTGATGTGGCCACTGGACGAGCCGGTGAGATCCCCGCTCTGGAGAAGCTCCTGAGGGGACTCGAAGAGGCCGGCACCGTGGATGGTCCCGAGTATGCGGAGGCCTCCTCAAAGCATGCCGCACTCAGCGATCCCAAGGTCGAGGCCAAGGCGAAGAAGATTCTCGTGGGGCTCGGCTACAAACAGGAGGACTTTGAGCGAAAGGCCAAGGAACTCAGTGGCGGATGGGTCATGCGCGCACATCTGGCCAGGCTCCTTGTCATGGAACCCGACCTCCTCCTGCTGGATGAGCCGACCAACCACCTCGACCTCGTCTCCCTGCTCTGGTTACAGAACTATCTCAAGACCTACTCGGGAGCGATCCTCCTTATCTCCCACGACAGGCAGTTCATGGACGAGATCATCCAGACCGTCTACGAGATCTCGGAGAGTCGCCTGCATTCCTATTCCGGGAACTACTCGGCATTCCTTGAGGAGCGTGAGGCCCGCTACGAGCGGCAGAACAACGCCTACAAGAACCAGCAAAAGGAGATCACCTCGCTGAGGGAGTTCTACGACCGCTTTCGTCAGGTCGCTTCCAAAGCCTCCCAGGCCATGAGTAAACTCAAGCAGATCGAACGGATGGAGCTGATTGAAAAGCCCACGCCCCCCCGCAAGCCCTTCCGCTTTCAAATTCCACAACCGCCTCGTGGAGGCCAGCGTTCCGTGATCCTCGAGGGTATCCACATGGCCTATCCGAGCACCTCCACCGGGGGGGCTCCACGTCCCGTCTACGAGGGGCTCGACCTCACCATTGAACGCGGGGAGCGCACCGTCCTTGTCGGACCCAACGGTGCTGGCAAGTCCACGTTACTGAAGATCCTAGCTGACCAGTTGGAATTTCAGAAAGGAAAACGGATCGAGGGACCGAACGCGAAGATCGGTTATTTCAGTCAGCACCGAGCCGCCACCTTGGACTCCAACAAATCGGTTCTAGAAGAGGTCAGGGCGGCGAATGGTGAACTCTCCGAGAATGACGCGCGCGGCATCCTCGGCTCCTTCCTTTTCCGCAAGGATGACATCTTCAAGAAGACTGCCGTCCTGAGCGGTGGGGAGAAGACCCGGCTCAATCTGGTGAAATTCCTCGTCGATCCACCAAACCTGCTCCTGATGGATGAACCGACGACCCATCTCGACATCCACACCGTCGAGTCACTCATCATGGCCCTCGGCGCCTACGAGGGAACGCTTGTCTTCATCAGCCACGATGTTCACTTTATCCGTAAACTCGCCACCAAAGTTCTTCATGTGAACAACGGCAAGGTGACCCCTCATCTCGGTACTTACGATGACTTCCTGGAGAAGGTCGGGGCCCTAGGCAATGAGCGAGAAGCCCTCACCGCCTGACGGCGATAAGGGTTTAGGGGTTAGACTTTGAAGTTTCGATGCACCGTAGGCCTGCAATGGTAACTTTAGAAATTGTACTGCTAGCGCCGCAGAACGACGCGGGGTGCGAAAAATCCCAACCCTTTAAGAAAGAGCTGCACGAATTCCCTCCACCACTTCCCAGATCTCCTCTTGGAATAACCCGGGGAAGATCGGGAGCGCCAGTGACTCTTTCGCGGCTTTCTCAGATTCGGGGAGGTCTCCGGGCTTGTGGCCCAAGTAGGCAAAGCACTCTTGAAGATGAAGCGGCACCGGATAGTAGATCGCGCATCCGATCTTCTTTTCCGTCAGATGGGCCATGACGGCGTCGCGATCTTTCACCCTGATCACATACTGGTGATAAATGTGGTGATTGGTCAGACCGCTGGATAGGTGCGGTTCGGCAGGAAGGGTGACACGGTCAAGAAGGCCTACGGCGGTGAAGGCGGCGCGGTACTCGGCCGCATTCGCCCGGCGTGTGGCATTCCAAGCGTCCAGGAAGGGGAGTTTGGCACGAAGGACCGCCGCCTGAATGGCATCGATTCGAAAATTTCCCCCGACGACCTTGTGATAATAGCGCTGCTCCATTCCGTGATTACGGAGACGGCGGAGATTCTCGGCCAATTCTGCATCAAGACAGAGGGCCACTCCGGCATCCCCTGCGGCACCAAGATTCTTACTCGGGTAGAAGCTGACGTAGGAGGTTGGTGCAATGATACCGGCCTTTTTTGCACCCTGCTTCCAAGAATATTCGCCGCCAAGGATCTGGGCTGCATCCTCGAGGACCTCGACACCGAATTCGGCAGAGATAGCCATGATCGCTTCCAGATCGCAGATTGCACCGAAGAGATGAATCGGTACTATCAATCGAACACGATTGCCTTTTGACGAGTGGAGGAATCCATCTCTCCCCCGCGCGAGTGATGCAAGCAGTGAGCGCAAGCTCTCCGGATCCATCATGAAGGTAGCCGGATCAATGTCGCAGAAGAGGATCTCAGCACCCGTCCGATGAATGCATCCGGCGGTGGCAAAGAACGTGTAGGGAGTAGAGATCACGGCATCGCCGTGACCGATCCCCATGGCCATGAGGAGAGCGAGTTGCGCGTCGGTACCCGACGACATCCCGATGGCGTGGCACTCGTCACGGCCCGCACCGAGATACGCTTCGAGATCCTTCTCGAAAGCCTCCACCTCGGCACCGAGGACATAACCCCGATGCCCCAGCACACGCAGGACTGACTCACGGATAGCCTCATCGACCTGAGGTCCGAGTCGACTCAGATCAAAGAGAGGGACAGGCACCGGGCGATTTTCCCAGGGAAGACTTACTTAACGATGCCGAACTCGGCGCGGCGGTTCTTGGCCCAGGCAGCCTCGTTGCTGGCGGAATCAACAGGCATCTCGGCCCCGAAGCTGACGGTCTGGACATTGTTGGCTCCGAGCCCCTTCGCGATCAGGGCCTCGCGGACGGAGAGGGCGCGCTTCTCCCCGAGGCTGCGGTTATACTCCTGCGTGCCGCGCTCATCGGTGAATCCCGCCACAATGACGGTCTTGCCTGTTCCCTTGAGAGCAGAGGCAACGGCATCAACCTTCGACTCTTGATCGGGTGAGACGGAGGAACTGTCGTAACCAAACTGAACCGGTGCATACTGGCCACGCTGGACATTGGCTCCTAGGAAATTGGCCCCCTCGCTACGTTCGCCGAGAGGAGTCCCATTCACGTAATCACCATCAACTCCAGCGTATTGTTTGCCTTTTTTGTTGGCGCATCCGGAAAGGGTGAGCAGTGCTGAAAGTGAAAGAACGGTAATGTGTTGAAAGCGCATGGACATATTGAGGGACAATCTGAAGAAAAGATCAAGGATTGCGGCACGAAAAATAGAGGCGGCGGGGATTATCTGGACCAAGTGGGCTCAGTGACCTTGCCGAGTCCCGAAATCACGGGAACGGATTTCCCCGTCGGAACATCAAGCAGGGAAATGGTGCTCCCAGTGCTGTAAACTAGGTGCCGTGAGTCAGCACCCCATACAGGGTTCTCTCCCTGACCAACAATCCGTGCACCGCCACCGTTCAGGTCCATGACAGCAATGGCAAAGCCGCCGCCAGATCGGACATTGAAAGCGAGGCGCTGACCATCCGGCGACCAGCTCGGCTCGGTGCAGTATCCAAAGCCTGTGGGAACAAGAATCCCCAATCCGCCGTTAGCATTGATCCGGTAGAGTTGAGGGACACCGGTCTCATCGCAAGCATAGATGATTTCCGAACCGCTGGGAGCCCAGGACGGTGAGGATTCAGCTCCACGGGTATGGGTGAGACGTCGCGCGCCACCACCCAATCCGACCACATAAAGTTCGGGATTCCCGTCCTTACTGATCGTGCAGGCGATCAGATTCCCATCTGGCGAGAAACGTGCTCCCGAGTTCGTCCCTGGAAATTTCACAAGACGAATTCGAGATCCGCTGACCAGATCTATCACATAAATGTCGGCATAGCCCGCCTGGTAGCCCGTATAAGCAAGACGGCGACCGTTCGGACTCAGGGCGGGGGAGACACTCAGGGTGTTGTCATGAGTGATCTGCCGGCCATTGGCCCCGTCGTAATCGGCGATGTAGACCTCCTTATGGCCCGTACGGGTACTGACAAAGGCGATGGTGCTGGTGGCGATGCCCCTGTGTCCGGTGAGTGTCTGAACGATATCATCCGCAAAGTGATGCGCTGCAGCACGCGCATTCCCCTGGTAAGCCTTCTCAAGAACAGTCTCCCCTGCCTTGACCACCCTGCCCTGAAGCACCCCTCCGGCAAAGGTTCCGCTGATTGAGAACGTCCCCATGCCCGGTTGAACCAGTGAAAACCAACCCGCCAGGTTCAGATCGCTCTGGAGAACCTTGCTTGCGGCAGCCCCCTCACTCCCTCCAATACCGGTGAAAGAGATATTGAGTGCGTCACTCTTTCGGACCGTGATTGTTGGGGCCTCTGTTGCATTGAGGAGGGAGATGCCCGTAAGGATACAAAAGGCACCTAGTAATAGAAAATGGAGCTGTCTGTTCATGGTTTCACAAAATCGTTCTGTAATATCAGGCGTTTTGGCAAGTCGGAGCTGTCAATATTAATGATTTCTAGCGCGGTAGCGCGCTCTCACGGGATAGGAACCAAGAATCTGGAGACTGGCAGCCAGGCGTCTTGCCCCGGCAAGGGCCCGATTCACCGTTGCCTCCTCCGCTGAACCCTCGATCTCAAGATAGAAGACATAGGTTTCTGGAGCACCCGGAACGGGACGTGAAACAATCCTGCAGAGATTAACACCGGCTCGGGCAAAGGGCCCCAGAAAGCCGTGAAGACTGCCGGACGTCTGCGGCAATGCGGCCACAATCGCAGTCCTGATG
>Ga0007813_1000755_pt1 | contig 10915 bp, 9 predicted proteins | sample CryBogCBE29Jun09_FD_71194 | JGI IMG/M metagenome (GOLD analysis project Ga0007813, IMG submission 71194) | Freshwater microbial communities from Crystal Bog, Wisconsin, USA - CBE29Jun09 | ecosystem: Environmental > Aquatic > Freshwater > Lake | place: Crystal Bog, Wisconsin, USA | collected... | reverse complement strand
ACTTGGTGATGAAACACGTTCAAGCCGGGGACCACATCGTTTGCATGAGCAATGGCGGTTTTGGCGGCATTCACCGCCTGCTCTTGAACGCTTTGACCAAGACTTAAGCCATTCAAGCTTACTTTGAATCAAAAATCCTCTGGGGTCCTTGAAGTTGAATTTTCACTTGTAATGATACAAGTCTAAACCCTGACGAAGCGCTTATTTGTCCATCAACGAATCATTAATGAACCATAAAACTACTAAATGACTCATTAATGATACAAATCGATTGACCATTTGGAATTAACCAGAGAAGATAAGAGCCAAAACCACTTTCACTTTTTACCTCTGCCCATGTCCAAACCTGCGTCGCGCTCCTTTTCAGGCTACACCATTGATGCTTTGATGCTTTTAGGTCAATTGATCAAGGAAGCACGCATTCGAAAATCCATGACAGCTGCTGAATTATCAGAGCGCATCGGAGTCTCACGCTCATTGCTTCTGAGAATTGAAAAGGGAGACCCTGGTTGTTCCATTGGAGTCTTCTTTGAGGCTGCGACCATCTCTGGAGTCCCATTGTTTGATCAAGACGAGAGGGAGATCAAAAAGACACTGTCGATGCATCAAGAGAAAATGAATTTATTACCAAAGTCCGTTAAAAAATCCATCCAAGTGATGAACGATGACTTCTAAACTGACTCCCACTCCCTCTCAAGCCTATGTATGGACTTGGCTTCCCAACACCACTCAAGCCGTGGTCGCAGGTTTACTTTTCCAAGACCGAGATCAGTTACTCTTTACCTACGGGCGAAGTTATTTGGAAAGACAAGACGCCATTTCTCTGTATGAGCCAGAATTACCCTTGCAGTCTGGAACGATTGCTTTGACGCCTGGCTTGAGCATGCCCAGCTGCATCCGTGATGCCTCTCCCGATGCGTGGGGACGCAGAGTGCTCATCAATCTCAAAACCTCCAAGGCCACAGAAGCCCAACCCCCCTCGGATTTAGATGAACTAAGCTATTTGCTTGAATCGGGATCGGACCGCATCGGTGCTTTGGATTTTCAAAATTCACCCCAAAAATATGAAGCAAGACTCTCAGACCAAGCGTCCATCGAGGATTTGTTCAAAGCCAGTGAAAAGGTTGAGCAAGGTCAGTTGCTCTCAGGCCCTTTAGATACAGCCTTGATGCATGGCACCTCTCTCGGTGGGGCTAGGCCCAAAGTCATGCTAAACGATGGGGATCGCAAATGGATCGCCAAGTTCTCTTCAAGCTCAGATCTCTACAGCGTTGTCAAAGCCGAGTTCATGGCCATGCGTCTTGCGAAAAAACTGGGAATGAACGTTGCAAATGTTAAGTTAAGAACCGTTCTGGGTAAAGACGTACTGCTGATTGAACGTTTTGACCGGGCTCCAAAGGATTCACAATGGACCAGGCGCTCAATGGTTTCAGCGCTGACACTATTTGGACTAGATGAAATGATGGCGGCTTATGCGAGCTACGAAAAACTCACCGACATCATCAGATTGCGTTTTTCCAATCCCAAGTCAACCCTTCGCGAACTATTTTCGAGAATGGTTTTTAATGTGCTTTGTGGTAACACAGACGATCATGCGAGGAACCATGCAGCATTTTGGGACGGATCGCAACTCACCCTAACCCCAGCATATGACATCTGCCCACAATCGAGGTACGGCACTCAAGCCTCCCAAGCTATGCTGATACTAGGCTCGGATCGTTCCAGTACACTGGGAGCCTGCATGAACGCTGCCACCAAGTTTCAACTTGGGCACCAAGAAGCACTTGATTTAATCAATCACCAAATAACGGGTGTTGAAGAAGCTTGGCAGTCAATTTGCATGGAAGCTGCTCTGAGCGAAGTGGATCAAAAACACTTTTGGAAGCGACAATTTCTCAATCCATTTGCATTTCAAAATGCGCCTTCAGGTGTTCGCTTGCCTTCGGCGTGAAATAACCCGATTTGCAAGCTCTAAAACTCGTCAACCTGGACTTCTTTTTCATACAACATTCGCTCAGTCGTGCAAGTGTGCGGCTTAACTCTTAGACAATGCTCGCCTATTGAGCACACTTTGACTCAACACCTCAAGGCAGGAAAGCGAGTCCTCCCAACCTAAACAAGGATCGGTGATGCTTTGACCGTAGGTGAGTTCTTGCACCGAGTCTTGTCCGGGTGTAAATTTTTGTGCACCTTCTTTGAGATGACTCTCAATCATCACGCCAAATATATTGCGCGAGCCACCCGAAATCTGAGAGGCAATGTCAGAGACCACGTCCTTTTGTTTCAAGTGTTCTTTAGAACAATTGGCGTGGGAGCAGTCAACCATCAAGGCACTCAACAACTTGGCTGCATGAAGTTGGGCACTGGCCGCATCTACGCTTTGCTGATCGTAGTTGGGGGTTTTACCTCCACGAAGGATCACGTGACAGTCTTTGTTGCCTTGGGTCTGAACGATCGCGACTTGCCCATTCTTGTGCACCGATAAAAAGTGATGGCCTCTTGCTGCTGCTTGAATGGCATCGGTCGCAATTTTGATGTTGCCATCGGTGCCATTCTTAAAGCCAATGGGAGCAGAGATGCCACTGGCCAACTCACGGTGCACTTGGCTCTCTGCTGTTCTGGCTCCAATCGCGCCCCAAGCGATCAAGTCGCCAATGTACTGGGGAGAAATCACATCCAAGAACTCACTCCCAGCGGGAAGACCCAATCGATTGATCTCAATCAAGAGTTGTCTGGCAATCCTCAAGCCCTCATCGATTTTGAAACTCTCATCCATGTAGGGGTCATTGATGAGTCCCTTCCAGCCCACCGTGGTTCTTGGTTTTTCGAAATAAACCCGCATCACAATCTCTAGTGTCCCAGCATAAGTTCTTCGAGCTTGTCTCAAGCGATGCGCATATTCAAGCGCTGCAGCAGGATCGTGGATGGAGCAAGGCCCCATCACCACCAAAAGCCGATCGTCCTTTTGGTTCATGATCAAGCCAATGTCGTGTCTGGTCTTGGCAATGAGACGCTCCACATCACTGTCTTGAATGGGAAAGAAGCGAATCAAGTGCTCAGGAGGGGGTAAAACGGTGATGTCTTTGATGCGCTGGTCATCGGTTTGACTCGTTCTGTCCATCGCGGAGTGGTCGTTGTGGCTCTGTCGCATTTGATTCAATCCTCAAAGTGAAAAGGTCATAAAAAAACCGCCTCGGTTTGGGCGGTTTAGAGTGAAGAAGTGTTTTTGTGATTAAAACGCTTGAACCTCTCGACCGCCAAAGGGGCGTGAGAAGAAAAAGAATCCAAATCGAAACGTCTTGTTCATGTGCTCAATATATCACAAAGTCATGCGGTCAAAAAAACCCGAGGCTTGGCGCCTCAAGCCGTACCGCCCACCGTCAAGCCTTCGATGCGCAAGGTGGATTGCCCGACTCCTACAGGCACGCTTTGACCTTCTTTGCCGCAAGTTCCAACCCCAGAGTCCAGGCGAAGGTCGTTGCCAATCATGCTCACCCGGGTCAAAGCATCTGGTCCATTGCCCACCAAAGTCGCACCTTTGACGGGGTACATCAATTTGCCGTTTTCAACCCACCAAGCTTGCGAGGTGGAAAACACAAATTTACCCGATGTGATGTCCACTTGGCCACCACCAAAATTACTGGCGTACAAGCCCTTTTTGAGACTGGCGATGACTTCCTCAGGAGACTTGTCCCCAGCCAACATGTAGGTGTTGGTCATGCGGGGCATGGGCAAATGAGCATAACTCTCGCGCCTGGCATTTCCAGTGGGCTTCACGCCCATGAGTCTTGCGTTCATCGAGTCTTGTATGTAACCTTGAAGAATGCCGTCTTCGATCAACACGTTCCTTTGGCTCACGTGCCCTTCGTCGTCGACGTTCAAAGAACCTCTTCTCTCAAACAAAGTCCCGTCATCCAAAACGGTGACGCCTTTGGCAGCAACACGCTTGCCAATGCGACCTGAAAAAGCACTGGACCCTTTGCGGTTGAAGTCGCCCTCCAAACCGTGTCCAATGGCTTCGTGCAACAAAATGCCAGGCCAACCAGCGCCCAACACCACAGCCATCTCTCCAGCTGGCGCAGGTCTGGCCTCCAAATTGATCAAGGCACATGAAACCGCCTCTTGAGCATATTGTGTGAGCAAGGCATCATCAAAATAAGACAAGCCAAAGCGTCCACCGCCGCCACTTGAACCACTCTCACGCCGCTCGCCTTGCTCAACGATGACGGACAAACTGAGCCTGACCAAGGGGCGCACGTCTGCGGCCAAGGTGCCATCGGCTCTGGCCACCAGCACCACGTCGTGCTCCATGGACAAAGAAGCCATGACTTGGACCACTCTGGGGTCCATGGCTCTGGCCATCGTTTCAAAGCGCTCCAAGAGAGCCACTTTTTGCGCGCTGTCCATGCTGGCAATGGGGTCTTGCGCACCGTAAAGGGTGCGGGTTGCGGGCTTTTTGGCTTTCGCAATCTTTTGTCTTCCTGAACTCATCTCGGCATTGATGCTTCGAACGGTTTTGGCAGCATCCAGCAAAGAAGCCCAAGAGATGTCATCGGAATACGCAAAAGCGGTTTTTTCACCACTCACCGCTCTCACACCGACGCCTTGGTCAATGCTGAAGGAGCCCGTTTTGACAATCCCCTCCTCTAGGCTCCAGCCCTCAGAGCGGGTCGTTTGAAAATACAAGTCCGCATCATCGATTTTGTGCGCCTTGATCTCTGCGAGCGCTCGCTCAATGTGTGTGTAATCCAAACCAAAAGGCTCGAGCAAGCAACGCTCTGCTTCTTGAAGACGGCCTTGGGCATCCAAACCAGAGGGTTTGACCATGGCACGCTTGAGAGAGGGGTCTTGGCTTGAGGGAGCTGGCGCATTGAGCGCCTGATGTGAGGGATGGTTCATGCCTTCATTCTAAGGCAGAGCGAGCATTTCGTGCTCTAAGACTGCACGAGTTGCTTGGCTTTGGAGATGGACATCAAGATCCCCAAGCCAAAGCCCAAGGTGACCATGGCCGTGCCCCCATAACTGATGAAGGGCAACGGGACGCCCACGACGGGCAATATCCCACTCACCATGGCCATGTTGACAAAAGCGTAGGTGAAAAAGATCAAGGTGACACTTCCCGCCAAGAGTCGACTAAAGAGGGTTGGGCCCTCTAAGGCAATGCTCAGGCCCCTCAAAATCAAAAAGATGAAGCCAATGATCAAAATGAGGGCTCCAAAAAACCCAAACTCCTCGGCGTAGGCAGCAAAAATAAAGTCCGTGGTGTGCTCAGGAATGAAGTCCAAATGCGTTTGGGTGCCCTGCATGAAGCCTTTGCCAAATATTCCGCCCGAACCAATGGCAATCATGCCTTGGATGATGTGAAATCCTCGCCCCAAAGGGTCTCGCCCTGGATCGAGCAAAGTGCAAATGCGTTGCTGCTGATAGTCTCTCAAAAGCGGCCAATGAAAATCACTGTCGCACAAGGTGGGTTCGAGCACGATCAGTGCAATCACGCCTACAAAGAGCATCACCACCGGTGGAATGATCAACTTCCAACTCAAACCGGCAAAAAAGATCACATACAAACCCGCAGAAAACACCAAAATGGCCGTTCCCAAATCGGGCTGCTTCACGATCAACGCCACGGGCACCAACAAGAGCAGACTTGCCACCAAAAAGTCAAGGGGGCGCAACTGACCTTCGCGCTTTTGGAACCACCAAGAGAGCATCAATGGCATGGCGATTTTGAGGATTTCACTGGGCTGAATGACAAAACCCACGTAAAGCCAACGCCTCGCACCCTTTTTGGTGAGCCCAAAAAGTGCCACTGCAATGAGCAAGGCCACCCCAAACGAGTAGAGCGGGAGCGCAAACGTCATCAAGCGGTGAGGCGGGATTTGAGCGACCACAAACATGATGAAGCCCGCCAAAAGCATGTTTCTGGCATGGTCCCAAAACAAGCCATTGTCTCCACTGGAGGAGTACATGGTCACCAAGCCCACGCAGGACAAGCAAAAAACGGCGAAAGCAAGTGGTCCGTCCAAGCCTTCAAGCAAATGCTTGGCGCGCTGGAAGTGATTGGGCTCTTGGATGATGATGGGCATAACCCCTCTATTATCCATGCTGGCAATCTAGTCCTTCAATAAAAATTTAAACCCACAAAGTCTCCCCCCCACCAACGCATGGGACAATGGGATCTATGTTTGCACTATTTGAAGACGCTGGTAAATTCAACACCGGCAAAGTACTCTCCGACTCCGACGCCTCCTCACAAATTGAGCTTGAAAGCGGCAAGCGGGTCAAAGTCAAAGCCACCCATGTGTTGCTTCGCTTTGCCGCTCCCACGCCTCAAGTTCTGCTTGAAAAAGCGCGATCCGTGAGGCTTTCCATGGACATCTCGCTCGCCTACGAATTTGCGCCCGGCGAGGAATTCTCCTTCACCGACTTGGCCCATGAGTACTTCTCTTCCTCCGCCCCCATGGAAGAATTGGTGGGAAGCCTTTTCTTGTTGTTCGAACACCCCCACTACTTCAGGCGTGCGGGCAAAGGGCGATTCAAAAAGGCAGACCCACAAGTCATTGAGCAAGCCCTTCAAGCGATCGAGAAAAAACGCCTGCTTCAAGAAAAAACCGATGCCTGGGCCGCCCAATTGGCAGAAGGCGTTTGTGCACCCGAAATCGGTCATGAGCTCTACAAGATCCTCTTCAAACCCGATAAAAACGCTCCTGAATACAAAGCCGTGGTTCAAGCGGCCAAAAGCACGGGTCTTCCCCCTTTGACCCTTTTGCAAAAAGCAGGCGCCATCCAAAGCGCCTACCAATTTCATTGGCAGCGCTTTTTGTTCGATCAGTTTCCCAAAGGAACTGCATTCCCCAATTTGCCCGCTCCCAATGCAAGCGCTCAAACGGCACTCGAGGGCTCTCTTGAGCTCTCAAACGTGAGCGCCTTCTCCATCGATGACTCTCAAACCACCGAGATCGATGATGCATTGTCGGTCACTGGCTTGGGCGAATCACAAGTCGTACTTGGTATCCACATCGCAGCACCTGGCTTGTCGCTCGCACTTGACGACCCATTTGATCAAGTGGCCAAAGCTCGCTTGTCCACCGTTTACATGCCAGGCCACAAAATCACCATGCTCCCCAAAGACGTGGTGGAGCGCTTCACCTTGAGCGAAGGGCGTGAGTGCCCTGCTCTTTCTTTGTACATCACCTTTGATGCAGAGCATTTGAACCTCATCAAAACAGAGACCAAAATTGAACGCGTGCGAATCGCCGCCAATTTGCGTCACGACTTGCTCGAGTCTTGGATCAATGAAGACTGGATCGAGGGCCAAGACCCTTTGAGCCCTGGGGCAGACGCCTCTCGCATGCCCCCCAAAGCCTTGTTGCCCATTGATGATGCGCACGCCAAGTTGAATTTCCTGCTGAGGCTTGCCAAACATTTGAAAGCAGCCAGGGAAGTGGTCAGGGGCAAACCCGAGACCTTCAACCGGCCAGACTACAACTTCAAACTCGAAGGCCAAAACGAAGCGCAAACCCTGGCGCTTCAAAATGGACTAGCGCCCTCAGGAGAAGAACGGGTCTTGATCTCGCAAAGAATGCGTGGCTCGGCCCTCGATTTGATCGTGGCAGAAGCGATGATTCTCGCCAACTCACAATGGGGCAGATGGATGGCCGATTTGGGTGTGCCAGCCATTTACAGAAGCCAAGCCAGTTTGGCGCCTGGTGTCAAAGTGCGAATGAGCACCCAAGCCCTGCCTCACGCTGGCATGGGCGTTTCTTGCTACGCATGGAGCACATCCCCTCTTCGCCGATACACCGATTTGGTCAACCAGTGGCAACTCATTGCTTGTGTGCGGCAAGGCAAAACTGCAGCCCTCGCCTGCCCCTTCAAACCCAAAGACACGGCCCTCTTTGCCATCATCTCCTCCTTTGACGCCGCCTACAGCGCGTACAACGCGTATCAACAAAGCATGGAGCGGTTTTGGACTTTGAAGTTCGTTCAAGACCAAGAGAGCAAAGAATACAACGCCAGTGTCATCAAAAACATGCCCGGTCAACCGGTCTTGGCCCGTCTTGATGAGTTGCCTCTGGTCTTTGAAGTTCACCCACCGCGTGCACTGCAGCGTGGCGAGCCCATCCGTGTGGCCCTTCACCACATCGATTTGATCAGCTTGAGCGTTGAGGCACAATTCTTACAAAGCCTAGCGTTGGAGAGTTCGGACCAAGGCTCCGGGTCCCTTGGCGAGGACCTCTTTGACATGGACGAGAGCGAAATGGATGACTCAAACGCCTTGGGCGCTTTGACGCTGGAGATGGATTTGGGTGAAGATGAGAGCAGTGCTGAAACCAGCACAACGGCGCAAGAAGGGTCACCTCTTGAGCCCCAAGTCTCCCCCAGTGCAGACGCTTGATGTTGGTTACTTGCAAATACCCCATGCTGAAATTGATTGATTGATCAACCCGTTGACCCTTTGCAGGCTCCATGAGGAGAAAACCCTGATCCCTTTCAAGAAATCTTTGACCGCGCAATGGCCCCAAACGCTCCACCAACTTGGTGCTCGTTTGGGCCAAGTGAGCCTGCCCCAAGCGCTTGCGGTCTCCATCGGATTTCACGCTCTCCTTCTCACCTTTCAAGCCACCATTCCTGCTCTTTCAGCCAGACTCCTCAAACACCCTCCCTTGGAGGTCATTTGGGTGAACGCCAAAACCCTGGAAACACCTCCAGAGCGCGTGCAAGCGCTTGCACAAACCAACCTCTCAGGAGGTGGCGATCTGCAAGACAACACCTTGGCCGCCTCCCCTTTGGCCAAGTCCAGCAAAAACCAAGCGGGTGAGGACCATTGGGTGACCAGCGCTGAGCTTGAACGCTTGAAACAAAAAGAGCAGCAGCTCTTGCTGCAGCTCAAGAGTGAACTCGAAGAAGACCGCACGCCCTCAGATCAACCCTTGGACAAGGCACAAGAAAAAAAACGCGAGGCGCTTCTCAAATGGCTCGCACAAATCGATGCGCGCATTGCACAAGAGAACGCCCGTCCAAGGCGACGCTACCTCTCCCCGTCGACTCAAAAAGTGGCTTATGCGCTTTACTACGAACGCGTGAGAACCCAAATTGAAACCACGGGCACAAAATACTTTCCACAAATTTCTGGTCAACGTTTGTATGGGAATTTAACGCTTGAGTTCACCTTGAACTCAAAGGGCGAATTGATCTCGCAAAACTTGCTCAAAGGTTCCGGCAACTCGGCCCTTGATGCGCGTGCCATGGCGATATTGAGAAAAGCACAACCCTTTGATGCTTTTGACAAAGAGCTCAAAAAGGAGGCCGATGAGCTCTCCATTGTGAGCGTTTTCCATTTCAACAAAGCAGGCATCAGCACGACGCAAGAATGAGAATGCGCTCTAAGTGAAGTTATCATCTGAGTACACACACATGTCATTCATGAGAACGATCCTTTTTGCACTCAAACGCTTGGTGCTCTCCATCTTGACCTTTGGGTTGTTGATTCAGGTTTACTTTTTTCTCAAAATCGCAAGCCTGAACTGGATCAACCCTGAATCCACGAGTTTTGAGAGACAAGAATTCGTGCGCTTGGCCCAACTGCCCAAACGAATGACTTGGGCACAGGTTTGGGTGGACGATTCTCAAATCAGCACCCACTTGAAGCGAGCCGTCATCACCAGCGAAGACGATCTCTTTGCCACCCACAACGGAGTCCAATGGGCTCAAATTCAAAAGGCTTGGAAAAAAGACCAATTGGCTTGGAATTCAAGCTCGAAAACCAAAGGGAACAACACCCGTGCGCCAAAAATTGCTGGCGCCTCCACCATCACCCAGCAGTTGGCAAAAAATCTATTTTTAAACGGCGAGCGCACTTTGCTTAGAAAAGCTCAAGAGTTCATCATCACCTTGGAGCTCGAAGCCTTGCTCAGCAAACCCCGCATCTTGGAGATCTATTTGAACCACGTGGAATGGGGACAAGGTATTTTTGGAGCCGAGGCTGCAGCGCACCACTACTTTGGCATTTCTGCCAAGAACCTCTCACCCCTTCAAGCCGCAAGACTGGCTGTGATGCTCCCACGCCCCAAGTACTTTGAGAAACTCCCAGCCTCTACCTATTTGGCTTCAAGGTCTGAGGAAATTGCCGAGCGCATGACAGGAGCTAAGCTGCCATGAAAATACTGGGCATTGATCCTGGACTTCAATGCACGGGCTTTGGTGTCATCGAGACCTCTGGCCAACAGGTGAGCTATGTGGCGAGTGGCACCATCAAAACCACACACTTATCGACCACCCATTTGCCGCTCAGGATCAAAACCATTTTTGATGGCGTTCGCGAAGTGGCTGAGCAATTCAAAGTTGATCAAGCGGCCATTGAGATCGTGTTCATCAACAACAATCCACAATCGAGTTTGCTCTTGGGCCAAGCCCGTGGAGCTTGCCTGAGTGCACTCGTGAGCATGTCCCTGCCCGTTGCGGAATACACCGCACTTCAAATGAAGAAATCTGTGGCCGGACACGGCCGAGCTCAAAAGGCACAGATCCAAGAGATGGTCAAACGCATCTTGTCCCTGAGCAAAGCACCGGGAACGGATGCGTCCGATGCACTGGGTCTGGCTCTGACCCATGCCCAAGTGGCTTGGTCTGAGAGGCATGCACAACTCAAACCCAATTTGGTCTCTCGCCACACTGGCGCGGTCAAAGCCGGTAGATCACGCTGATGTAGGGTTTGGTCGTTTGAGTTTTTGGTCACCAGCTTGCGCATCAAAGCGACCCAATAGCACCATCACCAAGCGGGGAGCAACTGTGCAAGCCCTTTGGGCGCGCGACTCTCTTCTTCAAAGCTCACCATTTCATAAGCCTCGGGCGTGGCCAAGAGAGCTCTGAGCAATTTGTTGTTCATCGCGTGCCCAGAGCGAAAAGCGGTGTA
>Ga0007813_1000734_pt1 | contig 11080 bp, 2 predicted proteins | sample CryBogCBE29Jun09_FD_71194 | JGI IMG/M metagenome (GOLD analysis project Ga0007813, IMG submission 71194) | Freshwater microbial communities from Crystal Bog, Wisconsin, USA - CBE29Jun09 | ecosystem: Environmental > Aquatic > Freshwater > Lake | place: Crystal Bog, Wisconsin, USA | collected... | reverse complement strand
CCAGTTCTTCAGCAACCTTTACCGCAGTTAATATAACAGGCAACATTGCCAGTGTAAGTACAACAACCGGCGCCTTAACCGTAGCAGGTGGGGTAGGTATTACTGGAGCGTTATATGCTGGAGCAATCTACAGTAATGGATCATTGTTGGGATTAAGTAGTAATACTACTACTAATATTGCAGGCGGAACTACCGGATCAATAGCCATACAGAGCGGACCAGGTCTTACTAGTTTTGTACCAATTGGCGGCTTTGGCACCGTATTATATAGTAATGGAACCACAGCTACCTGGGTAGCAGCCAGCAGTATTTCCAGTACAACTGCTACAAACTCTAATAATGCTTATGTCCAACAGACCAGTGAAGATAGAAATGCTGGCGGTATTTTCTATCCTGTTATGGTTTCTGCATATGATGACTATACACCTATTGATGCAAATGGTTCTTTAACCTGGGATGACACAAATAATATATTGAGTGTTCCGGCAGTTACAATTACAGCAACCACAGGTTCAACATCAACTACAACTGGTGCATTGACTGTCGCAGGTGGCGTCGGTATTGGTGGTAATTTATATGTTGGTGGTACAATCACCGCTAACCAATTAACTGTAAAATATACTACAATTACTCAAACGCTGGTTACATCACCAGATATATTCACCATAACTAGCACCGCTACAAGTACAAGCACGAATACAGGTGCTTTGGTAATTTCTGGAGGAGTTGGAGTAGGCGGTAGTGTATACTTTGGAAATACACTTAATGTCACAGGTCAAACAACATTAAAAAATACCACAGTTACTAATTTTACTGCTACTACTGCTATAATACTAGGTAATGAATCTGTATACGGTCAGTTATTTGTACAAAACTCAACACTATCTACTTCGACAAACAGCGGAGCACTACAGATTCTAGGTGGCATAGGTGTTGGTGGCAACATAAATGTTGGGAGTTACGTCACCGTACAAAATGGTTTATATTCAATTAATACTTTCACTGGTTCATACAGTGATGGTATAGTTGTTGATTATAATCCAGGACTAGGTGCCACTGGATCAGGTCGTGTCAGTGTTGGACCAAATGATGTGCTATCATTTTATGCAGGCGGTCCTGGTGGCATTTTACTAGCAACATTCAGTACCGGCACTAGCATATTTGCTTCAACTGCGGTAACAACATCAACTACAACTGGGGCATTGACTGTTGCAGGTGGTGTCGGTATTGGTGGAAATTTATATGTTGGAAGTACAACCACCGTCAATGGATCTATAATTCCTAGTGGCAATGGATTGTATGACTTAGGAACTCCTACCGCAAGATTTAGATCTTTGTATGTTACAAGTTCTACCATCAACATTGATGGAGTATTATTATCTAGTCAAAACGGTTATCTAACTGCACCTGGATTACTAGCCACAGGAACATTTGTATCAACATCTACTACTACTGGTGCCATTGTAATCACAGGTGGATTAGGCGTTGGTAATAATGTTTATGTAGGTGGAACATTAAATGTCACAGGTCAGACAACATTAAACAATACCACAGTTACTAATTTTACTGCTACAAGTGCAACTATACTTGGTAACGAAACTATATATGGACAGGCCTTAGTTGCAAATTCAACTTCTGCAACTTCAACAAGCACTGGTGCATTGAATATAGTCGGGGGTGTAGGCATCGGTGGTGATTTATTTGTTGGTGGTACTATCAATGCCAACAAATTAATTGTCCAGTATACTACAGTAACTCAGACACAGGTTACATCACCTGACATATTCACAATTACTAATACCACAGTTAGTATTAATACAACAACTGGTGCATTGGTAGTAACTGGCGGTGTCGGTATTGGTGGTGCATTGAATGTTGGAGGAACAGGAACTGTAAGTTCTTTGGTAGTTTCCGGAAGTAATGGTGTTGGTGATATTGTAGGTGTTAATAATCTTTCTGCCACAGGAACTATATTAGCCAACACCATGTCTTTGAGTGGAACAACAACTTCAACTTCGACTATTACAGGTGTATTGATTGTTACTGGCGGGGTTGGTATTGGTGGTAATGTTAATATTGGTGGTAATGTAACAGGTGGCGGAATACGTACTACTTCAACTAGTACAGCCCCGGCAAATCCCACTGTAGGAGATATTTGGTATAATACTTCTACAGATGATATCTATCGTTATACTACAGATGGTGTTAGCAGTTATTGGATAGATATTACTGGACCGCTTACTTCTACAGGTGGAAATTCATTAATACCTACAGGAATGAGTTTAGTTAGTACATTAACTGCTAATAATAATACCGTTGTAAGTTTTACAGGACTTAATACCTATGACAAATATCTTCTTATGGTAGAAGATGCTATTCCTGCTACTCAATATGATAGTCTAAAATTACAAGTAGGTACTGGTTCAACTCCTACTTATATCACTAGCAATTACAACCAAGGTTATTTGTCTGGACTTTCTTCGGCAGCTGCCGGGCAGTTGACTCTACAATCAAGTATACAACTAAATGCTTTTACCAATAGTCAAAATAATACTAGTGTCAGTGGATCTAGCGGAGTTGTTTGGCTTACAGGATTCCTGGGTGGCAGAGATATGGGGGTCAATGGGCAGTTTTCTCAAAATGGAAACTCCATAGAAATTGATATTTTTGGGGGTGCTTCTTCATCAAATTCAACCGCTAAGACAGCAATCAAAATTTTTTACGGAAATGGAAATATTTCGTCTGGTGTTTTTTCACTCTACGGAATTTCTTCATAATATATTATGGCATTAACTGACAAAATCAACGCTTATCTTGAACAGAATAATATTTCTGTATCGCCGGGTGACTACCAAATAGGCCAACCTGAAGGAGGTGTTGATCAAATTCTGCATTGGGATGGCATGAGACTAGGCCCAGAACCTACACAATCTCAATTAGATCTAGCATGGGCCACCAAAGTATCTCAAAATAATACCATAAATCAATCGTTATCAAATCTACAATCTGTTAAACAAATTGCAGGACTAAATGATAAAATTGTTGTTTATCTTAAACAGAATAATATTCCTGTTGTAGCAGGAGATTTTCAAACAGGCCAGCCAGATGGTGAGCATGATCAGATACTATATTGGAATGCTATGCGGTTGGGACCTCAACCAACTACAGATCAACTGTTATCTGCATGGAACGCAAAGATTGCTCAAGATACTGCCAATAAATATATTGCAAATCGACAGTTAGCTTATCCAAATATTGAAGAACAATTAGACATGATATGGCATGCAATTGATTCAGGTACGTTAGATAAAAACAGTGATTTTTACAAAAATTTATCTTTGGTTAAATCACAATTTCAAAAATTATAGATTAAGTACTCGTAGAAACCATTTATTAAACTATTGAATAAATAAACTATAATAGGACACTAACCCATGAGTTTTCCAAGTAATCCGATAGACGGCCAAACAGCAATAGTAAATGGTATTACCTACGTTTACAACGCTTCTAATAAATCATTTACGCGAGTTGCGCAGAATGTAACAGCAACCACAAGTCTATCTGTTACAAATTCAACAGTTGCAACATCAACTGCTACAGGTGCATTAACTGTAGTAGGTGGTGTAGGTATCGGTGGTGCATTATATGTCAATACAACCAGTTATATTGCTGGTTCAGTTATTCTAACTACTTCTACGATTGGTGTTTATGCTAGCTTAGGACCACAAGGTACTCAGGGCTTACAAGGCTTACAAGGCAACCAAGGTGTTCAGGGGTTACAAGGTTCTCAAGGTGTACAGGGCTTACAAGGCAATCAAGGCGTACAGGGATTGCAGGGCAACCAGGGTGTTCAGGGCTTACAAGGCAATCAAGGAACCCAAGGTACTCAGGGAGCTCAAGGACTCCAGGGCTTACAAGGAACACAGGGTGTTCAGGGTTTACAAGGAACACAGGGAACTCAAGGACTCCAGGGCTTACAAGGAACACAGGGGACTCAAGGAGTACAGGGATTACAAGGAACACAGGGAACTCAAGGTCTCCAGGGCTTACAAGGAACACAGGGGACTCAAGGCGTTCAGGGCTTACAAGGTAACCAAGGCGTACAGGGCTTACAAGGAACACAGGGAACTCAAGGACTCCAGGGCTTACAAGGAACACAGGGGACTCAAGGACTCCAAGGCCTGCAGGGAACTCAAGGGGCACAAGGAGTTCAAGGACTCCAGGGCAATCAAGGCACTCAAGGATTACAAGGCAATCAAGGCGTTCAGGGCTTACAAGGACTTCAAGGTGTCCAGGGTGTAGCAATACAAGGTACTCAAGGATTACAGGGCAATCAAGGCGTTCAGGGCTTACAAGGCGTTCAGGGCTTACAAGGTCAAACTGGATTCTTCTCTGGAACTACTACTGCTACCGTTAATATCAATAATTTCACTAGTGCTACATCAACTAGTTCTGGTGCATTAACTGTTAGTGGTGGAGTTGGAATTGGTGGTGATTTGTTTGTTGGCGGTAATATTACTGCGGCTACTTTGACGGTTAGTTATACAACAGTTACACAAACGCTGATTACATCACCAGATATATTTACAATTACCAACACTACACAAAGTTTAAGTACTTCATCTGGTGCATTGGTAGTATCCGGAGGTGTTGGAGTAGGTGGCAATTTAAATGTTGCTGGTACTGGTACATTCCAGTCATTAGTTGTTACAGGATCTAGCAATAATAACATCTCTGGCGTTAACAATATCTATGCTACAGGAACTGTAATTGCTGGTAATATAAGTATCACCAGTTCTACTGCCGCAACATCGACTACAACAGGAGCATTGGTTGTTGCAGGTGGTGTTGGAATTGGCGGAGCATTGTATGCTAATACAACCAGTTATGTTGCAGGCGCGGTAATCTTAACTACTGCTACAATTGGTGTTTATGCTAGTTTAGGGCCACAAGGTATTCAAGGCCTACAGGGATTGCAGGGCAATCAGGGAGTTCAAGGACTACAGGGAGCCCAAGGCGTACAGGGATTGCAGGGCAACCAAGGTACTCAGGGATTGCAGGGCAACCAAGGCGTCCAGGGCTTACAAGGAACACAGGGAGCTCAAGGACTTCAAGGTAACCAAGGCGTCCAGGGCTTACAAGGAACACAGGGAGCTCAAGGACTTCAAGGGGCACAAGGACTTCAAGGATTACAAGGAACACAGGGAGCTCAAGGACTCCAAGGTAATCAAGGAACTCAAGGTGCTCAGGGAGTACAGGGCTTACAAGGAACACAGGGAGCTCAAGGACTCCAAGGTTTACAAGGAACACAGGGAGCTCAAGGACTTCAGGGTAACCAAGGCGTCCAGGGCTTACAGGGAAATCAAGGTGTCCAAGGACTTCAGGGTAACCAAGGCGTCCAGGGCTTACAGGGAAATCAAGGTGTCCAAGGTGTAGCGATACAAGGAACACAAGGTCTACAGGGAAATCAAGGAGTTCAAGGCCTGCAAGGCGTCCAGGGCCTCCAAGGTCACACTGGATTCTTCTCTGGAACTACTACCGCTACCGTTAATATTGCTAATTTTACAGCAACATCTAGTACAAATACAGGTGCACTAACTGTTGGAGGTGGTGTTGGTATTGGCGGCGATTTATATGTTGGTGGTAATATTACTGCGGCTACATTAACAGTAAGTTATACAACAGTTACTCAAACGTTAGTTACATCACCAGACATCTTTACAATCACTAACACAACACAAAGTTTGAGTACAACTACAGGTGCATTGACTGTTGCTGGTGGTGTTGGTATTGGCGGTAATTTAAGTGTTGGCGGAACATTTACAGTTGCAGGTAATGAAACCAATTCTGGAGGTAACATTAGTGGTGTTACTAATTTAACTGCTTCTGGACAAATTACTGGAGGTACATTTACTGCTACAAGTACCGCTGCCGCAATATCAACTACTACAGGTGCATTAGTTGTTGGAGGTGGTGTTGGTATTGGTGGGGCATTGTATGTCAACACAACTAGTTATATTGCCGGTTCAGTTATTCTAACTACTTCTACGATTGGTGTTTATGCTAGCTTAGGCCCACAAGGTACTCAGGGCTTGCAGGGCTTGCAGGGCAACCAAGGTGTTCAGGGCTTACAAGGGGCTCAAGGAGTACAGGGATTGCAGGGCAACCAAGGTACTCAGGGATTGCAGGGCAACCAAGGTGTTCAGGGCTTACAAGGAGCCCAAGGCGTACAAGGCTTACAAGGTACTCAGGGAACACAAGGACTACAAGGAACACAGGGAGCTCAAGGACTTCAAGGTAACCAAGGCGTCCAGGGCTTACAAGGAACACAGGGAGCTCAAGGACTTCAAGGTAACCAAGGCGTACAGGGCTTACAGGGAACACAAGGCGCTCAAGGACTTCAAGGCAACCAAGGTGTACAAGGCTTACAGGGTGTTCAAGGTGTTAGTATTCAAGGAACACAAGGCCTGCAAGGTAACCAAGGCGTTCAAGGCCTACAGGGATTACAAGGCTTACAAGGTCAAACTGGTAGTTTCTCTGGAACTACTACCAGTACAGTTAATGTAACCAATACAACTCAAAGTGTTAGTACTACTACAGGTGCTGTTGTAGTTGCTGGAGGTATTGGTGTAGGTGGTAATGTAAACGTAGGAGGGTACTTATCTGTAGCTGGTGCAACAACATTTGCAGGACCAGTAACATTTAGTGGTAGTGCTACTTATGTATTGAGTACCAATACGTTCTATACAGATAATATTATTGAAGTTCATACTCCTCCGGGCGGAGTATACGGACAGTGGACAGTTGATGACGGTAAAGATATTGGACTCCGTTTCCATTATTTTAATCGAACAGCCAGTACTGATAGTAATGCCGCACTGGTATTAGCAGATGATAGTCAATATTTGGAATGGTATAATACTGGTGCTGAATCAAGTACTGGTACATTTGCTGGTGCTGGATACGGAACATTCAAAACTGGTAATATCATCCTAGTCAGTTCAACAACCAGTACCAATGCTACATCAGGTGCATTAATAGTTGCAGGCGGTGTTGGGGTAAGTGGTAATATCAACGCCGGTAGTTATATCACTGCAAATAATGGTTTCTACTCAATCAATACATTTACTGGATCATACAGTGATGGTATTATTGTTGATTATGCCACTGGAAATGGTAGAATTAGTGTTGGTGCAGATGATCAACTTTCATTATACACTGGTGGACCAGCTGGAACATTGGTAGCAACATTCAGCAGTAGCACCAATACAATTAATTCAAATCTACAATCAAATTCAACAACTACAGGTGCATTGGTAGTCAATGGCGGTGTTGGTATTGGCGGTAATTTAAATGTCTTTGGAACCAGTACATTCAATGCTATTGTAGTATCTGGAATTAGTGGTGGTGGTGGTGGCAGTAACATCGGTGGCGTTAATAATTTATATGCCACAGGTACTGTGTTTGCCGGTAATATGGCATTGTCTAGTAGTACAATTGCTACATCGACAACAACTGGTGCATTGACTGTTGCTGGTGGTGTTGGTATCGGTGGTGCATTATACGTCAATACTACCAGCTATGTTGCTGGAGCAGTAATCTTAACCACTGCTACGATTGGTGTATACGCTAGCCTAGGCCCACAAGGTATTCAGGGTTTGCAGGGCTTACAAGGTGTTCAAGGAACCCAAGGCCTACAAGGTGCTCAGGGACTACAGGGAGTTCAAGGACTTCAAGGTACTCAGGGACTTCAAGGCAACCAAGGTGTTCAGGGATTGCAAGGTACTCAGGGAACACAGGGCTTACAAGGTAACCAAGGTGTTCAGGGATTGCAAGGTGTCCAGGGTGTCCAGGGTGTATCAATACAAGGAACACAGGGTTTACAAGGCAATCAAGGGGTTCAGGGCTTACAAGGTGTCCAAGGCTTACAAGGACAAACTGGTGTATTCTCTGGAACAACTACAGCTACTGTTAATATCAATAACTTTACTGGTTCTGCATCAACTAGTTCTGGTGCATTAACTGTTAGTGGTGGAGTTGGAATTGGTGGAGGATTAGTTGTTGGTGGAGTAATTACTGCTACATCAATCGTCTTAACAAGTAGCGAAACAGATCAAGGAACATTAGCAGTACAAAGTGGAACTGGTACTGCATCAACTAACACCGGTGCATTAACTGTTACAGGTGGAGTTGGTGTTGGCGGTGGATTATATGTTGGTGGAGCAATTACTGCTACATCATTAACATTGTTATCCGGTGGCGGATTCGATAGTGGTAATCTAGTAATTTCCAATGGTACAATTTCAACATCAACTAATTCTGGTGCATTACAAGTAGTTGGCGGTGTAGGAATTGGCGGGGCTATTAATGTTGGCGGATATGTAACTGCAAATAATGGTTTCTACTCAATTAATACGTTCACTGGAACTTATAGTGATGGTATTATTGTTGATTATGCTACTGGACGTGGTCGTGTTAGTGTTGGCCCAGATGATCAATTATCATTCTACTCAGGTGGCCCTGCTGGTACTTTATTGGCAACGTTTAGTACTGGTACTACTTCAATTGTTTCAGGTGCACAGTCAACTTCGACTACAACAGGCGCATTGGTTGTTACAGGCGGTGTTGGAATTGGTGGCAATGTTAATATTGGTGGTTTAGTCAGTATTAATAACACACTGACATTAGGTGGAGATCTACTGCCTACTGTAAGCGATACATACAGCTTAGGATCACCTACAAAGAGATTTAAAACTCTATATGTCAGTAGTGGTACACTCGATGTTGGCGGATTGTTAATATCTAATACCAACGGATATTTGAGTGCTGTGGCAATTTACAGCACAGGAACAACTGCTAGTACTAGCACTAATTCTGGTGGATTAATTGTAGCAGGTGGTGCAGGTATTGGTGGTAGTTTGTATGTTGGAAATACTTCAACATTCCAATCACAAGTTAGCATAACTTCAACTTTGGCCAGTACAAGTACAACAACTGGTGCATTAACTATTGCTGGTGGACTAGGTGTTGCTGGAAATGGTAATATTGGCGGTACATTAAATGTTGGAAATAGTTCAACATTTGTTGGTCAACTTTCGATTAATTCAACAATAGCCGCTAGTTCAACTACTACAGGTGGGTTAGTTGTTGCTGGTGGTGCTGGAGTTGGCGGTCAATTATATGCCGGCAGTACACTAACAGCTGGTGCTAACAACGCTAACTATGTACAATTAATTGGTGCAGGTACAGGCGGTAACGGTGTAATTAGAGCCGGTGGTGAATCTACAACAGGATTAATTATCGGTGGTGGCGGATCTGGTAATATTACATTCAACGGCAGTACCAGTGCTACTCCGGGTGTTGCAACAAACTTCCAAGTTCTTAACACACAACAAGCAGGCAATACAAACTATATAACCGTAGCAGGTGCCGCAAGTGGTAGTGGTGCAATATTAGGTTCTACTGGTACTGATGCTAGTGTTAATATTGTTGTTACTCCAAAAGGATCCGGTAGTGTTGTTGTAACATCTGCAGTTGCCGCAACTTCAACAAATACAGGTGCATTACGAATCACAGGTGGTGTTGGAATTGGCGGAGATTTAGTTGTTGGCGGTAATATCACAGCGGCGACATTAACAGTAAGCTATACTACGGTTACACAAACTTTAGTTACTTCGCCAGACATATTCACAATTACCAATACTACACAGAGTTTAGGTACTGGAACAGGTGCGTTGACTGTTGCAGGCGGGGTTGGTATAGGCGGTAACTTAAATATTGGTGGTACTATTGTTGGTGGCGGTGTACGGTCGTCGAGTACAAGTACTGCACCTGCAAATGCCACAGTTGGTGATATTTGGTATGATACATTAACTGATGATATCTACAGATATACCAGCGATGGTACTAATTCTTATTGGTTAGACATTACAGGTCCTACCATAGCCAATGCTGGAGGCGGTGGTGCATCATTTACTGGTGGCACCGTGTCAAACGCTGTTAACATTACAAGTGCAACAGCAAGTACAAGTACTAATACTGGTGCATTGACTGTAACTGGTGGTGCTGGTATTGGCGGTAATTTAAGTGTTGGCGGAACGCTGGCAATATCTAACATCTACGAAACAGTGAATGTGATTGCCGGTGCAGTTAACTCAACTCCAACAGCTTACTTTACTCCTGGAGCCGTTACATACTATACAAGCAATGCTGGTGCTAACTGGACACAGAATTTAACATACAGTTCTGGTGTTACATTAAATTCTGTTCTTGCAGTTGGACAATCAGCAAGTATTGCCATTCTTGCTAAACAGGGATCACCTGCTTACTATATGAATGGTACATTAACAATTGATGGTTCGTCGAGTAATGTTACTGTTTATTGGCAAGGCGGATCAGCTCCATCTAGTGGATATATAAATGGAATTGACTCGTATACGTATACTATCATTAAAACTGCGGCAACACCTGCTTATACTGTACTAGCATCTTTAGCACAGTTTTAAGGAGATTATAAATGCCAACAAATCTAACACTTGGGGGAGCATCAACTAGATCGCTAGGTCATGCTTCTCCTTGGATAGCTCCTTCAAATTCTCAATCATTCACAACTCCGGGTAGTTATACTTGGATAGCTCCCTATGGAGTTAACAGAGTATCTGTAGTAGCAGTTGGAGGTGGTGGTGCTAATGGACATTCAGGTTATGCTGGGTGTTGCAATGGTGCTGGTGGCGGTGCTGGTGGTGGTTTAGGATATATAAACAACTATGGTGTATCTGCTGGTACTGGATATACAGTTGTTGTCGGTGCCGGCGGGGCTAGATTTACAGGTACTGGCGGAAATCAGCGTGGAAATTCTGGCGGTTGTAGTTATTTTGTATCTAGCGGTGTTGTATTAGGCGGTGGTGGGCAAGGCGGTACATACGGTTGCCAGGCAAGATTTTGTTCTACAGGCGGAACCCATGCAGGTTCAGGTGGCGGCTGTGGAGGAAGTGTAATTGGAATTGGAGGATATCCCGGCTATGGTTCTGGTGGTGCTGGAGCAGGTGGGTATAGTGGAAATGGCGGTAATGCACACTGG
>Ga0007813_1000733_pt1 | contig 11088 bp, 5 predicted proteins | sample CryBogCBE29Jun09_FD_71194 | JGI IMG/M metagenome (GOLD analysis project Ga0007813, IMG submission 71194) | Freshwater microbial communities from Crystal Bog, Wisconsin, USA - CBE29Jun09 | ecosystem: Environmental > Aquatic > Freshwater > Lake | place: Crystal Bog, Wisconsin, USA | collected... | reverse complement strand
TTGGGATTGGGGCAATTCAAAATCAGGCACGGAGTCACCAACTCCCAGTGCCAAGACTTGAGAATTCAAACCCAAGGTCAAAGTTAACATTGCGATGTTTTTGATGAGCTGCATGGTTGATATCAAACGTCATATCCGATGTAAGGCAAGCCATTGTGGATCACGCCTGTTAAGTTGACGAATTGGGCCGCCATGGCTCCCAAAGAAGCTGGTGTGTAGGCTCCTGAGTCCAGCATATTGATGTATTGTTGAGCTTGGGCAGTGGTTGGGTGCGAGCCCAAGACTGCGGTGTACAGAGTATCAACGACTTGTGCATTCGTTGGCTTGGTGTTTGGGAAAACTGCGGATAGAGCCAGCTGCATCAAATCTTGAAGCTTAACGCTTGGATTGGTGTTTGTGTCTTGGTCTGCTGCCTTTAAACCAATACCGGCGTAAACAGGGTTGTTGATGGCACTGGCTCCAAAAACAGCTCCCAGCGTTTGGGCAACCAATGTGGCATTTCCATTGTTTGCAAAATCAAGGGCCAAGTTTTGATCGTTGAACTGAATTCTTTGAATATTGGTGAAGGTAAAAAGGGGAGAGCCGTCCTTGGGTTGAGCCATGTAGCCATTTGACAAAGGCGAGAAGTTAAAGCTCGCGAGTGATTTGTTGTACATGGCAGAGGTGGATCCATTGAAGTAGGCCACCTCTTGCCCACCGATACCCTGATAGTCACGCCCATTGTTGTAGACCAGGACCTCCATGTTTTGAAGGGTTGCGTGAAGTGCCGCACTGGCTCCAGAGACTGAGTCAACATGAACACCGTCACTTTGTGTTGTGACAATGTACTCTGATTTCAGAGAGGTGCCTAAATAAAGGGTGTCTACGCCGCCCAAGCCGTTGAGAGTGAATGTGCCTGCTTTTGCGACAGTCCATGCGTCGTTAGAGCTGGTGCCTGTAATGGTGGACATGGTGATTTGATTCCAATCAATTCATTTAAAAAAATCAATCAAAGTAATGATTAAATCCAACTTGAATGCTCCTTGCAGAGAAAGGATCCATTCCTGGACTTCCGCTGCCCATGAGGCGCCAGCCGGCTCTTTGAGCATAACCTTCTACTTTGAAGTCGATGGAAGTGTTCAGATCGATTGCTTTGGAGACTTTCAAGCCGAGCGTATGAGCTCCAAACGCCGACATGCGTTGATCTTCTGAGTAATTCACGGCACCAGCAGGAGGGTTAGGGGGAAATGGACTTCCTGAGTTGTCTGCATTCACAAAAAATTTGGCACTCGATTGCGTATAAATTCTGAAGGCCGGTGCCAAAGTCCATCCGTTTTGAAGCGGTTTCACGTATTCGATATCAGCCGTGTGAGCTTCAATACCCCAATCGTCGCTGTAATAACGATAACTGAGTTTGATCGTGCTTTCAGACTCTTCCAAGTAATGGTTCCACTTGGCCATGAATGTATTGTGAACTCTCTCTCTGGGGCGGCGGTCAAAAATCTTGTATGGATCTGAGAAATACCCTTTACCCGAATAGTGACCAATTTGGTACTGTGCGATATCGACCTTGGTGTAGACCCTGGTGAGGCCTGCAATCAAATCGGTGCCTTGTTTGGTTTCGTTTGTTACGATTTGGTTGGTGGGATTGATCTGGTCGCTCGAGAGTGAGAGTCCAGCATTCCAGGTGGTGTTTTTATCTTCAGTAGACGATGTCAATGAGTAAAAGAGACCTCTTGAGAGGTAATCCAACTCCTTGGAATAAGAGCTACCAAAGGTTTTGGTTCCAAAACTCTCAAATTTGGTGAAGCTCAAATCGAACGCATGGCGCTGATCATGCATGTTTCGCAGTGCCTGGGTGTGGTAAGCGGGAGATGCGCCAGAAATCGTGTCAGTGGTAGCAGTCCCTGATACAGACCACTCGCTTGAGAGTGGTTTCATGACGAGTACTGAAGGAGCTTTGACTTTGATTCTGTCAAACCCAGGTTGACTATCCAAGTAATCCAAATACTTAAAGCTCACCAATCCTTTTTCAGGAGCACTGTCAGCCTTGGCCACATTGCACAAACCAGCCAAGAGGGGCAGGGAGAGCGCTGCGCCCAGTAGTCCTTTGCTGAACGAGCCAGATGTCAATTTCTCTTGAGGCACAGCTGAGAGTGGCAAGTCGTTTGTTGTGTGATTCAATTGCATCCGCATCCTCCTCCACCCACGCCGGAACCCCCCGATGCACCTTCTTTGCTGAAGTAGGTGTGCTCTGTGAAGTTTTTATCCAAAACGTCACCTTCAAAAGTCATTTCTGGCTTGGCCAAAAAGCCTTTTTCCCAAGGCTGAACGGCTTGGGTTGAAGCGCATGAGGTCAAAGTGGTGATGGCCGAAATGGCAACCACGATGTAAAAAATGTTTTTCAAGGAATTATCCCTCGCATTAATGACTTCTAAGACTTGAACAAATTTTAATGCTGATCCATGACAACTCAATGAGAAGCTTTTGATGAAAGACTTGTTCAATGACTGATTCATGGGTCGTTCAATTTCGAAACACTTCACCCTTCGAATCGATGGCCAAATATGAAAATCCCGTATCTTTCAAGTAAGGTATTGCTTGAGCTCCGAGCAACATGGCAATGGTTGATGCGCTGCCTGCTGCAGTTGTTAGGGGTGCCAATACGCTGATGCTTTGCCACTCTGTAACAGGCATGCCCGTTTTTGGGTTAAGAATATGACAAAAGCGTTGACCACCCACTTCAAAAAATCGCTCATAGTCACCACTGGTTGCCAAAGCGCCTTGATGAATGGGAATGCTTGCAAAGATTGCGTTTTCTTTTCTTGGGTCTTGAATGCCCATGACCCAAGCGTCTCCGCCTGATTTCGGACCTAAAACAAAAATATCTCCCGATAAGTTGATGTATCCGTGTTTGATTCCTTTGGTCTTCATAACAGCAGCTGCTCGGTCACTTGCGTATTCTTTGCCAAATCCACCAAAGTCAATTTGCATGCCCTTTTGTTTCAATAGAACAGTGTTTTGACCAAGCTCAACGTGATTCCAACCTATCAGCGCAAGTTTCTTGGTCAGTTCATTGGGATTGGGAATGGTTTTTTCTTTGAACGACCAAACCTCTCTCAAAACACCGCTTGTGATGTCAAACATGCCTTGGCTCGAGACAAAGAGTTGTTGAGCAAAATTAAACAGTTGAAGGGTTTCATCATCAATGGGTGTTGGCTTGGTGCCGCTGTTGGAATTGATCCTTGAGACGATACTCGTCGGATCGTAGCGAGAGAATTTGATCTCAATGCGCTTGACCTCAGAGATTGCTTCATTGGCAATGGAGCGCAACTCATCTTCGGACTGTTGGCCCTCCAGTACCAATTCGCAGGGACCTGCCATCGCTGAAAACCGAATTTTTATACCGGGCATCTTGATCTCTTGAGTTGAGAAAAGCAGAAAGTTCTTGTCAGAAACATTAAATCACGTTTTGAATTTCTAACCACTGCGTCACTTTGGTGGATCTTTTGACAAGTACAGCCCAAATAAAGCCCAATTTCAACCAAAGTCAGTGCACCTGTTCGAATTTATCTTGTGATGCAGTTCAATGCCATCGAAATGATGAACGAGGGGTATATTTTTAAAATGAGTATCAAATTACTATATATTTGAAAAATAAATATTTCTAAAGTACTATTTTGGTGCCAAAGGAAATTTAAGTTTTGAAAGTTACTGTCGATTACCTATTGAGCTCAATTGGATGAAAATCATTCATGTTCATGCGGATTCGTGGGGCAAGCATTTGCTTATGGTTTGCAAATTAGCAGCTCATATATAGATTATTTGGGGTAAAAAATGTCTTCTGGCACAGTAGCAGATTTTATTAGCTCAGCATCAACACTGAGCAGCGGCAGCTACGTCATTTCCGACACGGCGACAGCCATTGTTGGTAACCTCAACACGATCGTCGCCAATCAAAGCAAGGTTCTACAACTCAATATTGTTCTTAGTAGCGATGATAGAGTTTCGGGAAATTTGCATTCGGATGCAACCATTGTTTACTACGCATTGACCGCCTATTCTGGCTCGGTCAATTTAGCGCTCAACAACAACACATGCACTGGTGGTGGAGTGTATGAGTCTGGTCTAGATATGCTTAACCAGCTCCTAACAACTTACACCAGCTGGACTCTGACGCCTTTTACTTGGTATCCCGGATCGATTGCGGTGGATATTTACAAATATGCGGACATGAATTCCAAGCTGATCACAGCAATGTCACTTTCAAGTACAGGTACGGTCGCGGTGCAGGCTGGAACTTACACTGCCTACAACATCGTTCATTACTATGGCTCGAGTTTTTATCAAAAATTTGGCAACGCTTTTGCGCCATTGAACGGAACACTGAAGGATTCTGCGCTAAATGTTCAAACCAATTTAGATGCATTGTCTTCTTCCCCATTTTTACCGACTACAGTCTCATTCACAGACAATACTTTAGCCGTGGTGTCGGTGACTCAATCGCAACTGACGAGCGATTCAAGAATCATTTCTTGTTTTTCAGGAAACTACAATTTAAAAGTTACAGGCGTCACCGTTCAAAATTTGGCAACAGTATTAGGTACTGCCAATGTAACTTCTGCACAAGTGTTGGACTCTGCGGCAAATATTCAGGCCGATCTTCAAGCTGGTAATTCAAGTGTCTTGAAAGCCAATGTTTCCAAAACTTCAGCCATTCAAATCAGCGATCACCTTGTGATCAAAGTGTCCCCAACCATCGCAAGCGCTGATGCTCAGGTACTTGCTTTGATTGTGGCCGGTGGTGGCAATTACCAAGTTACCCAGGCAGCGTCCACTCAAAGTGGGACCGTTAGCCAGTTTATCGCAAGTGCTGCAAGTGCTGCCAATTCTTCTTACGCAATTGTGGATACGGCTGCGCACATTTCTGCAAATATTGATCAACTCCAAGCCAATAACGCCAAAATTGCAAGTATTGTGGTGAGCGACGGAGTCTCAGTTCCTGTGAGCTCGTCCCAAGTTATTTCAGACACTCAAGCCTTGAGTTTGATCACTTCCAGTGGAGGTCAATACTCTGTTTCTCAACAGGGTACATCTGGTAATGTCGCATCTTTTTTAAGTGGACTGGCCCAGATCACCTCCTATACGATAACGGATACTGCATCCAATGTGAACGCAAGCATTGACTCCCTGAGCGCGAATTCTTCAAAAATCACGTCCATCAATTTGAGCGATTCAGGAACGCTATCCATCACCGATGCCCAATACAACTCGGGCACTTCTTTGTGGACCAAGGTTTCAAGTGCTTATGGATTGATCGTCACAGGTGTGTTGGCCTCTGAAGTTACAAGCTTGGCAGCCAATACCCATTTGACTTCAATGACAGTCAATGATACGGCTGCAAATTTGGCCAGCAATATCGACACGCTCCAAGCAAAGTCAAGTCGAATCACGGCAGTCACAGTCTCAGATGGTGCGAATTTGAGCATCACAGCTACGCAATTCACGGCGGATTCAACCATCATAGGTTTGATCCCGAACACGATTAAATTCAATGTTAGCTCAGCTTTGGCGTCTCAGGTCTCAACACTTTCGACAAGCACAAGAGTTAATTCCATTGCGATTGCCGATACTGCTGCCAATTTGAGCAGCAACTTAGACTCTTTACAAAGTGGATATGCAAAAATAAGCGCCATCACGCAGTCCGACTCCAGCAATCCATTGACGTTGACCGCTGCGCAGTATACGAGCGATGCCAATGCATTATCACTTTTGTCATCCTCAAATTTAAAAGTCACCGCTGTACCAACTTCAGCGCTCACAACTTTATCTGCGAATTCAAAGGTTATTTCTCTCGCGATTTCTGATACTGCTAGCAACTTATCTGGAGCTTTGGATTCACTTCAAGCCAATTCAAAGGTCACTGCAATCTCAGTGTCTGATAGCAATCCTTTGACCATTTCAGCTTCACAAGTCACCAGCGATTCGACTGCGCTGGGTTTAATCTCCAACGCAAATGGGCTCAAAGTCAATGCCGTGACAGTTGCACGCTTGGCCTCAATCAGCAGCAATTCAGCAGTTACTTCAATCGCTGTGAGCGATTCGGCGGCAAACATTGCCACTGGTTTTGACGCGTTACAAGCCAATGGTAAGGTAACTTCAATTGGTTTGAATGACTCAAATGCGATCAATTTGACTTATACGCAATACTTAACAGACACCACAGCCTTATCAAACATCAGTGGGTCTTATTCCCTCAAAATTAGTGCGGTACCAGCATCAAATGTTTCAAGTGTATTGGCCAATCCCAAAGTGTCATCACTGACTGTGAGTGATAGCGCCGCTAATATTGGGAACAATATTGATAATTTACAGGCAAACATTGGCAAGATCAGTGGTGTTGCTTTAACCGACAACAATCCAATCAATATCTCTGCGACTCAATATACCAATGACACTGGTTTATTGGGGTTGATCGCAAGCTATAACTTGGGCGTCAGTGCAGTGAGTGCGGTGAACGCTGCTGGTATTAATCAAAATTCGCATGTGGTCACTCTGTCTGTTACCGACACAGCAGCAAATGTGGCCTCTGCCATCGACACGTTGCAATCTAACGCAAAGTTGGGTTCGATTACCGTTAGCGACAGCAATTTGGTGAGCGTGAGCTCTGCACAATTTACCAATGATGCAAACGTTTTGGCAAAAATCACCAATCCCGGTGTGGTCAAGGTTACAGGTGTTACAGCATCAGCTGCCGCTGGAGTGGCCAATAATTCTAGTGTTTCAGCAATTTCTGTGAGCGATGTAGCTGCTAGCGTTTCATCGAATTTAGATGCTTTACAAAGCAACTCAAAAATTTCATCTGTCACCGTTACAGACACCAATCCATTGGTGATCACAGCGGCACAATATGCAAATGACAGTGCAGCGATCGGTCGAATATCAGGCGGATACACACTCAAAATATCTGGCGTCACAACTTCAAGCGTTGCTTCATTATTGGCCAATTCTCATTTGAGTTCGGTGGTATTGAGCGATACTGCAGCCAATATATCTACCAATATTGCAGCATTGTTGGCGAATGTAGCAAAAATTTCCTCCATTATTGTCAACGATGGAAATCCTCTGACATTGACCTATGCTCAATACTTGGCTGACTCCGCAGTTACAGCACTGATTTCAGGAAATTACTCGGTCAAAGTGACTGGTGTAGCCGTTTCGAATTTGTCATCCATTTTGTCAAATGCGAATGTGTCAAACGTTTCAATCAGTGACACGGCTTCGAATATTGCCCTTTCACTAGACCAACTGCAATCCAACGCATCAAAAATTGCTTCTGTCATCGTGAGTGATGGAGGTACTCTCAACATCACATCTTCTCAGTTCACCTCTGACGCAACCCTCTTGGGTTCAATTTCAAGCAATTACAACTTGATTGTCTCAAGCGTTGCCGCTTCAAAGGCGAGTGCAGCTTTTGCAAATTCGCATCTGACCTCTATGAGTGTGAGCGATACGGCTTCGAACATCGTCACCAACTTGGATGCTTTACAAGCCGATGCCTCTAAAATCAGCTCTCTCACCATAAGTGATAAACAAGTGCTCATTCTGAGCCAAGCTCAGGTCACGTCAGACGCACAGGCTTTGTCGTTGGTGACTGCAGGTGGCGGTACATTTATTGTTTCCCAAAATCCGACATCATGGTCCGTCTCTGGCTTCTTGTCTGCAATCCCTAGCTTGGGAACTTCTAAATTGTCTATCTCCGATACGGTATCCAATATTGGAAACAATTTAGATGTGCTGCAAGCCAATGTGGCCAAAATTTCTGCACTTACAGTTAGCGGCACAGGTAGCATCAGTGTGAGTCAAGCACGCGCGAGTGCAGATACTGCTGTGCTCACCTTGTTCACAGCCGGTGGCGGCAGTTACACCATTGTCAAACCTTCAGCCACTGGTAATGTGGCATCCTTTTTGAGTAGCTTGAGCAATCTTTCAAATAGCGCATATGCAATAGTTGATACAGCTGCCAACATTTCAGCCTCAATCGATTCGATACAGTCCAATTTATCAAAAGTTGCAAGCATTTCAGCAAGCGACACCATGGCATGTACTGTCAGCCAGTCCCAAGCCATCAACGACTCGCAAGCATTGTCTTTGCTCGTCGCAAGTGGTGGGAATTATGTTGCTGCAGGCTACACCTCAACAGGTACGGTTTCTAGCTTTTTAGGTTCTGCAAGTAGTCTTCCTGCCGCTTCATATGCTTTGGTTGATAGCGCAAGCAATTTGGCCAATTCCATTGATTTGTTGCAAGTCAACTCATCTAAGCTTTCAACGGTCACAGTGAGTGATTCAAGCCCTCTTGTTATTTCCGCTCAACAGTTCGCCAACGATGCATCTGTCATTAATCTATTCACGGGCAAATATACATTGAACGTATCAGGACTGAATGCGTCAAATGCATTGAGTACCTTGCGAAATTCTAAAGTTCAAAATGCAGTCGTTACAGATTCATCCAGTAATATTGTCAGCGTTTTAGATGGTCTTCAATCTGATGTTTCTCAAATCAAGTCTGTTGTTTTGACCGACTCGAATCCATTCACAGTGACGCAAGTTCAATCCGTCGTGGATGCTCAAATACTTTCTCTCATCAAAAACAGCGGCGGTTCTTACAAGATTTTGTCTTCTCCCAACAACGGGGGCGTTGCTAATTTTCTTTCTCAAATTTCTTCACTGCCCACTTCCAGCTATAACTTGTTGGACAGTTCCATCAACATTTCAAATAATTTTGATGCCATAAAGGCAAATGCCTCAAAGCTAAGCGGTATTTATGCAACCGATGGACAACCGATTGTTTTAACTGGTTCTCAATTTCACAGCGCCCAGGGTGGACTTTCTTTGTTAAGCCCAAGTACAACCCTTAAAGTGAGCTCGATTGCAGCATCAGACATCACGGCTGCTTTCAATAACCCAAATCTCGTATCGATGTCGGTTTCAGACACTGCACAAAACATTGGTTTGTACATTGACAGAATTCAATTGGGTACAAACAAGATCAGTGGTTTGGTGGTGAGCGATGGCAAGCCGCTTAACTTGACACAAGCTCAAGTGGCTTCCGATCCACAAGCCGTTTCACTTTTATCTTCATCTGGTGTGACTATTCAAACAGTTCCTAATGCCGTCACAATTCCTTCAACTGGCCTCTACAGTGCGTTACCGAATCAAACGATCAATGGCATCAAGGGTTTGAGTACTGTTTCTTTCGCTGGTCCTTCAAGCAACTACAACTTAAGCATGATTGGCTCGAGTGCTACCCTTGTTGACAGTTCAGGATTGTATGGAAAAATTTCTCTCAATAATATCCAACGACTTGCTTTTTCAGATGGATTGCAACTGGCTCTTGATTTACAACCGAACCAAAATTCCTTCAATGCTCTGATTGCGGCAAGTACAGTTTTTGGCGCCAGCTTGGCTCAAAAGAATTTTCCCTATTTTGTGACCATGTTTGATCAAGGCAATTCAGTATCCAATGTATCGCAACAAATTGCCAATTCTGGCTTGATTGAGTCAACACTTGGAATTTCAACCGCCAACACGTTTACAAACGACAAATTGTGGGTAGATTATGTTTATCGAAATGTCGTTGGCGTCAATCCAGGCACTGCCTCAGAGCAGTACTATGTCAATTTCTTGACCTCAGGAAATTTAAATCGCTATGATTTGTTGAACATTGCCATCAATTTTGCAAATGATCCAAGTGGTTATGTATCAACTCAAGCCAATCTTGTCGGATTGCAACATCAGGGTTTACTGTTCACGCCAGGTCCTGTGCACGCTTGAGTTTTGTTTATTTTGATTTCTCGATTGAACATGAATGTATTGTGGCAAGGCGTTTCCCTGAAGTGGCATTCTTTTGCCGATTTTTTTCATTCTCTTAATTTCTACTTAGTCAGCTTACTTTGGCTCGAAAATTGCATAAATTGATTTGAACTTCCGAAACAGGATATTTTTTTATGGCTTCCACTTCTGCATCTCTGCCAGTTTTAACGCGTGCCTACCAAGTTTTAGAAAACGGGCAGGTGAGTGCTGGCGAGATTGCGAATCTGTCATCTATGGTTGACCAGGGTGTGGAGAGTCTGAGTCAAGCCATCGTCAGTATTTTCAACTCACCCCAAAGTCAGTTGAGCAATGCACAAGCATTGGCAAGAATGTTTTTCATTCTTTTCAATCGTGCGCCAGATTACGCTACTTTTTCAAGTGCCATGAACATGTTGAATGGCGGAGCTCAGCTTTCTGATTTGGCTCAAATTGGGTTGAACATGGGTACCAGCTCATTGACCAATTCGCTGAGTCTTAGCAACCACGATTTTGTCATCAATCTTGCACAAGACATGTTTTCTGCAGGTAACGCGCCTGTAGGTCTTTCTGATACTGAGGCTTACCTCATCAGTCAGCTCAATACCTTTTTCATGTCAAGGGCTCAAGTGTTGGCTTTGGCTGCCAGTTACAGCAACAAGACCATTTACAGCGCCAACATCAGTCCTTCGCTTTACTATTTGGCTGCAACGGGTCTGGGTGCGACTGCGTCACAACTGTCGGCAGCAGGCGGTTATATTTCAGATGTTGCGTTGGTCAATCAAATTCTGACCAGTTCAGGTCAGTCTCCTTATGGGACTTTCCCATCTTTTTCCTTCAGTGGTACAAAGCTTTCTATTTCCAACAACACGACCGATATTTTCTCCATCAATTTGCAAACGGATGCAAGTTCGCTTGCTTCAAATGCTAACTATCGTTTGTTTTTAAGCTATGACTCTGGATCAACGGTGAGCAGTACAACTTTCAGCTCGAGTTTGCTTTCCACGGTCTCCACTTTGGATGCCACACAAATGAGTGGCCCTCCAAAATCTTTCTCAGCCACAGCCAATAACAGTGGATCGGTCATTTATGCTCCCAATTCCGCCTCAACCCTGTACGGTGGAACTGGTTCAGATACCTTGGTGGGGGGTAGCCTTGCCGATGCCATCTACATTGGGGCTGGAAAATCTACCGATACTGGAGGAGCGGGTGTAGATACCTTTTACCTTCCATCTGCCACAGCTTTGAGGGCTTCACAGG
>Ga0007813_1000730_pt1 | contig 11120 bp, 10 predicted proteins | sample CryBogCBE29Jun09_FD_71194 | JGI IMG/M metagenome (GOLD analysis project Ga0007813, IMG submission 71194) | Freshwater microbial communities from Crystal Bog, Wisconsin, USA - CBE29Jun09 | ecosystem: Environmental > Aquatic > Freshwater > Lake | place: Crystal Bog, Wisconsin, USA | collected... | reverse complement strand
ACAATCCCGCCCTCATCATCTGGGCGAATAGCGACACCAATGCCTCAGGAGCCGTACGATTCCTTCCTGATACTCTCTATGTTCTCAATCAGGATCCCAATACGGGCTACTTTTCTATCACGACCAACTACACCATGCCTGACACAGAAAGGAAATATGCTCATGGGGGGGTCCTCACCGCTCCCAATGGGAAGGGAGGACTTGCCTATTATTTCTGTCAGAATCAATTCGAAAAATCTACTTCTGGGCATATTGCCAGATCCACGATCTTCTCCATGCCCATATCCAGTCAAGGGAACGCGATCACGTTAAATTCCCCCCAAGTCTTTTCACAAAATGATCAATCATTTTTTAACGCTGTAGGCGTTAATAATTGGGGTGCATTCGAGTATATTATCTCAAGTCATCTTGATGTCCTCTACAGCTACACTGGGCCTGAGTTGGATTTTATCAACAACACCAACAATGGAAGCGGTTTTGAGAATGAAGTCCATGTTCGTCCGTCGCTCATGAGGGATCAGACTGGAGGCGAGGCCCATTTCAATTTTCTTAATTCAGATTTGGTCGGCTTTCTCTCTTCAGTTGATACCAATACGCTGGATAATAGCCTCAACCAGCAGAATTTGAATTTCGTCGGCGGCCCGATCCCAAGCAACAATGTCCAGGGACTGGTCAATAGGAGTCTCCTGACCCGAGGAGTTCAGGTACAGCAGGTTTTCCTCGGTTTTCCCTATTTTGCACTTCCAGTTGACAAGTGGGGAAATCCGACCGTCGACGCAAATGGCAACGACTTCAACCCCTCCATCGAGGGGAGTAGTAACAATATCCATGTTTATAACGAGAGTTATAACAATGGAGTCTCTGTCTCCCTTCAACAGGGCTTTGGGGTGAAAAACATTCCAGTCTGGGGTGACTCCAGTGCCGGGGTGAAGGGGTCCTTTGAATATGAGTTTTTGAATCAGACCTCTGCTTCAACCGAGATCACAACAACCATGAAATACAAGACAACGGCTTGGAAAGACTGGTCGGCAGGGTTTGTGACCTACCTCGAACTGAAACCAGCCGTTCAGAAATGGTGTAATCTCTGCTGGTCCAGATTGAACATTAATAATGGAAATTTTCAAGCCACTCTTCAAACGAATTTCTCGGTCGGAGGCAACTCGAACTTCTCATGGCCGCTGGTCTCGCTATCCCAAGATGCGGCGACTGGAAGTGCCGACGCTCAGACGCTTTGGGTCCAGCCTTTTCAACTGACAAATCCTACGATCAGCACGTCGGGAGTGGACTATCCCAACACCCCGGATTTCTCAACCTCTGCAAGTCCGCTGGTCACCAACGCCACGTACTCGGCGCTTTCGGACGGGTTGCTGCCCAATCCCTACACGACCCTGTTTACCTGCACCACCAATCAGGCTACCAATCTGACGTCACTAGCGGCAGTGCGTAATATCAGGGCATGGGAAGCTAGCAATAATATCCTTGCGACACTCGACACGTTTCAATCCGATCATGCTGGGGTAAAGAAAATTGGTGAGATTCGTGATTCTTTTAATGCGAGCCATACGTTAAAAATTGACTACAAAGAGTCGATTTCTGACACCCATAGTTACAAATATTCAGCAGGTCTTTGGTGGGACGTTAGTAGCTTCGTGGTTTCCAAGGGTGAGATCAACTATGTGGGTGGGCAAAGCTTTAACAACACCTTCGGCAAGGGGAGTTCCTTCTCCATTTACATGCCTTCCGCGACCACAAGAGCCGCCTGCACTCGAGAGTACTACTACTATCACATCGACATCTCGGCCCTCAAATCCTGGATGGCAACCCATACCTACACACTCGCAGGGACCACCCACACGAATGTTGCCGTCCGTCCGAATTTCATTCCGATCTTCTGCTGGAATAACGACCAGAACTTCGATCTCGGCTTCCCCTGGCTACCTTAGGAATGGCGTAGTCGCAACCTGATCAGCGGTCCTTACGGTCAAGGTGTCATCATCGTCATGATCGGCTCTCTCCGGTTGATCATTGCCAGATGGGGCTCCTCTTCGGTGCGATCGGTCGGGGGGTTGAAGATCGATTGGATGAATGAGTTTCCGGTAATCGCTTCAAAAAAGCTCCACCGCAGAGATTGATGCGATTAATCATCATACGCATCGTATGATTGGAAATTCGGGATTTTTTGCATTCGCATCAGGACTCCTCCTGATGATTTACGTGCTGGTGGTGGAGAACATCTATGCTCCCTTACAGTCCGAGATCTCGGGGGATCTCCTGCTTTCGCCCTGGCGATGCGCCCTGATTTCATCGGTCTACCTTCTTTCCTGCGCCATCTTCAAGATCCCGGCCGGTTTGCTGGTCGATCGTCAGGGGGTCTCCAGGGTAATTCCCGGTGCGGTCTTATTCACCGGCTTCTCCGTTTGGCTGTTTTCCTCAGCCTCGGGGTTTATCCCGCTTTTGGTGGGACGAGTCCTGATGGGGATATCCGCCTCCTCGATCCTGCCGGGGGTGGCCTTCGTGGCGAGGCGATCGTTCCCTCCCGCTCTCTTTGTCATGCTCATGGGATTTGTCCAAATGACCGAAGGGATCGGTGGTCTGCTGGGTGTGGTGGGAGGAAATGCGGCCGAGAATAATCTGGGGTGGCGAACGACCCTTCTCTGGACCGCACTGCTTTCGCTTCCGCTCGCTCTGCTTGGATGGATCGCTTTTCCAAAGCACCGTTTTGGTGGCGTCTCCCAGTCCCAACCCCAGTCTTCGCTTGGGCTAGCGAATTTGATCCTGATCCTTCGTCTTCCGCAGGTCTGGCTCGGTTTTTTCATTTTTGCCGCCGGGTCAGGAACCTTCTGCGGCCTGGCTGGTCTCTGGAATATACGCCTCGCCGAAGAGTGGGGCTGGGACGAATCTTCCGCAGTCTTGATAGGGGCCTCTCTCTTTATTGGAGCCGCCGCTGGGTCCCCTTTCTTTGGCTGGCTAGCCATGCGACGAGGTGGTCGTTTTTCCCTTATGTCCGGTCTCTCCCTGAGCTTGGCAGCTCTTCTTTTCTGGGTTTGGGTTCCTGTAAATTGGTCTCTTGGCTTCGATATCATCAACACTTTTCTGATTGGCTTTGGAATCATGGCTGTCGTTTCGGCCTTTGAAATTGCAAGTCATGGGATTCCTGAACAGGGAATTGCGACCGTCTCCGCATTTGTGAACCTTGGGGCGCTCCTTGCGGGTGCCTTTCTCGAGTTTATTCCCGGTCTTGTGGCAGAGCTTCCCCTGGGTTCTCAGCTTTTTCGACTGCAGTTGGCACATGGAATCTTCTCCCTTGTTATTTTGGCTGCCCTTTTAATCTCCCGCTTGCTTCCCAAAGGACGGAAACTGGGTGAATAATCTTGGATTCATCCGGTTGTTTAGCCTTTTTGAAATAACCCCGATAGATGATACCCATCCGGAAATTCGGTGGGACCTCCTGGCCGGAAAAGTCAGGCTGCTGAGATGGATGCTAAAATTCGGGGGATTCCTGGAATTCCACGGGGTTGTTTTGAAAAAGCTGAGGCGAAGACTGGCTGGAAGGTTTTTTCCGATTGTTACGGGTTGTTGCCCGGTAGGCTTTGAGTCACCTTATGGAATCCATTTTCCCGGAACCCGTCATCAAGATGCCTGACCTGTCCAATCCATTCCGCATTCTGATTCGCAGGATAACCTGTTTCCTGCTCCCCCCGTTTCTGTTTCTCACGGCCGTGGTGATTTTGATCACCCAGTTCACGGAGCTTGCCTCCAAGAACGAGATCCTCTCCCTGACATCATTCCTTGTTTTGCTTTCCTTCAGTGCCCTGGCCTTCAACTGGTGCCGGGTCTCCAGTGGTGCCTGCTCCGAGGCAGATCTGGATGTTGTCTATCACGTGGGGGTTGATTTGTTTTTGTCGAGCATGATGGCTCTCATCTCGGCATTTTTTTCATGGCTCCAAGTCGGGGTGGCGGGGATTCCCCCTTTCTTGAATCCCCTCTTTTTTGCGATGCACTGGTTCTTTTTAATGCTTTCCATGATCCTCTTCCTCATCGCGATCTTTCATCTTCTTGAGGTGGTGAAGAGTGGAACCGGAGTGAGAACAGGGGGATAGGACTGGACTCACTGGACCCGCTTGACGACTTATAAATCGGATCAAGTTGCCTACGTGATTGGCATAGCAGTCGATTTTCTTACTTTTCGCTTCGTCCGGTTACGAGGGAAACGATCAGGAGAATGGCATTCAGGGCGACGGCGCAAGACCCGATCCAATAAAGGATAGGAAGTCTGGAGAGAATACCCATTCGGGCCACTCCCTCGGCACTTTTCGAGAGGATACCGGAGGCTCCGTACCCCACCGCGCAGAGAATCAGGATAACTTCTCCACTGTAATGCAGAATTTCCTTTGGTAGGCCTTTGAGGGAGAAAATCGCGGTGGCGTGGTTACCGATGTAGGTGACCGAATAGAGCAGAAAAATCAGTCCGTAGATATTTTTCTGAAGGGTGACCTCCTCGCGGGAATATGAACTCATGATAGCGGTATAAATTGAATCAAGGATACTGACCGTAAATACCGTGGCGATCAACCTGCGTAACCTTTTCCGAGTCGGTGGTCCAAGCAGGAGGAAAGCTAATCAGGGCATGAATGCTTGAGTAGAAAAAAACGTGGCTGTTGCCCTGCATAAAAAGTTTCCAAAAGAATTTGATTTCTTCTTACTTAACTGCAAATTCAAGAAAATCAACATGACGAAAAAATCACTCCTTTCAGTTGCGTCTGCATTAGCCCTGCTGTCTGCTTTTTCAGGTTCCTCATTAGCTCAAGTCAGTGAGATCCACACCGTTCCCCAAGGAAGCGGCGTCTTGACCAATGTGGCTTTTGCCAATCTTCAGGCCGGGCAATTCAATGTCGGGATGCAGGCCGTGAAGCTATATACCCTGCCTCAATGGGAAAAAATCTTTACCAATGGCACCACCAAGAGGGGAACATGGTATCCTCCCGGACCCCAGGGGTTGCTTGCCTATGAACGGGACTATCCTGCCCCGGTGATCCTGGGACCGGATCAGACGGAGCATCTCTTGGATAACCATCATAGGACCTACGCCCTCTATCTCCTGTCAACGATCTTTACCAACTCGACAACAGTCACCTACACGGATCCCAACTCCAATACATTCACAACGAACATTGGTCCTGCTCCGAGCACGGTCTGGGTGGAACAGATCGGTGATGGGTCCAGCAAAAGCATGGAACATTTCTGGAAGTCAATGCAGTTGGGGAATACTCGGGGGCAAACGAACTTTGAACCGACCTTGACCTCATTTCTGACAACAACAAACCAACCGAGTTATGTCTGGAACTATAATGATGGCGTCTTGGTCAGGGATCTTGTGAAGACACCCCCTCCGTTCATCCCGGGGTTGACCGATGACACATTGAGAAGTGTGGCTGGATCCATCAGTCGCTATGAGGTGAATACGAATTACACACCAACGTTGGTTCAGGGTGTGGGATATGTGGAGCGTGGGGACAATGATGTGGTGCTTGATTATCAGGAGTTCTACTGGGCGAATTTCCTCAGATCAAAAATCTATTGGGCTACCTCAACATCAACTTTGGGGCAGGATCCCAACGCAACGTACAAGTTCACCAATTATGACGAGATGTGCGCCTTTGCAGCGAATCAGCTCTGTCACGAAAAGGATGCAAGAGACCTTCCGGGATTCATTCCTTTTCCCTCGATCAATTTCCCGGCCCCGTTGCCTCTCTTCCAAAGATACATTCCAAACGGCACTTTTCCTCTTGTTGCAACAACCACTTCAGATGGTGCCTTCACGTTTACCAGTAGTGATTCCAACGTGATCACGATCGGATCTTACACAAACGGAGGGAATACCAACTACTTTGGCATCCTGGTGGGTACGGGTAATGTCACCATCACGGCCGGCGTGGCTGCGGCAACGAATTCTACCAACGGCGGACTGACTCTCTTTGCCTCAAATTCTGCAACAAGATCGACCACAATCACGAAAGCCACGCAAAAAATTACCTGTTCGGCACCCCCGACGTTGGCTTTTTTCAGAGGGGCCACGTTTGCCATCGACGCCTCGGCTCCCGGTGGACCAATCGCCTTCCGTAGCAGCAACAGAAACGTCCTCACCGTCGACACGAATGGCGTCCTCACGGTGCAAGGTCGTGGAAAGTCCGAAATCACTCTCACGCAAAACGGAGGAAGCAATTTCTATAACGCTACGGTCAGATTTATCGTCACGGTCCGGTAGAGTCCGGTCACCGAAATGCGCCCCTGAAAATGGGGTTCATGACGAGTGTGATCGTCACATCGTTGTTGAACTTCTACTTGGGGAGCCTATTCCCGATCCACGCTGAAGCGACCCGGGCCAATCAGGAGGAGCGAGAGGAAGACGGAGCCAAGTTCGATGGCGTGGGAAGCCACAAACCATTTGTCCATGAATCCCCCGGGGGTCATGTGAAAGTGCATGATGGTGGCTACCGCCATATTGATCACCAGAAAGAGACAAGCCGGTCGGAAGCAGAAGCCTATGAGGAGAAGAAATCCGCCCACCGATTCGGTAAGTGCGGACATGAGGCCCCAGAAGATCGGATAGGCGGTCACACCGACGAATGCCATCGATTTTCCCAGTTTGATCCAGTATTCGGGACCTCCTTCAATCTTTGGAAGTCCGTGTGCCAGGAACGAGAGGCCGATAAGGATGCGAAGAATCAGGAGGCCTGAGTCACGGTATCTGCTTAGTGAGCGAAAGATCATGAATTGGGAATGACGTTCTCTCTCCGAAAGAACAAGTCAAATATGGGTCTAAAGCCGCAACGAACACTGCATGGCTAGTTTCAGCCCAAATTAAGAGTGCGTCTTAGTACGGAGATCGTCGTAGAAATGCGCAAGTGCCGCGTGGTAGTAGGCTCCTACCCAAAGCCCGCCAATCATGAGGGTAACAAGGGTGAGGAGAAACCATCCCAAGAACCGCAACTGGAGGGAGAGCAACTTCAGTTTTCTCCCCCTCATCAAGCCTTTGCTCTTTCGGATGGCCTTGAGCGGGCCGGTTGCATGGTCATCGGCTAGAACGAAAAAGGTCATCGCATAGGAGTAGATGAAGGAAATCGCCGCAATCATACAGATCAGGTCAAAAGGCACGACGACCCAAGCTATCCATGGAGTTGGTGCGAACTGGTGAATCAAGATTCCACTCAGAGCAAATGCCGGGATTTGGAAGACGATAATCCAGAAGAGACTGAAAATCCCAACAAGGAAGACGGCAAAAAAAGCCCTCCAGAAGATGCGGAATCCCGAGAAGAGATCACTTACCCTCGGGTTCAATGATCGAACGAGGTTCAGGTAGAAGGAAAAGAAGCCGACAGAAAACGCCCCGCTAACGAGCACCTGTAAAATCTGAATGCTGATCGACGTGATCCGGTAAGGGAGTGGGATGGCGTTTTTCATCGGGGCAATAAGGCCCTGACCATGGGTCGCCATGTATCCATGATGCATCGCGATAAAGGTGGGGGTGGATTGGACCAGTGTTAATACGACCCAAATGAGCAACCAGAGCAGGCTCATACGAATTGCCAGCCCCCATTTCCCCTTCAATGATGCCCGAGCCATCCGCATCAATTCTTTATTAGGAATGAGTGTGGAACCTGAAGTGTCAGAGGTTGAGCTGCTAGGGATAGGTGATGGCTTCGGAATCTCCGGCGGCATGACGAAGAGTCCCTCGATGGATGAAGCTGGGGTCCACTTTTCTCCCATGGAGGAGTTCCAGATCAGATCCTGAGGCGAGAGCCCTCCTGATTGGGCGAGTCTCTGCAACTCGCTCTCTTGAATAGGGCCATGCTGCTGACCATTGCGGTGATAATACCATTCCATGATTTTTTGGGGTTGGGGGATCGGGGAGGTTGGGGGGAGAGAGTCGATACTCTTGGAAAGAAACGGCCCATGAATGAGCTAAAACAGCAATCCGTGACATGGTCGTGGGAATCAATCAAAAAAGCACCCCGACAGGGGTTCCTCCCGGATAACTTCACGGAAATGGGGGAATGTGATTGAAGCCTTACGGGCGAATGACTAAGTACATAGCTACATGAAGATGTTTCGTCTCCCCGCTTCCGTAGCTGTAGCGATCCTGTTGTCTCTTTTGAGTTACGGCTGTGCCAACGGACCAAAGGTGGATCCCCAGATCACGGCGGCGGTCGCCTCTGCGAATGTCAACAAGTCGACTTACGACAAGATCTACAACGCCCAAACGCTCGACTACGGCGACATCATGAATCTGGTGAAGGGGCATATTCCCTCCCATATCACGATCGATTATCTCCGTAGCACGCAGAAGGTGTATGACTTCTCCTACTCACAGCTTGCATCCCTCAAGTCAGCCGGTGCGAAGCCTCACCTGCTCAATTACCTAACCGAGACGCAGGGATTCTACGGAAATAACAGGCCCGCCAAAAAGGGAAACAAGGTCCCCGGTTATGTGAAGGGTAATACCAAGCTGAATCAGGATAAGCAGCCCTTCTACTACAATGCTCCCTTGATTGATGACTGGTATGACTCCGCCTACACCGAGTCATGCTACAGTCCCTTCTCCTTCGATACGGGGGGAGGCGGTTAGTCTTTCCTGATTCGCATCGTGCGGCGTAGCCCGCGTGGTCCTTCCAGTCGATGCTGCGTTGAAGGCTATTCCTCTCTCAAGCCAGAGGTTTCCTTTTTTCGGGCCTCTTGTAGCCGCGATTGCGGGCATTCTCCTTGTCTCTGAACTCAAACCCGTGTGGTGGGTTTCCGTTGCGCCGCTCATTATTCTCCCGCTCGTTCTCGTTGATCCGTTGAGAAAGAGGGGAGGAGTTTGCTGGGCTCTGACGTTCTTAATCTTTGCGTTATTACATTTCTGGAGTTGGAGTGATGCTCCTGGCCGCAAGTTGGCCGAGGTGTTCGAGTCCCCAGAATCAGTAGAGGGGACGCATGCCGAGGGATCACATGCTGTCGCTGACCCCCAAGGCGGGGAGTTTGTTGTTAGGGGAGTCATTACCGGAGAACCGAAGAGGGCATCCTCCGGTCGCACAAGTTTCCCAATGCGTTTGGAGGAGATTCAGGGGCTATCGGATGGATTCCTTGTGACAGCACCGGTGACTGTACTGGTCGGCTGGGAGGGGGAGCCTCCGGCCTATGGTGACAGGGTCTCCTTTCAGGCTCACCCGGAGCGTTTTCCTCCTCCGCCTAATCCCGGATCAATGGATTACCGAAGATGGCTGGAACGTCATGGCATCTACACCGAATTCCGCATCGATCCTTCGATTCCGGGCCGGATTCTAGAGCATGGCGTGGGGAATCCCCTCTTTGCATGGGCCCTTGGGGCCCGTCACTGGATCGAAGCAATCCTCTCCACCGATTTGCCCAAAGATTCCCCTGAACTCAGTGCAATCAAGGGAATCACCCTTGGCGTCACGGAAAATGCACCTGACGGATTTACAGACGATTTCCGCTTTACCGGTACGATGCATCTTTTTGCTGTCAGCGGTTTGCATGTCGGCATGTTGGCGGTGATCGTCTGGTTCGTCCTGAAGTTGATACGAGTGCCTCGTCTCTGGGGTGTTGCCATGACGATACCCATTCTTTTCTTCTACGTCGTGGTGACCGGGATGAAAATGGGAAGTATTCGAAGCGCCACCATGGCTTCGATCCTGCTCTGTGGATTTGTTCTTTTTCGTCGTTCTCCGCTTCTCAACACGTTGGCGGCATCGGCATTCCTTCAACTAGCATGGGATACCAATTCACTCTTCTCCGCGGGTTGGCAATTTTCCTACTCCGTTGTGTTGGCCATCCTGATCATAGCTGCTCCCGTAGAGCATTGGCTTTGCCATCTGTGGGCTCCCGATCCCTTCATACCGCCAATCATGATTACCCCCGTCGAGCGATTTGCTTTTTCGACATGGAAGCATGTCGCCGGTCTCGTTGCTGTCTCTGCCTCTGCTTGGGTTGGTTCACTGATCCCTACGGTCGCCTACTTCCACCTGATTTCCCTCTCGGCCTTTGGTGCGAATCTGCTGGCTGTGCCGCTTGCCTTTCTCGTGCTCTCTCTCGGAGCACTTTCCCTAATGAGTGGGTGTTTTTCGCTGTGGATTGCAGGGGCCTTCAACAATGCAAATTGGCTTGTCACCAAACTCCTGCTGGTGATCGTTCAAGGGAGTGCGATGATTCCCGGAGGGCATTGGTTTGTGGGATCGCCGCATGCCTCATATCCCGAGATGACAATTCTGGATCTGCGGCGAGACTCCTGTGCCGTGATCCGGAGTCATGGCGAATTTGCTCTGATCAATGCCGGTGGAAAAAGGAGTGCCACGGGAACGATCCTTCCCTTCCTGGAGTCCTCGGGCGTCAATTCGTTGAAGGATGTCCTGATCACTAAAGCTGATGCCGCAGACGTGGGGGGACTTCCTACTCTTGCAAGAGAATTGAAGATCGGAAGGATCGGGATTCCCCGGGACTCTGGACGATCATCCGTCGCAAAGAGTGTCCTCTCGACAGCCAAGGGAGTTCAGCAACTCTATCCCGGGATGTCGTGGCCGATACTCACCGATGTCACTGCAGAAATCCTCTCCTCCCCATCTCTCGCATCGAAGGCAGTCCTTCCCACTCGACTGTCGCTTGGAGAGCTTCGTGTCCTCCTGCTTCCACGGTTGAGTCCAGAGGTGATGACTGATGTGCTGGCGTTGCCACAGAAAGCAATAAGGTCGGATATCCTTGTGGTGCCGTTGGGAGGATCAGCGATTGTTTCGATGCTGGAGGTGATCCGCAGGATTGCTCCACGGGTTATTATCTCTCCCGTCGATCGTCTTGACAGGAATGGATTTCCTAGCAGGGAGTGGAACTCGATCTTAAGTGGTGAGGGAATTTATTTCCTGCGTCAGGACGAAGAGGGTGCCATCACCATTAAGGCAGATCCCAAGAACCCCATGATACATTCCTTCCTCCAATCCGGTCATGCTGTTTCCCTCTCCAAGAAAGAGGCCACTCCCCTTTAGGTCAGCCCGTTGAGAAAACTTTCCGCCTGAGTCAGGATTTCCCGACGCTCCTTTTCAGGTCGTTTCAACCAAGATCTGACCATCATT
>Ga0007813_1000707_pt1 | contig 11302 bp, 5 predicted proteins | sample CryBogCBE29Jun09_FD_71194 | JGI IMG/M metagenome (GOLD analysis project Ga0007813, IMG submission 71194) | Freshwater microbial communities from Crystal Bog, Wisconsin, USA - CBE29Jun09 | ecosystem: Environmental > Aquatic > Freshwater > Lake | place: Crystal Bog, Wisconsin, USA | collected... | reverse complement strand
ACTGCGTTGAAGCCACCGTTGTTCTCAGGCTGCTTCTGCTTGATGATGTCCGCCTCAATGGTGACACCCAGGTGATTGGCCTGACCAGTGAGGTCGGCCGACACGTGGAAGTCCGTCTCCTGCGTCTTGAAGGCGTCGTTGCGGGTGTAGGTCCACAGCACGGTGAACAGACCCAAGCGGTGCGCCTCGGCGAAGGCGGCCGAGATCTCTTCGATCTGGTGGACCGAGGTCTCGGAACCGAAGTAGATGGTGGCGCCAATGCCCACGGCACCGAGGTCAGCGGCCTGCTGCACGGAGGCGAAGAGGCGCTGGTCGTAGGTGTTGGGGTAACGGAACAGGTCGTTGTGGTTGATCTTCACAATGAAGGGAATGCGCGTCACGTAGCGACGAGACACGATGCCCAGGGTGCCCAACGTCGTCGCGATGGCGTTGCAGTCAGCAGCAATCGCCAGGTCGCAGAGACGAGCGGGGTCGAAGTACTCGGGGTTCGGGCCGAAGTTCGCGGCACCGGAGTGCTCGATGCCCTGGTCCACGGGGAGAATTGACAGGTAGCCCGTGCCACCGAGTCGGCCGTGGTTGTACAGGGTGCCAAGGTTGCGCAACACCGTCGGATTGCGGTCCGACATGGTGAAGACGTCCTGCAGGAAGTCTGGACCCGGCAGGGTCAATGACTCCTTCGGGATCGCGGTGGCCTTGTGGTCGAGGAGCAACGACGCGTCGTTGCCGAGAAGAGCTGCAATGTCCATACTCAAATCCTACAAGAAAGGTAAGGATTGCTCGAAACCATTTCGTTTCCAGAATGTGAAAGACGCTCGATAGCGCCTATTCGTCTCACACCTTCTTCTTGGAAACGGAGGTAGTGCGGCGTTTGCGGTTCTTGCGAACGGTCGCGACGGCGCCGAGTTCCATCAAACGATCCTTGGCGTCGTAGGCATCTGGATCGGCCTGTACCACGCGGCTGAACAGCTCACGAGCGTTCACCTGGTCACCGGCACGGTCGTACACGTCAGCCAGGGCGTACCACATGCGAACGTGGCGAAAGGCCGGATTGCGCAGCACCTTCGAGCCACCGGCGCGAATTAACAAGTCAATCGCCTCGGTGTACTTCTTCTGGTCCGCGAGACTCGAGGCCATCACAATGCGCGCTTCCGCGATGGTGTCGGCTGATGGCTCAGACTCTTGAATCTCTTCGTAGGTCTTCTCAACGGCGCGGAACCGCCGGTTGGCGCGGTCGCAGTCCATGACCAGAGGCAAGTGCTCGGGGTCGCCGGTGATGGCGAAGTGAGCCCGGAGGTGGATCTTGGCCATGTTCCATCGCTCGGCCTTGTAGGCGGCGAGGCCAGTGAGTTCACGCACTGGGGCGACACCGGGAACGGCGTCGGACACTTCTCGGCCCAAACGCAACGCCTCTTCCCAGCGCTTGCGGTCGTAGCCTTCGGCGGCCTTGGTCAACAAGATGACCATCTTTTCGCGCATGTACGAGGTGCCAATGAATGCCTTGCGGACATCGGCGGCAATGTCACCTGGCAGGGCGTACTTGACCTTCGGCTTCGCCTTCGCCGCCGGTGCCTGGCGAACCGGACGGGCCTCTTCCACCCACTCGGAGAGTGGGTCGGGATTCCAACCGGACGTTGGCGTCGATTCCATCGCCTGACCAGTCGAGGAAATGTTCATGCCACCCTTGCGAGCAACGCCACCCCAGCCCTTGGCGCGACCAAAGTCGGCGGCCTTCTGCTTTTCGAGTTCCTCGGGACTGACCTCACGGATCGGACGTGGCTTGCGCTGCGGACGGGGCTTACGCGGGTCAAAGCGGTCAGACTTCAGGTCACGCGTGTCACGACCGTAGCTACGAGTGTCCTTCTCATTGCGACCACCGGTCGCGGGACGACCGGGGCGACCAGTGCGCTCTCCCCCACGGGCAGCCGACCCTCCACGAGACGGTGCGCCGCCACGGCTCACGCCGCGAGCAGCGGCGCTGGGGCGACCACGCCGGTCATCAGCGGCGTCATCACGGTCGTAGCGACGAGGAGCACGGTCGCCGTAGGGACGCGATGGAGTGGTGTCATCGTCACGTCGACCGCGTGGTGCCACTGGTCGAGCCCCAGGGCGATCATCGCGTTCACGGCGGGGTGCCGCCGACCGAGAAATTCGGCGTTCAGCACCATCGCGGGGCGCGCGGTCTGACGAGGAGGAACGAGGTGCTCCTGTTCGACCACCCGCCGTGGGACGTCCGCCAGTGGAAGGGCGCTTTGGGCCTGAGGCGCGACGGGGTGCGGGGGTGGAATTAGGCATTGAACAATGATACTAGAGACCGCACGGGCGTCACCCTATGGGCAGTGCGGTGGCTTGCTTTCACGCTGGACTACCGCTATTCGATCGCTGCGGTCTTCAACCAGTGAAGGCGCTCGGTGAGGCCCGAAACTCGCTCAACGTCACGCCCCAACGCCTCTCGAATCACGGCGCTGTCGCCCACCACCGTAACTTCGTCCTTTGCGCGAGTCACGGCGGTGTAGAAAAGCTCTCGGGTCAACAAGGGTGACCCAGCCATCGGCAACACGACCACCACGTGCTCATATTCACTTCCCTGGGATTTGTGAATTGTCATCGCCCAGGCCGAGGAGAGGTAGCCCAAGGAGCTCAGGGGAATCGCGCGGCCTTCATCAAAAACAACCATAGGCTGCTCGCCACCGATGACCACCCCAACGTCGCCATTACTCACCTTCAGCGCGTTTTGGTTCTTGCGAACGATCACTGGCTGGCCAACATAAAAGGAGCCGCACCACGTAAGGCTGTCGACGAGTTCGTCTCTCACGTACTCGTTCCACCATTCAACCGACCCCGGCCCCCGACGGGTGCCGCACAAGACCGTTAATTGGCTCAGCGCCGAGAGGGCCGCGTGAGCCTCACCTGCTTCGGCGAGTGCGATCACTTTGCGCGCATTCGAAAGAACCATCTCACGCAGTGCGGCGTCAGTAGGGGAAGCGACGCTGTGCAGGTGTGCACCACCAGCCGACAACATTGCCACCGTATCGTCCGGACGATTTCCGATCACCGCATCGGCTAAGTCACCCACCATCGCGACTCGCCCACCTTCGCCGCCGGCCTGATAGCGATGAGTCGTCGTGAGGCGCGTAATGAGCGACTCCAGCCCAGCCTCCGAATTCACCACATCTGACAAAACCGCCCCGACATTCACGGACGCAAGTTGATTCGGGTCGCCGACCAGCACCAGGTGAGAGGGGGCACCATGATCACGTTGTGCAGCCGCCATGAGCAGGTCTAGCATGACCAAGTCGGCCATGGAGACCTCATCCACTACCGTCACGTCATCACCGAGTGCTCGTGGCGAATGCATCCGATCCGGACGCACGCCGAGTAGTTGGTGCAGCGACCCCTCTCGATCGGCGTCCCTCGACAAGACTCGTAGCCCATCGCTACCAAGTGAGCGGGTCAGGGCCGAGGAGACCCGACGAGAAGCCTTTCCTGTCGGCGCTGACAGGCCAATCGAAACACGCTCGTGGAGAGAGGCTCGGGCCGACAGCGCTCGGTCAATGACTCGCAATGCTTGCGCAACAATCCACGTCTTACCCGTGCCAGGTCCGCCCGTCACAAATGAAATCTTCCGGAAGACCATGTTGGCAACAACACCGCCTAATTCCGGAGAGGAAATACCCTGTTCATTCAGCTCGCGCGTGACCTCGGCCAAGGCGGTAGCGATTTCTTCGTGAGTCAAGCCCGCAACCGGCTCGGCCTCCTCCTCTTGTGCCCGGTGCAGTGCCATGGCGACTCGGTGTTCGGCTCTCGCGAAGCGCCGCAGATACCAGAACCTGTCGCCAACAATCACAATCGGTGCGCCCAGCGGAGAAATCTCTTCCTCAAAGGACGCGGTCTGAATGAGATCACGGTGTCTTGCCGCGTACGCCGCAGCCTCCGTCGACGCCGATACCGCTAGGGCGACGTGCTCCTCGTCGGTAGCCGCAACGAGAGGTCGCACCACGTCACGAAGCACATCATCGCTCGCGCCATATCGCCTCCCAATCATGTCCACCAGTGAAGCCACGGGGTCGACGTTTAGTGATTCGTTATCCATCATCACACCATTGCTTTCGAAGCGAGCGCCACAGCATCGGGCGATAGGTCCCAGGAAAAGAAGCCGTCCTCTGGAGCGGCCTTTGGGTCGCCAACCACGCGAACGAAGTAATACCCACAGCCCCCTAGGTGCTTTGTTGGCTCGTAGCCTTCGAGGGTTCGGGTTAAGAAACGATGGAGCGCAACGGAGTAGACGAGTGCCTGCATGACGTAATGCTGCCTTTCCATCGCCTCGGACATGGCCGCAGGGCTGTACGGCCGATCACTACCGGCAAGTTGGTCAGTCTTGTAGTCGACAATGACGAACTTGCCGTCAGGCCGCCTGACTACCAAGTCCATGCTTCCGACGAGAAAACCCTCGGATGCACCAGCATCGAGCCAACTCTGATGAGCGAAATACGAGGCGAACACACCACCCCCGTGAGCACCCGAATGGTCCTCGCGCAGCACAGCGTCGGCAGCATCAGCCAGACGTCGATTCGAAGGTTGATCACCGACCGCCATCGTAAATCGAAGTTCCGACGCGACCGATGACGGGGTGAGGCTCCGCAAGGAGAATCCTTCGAGAACTCCACCAAGCGGGCGAGCTGCAATTTCGTCAATGGAGGACGCAATGGCCTTCGCCTGCGCTTCGGCAATAACTGGTGAGAAGCCATTCGCAGTAAGCACCTGGTACACCGTCTCGGATTCGGTGGCTCCAGGGGTAGCGACGCATCTGTCCAGCAGTGAGTGCACTGCGACACCTAGCTTATTACCCGCAAGTTCGCCGAACACCTGTCGAATGCCGGTCGCGACACTGCGAGGGGGCTCGCTCACACGACGCTCCTCATCAATACCACCAACGACGTCGTCGTTCACCTCGGGAGCCGGGGTTGCTGTGGCTTTCAACTCGTCGGCGATCGCCGTATAAGACCATCGGCGCTTTTGCCACGGTACGAAAGGTGCAACTCGGCTCGCAAACGCCGGCTCTGCCCCCTGGTGAACGACGTCACTTTCAACCACCGTGGCCGTGACGGACTGTCGTGTGCAGGCCCGCTCAACATCACCTGAACCAATCTGCGAAACGTAGATCTGAGGCACCCCGGCAAATAACGCGCTGGCAACAGCAACTTCGCGTTCACCTTTTATGGCCGATTCCACAGATCCGAGGCTTTTCGAGTCACGGGCCACGAAGCACTCTTCAACCTCACGCATCGAACGAGTCACCACTGTCGATGGAGCATCCGATGTCAGTGGCGTGCGGTCGTAAATCATGCGGATGAACTCACCCTTCAGGGGCTTGGCCTTTTGTGTCACGGCCCAGATCACTAGGTGGTGTGCGGCCCGTGTCAACGCCACGTAGGCCGAGCGTCGGTACTCCCCCTGAATCATTGCCAGCGATCGCAGTTGACGCGTCTCGACGTCGCCCCATTCAATGCCCGACCCCGCATCAATTACCGCCTCGTCGGCGCCGAGCCAACTGAGCAACTCAAACTTGTCCCCCGACCGAGCTGGCGCACCCCAATTCGCGGAGAGGTACGGCACGAGAACTGTGTCGAATTCGAGGCCCTTTGCGGCGTGTGTCGTCATGATTCTCACCGCTTCCCCCTCGGTCGGCAGTCGGCGAACTGAATTTGACTCGGTCGTCTCATCATCGTCCCTCGCATCAATCAGCCAATCCTCAACAAGGGACAGCGAGCGCATGGCCTGGCACTCAATGGCCATCAGCTCGCCAATCTGCAGCAGGTCGGTGATGTGCCGGTCGCCGTCGCGCAGACCGATCACTCGCTGGAGCACCTCCGCACTGCGCAAAAATCGAACCACTGCGGCAATGCCCATTCGGTGAAAATCTGCGACGAGTGAGGAAATCGATTCGTCCGATTCATTTGACATCAAGGGGACGAACCACGTCGCCGCCAACGCCGCCGCAAGCCCTGTTCGCTCCGGCGACGCCAATGCCCCAAGGAGGACCTGGACGTGCAACGCGGCATCGCTTTCAAAGACCGACGTGTCCGCTGACGTTACCGACGGAATGCCGAGCTTGGTGAGGGCGCGGTGTACTTTGTTGCAGCGGTAGTTGTTGTAGCAAAGCACCACCATGGACGAATAGTTCTGCCCTCTTTGGTGAAGCAACGAAATGTACTGACCAACTTCTTTGAGCACCGCTTCGCCCTTGTCTGCACCCAGTCGAAGGTGAATTGGCGCATTTCCGACGCCATTCAATTCAATGAAATTCTCCGCATCGACAGCGTCGTCCGACGCGTGAACCGGAACGTACGGGATCTTCGGCGGATCGGCTGGCACGTCAATTTCATAGTGAAAGTCCGTACCGTCGAAGAACGAATTCAGACCAGCCAACATTGATGGGTCCGAGCGGCGATTCGTGTCGAGCGTCACAACTTCAACACCACGGGAAGCACAGAGTTCCTTCACGGCAATGAAAGTTTCGACGCTCGCTGACCGAAAGCTGTAAATGGACTGTTTTGGGTCGCCCACTGCGATGAGCCGAGTATTCGGAGCGTCCAGAAACAGTGTTGAAAATATATTCCACTGCACGGGATCGGTATCTTGAAATTCGTCAATCATCACGACATCGAAGCGCGAACGAATCTCGTTTCGCAGGATGTCGCCCTCTGGCTCACCCAAGCGCCGAGAAATGTTGGAAATGAGGTCCGAAAACGTCGTTATGTTCCGCTTTCGCAGCAGCTCGGCATGGCGCTGCAATACTCGCAGGACTAGGTCACGCTGGGCCGCAGCGAGCGAGCGCAATTCGTCGTCGCCGCCCCCTTCGGGAAGCAAACGAATAGTCCGATTGTCTCCCTTGCCGTGCCGGTATCCGGCGTCGAACACCCGCTTGGCAATCCGTCGCAGAACTTCAAGTCGACTGGTTTGGCCTAGGCCCATATCGAGCAACTCAGCGAACATCGATCCGTCTTCAAGGGCGGCGCGAGCAATAACTTCTCGAAATGCTTGTTCGAACTCAGCGTCACCTGATGCCAAGGCCTGACTTCGATCGGCCGCATAATCCATGGCAAACGAGTGAAACGTTTGTGCATGAATGTCATCAAGATTTGAGAGGTGGCGCTGCCCACGGTTCACAAACTCGGCAATCTCATCCTCCCCAAACGTGGCGAAGTACTTTTGCCACGGTTGCGCCGTCGTTGGGAGATCGCCGGTGCGGGAGCGAAGTTCTTGCAAGAACGCGATCACCATCTCCAAATGCAAGCGCACGCGGCCACGAAGTGACTGTGCAGCCTCGTTTGTGAAGGTAACGAGAAGGAGGCTGCCCGGTGATCGGTTCTCTTCGAGCATGAAGCGAGTCGCTAGGTGCGCCAGCGTCCAGGTCTTTCCAGTTCCTGCGCTTGCCTCAATGAGCAATGGGTGTGGCACTTGGTCGACACCTTCAACCGAAAGTGGTGAGTTCGCTACGTTAAACATCAGATTCTCCCTGTGCAGCCAAGGCTTCGTACCACGGAACATATTTTGTTGGCGACAACTGTTTGACGATCCGAGCGTCAGAGAAGAGTGCGCCAAAGCGATTTGCTGATGACACAAAAACGGCGTTCGCCACCTCTTTGAGTTCCTCAAGATCAAATGGCAAGAGCAACCGTGCGGCGGCTGACTCACCTTCACCCGGGACGGAAGAGAAATCATCTCCGCTCCACGCCGATTCAACGGATGATGTCAGCCCAAGGAGACCCGAGAGTGTCGTATTGGTTTCGCTGAGTAGCAACGACGTCTTGGCCCCGAACCAGGGGAATTGCGATGCCTGCTCCGCTGCGAAACTGGCCATGCCCCGCAGAAAGCCCAATGCCTCTTCGGCTGAATACCAGCTCAAGCGCAAAAAGGGAGTCTGCAATCCCTGCACCGTTTTATTATCCACCTCTTCCGGACGGCCCAAAATGATGCCCGTCACCGGCCTGTTCGCCTGCACGTGAACGGCAGCGACCTGCAAGGCGAACAGCCAAAATCGACTTGTGAACGTAGAGGAAACAGTCTGGTCCAGAACCAACAGTTCGCCACCAACGTCGTAGACCTTGGCCTCCGGTCGCTTGACCGATAGATCAGAATTGGAGACCGCGAACACGGCAGCACGTGACAACTCTGGATTTATGACGGCCGAAAGATACTCAAGTCCGTCGAGGATGTCGCTTACCAGGTGCTCAACAGCGTCCCCGCCAACCCCGGAAAGCGCAAACGAACGCAGGCCGGGAGCGATAGAGCCCAACCGTCCATCAGCGTGGGCGCTTAGCGTCGCGTCACCTCGCGATTCAAGATGCCGCCGAAACAGCTCATCGCGGAACGACCACGCTTCAAGACCTTTTTGGATTTCCAATCGCGGCGCCAGGACCTCTACCGCATCATTCCGCGGGATATACGCGCCGGCAAAACTCGTCCGAAGGAAGGCTTCTTGGGGTGCCTTGATGAATGATTCAATCGCCTTGACGTCGACAACTTCCGTAGCGATGGGTTCACCGGATGGTTTCGGGGCTATGGGCATGTCGTGTTCCGGTGCCGGGAAGCCACGAGAGGCGAGAGCACTCGCTAGGTCACTCGCAACGCCGCTAAACGTGAAGGCCACGTCGGCGCTCGCACCGGTATCAGCCTGGACGGGAATGTCCCTATTTTCTTCCGTCGCAAATTCAAACGAAAACGGGTGACGCGGGTGGCGGCGGCGGTGCACGTCAAACCTCTTCTGGCGACATCCCGCCTCGACTTCAAACAATGAAATCGGACGATCGATGTACCGGTTTGACTTGAGATTGCGATCGTCGTACAAAATCGACACCGAAACGGAAGTCGATGACAACAACCCGAGTAGCGACGTTCGAAACCTGGCTCGCGACGAGGGGTCTTGCGGCTGCGCCACTCCGAGCGTCGCGTTCGTTGAATCGGACGGTAGATGCTGCTCGTCGAACCCAAGAATGCACGTCAAGGCAAAGGGGGCGCTGGACAAGGAGTACACGTCCTGAACGACGACTCCCCCGCGCCCAAACGTCGACGAACCACCAATACTGGCAGAAGCCGAACGGAACAACTGCAAAAACTCCTCATAGGAGAGATGGGCAGAGGTATGCCGCTGGAGTTTTGCGAGGCCCTGCAGCGTCTTTTCAACTCCGTTGTCTATGACGCCCTCTCGATCACCAATGATTGACGCCCATAGCTCGACACATCGCACCCACTCCTCAATCGACCGAGCCGTCCCGACATCTCCGGACCAATTCAGCAACCTTGAAATCAAAACGCTGAATGCGCTTGCGGCGTGCAAATCATCGGCCTCGCCCAGCGGCCACAACGGTGCACGCTCATCCTCAAACCCCGATTCGAAGATGGTCGCGGCGAGGAGTCGGTCTCGAAAGCGAGACCACGTCCCTCCGTCGTCCGATGGCTCGTAGACATGAAGATTTCTACGGGTCGCCTCATCCAACCCCAAGCTCACCCCATCATCGACGGCGAGCGCGATCAGTCGGTCTGCCTCCGCTTCAGTAAGACCCAGCTTCGAAGTTATTGGTGGCTGTGACAGCAGGCCGACCAGGTCCACGCGATTGAAATTTGAATGCATGACGTCGAGCAAGCAGCTCAGCGCCTCTAAACGTTCGCTGGGCCTCGGAAACGACGGATCGGCAATTTCAAATTGAAGGCCCGGCGCGCCGTCACTCCTCAGCCACAACGCCTTCATCAATGGTGCGTACACTTCGGCGTTCAAAGTCACCACTCGAACCTCATGCGGCTGGATGCCCTCGTTGAGTGCCGCGACAATTATGTCGCGGGCAACTTCTACCTGCCTGGCAGCCCCAACACAACCATGCAGCGAAATCTGCGGGTCATCAACCTTCGGGCTCGACGAAGTCACATCGCGGGGTGAGGCCATCAGATACTTCTCCCACACCGCAAAGTAACGATCTTCGCCCTCCGCCCAATGACCTAATGCTTCAGCACCCGTCACCCAGTTTTGAGCGAACCGACGATGGGCCACGAGAACGGGGACCGACTCGCTGATCTTTCGGAGAACAGCAGGAAGTAATCCCCCTATGTGTGCTTCTGCGCAATCAAAGACCACGACCGACCTTGTATTCGGTACGACGATGCTCCCAGTGGCTTGCCGCCACGGTATCTCAATCCCCTGCTCCGCTAGAGCGCCGAGCAAGAATTTCTCTTCATTTCGCCGAACATCAGCGACGTATTCGTCAACCAGACCTGGGCGCAGCAACACAACGTCAGAGAGATTGCGGCCGCGCACGAGTGCGTCTGAGAGCGAAAGTCTTCCACTGGAGTTCGCAGAGTTCAAAAGGCCCAACGCGCATCCCTGAGCCTGAAACCGACCAAAACTGTCGCTGTCGCCGTAGAGGACTCGACTTAGAAACGTACTGGGAAAAATGATGTCAAGCGCCGCCACGGCGCCGCCAACATCACCATCGATGCGCGAGGCAACAGCGTGCTCAAACCACTGACCAACCAGCGGGCCCGGAACGACGACGGTAATTGGGCGAAGCACATCGTCTGGATTATCAGTTCGCATCCATTCTTGGCAGAACTCATCAACGAGATCCGAGAGGTTGTTCGCTGAAATGAACTCAAGTGCTGATGTCACCACACCAGTATGGGCGAGAGGTGTGACATGGTGGTGTCACAAATCCCCATCTGTCGCTATCTGACCTATAGCCAGCTGACCACCACCGAGACACTTGGCGGCAGTAGTCCATTCACGCCAGTCGACGGCAGAACGCACAACGCCCACTGCCCCCACACAATGGCAGGGGCAGTGGGCGTCAGCTGACTTCTTAACGACCTGGGAATCCCGAGAAGGTTGCGTGGCGGTTCTGTGAGAATGACCCGTACGCCGAGGTAGATCCCTCGTTCACCGTCACAAAGCGATAGTGCGTGTACCCCAGTCGCTTCAGGACTGCCGCCACCGCCGCTTCGGCGGTCATGGCACGGTGCGCCGCTAGGAATCGATTCCGAGCCACAGTGCCATGCACGTCAGCGCCACCACGAACCGTAATGGTGTGGTAGTGACCGGAGGCAATGAGGCGCGCAATGGCCTGCGCGGATCGGGCAAATGCGGGCGTATTGAGGTTCCACTGATCCACCTTGAGCAGGAAGGTACCAATGGTCGTCACCGGGGCCCAAACGCCAAAGAGGCGCACGGTCGTAGCTGGCATGTGCAGACTGCCACCACGAGCGGCGCTGTACAGAGCCTTGGAGGCCTTCGGGCTGGCCGCCCAACCAAGGA
>Ga0007813_1000704_pt1 | contig 11320 bp, 10 predicted proteins | sample CryBogCBE29Jun09_FD_71194 | JGI IMG/M metagenome (GOLD analysis project Ga0007813, IMG submission 71194) | Freshwater microbial communities from Crystal Bog, Wisconsin, USA - CBE29Jun09 | ecosystem: Environmental > Aquatic > Freshwater > Lake | place: Crystal Bog, Wisconsin, USA | collected... | reverse complement strand
CCGCTCAGGTAAAAATTATGACTGCCCGAGCCTTGATTGACAATGAAGGTACCGCTACCAGTGATGGGACCCGTGATATTCGCGGCACTGGCGGTGGCGGTGGCGGAAACCACGTAATTGGTGGTTCCGGCGGCCACTAGGAAGGGATTCCCGAATGTGGCACCGGCATTGATGGAGGCACCCGAAAGAGTCACCGTTCCGGTACCAAAGGCACTTGATTGAGTTGTCGTGACAGTGGCTCCACCGGTGATCGTCGTTCCGCCGCTGTAAGTATTACCGGCATTCAGACTCAAGCCTCCTGCCGCAGTGACCGTGAGGCCTCCCGAACCACTGATCACACCATTCATGTAGAGGGTTTGAGTCGTCCCAGTCTGCCACCAGTTGCGAAGGGCAAGCGTTCCGCCATTCGTTCCCAAAGTGACCGCGCCGGAGGCGGTCTGGGCGCCGCTGTTTGGACTCAAAATCCCCCCATTGAGTGACAAGGGATTCGTCGTGGTCGCGTCGATGGCAAGTTCCGCCCCGGAATTCACCGTGATACGGGAGGCCGCCACGGCGTTCGTCGTACCCAACTCAAGCGTGTTACCCGAAACAGTGAGGGAACCGGAATAGCTGTTCGTCCCGTAAATCACGAACAGACCTCCGGAGAGATTCAGCGAACCGGAGCCTGTCAGGACATTGCTACCAAACTGCCATGATGCTCCGTTGGCCGTGAAAAAGGAACCTCCACCGGTGGAAGAAATCACATTCGTCCAAACGGAGTTCGTATTGCCAAGCGCCCCACCGAACCCGGCGGTTCCAGTATAGCTCAGGGTTCCACCATTGAGGGTAACGGCCCCCGAGCCCAGGTTATTGGTGCTCGGGAAGGCAAGGGTCCCCGCCGAGACGGTGGTACCGCCACTGTAGGAGTTGATTCCGCTGAATGTCTGGGTGCCGACCCCAGTTTTGGTTACCGCCACGGTATTTGTGTTGGCTCCCCCGTCCATGATGGAACCGCTGAAGGTGGCATTGGTCCCCTTGGCGCCAATGCTATAAGTCAGTGTGTTGTTTGAATTCACAGTACCCATCGTCAGGGTACCCGATCCGGAGAGTGCTCCCAACGAAAGTGAACCACCGTTACGGGTGGTCATCAGGCCGTTGATCAGGAAGAGGGCGTTGTCTCCCCCATTAGCCAAGGAACCCGAACGGAAGGTCAACCCAGCCAATGGACCGACCGAAACGGTGCCCGAGAAAGACTGCAGCTGCTTGGTTGAAGAAGCACTGAGATTCACCTGGTTGGTACCGCCGATGACGATTGTCTGATCGGAGCTGCCAGAGAAAGCCCCGGCAAAGCCAGCACTTCCGGGGGATGTCGACTCGGTCATCAGGGTTACCGAGGCATTACTGCCGGAAACAGTAGTGTTATTGGTGGGGAAAGCTCCGGAAAGCAGATCCAAGGTAGCGCCGTTAAGTGCCGTGATGGTTCCGGTTCCTGCAGAGGTGTTCGTTCCAAGTCTTGCCGTCACCCCACCCGCCAACGTGGTTCCCTTGGAATAGGAGTTGGATGCGGCGAGCGTTACCGTGCCACCTCCCAAGGTCAGTGCATAGGCCCCGGAAACAGCACCATTGAAGGTCAGGGAACCGGTGGTTGAGTTGGAAAGAATTTCATTGCCACCCAGCACAATGGCGGTCCCGAAAGTTTCCGCAACAGTGGCGTTGTTGAGGATGTTCCCGTTCAGTGTAAAGGAATTGCCATTAATGATGTAGGCAAGTGAATCAAGGTTAAAAGAGATGCCACTGTTTGTGAATCCGGCAAAATCATTATTGAGCGTGAGATTGCCCTGCGTATTGGTCGAACCAAAGACCCAAGAATCCCCACTCACCGGGGGGGTGTTTCCATTAGTCCAATTATTCGTAACGTTGAGGTTGGCAGTGCCTCCTCCTCCATTCCAAGTATCAACGGCCCCATTGGCAACAAACGAGTTAACCACAAAAACAGCGGCAATTGCTGCAAACTTCTTAACCTTCGGCAATGGGATCAACATGAGGGGGAATGTCACTGGAAAAAGTAACCCCTAAATTGGACGGACGCCACCGAATTTCGTTAAATTTCGCTCGTTAGGGATACTCCCGGCCATTTCAGCTTGTTTGAGCAATTTTACACCGATCTGTGGCCACAATCCTGACAGGAACCGAATTGGCAATCAGCTCCGTTTCAATTTCCAGCTTGAAATTGAAGCTTCAATGTTGGAGATTTAATTCCGATATATGAAACTTACCACAACATCCCTCCTTGCAACCCTTCTCCTCGGCATCGCTTCGAGCACGACTCGCGCAGCCGATGATCAGGCTTCCGCAGGCACTTTCCAGTGCATCGCCACCAAGATCACGATCGCCGACAAGGCCGTTGATTCCGTGGTTCAATGGAACACCAAGACCGGCGAAGCCCGCCTCCTGAATGCCGCGTCTTTCGCTGACAAGTCCACGGGACAGCAGGGGAACCTGATCGGCTGGGTGCCCCTCGTCGACCTCCAGCAGGCCGTCCAAAACCTTGCTTCGCAGATTCAGGCCCAGCAGTCCAAGGGCGGAACAAACGCATCGCCGGAATCCACCCCGGTGAAAGCCAAGAAGTAAGCTTCCGCAATCAGTCTTTTCTAGAAACGGCCGGGGTCATTCCCCGGCCGTTTTTTATGTCCGGATGCTTGGATGTCATTCCAAAAGAGAATGACGAGTAACGGTGGAGTTAAAGTAGAATTATCCCGCCGATTCGCTCCGAAAATGGCTTAAGAAGATAATCCGGATCGAGTGGATAGACATGAATCCACGCCTGAAATATGTCATATCGCTAGTCTTGAACAACCGGGGAACTTTTCCCCGGTAACCGCGAGAGTGAATTCTTCTTACCTTTTCCTGCGTGCTCCGTAACTGTAGCCCTTCAAGGTCCTGGCTCCCCTGATGTTCTTGAGGACCTTGGCCGCCTCCTCTTCCTGAAAGAGCATGGTGAAGAGGTAGGGGAAATTCTCGAGTTTCTCTCTGGGAACCTTCTGGGCAATGAACGCCTCGATCGCTTTCACATGAGGCAGTTCCTCAGCCGTCATGATCGTGAATGCATCACCCTCTGTCTGCGCACGGCCGGTGCGACCGATGCGGTGAACATAGTCCTCGGGGTGTTGAGGCACGTCGTAATTGATGACATGACTCACCCCAGCGATGTCGATCCCACGGGCTGCAATATCCGTGGCAATCATCACCTCGTAGCGACCTGTCTTGAACCCCTCGAGTGCGTCCATACGCTCCTGTTGGGACCGGTTGGAGTGCATGACTGCCACTTTATGGTTCTCACTCTCCAACTGGCGGGCGATTCGGTCGGCGCCATCCTTTGTACGGCAGAAAATCAGGACACTGTGGTAGTCCGTCCTGTCTAGCATCGCCTTGAGAAGATCGAACTTCTGGTCGGCTGCCACGGGGTAAAAAGCGTGTTTTACCGTCTCTGCTGCTGATCTCCTGGCACCGATGGAAATCTTCTCTGGATGACGCAGGCACCAGGAGGAGAGTCGTTCGATCTCCTCCGGAACCGTCGCGGAGAACAGGAGCGTCTGCCTTTCCTTGGGGCATTGCTCGACGATCCTGCGGACATCGGGAAGGAAACCCATGTCGAGCATCCGGTCGACCTCGTCCAGAACAAGGATCGATATGTCACCAAGACTGATTTCCCCCTGCTGAAGGAAATCCAGAAGCCTGCCGGGCGTCGCGACGATCACATCGGCACCCTTCTTGAGGGCTTCGCGCTGGGCTCCATAACCGACACCGCCGTAAATGACCACGGTATTGAGTTCGGTGAATGCCGAAAACTCCCGGAACGCCTCCTCCACCTGAAGGGCAAGTTCGCGGGTCGGTTCCAGGATCAGGCATTGGATTTTTCCAGTCGGCTGCTTCAGCAGACTCAGGATGGGAAGCCCGAAAGCGGCGGTTTTACCCGTGCCTGTCTGGGCCGATGCGATGAGATCCCCCTTGCCAAGCACAACCGGGATGGCCTGGGCCTGAATCGGTGATGGCTCCACATATCCCATCCGCTGGGCGCCGTGGACGACGGCTTCCAAAAGTCCTAGATCCTGAAATGACATGAGTAATGGAAAGTATCAGCTATCGAAGATCACACCAGCTAATTAGAGACGGCATCTCCCTGAAGGCGACCGCACCATGATAGTCACCGTCGGTTTTCCAGGAAACAGCTGACCAGTTGACCTCACCGATGTGCACCTTCATCGTCTGCCCACCCACTTCAGTAACCCGGGTTGAGGCAAGGAGTGCCGCAAGCCCACGCCCGTCGGCCTTGATGGCGGCCTCACGGCATGTCCAATGTCGGAAAAAGAGGTCGCGAAGGGGCGCCGCGGAAATCTTTTCCGCTTCTTCGGAAGTGAAAAATCTCCGCGCAAGGGCCACGGTGTCGATCGGTCGCTCCTTTTCAAGATCAACCCCTATCTCGGAACCGCAGAATGCGATGACAATGAAGTCCTGACTGTGAGAAATGCTGAAATGTAGCGGGGGAGTCCCGATCAGGAACGGCTTTCCCGAGTCGCCCACGGAGATTCCAACTTTCTCGGGATCGACATCCAACCAGCGAGAAAGAATTTTCCGTAGCAGATTCCTCGTTTTGAGAAAGCGATCCCGGGTGGCCGGATCCCTCATTGTCATTGCCCGTGATCTTTCATCGGAAGTCACACGGATCTCACCGGCATCGGACAATCCGCCGATCATCAAGGCGGCATGATTCCTTCCGGGTGCTTGGGATGGGATATCCGAAGGAATGAATAATTCGGGAAAATTCATTAATTAATTCTTGTCATGGCGAAAGACTTATAAAATAACAAAGTTTGTTATGAACTTATCAAACATCAACTCAACAAGCCTGCGCAACCTTATCAAACTTACGGAGCGCAAGGAATCGCTCGTTCGTGAGATCGAAAAAATCGAGGAACAACTCTCCTCCCTGATCTCGGGCAAGACTGTTAAAACAACCGGAAAACGCCGAGGGCGCCCCGCCAAGAAAGTCGCGGTGACAAAAAAATCCACTGTGCGCACGGCCAAGCGCGCCCCGAGAGGATCGCTGAAGAGGAAGATTTTCGCCGCCCTCAAGGCCGCCGGCGATGCCGGCCTCAAAGTGCCCGACCTCTCCAAGAAAATCGCGGTGAAGAGCCAGAACGTGCACGTCTGGTTCAGCAGCACCGGTAAGAAACTTCCCGAGATCAAGCGGGTGGGTAAGGGGCACTTCAAACTTCAGGAGAAGAAGTAGTTTTTTCTTGCGAGTTTTCACAAACCGGGGAGCGGGTCCTAAAGACCTCTCCCCGGTTTTTTCATGCCCGTGCGGTAGAGACGTATCGCCTCGGCAGTCCCCTCCCCTGCCTCGAGGTCTGACACATGACCGCCAGCACGCTCCACTGTTTCCTTAACGGTCGGATGTGCGTTGGCAGGGCACGCAACCATCGAGGCAACCTCGCCGAAAAGCATGGAAATGTCGTTCTGGTGGTCCCCGATGGCGAGGATGCCCGCGGTCGGCATATCAAGAAGGCGGCTCAACTCGGCAAGACTGCTCCCCTTGTCATAACGGAGATGGCAGAACCGGAGATAAATATTACTGCGTTGGTAGTGGAATTCCCCCGGTTTGCCGGCAATAGCCGCCATTTCAAGGATGAAACGATCGAGCAGATCCTCGTTTTCGGCGACCAGTCCCTCCGGGATTCCGCTCAGGTTTTCAAGAATGCTGATCCCGTCGTATCCGGATGCCAATAACCTGAGGTTCTCGAAAAATTGTCCTGACCGGCTGAAAAGGAGGTCATGCTGCTCCCTACAGATCCGGTTCCAGTCACCGTAGTCATGCCAACCGCCATTCGCATGCGGTTTATAAATATGTCGTTCACTTGTCAGGATATAGTGAGGGGTGACAGGGGCCGATAGCCGTGAAACTCCATCCAGCGCACTCTCGAGAGACCGTCCGGTATTCACCACCCACAGGCCGCCCAGTCGGGCAACCGAGTCAATTTCCTCGTAGAGTGTGGGAGCACAATTCTCTCCCCAACTCCCGCCCACGAGGGTTCCGTCAAAATCCGTGCTGAGAAGTCGTATCGGTGACACCGGCAGACTCTCCCCTCACGAAGGATGGTTCGCAATCCGTAAATTTCCTGACAAGCCGGCGGGGGAAATGCTATAATACGTTTCATGAAATCTGCCTACGAACTCGCAATGAGCCGCCTGGAAAAAAACGTGCCCACGCGCTCACTTTCGGAGGAGCAGAAGATGGCCTTGGCTGAGATCGACTCGGAATTTGACGCTCGGATTGCAGAACGTCGTATTTTTCTGGAAGGCGAACTCGCCAAGGCGGCGGGTGATGATGCGACCTGCCAGGACCTCAGGAGACAACTTGCGGGTGAAGTTGCAACGCTTCAGGAAAAACGCGAACTCAGGAAGGAACAGTTACGCAACCGGGGAGAGGAATAAAGAATCGCCCGCAGAGCGCGTTTGATTATTCAGCGGGAGGAAGTCCCCCTGCCTTTTCCCAGAGTTTTCGCAGATCCCGGTCAACGAGCGAACCCTTCTCCGGCTTCATTGTCACAAAGGCATCCTTCAGTGAAACAAGGGCCAGGTCACGCCGACCGTCAGCAATCAACCGGGAGGCAAACGGAGACACCACCCTGTAAAAAAAATCCCCCCCGCCCCCGATTCCTTGAAAGCGGAGTTGCCTTTCGTATTCCGCAACCGCTCCTTTCAAGTCACGTGCCGTCATCCTCGCATTGATCAGGTTCCAGGCGGCAGCGGCACTTAGATCAGCACGCCCCTCACCGGTAAGTCCTCCCCGGTTCTCATGGACGATCTGTTCCGACAAGCGGGTGGCCGTCGCGGTATCCCCAGTATCCCGTGCCAGTCGGACCAATGCCTGCTCGTGCTGGGTTCTGAGATCAGTGAATCGGGAAAACTGCCTGATGGCTGACTCGTGATGAGCCTTGATCTCGGCGGCGGATGAAGCGGTCCGTTGAAGCCAGTCTTCTCGGGCATCCCATAGCCGGGGGTTTTCAGGACAAGTCATCCGTGCACTATCAAGGGCCCGCCCCTCGGCGACAGCGTCATTCCTGCGGCGAAAATTCCAAGCCATTACCAAATCCCTGCGGGCAAAATCCTGCGGGTCACGGTTTCCCAAGTGTCTGGTCAGAAGATCCAGCGCATGATCGGTAATGGGCGTCCAATTTTGAGGATCAAGCCCCTCCCCTGTTGCATAATTCTGCGCGGAATAGCGGCCCACATTCAGGTCCCAGCTATCCCGTCCCTTGAGATAGCCAAGCCAGGCATGTCCACCATCCTTTCCCTGACCTGCAAAAAAAATGGTCGGGATACCCTGGGCCTTGCCCAGGATCGCGGCATAATATGCCTGATCGACACAGATCCCCCCATGGTTACGGATACTGGAAAGAAGGTAGGCCCCCCAGGGCCATTCATAGACATCCTTGGCGATCCGTCCCCGGTCATAGGCGATGGATGCAAAGGCGTGGGGAGGATCCAACCGGGAAAGCGACGGGGAACCCCGGATGAAATCAAACTCGGAGGGGGCCAGCGGGGCATCAATGACAAACTTGAGTTCCTTGACGGCCAACTGTCGGAGGTCGGTTCGGAGTTTTCCCGTCCTGAAAGCCTCCACCCACCGGGTAAATGATTCAGAAGGCTGAAGTTCCACTCGCGGAACATCCCTCTGCGGCACCTGATGATGCGGCCAAAAATCGGGAAACGGTTGATCCATGACGACGGAGAGTGCGAGCGCAAGATTCAGAAAGTCGTGGAACTCGGCACTGTTCGACTTCCAGATCGACTGAAGGTTAAGAAGTACCTTGGGTGCAAAGTCATCCTCGCTGAAGGACTCCGACCATCGTGCCAAAAAAACAGGGTCAGCAAGCGTGAAGGCCACAAACTCGGGATCAAGACGATCGATCAACCGTCCGTTCCGTGGTAAAAAGGGTGGAGCGACGAGTTTCCCCATGACCTGACCAAGCAAGGATGAATCCCCCGCAACCTGTTCGGTGACACGATGCTGCAATGCGTCGTAGCGTTGAACGAGGGGACTGCCCGGCACATGGATGGTGACCCCGATCTTTTCACCACCGACTGTTTGTTCGTCGGTCGAGGAAAGATGATGGGAAAGCCACCGCTTCGTGACCGAGGATTCCTCGGATTCAAGCAGATCCAACCACTGGTAAAGATCGACCCATTTCCCAAAGGTTTCCTCCCCACAGGTCCCCGGTCGCCCGTTTCGGGCTGGTTTCCATTGTACGGCGAGGGCGTCTCCCAACGCGGAACGGAATCCGGAAAGTCCTCCGGAGCGTGCCAAAGAAGCCATTTGCGAATAATCGGGAGGTCTTGTCAGGTCGGGCACCGCCTCGACTGTCCCACCCCGGACGGTCAGGATCAGGATAGCCGCGCAGCACCAGGATAACCGCCACGGCGCCATCGGATTCAGTCAGCCTTGATCGGGGCACGCCGCAATGCCTCGAGCCTGGAAGGGTCCCTGGCACCGGCAACAGCCTCCTCCTTGCTGATCCGCCGGTCCAGGTAAAGTTCCTGAAGCGCATCGTCAAAGGTGTGCATGCCATCCTTGCGGCCGATTTCCATGAGACCGACGATCTGTTCGAAGCGGTGCTCGCGGATGCAGGCCGAGACGGCGTTGTTGTTTGAAAGAAACTCACTCACCAGAACCCTGCCAAGACCGTCCTCGGAGGGAACGAGCCGCTGGGCGACGACGCCAGCGAGAGACGAGGCCAACTGACCTAGAATTTGCTGATGTTCGTCGCCCGGGAAAAAATCCAGGATCCGGTCCAGCGCCTGAGGCGCATCGTTGGTGTGGAGCGTAGCGAGGACGAGATGTCCCGTTTCGGCGGCCATCAGTGCGGCCCGGACGGTCTCGAGATCCCTCAATTCACCGACCATAATGACGTCCGGATCCTGCCTTATTACATGACGAAGGGCTTCGGCAAAGGATTTCGTATCCGAACCAACCTCCCTCTGCTTGATGATGGAGCGGGTGCTTTTAAAGTGGAATTCGATGGGATCCTCGATGGTGACGATAACCGCGTCGCGGTTTTCGCTGATCCTTCGGATCATCGAGGCCAGCGTGGTAGTCTTTCCCGAACCGGTCATTCCTGTTACCAAAACAAGACCGCGGGAAATTCCGCAGAGATGAGTGACCGCGGGCTTGTGTCCAACGTCCTCGAGGTTGGGAATCCCCTCGGGAATGAAGCGGAATGCAGCCTCCAATCCGCCCCTGCTGAAATGGGCGTTTCCCCTGAAGCGGCCGACACCGGCGATCTGCAATCCGAAATCGAGCTCAAGTTCATCCTCCAATCTGGCCCTCTGGGTATCTGTCAGAATGCCGAGTATCATTTCCCTGCACTCCTGCCTGGTGAGTATCCCTGGAAAGCAGGGACTGATTTTTCCCCTGAGCCGCATCGAGGGAGCCAATCCGCCACAGAGATGGATGTCGGAAGCCCCGGCCGCGACAGCGGCCCCCAGCAACTCGAGGACATCGGGCACATCGCTCATCCCTGCCCCTCCTCGGAGTTGTTGATGATGCCCCGGATTCTTCTTCGGAGTTCGGCCGGGTTGGGTGCGGCAAGCAGGGCCGTCTCCTCGTCCAGTTTGCCGGATTCGATCAACCGGTGAAGTGAGCGGAGGAAGTCAAGGGATTCGCTTTCCTCAGCCGTGGAGAGGTGGTCGCGAAGGGTCGGGATGTCCGCATTCAGGATGCATCGCCGGGTTCTTCCTGCATTGGTCAGGAATTCGCAGGCCAGTACCATGCCTCCGTCAACCGAGGGGAGCAGCTTCTGGCAGAGCACCCCCAGTAATTGACCGGAGAGTACCTGAAGCAGGCTGGCCCTGTCTCCGGTTGGAAGCAGTGCCATCAGTCGCTCCACCGTTTCGGCTACGTCCGAGGCGTGCAGGGTGGCAAACACCAGATGACCGGTTTCTGCCGCCTGGATCGCGGTGACCGCCGTCTCATGATCACGGATTTCACCCACGAAAATCATGTCCGGAGCCTGCCTTAGGGATCTTCGTAACCCCTCGGCAAAGCTGGGAGTGTCCAGTCCCACGGCCCGTTGCGTGAAAAGGGCCTTGTCCCGCTTGAAAATAAACTCCACAGGATCCTCGATCGTTACGATATGCCTCTCCAGATTCCTGTTCACCCACTCCAAAACCGCCGCAAGAGTGGTTGATTTTCCAGATCCCGTAGGACCCGATACAATCACGATACCCGATTTCCTACGGGCCCAATCCGTGAGAATCCGGGAAGGTACTCCCAAGCGATCGATATCCGGAGGTTCCGGATTTATGCGCCGCAAGACGGCTGCTTCGCTCCCGAGCTGACTGTGAAAATTAACGCGGAACCGATCCCCCTCTGCGGTGATGTAGCTGGCGTCAAAATCAAGCGCCGCCTCGGGCACAAGGCATAGTGCGCGCAGGCGTTTCAGATCCGAAGGATCAAGGGAGGGCGCCTCCATCGCGGTCATGCTCCCCGAAATCCTCAGTATTGGGGGCTCACCGGCGTGAAGGATAAGGTCCGAGGCCTTGTACTCTTTAGCCGCCCTGCAGTAGAGCTCGATGGACTCGGGGGATTTTTCCATGAAGACAAACCAACCATAAGCCGGGTGACGTCTCTTGGAAAGTTTCCAATAAACGAAATGAAAAAGGTGGTAGCGCGTACGGGACTCGAACCCGTGCACCAGCCTTGAGAGGGCTGTGTCCTAACCGACTAGACGAACGCGCCTTGGGAGTTGATTATCATGCTCAATCACAATCAAGCTGGCAAGCTGAGAGATGCATTCCTAATTTATCCATGATGATCCTGTACGTCAAAAACGGATGCCCTTGGTGCGTGATCGCCGAGTCTTGGCTGAAAAGGCACGGGGTGGTCTACAAAGCCGTTGATGTCCTGCAATCCCCTGAGGATTTCAACACGATGCGTGCCATCTCGGGCCAGAGCAAGGCGCCGGTACTTGTGTCACCCGAGGGGAAAGTTCTCTCCGATTTCGGCCCAGAGGAACTCCCGGGTTTTTTCGGCATCACGGAAGACTGATCCCCAAAATCATCCCCTGCTACACCGCGGCCTCACCCGAGGCTTCCCTTAACCGGGTCAGGGATTTAAAGGCACGCCCGGCATCGATACTTTCGGAGGCCATCAGCAAGGACTCCTCAAGGGTAGCTCCAATGCCCGCGATGTGAATCGCCGCGGCGGCATTCAGCACGACCATGTCACGGGCGGCACCGGACTCCCCTCGCGATAGGATCGACTCGATGCGCGCGGCATTTC
>Ga0007813_1000696_pt1 | contig 11423 bp, 10 predicted proteins | sample CryBogCBE29Jun09_FD_71194 | JGI IMG/M metagenome (GOLD analysis project Ga0007813, IMG submission 71194) | Freshwater microbial communities from Crystal Bog, Wisconsin, USA - CBE29Jun09 | ecosystem: Environmental > Aquatic > Freshwater > Lake | place: Crystal Bog, Wisconsin, USA | collected... | reverse complement strand
GACCGTACAAAAATTATTCCTCGCCGCCGTTATATTGAAAATTTTAAAGAGATTTTATCGCATACAGAGTACGAACTACGATTTCTACACGAATTTAAGGACCATACAACTATTACAGATGACGAATGGACACAATTTGAAGAAAAGTATGCTCGTCGTGCTCAACGATTTCGTAATTTACTAACAATGGCAAAACAAACGAACCGAAAAATTATCTTTTTCCGATTGGAACAGGTATATTATCGTCGTATTCAGTATATTAACCGATTTGAAAACGAAGATTTTTATGTGAATTATTTTGCTGACCAGATGCGCCAAAAGGGTATCCGATTTCAAATTATCTATTTGACGACAACACCGGTGAGAACATATAGAAATAACATAATTTATGTACCATTTGCCAAAGATAAACCTGATACAGACATCGGATTCAATCAAATACAGGAGATTGTAAAGGCGAACTTACCCTATATTCGCGAGGCGTTAAGAGCGGTGTAGAAGAACATTACCAAAGATAGAATGGACGGTGGCGATTCAATTGAAGCCCGATGGGACGCCTATGAAAAGTCAAAGCGATACGGCTACCCTGGGCTCTATGATCCTACTGCCGCGCCCCAGACTTGTCCCGTGTTAAGAGTACGCAAGGAGTACAATGCGCGCGATTCAATTAATAGTCGTGCGTGGGACTTCTTTCATGCCACTCCACCTACACAGGTATCATCACATAATCTTCAACGCAATCCTCCGGCATATATGGATATGAATCCGATTCCATCACGCACAAATACAGTTCAGTACCGTAATCAACCAGAATATATACCGAATCCTGAACGTGGTGCGGCGGCAGGCGATTCTTTAGGTGTTCCCCCGCCACCAGGTCCTATCACTCATCCAGCGAAAGAGTTTTCAAAGAATCCGTATATGCAACGTTTGGATGCGGATGGAGACGGGTCACGCAATATTGTACGTGAACTCAAGGCGGCGGTCTATGAGGATAACCGTGAGCTCGGTGTGGATACAGATAGGTCCCTTACTCAACGGCAGTTTCAGGACCGTTGGCTGCCGCCCAAAACGGGCACGGATATCCAATCGTTACAGGCGTATGAACTGCTAAGACCAAAACAGGATGACTGGCGCAACAAATAATCGCTAGACAAATTAAGGAATGTCATCACCACCGAAGACAACGCCTGGAAGAAAACTTGCGGAAATACTTGCCGCTGACCCCGTATATCAACAAATGTTGAGTGGAAAATCTTGGGGAAATATAATGTTGGAAGATGAAAAGCGATTCCCTCCAAACAAGACACGCCGAGCGAAGTCAAAGTCGCCATCACCAAAACGCAACGCAACCCGAAATAATCATTATGCTATGAATGTAAAAGATGCCGCCGAGATACTTGACGGATTTAAGGCACCGGACCTCAAATTGCGCAAGGGTATTTGGGAAAACTTTCCCGTCGCCTTAGTCGCCATCGATGACGGTGATGGTGTAGACCGCTATGGTGTTGAGTGGCACAATAAACATGTCAAGGAGTGGCAGAAGACGGCACCAAAGAGTAAGAAAGAGAAAGAGAATTATAAGCATTGGTCTCAAGTACGTCTGTTTCATTCGTTGAAGCAGTATCCTAAGCAGTATAAGATATTGCCACCACGTAATCCGAAACAGTTATTTGTGCTGGAAATGGTGTTTAAAAAGCATTAAGCGAAGAGTATTTTTGGCGGTATTACCGCCATTGATATCATACGAAAGAAAAGGAGAGCTACGAAGATGTTGCCGAGCATAACTTCAAACGATGCCAACGGCACCGTTGAATCATTATACAATAATACACTCTTCATCAATTCTGATAAACTGGGCAATCCGTCCTCTTTTTCATATTGAGTAAATATACACCGTTTATACACACGATGGGACACTATGATAAAGACTAGTAATCCTAAAATGAAAAAGCATTCTTGAAAATTTGTAGAAAACAGCGCACCGAACAGAACTAAAGAACATAATAAAAAATGATAAATGCGTATTGCCCAGGCGCGTACTACAACAAAGAGCCCCATCTTACTATAACACCATAATTAACTAAACGAGACGACCACCTCGCACTCGTGGATGTTCACCTTCTTCATGGCGGAGGTTGTGAGCTCACAACGCTTCTTACGAGACGATTTTACAGAGCTAGCACCTACACTGGCAGCGGCAGTAGCAACAGAGATATCGGAGCCTGCGGCAGACCCCGCCCCCGCCGAGCCAGTGGAACTAACACTATTTGTTAGAGATTCAGATGCCCCTGCTGATACTGTGCTGTTTGAACGGGAGTAATGCTCCTTGAGGGTGTTATTCATATCCTTTTCAATTGTTTCACGGTTTGCGAGAACGTAGTCGTAAATCTCCTTTTCAATGAACCAACGGAAGAAGTTGAGTTGTCCTACAGTTGTTACGAAAGGGGTCTGACCACGTGCTTCAAACTGAATACGTTCACGACGGCAGAAGGGGTCAAAGAGTCGCTTTGAATACGCATTGAGCTCACGCTTATAGTTGAAATAAACGAGGAAATGGCGATTCTCCTTTGTAAAGGAGGTATTCATCTTCTTCGCATAGTTGGTCACAAAGTAATCGACCAAACGGAGGCTGATTTCGGAGTTGCCTTGTAGGATTGATAGTAATTTCTCTAGGTTGCCCGGAATAGTATAAAATTCCTGTAGCCATAAAACGACCTGATCTTGTTTACATAGTACGCGCTTCTGGTTTTTGAAGGTAACGGCACGACGCTCCAAACCAACAGGTCCAGCCGGAGTTAGGGAATTCATTAGAATCGGCGTGTGCTCCATCTCGGTCATCGTGTTCTAAGCATAGAAAAAGAACATACATTTTAAACCGTAGCAGAACGAGGTCAATACGTCTGTATAAAATCCACAGATACCTAAGTAGGAAGGGCGAATGTCCGTAACAGTTTTTTTAGCAAATCAGGGGTTCACCCTGCCTGCTACCAATTTTGATGATACACGCCGTGAAGCATACTTTAAAAATCCGGCGGATCCGAAAAACAAGTTATTGCCGGAGGAGGAGAAGATTTTGAGGGCTTTGGGGATTAATAAAGAGAATGCCGATTGTTTGATGCCGTATTTAGGACGTTTCTTCAAGCAGTTACCAAAATGTCAATCGGATGCGAATCTTGTTTTGGCAAAAGACTGCGAAGTTGTACAACATGTATTATGGGAAACGTTGTTTGCGGCACGAGCACGTAGTCAGAAAGCGTACGATGAAAATTGGATGACGAAGAAACCTTGGGCTGATATACAGGTTGCTATCAATAACGAGGTGATTAACGATTTGAAACCGAAGAAGGAAATGCTAAATGATATTGATAGACTATTTACTTTGATACTCAAAGCGGAAATCCCGGTAGCATCTGGGCTGGTTGCGCAGGCACCCGTCGCACCCGTGGCACCCGTCGCACCCGTTGTGCCCGTTGTGCCATCGGCGCCGATGGCTGAGCCATCAAAACCGATTGACGTCAATGATATTTTTACTTTGATAGTACCGAGCAAGATAGATGAAAATCCTCAGCCATTGACTCCATCTCCACCAGGATCTCAAATGGGTCCAGACGAGGCAGGTTCAGCGATTACAGCACCATCGGTAAAGACAGATTCAACAAAGTCTTCATGGTTCACACGGAAGAAGAAGACCCCTTTTACTTCGGCACCGGTTGAGCCGCAACCTGAAGAACCGGCTAAACCATCATGGTTCTCACGATTTACACGAAAGGCAGCGAAGAAGACACCGTTTACAGCGGTACCAAGTGAAACAGTTCAACCAACGGATGCGTTTGAGCAAGAAAATCCTATGCTAGCAAAGGGTCCAACGCCTACATCATCGGATAAGAAGTCACCATTTACAAAGGAGGGAACACAACTTCTTTTCAATACTCCACCAACATCTGAAAATTATGAAGGTCCAGCCAATCAACCTGGAAAGAGCCCATTTACGGCTGGACCAAGCCAGCCAGTTGAACCAACGGATGAATTTCAACAAGAGAATCCTATGTTGGCACGGCGTCCGTCTATTAATCAGGAAGGCAAGAGCCCGTTTACAGCAGGACCTAGACAGGTGCCGATAGGCGGACCTGAACGTGGACCGCCACTCAATGTAATACCTACAGAGGATGATATTAAGAATCAGTGTGAAGGGAAACCGAGACCGACAGAGCGCGAGTTAAATATAGAAGAATTCAAGCGGTCCATGTATTTCTTTTATTCCGTAAAGACCCAAACCGATGTTGATCTACGGACACCCGCCTTGGAGCCGGTAGTAGAATCAAAATTCATCGGTGACTGGCAAAAGGCAATTAAGGGAGCTCGTAATAAACTTACAGCATCCTTAAAATTCCTAGATGTTCCTGCCGATAAATTGGTAGAACTAAATAACTTATATAAGATATTTATTAACGGTGGCGATCGTCCCAGTCCAATTCTAGCGTTTAATTGTAATAAAATAGGAGAGACAGCGGCTGTATTTCTTGAACGATTATATCCAACAATTGAACGAACACCCAGCCAACGCATATATTTATTCCAACACGCTGATTGGCCGGCGGGAACTGGAAGTGATATTACCTTAGAAACCCCTAAGACGGTGAATGGTGTAGATATATCGATTCGCGACAAATCACGCAACGATTATTTTGTAAGCGAAGGAATGCGCCATTTAACAATTCTTACAACGCAAGATATAGATTACAGTGAAAATTACGACTTTGATTATAATATTCAAGGTAAACATATAACCGATTATCTTCTCATGCGCGACCTGTTCGCCAAGAATAAGAATTATGTATTGGATATCAGTCCGCAGTTGATATACTTATTTTACAAGGAGCGTAATCTCCCTCGTCCTACACCTGAGGGGCAGATGATTACTATTCAAGACGCCTTCTTTAAGAATGCCTTTGGCGGCAATCATATACCGCCACAACTCTCAACCGATCCACCAGTTCAGGAACAGATAGATATGGCGTATTATGCAATATGTAATGCTATTACAATAGGTGATGCCAAACCGTACAAGTTTTATTCAAAGCCTATATCTAGCAAGTTACCGGATATCATAGAATGGTTAGAAAACGCAACACCTAAGCAATATCAAACAATAAAGAATTTGATGGCGTGGGCTGTATCGGAAAAGGCGCCCATTGAACAGGCAGCACTTTTGGATCTTTTCAAGTCGGTTGCGAAGAAGCCACAATCGTTTTTCAACAAGATGTTCACCAGGAAAAATAAGAAAAACAAGAATACAGCGACAACAAGGAAGAATAAGGCACGAAATCAGGCACAAAATGAGGCGGCGGAGGTTGAGGCGCTAGCGCAAGCGCAAGCGCTAGCACAAGCACAACCACAAACACAACCACAAACACAACCGGTACAAATGCCTCCTACAGCGATTCGCCCATTACCAAATACACAAGGAATCTCGCCGATTGAGCTCGCACGCCAACAGCAAGCCCCTCAACGTTTATTGTTAGAAGCCCCAGCCGTCCCTGCTAAGAAAGGAAAGAAGGGAATGAATAATACGACTCGGAATAATATACTACGAAAGGCTCAACCGAGACCAGGTTCAGTAGCCGCCGAGTTAGGCATATCACCATCACGAGTGATGCCAACCACCGCAACACAAGTGCCTGTAAAAGCAAGTGCCCCTAGACCAGGTTCAGTTGCCGCAGCACAGGCAGCCGCAACGGCACCCTCAGCGGCACAAGTTTTAGAGCAAGGACGACGGGAATTGAGAGAATTACAAACAGCAGAACCTCCTCCAGATGTGAATGAACCTCCATTGGTGTTGGAAGAGCCGCCGCCAGTCAATCCACCGCAACGACAATGGGCAAATTTCTTCCGTGGACGTCCTGGTCCTTATATTAACAAACCTACTATGTCCCCAGGTGAGGATATAGATTCTATGTTAATCAATGAAGCATCAGAACAGGTGCCAACAACGACAACAACACCAACAACGACACCAAATGTATGGACTGGAACGTCAACGGTATCTGGAGCAACGAATCTAGATGTTAGAACTCCAGAAGAGCAAGCATTGATAAAAGAACGCCTAAATGCCCGTAATGCGAAGACGAGACGTAATGCGGCGACAAGAGGTCGTAATGCTCTAAGAAGAGCCCTCAAAACACGGCGGTTAGAGAACATTCGCCGGCGCGCTACAAATCTACAGCGCGAAGAAGCACGCGAAGAAGAGCCGGTAACAACACCAGTTTTATCAGCAGAAGAGAAGGCTCAGCGACAGAGGAATATTACGGAAGCGAAACAACGCATTCTACAACGTCAAACGAGGGAGCCTTCATTTAAGTCAAAATGGAATAAGATGGCGGATTGGAGAAAACACAAATTTATTCAGCAATTTGCAGATAAAATTGCAGAAAAGAGAATGATGGATGAGGCGCAGGCAATTATTAATGAAGCACGCCGACAGGATACTGCGGTAGCTGCTATAGGACGCAGAGAGCCTACTGCTGAAGAACTTGCGGAGTTGGAGGCATTATAATCCTTAGGGAGCCCGGAATAAAAGATAAAAAAATACATTAACCTAATAATAGAGTATGGCTACATTGTTAGGTTATACAATCGCAAACGATGAAGAAAGCGTAAAACTTCGTCAGGCTTCGCCGGTCGGTTATATACCCAAAGACGAGGAGGCGCTCTTAGAGTTTGGAATTCTTATTCGTAAGAACAACGCTGTCGTTGGTAATACCAATCTTAAACTAAACCCCGAGCAGATTCGCGACTTTTTGAACTGGATTATTGGAAAACGCTTACCTCCTTTGCCTGATTTAGTTCGTAAGTTTTTATGCCTCAAGCGAGCACGTATTGTAAATAGTCAGGCGAGCACCGGTACTAGCTCCGCACTAAGAACAAAGGAGAAACAAATGATTGCGGAGATTGATACTCTTTTACACGACGATGGTGTAGCAAATCCTGAAGATATGGATAAATGTTTAGCGCAGAATGCTGGTAAGTATGATGCCGCAGGTGGGGCAGAGGCAGCATTAGCTGGCGCAAAGAAAGTACCAAAAGAAGCTGCTGGAGGTACGGGTCCTACAGGTCCTACGGGACCTACAGGTCCAAAGGGTAATTCGGTACCATTACAAACTGGTGTAGGTCCGGTTGGTGTAGAAGAACCCGCAAACAAAACCGTTAGTACAAAAGATTCGCACTGTACAACTATTGTAAATTGTGATAGTACCGCGGTGATGGGAGAATTGAAAGAATTAAAAGAGTCGGTAAAAACTATTTTGGAACATTTGAATACGGTTACAACAACTACACCACCGGCACCTCCTACCCCATCGGTTCCACCTACTCCACCCAGTCCATCTGCGTCTGAGCATTCGGTTGCCAGTGATGTTGAACATCTTAAGACTAATACAACGGATTTTAAGGGAATTTTTGACCGTTTGACCCAAATGGAAAGTAAATTACGTGAACTTATTGAATCGTCAACGGTTGTAGAACGATCGGAGAAGGCGGTTGAAGCCGCAACAAGCGCAGACCATACTGAACTCAAGAAACTACTTGAAGAGATTTTAGCGATATTAAAGGGTTCTAAGCCACCTACGGCACCGGAGGCGGCTGTTGTAGAGGAGAAATTAAATGGTGTAAAAGAGAGTACGGAAAATCCTGATATACTTCGTATATTAAAAGCGATTCAGGTACAGGTGAATCAGATTAATGGTGACGATCCTGACAATTCAATTTTAGAAATCGTAAAAAATCTTAAGATACAACTGGGCGAAGTAAAGGAGTCGGTGAATAATAATCCGGCACGTATTATTGAAACAATTAATACCGTTCTACCAGGTGTCAAAGAGGGAATGGATAAATTGGATTCTCAGTTTGAGGCTGTACTGGGTGGAATACGAAATATTCGTAGTAATATCAGTGGTTTAAGCGAAAAAATCCCAGCGGACCGAACGGAGGAGATTTTGGCTGCTATCCGTGCCATTCCTCCTTGCCCAGATTATGGGCAGCAGTTTACTCATATTGATAATTCAATCAAGGCGGTCTATGCTGCTGTACAATTGGTTGCGGGGCAAGAGTATAATCAGCGTTTTGATGAGTTGAATCGTAAGGTGGACGATTTGATGGCGTTGATGCGTAGATGCTGTGGTGAGGGACAACTGGCATTGCCTGCGCCTTCACCTGCGCCTTCACCTGCGTCCGTGCCTGCTCTTGGACCCTATGAATTACCACTAACACCACCATTGGCTCTTGAGAATGGTGGCGAGGATGTGTTGGGACCCTTGGCTATTGAGGATGCGCGTAGACGGCGTTTAGTTATTTCAAATAATGAAACTAAAGAACCACAGTTAAGACAACGAGATGAGCAAAGTTCTCGTAGATTATTTGGAGGACCAGAGCGAATCCGCAAAGAACCGACACTTCTTGAGGATGGTAGTGGGTTAAAAACAGTACCTAGCCCGACGAGACGGCGTTTGGTCATTTCAAATAATGAAACTAAAGAACCACAGTTAAGACAACGAGATGAGCAAAGTTCTCGTAAATTATTTGGAGGACCAGAACGAATCCGCAAAGAGCCGGTAATATTAGACGAAGAAGAGGACGAAGAGGACAAAGAGGACGAAGAGGACGAAGAGGAGAAAGAGGAAGAGAAACCAAAGCGAAAACGAATTGTATTGGAGAACAATAATAGTACGAATGTACCAAAAAGAAAAGAAGAGCCAAGTTCTCGTAAATTATTTGAAACGGTAAAGTCTCGTGGATTACCGGCAAGTAGTGATAGCAGCAATAATAACGAAGAGCCACCATTACCTCCAAATAATAACGAAGAGCCACCTCTACCACCATCTAATAACAGCAACGAGGCAGAAGAAGCCGAAGAAGACGAAGAAGACAAAGAAGGCAAAGGAAAGTATAAACGCAAGGAAAAAGAGGCAGAGCCATCCCCATCAACTAAACGCAGTAATTTAGCCATAGGTGTTGGACAAGAAAATCGTTCAATCACCGACTTAACGAAAGGATTGAAAGATGCTGTTATTCGTGAAAAACCATTTGGTAAAAGTATAAATCAAAAGGAAAAACTCAAACAGCTGAAAGAGCTCCAAGCCGCCTATCAAGACGGTGCAGACTATGACGATGTAAAAACGAAGATTGACGAATTTTTGGAGGACTTTAACGACGAAGGTCCATTAAAATCGGCACTTTCGAAAGATATTGATCTAGATGAAGAGCATTTAGCGGCGTACTTGAAAAATCTATTTGATGCGATTGAGGGATTTGAAAAGCCAACAGAGAAGCAAGATAGTTTTAGACAACCTAGAGGCACCCGTAGAGCCATTCAGGCAGCAGAGGCATTCAAAGTAGGAACTAAAAAGAATCCTGCCAATAAAAGAAAATCTAGCCGTTATACAAGAAAGTTACGTAGATGAATATTCTCCTGAAGGCAAAGTATAGTTTTTATAGTGCCCTGGTCTTTTTCTTAGTCGCCAATCCCGAAACCTATAAGATTACTGATTGGATATTTGGCGACGTATTTCCTCCTATAGCGAATAATGCCGGCGCCCCAACCCCCGTTGGCTTATTTCTACATACCATACTTTTCTTCGTGGTCATCCTATCACTGATGATGTTCCCACGCGACTAAAATATCGCCCGGCTAGTTAAGGAGAAAGCGAATGGCGCTAACACGTAAATATCATCCTACTCGTTATTACGCTGGTCTATCAAAGACCCAAAAAGCAAAGCGTTATAAGGAGATTCAACACTTTGGCAAAATCAATTGGCGGTCCCCTAAAGCCTACCAGGGGTTCAAAACGGATAAAGGCGTCAAAACAAAGACCTCGTCGTATGTTGAACAACTCACCCGTAAGTTCAAACAACTCGGCGTAGACCCTAATAAAACGAAGTCCCTCAAGGCGAAGGCGAACGTCACGGGCGTTCCTCTTAAATACCTCAAAGCCAGCTACAACCGAGGTCTCGCCGCCTGGCGCACCGGTCACCGTCCAGGTGCCACCGAGCAGCAGTGGGGATACGCCCGTGTTGCCTCACTACTCGTCTGCGGTAAAACCGCTAAAGGACCCGATTCTGATATTGTTCGAAACGCCAAGAAATCTTCAGCCGGTGCCCGCAAATGGTGGAAGAATTGTTAATCCATTGAAAGGATAATATGTCAGGCGGACCCTTAGCATTAGCACCGTGCGAAGGCACAGCACATGTAGGAGAAACTACGCTTTCACGGTCCGAATTGGATGAGCTGAGACGAATCCTTGAAAGCGATGATGTAGAGAAAAAGGATATTATAAATATCATTAAATCATTAAAAATTACATTAAACAACCAATATGATTTAAATCTGATGAAAGAAGCGGAGGCAGTCATTTCAGGCAAAGGAACTCGTAGAAATACCGTAGGAAGAGCGGTCAATTATCTTCTGACAATTATCAATCGGGTTTTTCCGAAGAGTGTCGGCGGCAAACGCACTCGCCGTCGTCGTCGCCATTCTAGACGCCGTAATTAGCCGGTGCCATCCCATTCTTCCCAGTCAAGTCCTTATTCGCCTGCTCAATGAGCGGAGGAATAAGAGCCATCGCCGCCCGTGAAACAAACCAGCCATTCGTCATATATTTGAACATGCGGTCTTGAAACATCGCCTCTACCCGCACCCAGTGGGTCACCTCATCCCACTCAGGATGAATACGCTTCTGATACTGGTAGCACCGATGGACGTGATAGGAGCAGAGCAAGTCCGCTTGGCGTACGACATGATAGACCCGATTCCATTTACCGTGGTCAGGAAAGACCGGCTTTCCGTCCACCATCTCCGCCTTCAACTTACTATAGGACATCGTCGTGACCATCGCCAAAAGCTCCTCCGCCCGCTCATCTGACCATCCAATACTTGTTAGAAATCCCAGGATATGGTGTGATGCTTCTACAACATCCACGTACTTCTTATCTACACAGTCGTGAAGAGCGGCAGCGTAACGTGCCATCTCCTTCTCGTCTTCGTTAAATGACCAATCCATCAACTTCTCAACAAACCTAACACAATCACGAGAATGAGTTACATCGTGACTAGGGTCTATATTATGTTCTTTACAGAAATCGTCAATAAATGTGTATAGTATGTCCATTTTTGGCATCTCTAACACACCAGGCATCGTTCTCAATTTTTTCTACAATACTAAAGTAAGAATGAGCCAACTGTTTAACAATAATCCAAGGGGGCATCCCAGACTTAAAACGCTAGGATACGGCACGGAGGAAAAGGCACTCAATTCCGTTAAGAAACTTAAGCAGTTCCCTAAGGCGTATCAACATCAAGCCGCAACTACGATGTATTATAGGGCGAAATATCACGCAAATCAGACCCGTAATATGCGTAAGGCAATGAA
>Ga0007813_1000691_pt1 | contig 11465 bp, 12 predicted proteins | sample CryBogCBE29Jun09_FD_71194 | JGI IMG/M metagenome (GOLD analysis project Ga0007813, IMG submission 71194) | Freshwater microbial communities from Crystal Bog, Wisconsin, USA - CBE29Jun09 | ecosystem: Environmental > Aquatic > Freshwater > Lake | place: Crystal Bog, Wisconsin, USA | collected... | reverse complement strand
GTGAAAACAAAAAAGAGGATCGCCGGAAAGAGTCTTCCTTGGAGGAGTTGACCCAGTCCCGGAATGAAGAAGCTGGCCAATGCTGCGATGACATTTCCAGAAAAGATTCCTTTTTTTGAGAGCTCTTGCTTAGAGGGTATCTCAACGGTAATTTCTGGAGGTGTTCCCGCCGATGTTGATAACTCTATTTTTTGTTTTTCTTGATTCTTGATCTGCTGAAGAAACTCTTTGAGCGGATGAAGATCTTGATCGTTTAGAGCATAATCAATATCTACACCATTTAAAAGTTGCTCTTTGTCTCTTTGAAATTTCTGTAATAGAAGCTCCTTAGCATATTCGAGATTACCAGCTATACAGTTATAACAAGCTAAATTGTATCTAAGTATGTCTGCCCACAATGGGTTCTGATCATAATACTTTTTTAACAAATTGATTTTTTCGGAAATTCTTGTGTCTGGAATGCAGAGACCTAAATTAAAAGCCCACTGAGCAGGTTCAATAGAGTTTTTGTACTGTTCTTTACCTGTACTGTTTTCAAGCGCCGCTATATAAAATGCTTCCGAAAACTCATGTTTCCCTGATTGGAAAAATGCGTTAGCAATACTAGCTATATCGCCATTATTTTCTTCCCAAGTTCTTTGAATTATCTCTAAAGCTTCATTATTAAATTGATCTTCAAATTCAAAAAGATTTGTGTTGATAAAATATTTGCGACTATTTTCTAACCATTTTTTGGAATCTTCTTTTGAATGATCTGCTGCTAAAACTATACGAAATCCTCCATCGGGATAGTCTTTCCACTCTCCGTTATAAAATACGTTTTGGCAGATTCTTTCTGACGAGAGTGTTCCAATCCGAAAGGATGATCTGTAAGCATCCTGGTTCGGTATTAAATTATCGTCTCCGTCTTTTGGTGTCATCATATATGATGCACCTCTAGCTATTTTAAAATCTCTATGCGATCGCGACCACGCATCTTCACATAATTCCCAAACATTCCCGCCCAAATCATAAATTCCAAACTGGTTTCCTGAAAAGCTTCCAACAGGAGATGTAAACTCAAAATTGTCAACTGGGGTCCATGCTTTTATCCATGTTTCGTACCTTTCCTGCTTTAATTCCAGCGCAGATGCTTCGTCGCCACGTTGCATAGCCATTTTCCAAGAATGTTCTATGCTTGGATTATCTGGATTTTGTGCCAGATCAACCCATTGATTTTCAATTTCTCTAACACTTTCAATTTGAGATTTATAATTTAGAGTATCAGATCGAATGCCCTCGTAGTTCCCTGCATTTTTTGGAGGGGGCCAACGCAACCCCCATGGATATCCCGGTAGTTTCAGATTCCTTTCTCCTGGCATATCTTCAGGTTCATGAGGTAGGCCTACGGCTGAACTCCACTCAAGATCTGTTGGCAGGCGATACGCAGTTTCTGAATCAATCTTCCCCTCTTCTCGCTCCTTTTTAGTCAACCATGCGCAGAATGCCTTGGCATCATTCCATGTGACGCCGACGATCGGATGATCACCTTCCTGCGGGAATGGGCAGGATGGGAACGCTACACCCGTGGACATGCAATAGGTCTCGTAATCCTGAACCCTGACCGTCCAGATACAGAATCGAGTATCAAAACGCGGAATTGGGACAAAAGGCATCCCTAGGCTATTGACGAACGGGGAGTCCTTGGTTGCTTCGGTTGGCGTTGCTACAGTTGATGGAGTCCTGAATGCCGGTGTCTCAGCAACCACCGCTTGAGATGCGACTGCCACTCCTAATTCAGATGGAGCATCCCCCTTAAAAGCCGCCAAAAGTCGCTTCCTCTCCCCCAATTTATCAACTCCAAGATCCTTCAGATCAGAGTCACTGAGATCCCCAAGGATGGAATCAGTTACCCCTTGATCCGTGAAATTGGTAAGGAGGTGCTCAAGCCCCTCAGCTTGAAGGATTGTTGTGAGTCTTTCGGTCATGACTAAGAACCATCTAAAAAGCTTTAAAGATTAGGGCTATAACATCCCTTATGGAGACTAAACCAATCATAAGACTTAAAATTCCAAAGATCGCCCCCCAAAAAGAGATAAAAAAAGTAATTCTTAAATCATTTTTAAGATGGTTTGTATAATATAAAAACCTGCCATAAAAATCTGGCGTGATTGATTTTACATCAATCGTATTAATATTATCAATTCCGAGTTGCCATAAAGATCTTTGTCCTATCCAACAATTTTCTCCTGAAAGACTGTTTGTTCCGATGATTATCCTATAAATTGTTCCTTTTGGGCTGCTTATTGAAACAACCCTGTTTTTCCAAGGCTTTAAATGGTTTTCGGATTGCGAACCAAGAAACAGATTTATGAGATGGTTTGGCACACGAATTTCTTCCTCATCTACCCAGCCTAAAGACTTATTTTCAACTACACTTTGGATGACTAATGTTTTACATACTTTACCTCTCATTGATAGAAGAAGTTTTTAAATAATCCTCTTCTGACTTCCAGAGTGGGTGCAGATGACAACCTTACCATCTGCTCGGGTTACATGAATCTCATCTCCAGCAATGATAGCGGAGACAGCTGCGGAGCTACCTCCACCCACTCCCCAAGAGTAGAGGCCGGATCCAGATGAATTAAAGACTTTGACCTGACCATTTTCGACTTTGACGACGGCTGCTTGAGACATTGATTTTAGGGGTTGAGGAGGGGAATAGGGCGCATGTCTGTGCGTTACCTCTTTAAAAATGGTGCGGACATTCCGTGGAGGGATCAAGAAGAAAAACCTTTATGCCGAAAAGTTCCATTGTGATGGCTCGCAAGCTCGGATGGAAAGCAAGGCGGTCAAGGGCTGCTGTATAATTTATACTGCAAGCGCAGGCCAACGTAGCTATCCGCCGAGATCGCGAGCCCGACCCTCAGGTGCCGCGGGTGTTGCCAAAGAGCTCGATATGGATTCTCGGTGCAAATCGAAATCCATGCTCCAGACAGATCTCGGCCAAGACCGGACCGCGCTCCCGCAATGTCTCCACATCCGTCCCCTCGGGCATGAGCAGGACTCTGTCGCGGGTAAAGCCGTGAACCACGCCCACCTCGTTGAGAAGCTCCTCGATCTCGGGAAGATCCTCCACTTGGGAAACCACAAACTTCAGTTGGCAAGGTCCAGCCTGAAGCCATTGTCGTATCACCGATGGCTTCCTGCGGGTGGATTCATGACGTTCCCGCCAGGGGCCCGCTGTTTCCCACTCCGGGGTGGAGTCGGCGAGTTTCGGACTGAGGGAGGCCAGATCGAATGCAATGCCTTCGGGAACAACTGTCGCCGCTGTCTCGATCGTGATGTGAAAGCCCTCCTCCCGCAGGATGGAAGCAAGTTCCCGAATCCCTGAAGCCACCATCGGCTCTCCGCCGGTCAGGACGACGTGTCGGCATTCGTAACTCCTGACCCGCTGCATGATCGTGGGAAATGTCATCTCCTCTCCCTCCGGATTCCAGGAGGCATAAGGCGTGTCACACCAGCGGCACCGGAGGTTGCATCCCGATGTCCTCACGAAGACGGAGGGCACTCCGAGCAGCAGACCTTCACCCTGAATGGAATGGAAAATCTCCGAGATCCTCATCGAGTGGTTTCTGCCGCGGGCTTAGCAGGCAGCGGACCCGTCTCGGCATACCTCGTCGGATCAGGGACTCCCGCCAGCAGGAACGCCTCGCGTCTCTCCACGCAGGTGCCGCAGGTGCCGCAATGAATCTCTCCCCCCTTGTAACAGGACCAGGTGTGCGAAAAGTCGACTCCCAACAGGTTGCCACGCCGCACGATCCCTGCTTTGTCGATCGAGACGAAAGGTCTCAACACGACGATCCCCGCATAGGTTCCTGCTCTGATGGCATCGGCCATGGGCTTGAGAAATTCCTCCCTGCAGTCGGGGTAAATGGCATGGTCTCCGGAGTGGGCCGCAATCACGACCGCCTCCGCCCCGCGGCTTTCCGCAAATCCTGCCGCGATCGAAAGCATGATCCCGTTACGGAAAGGAACGACCGTGCTCTTCATCGACTCCTCCGCATAGTGACCGTCGGGGATCTCTCCTCCGCCCGCGAGCAGGTCGGAGCGGAACTCCTCCGCAACGAAGGGCAGGTTGACCGTGGCATGCGGAATGCCGGCTTTCTCGCTCTGCCATGCCGCCATCGGAAGCTCGCGGGCATGGTGTTTGGCTCCGTAGTCGAAGCTGAGGGAAGCCACCACCTCATGCTCAGCAAGCGCCTCGTGAAGTGCCGTCACGGAATCGAGTCCGCCGCTCAGCAGAACAACAACCTTCACCGGCTTTTCTTTGCGTGGGAGACTTTCTTCCCAACATGGGTGGCCTCCACCCGGATCCCGATGCCGCCTCGGGGTACAAAATCGCCGATCACCACGGCACGACGCGGGGCGATGGCCTTCACCACATCGTCCAGGATCCTGTTGGTGATGCCCTCGGCAAAGACGGCCTGATTCCGATAGGCTCCGAGATACTGCTTGAGCGACTTGCTCTCGATGCAGAGCAGGTCGGGCGTGTAGCGGATCGTCATCTCGGCGAAGTCGGGCTGACCAGTCACCGGGCAGTGGGAGGTGAACTCCCGTGTCGAGAAGGTGACTTCATAATCGCGACCGGTGGGACTTGCGAACGTTTCCAGGACGGCTTGGTCGGGTGAGGAGAGCTGCGGCAACGGTCCTCCACCGAGAAGCGTGAGAGTGCGGGTATCCGAAGCTATGTTTTTCGATTTCTTGGCCATGGACGAGATCGTCCCGCACGGACACCTCCCAGCCAAGGAAGAACTGACTCACCAATTAAACTGCCAGCAGACGCAGCGCCTCCGTGAAATCCTGATCGGCCTCCGGAAAATGGGAGAGGTTGAGTATCGGGAAGTCATGCTGATGTCGGAACCAGGTCATCTGCCGCTTGGCATAGCGCCGGGTCATGGATCCGATGGACGCGATGGCCTCTGCACGCGAGCATTCGCCTCGGAGGAGCGATCTGACATCCTGAAGCCCGAGCGTCATGGAAGCCGTGGGCCCTGTATTTTCCTCTGGGAGAGCCGCCACTTCTGCCTCAACGCCGCTCACGAACATCTTGGCCACATTCGCGTCGATCCGGGCATTGAGTTCCCCGCGCTCGCGGGTGACGAAAAGGGAACGAACCCCGGATGGCGGCCGAGGTGATCCGGTACGTGAAGCTGCCAGCGGTTTCCCTGTCAGCTGGACGATCTCCAGGGCCCGCTCAACCCTGCGGCGGTTAGCCAAATCAATCATTCCGGGAGCGTCTGAATCCAACTCCCTCAACCGCGTGACGAGTTCCGGCAGCGACAGCCTCCCCCACCCGAGGCGGAGTTCCGGACTGGAGGTAGGAAGCGGATTGAGACCCCCCAGCAGCGCCTTCACATAGAGTCCCGTACCGCCGACCACAATGGGGCGGTTTCCCCGTGCGACGATGGCTTTAAGGATCGGAAGGGCCTCCCTCTGATAACGGCCCGCATCATAGGCCTCGGAGGGATCGACTGATGCGACCAAATGATGCGGAATCTGCGCGAGCTCGTGTGCTGAGGGCTGCGCGGTAAGCACCGGTAATCCACGATAGATCTGAAAGGCATCCGCCCCGACAATCTCCCCACCAAGCGCTTTGGCCAGTCGGAGCGAGAGATCGGTTTTGCCGGCCCCCGTAGGGCCGGCAATAATGATTGTTTCCGTTGGAATCACGGAAACGAAGATACGTTGTGACCGACTAAGCCGCCGCTGATTCGGCTGCGGCTCCCTCGGAGGCCTCGCGACGCTCCGAGCGCTCGCTGCGACTCTCGGCGACGGCCTTTGCTCCGCTGACCACGAGCTTACGTCCCATGTACTCCTTGTCATGGAGCTCATCGACGGCGCGCTTTGCTTCGTCAACGGTGGTGAGCTGGACAAAGCCAAAGCCCTTGGAGCGATGCGTCTCGCGGTTGGAGACGATCTCCACATTCTGGACAGATCCGACACCACTGAAGAGTTCCTGAAGGTCGCTCTCGGTGGCATCAAAGGAGAGGTTGCCGACATAGACACGTGGAGTGGTGACCTCGATGCGCTCGGGCTTGCGAGACTGACGGGGCGTAAATCCCTCGGCACGGGGGGTGCGGCCTTGGCCCTGACCTTTCGGGGCGGACTTTTTGCCACCGCCGATTCCGATCAGGGAGAGCAGCTTCGCGAAGAATCCCTTCTTCTTGGCTGGCTGGCTGGAGGCGTGGTCACGGCGTGGACGATCTTCGCCACGGTAGCGTCCGGAAGAGCCTTGCGATCCGGAGGAACGGCGGCGGCCGCCGTTGCCGGAGCGGTTGCGATTGGAGGAATAATTTGAGGACATTGGTAGGTGTGTTGTTGGAAAATCCCTGTGGGTCACGGCCCGGGACACGTGGTCGGGGCTGACTGGGATCAGTGCTATTCTAGTACTTTACGATGTGTGTTGATGGCCCGGTAGCCGCTCCTCCGCTGTGTCCCGATCCTCCCCTGTAGGGAAAGATGGAGTGCGGTGGGCGTTGTCTGGTCGGCCTGCAGTCTTTTACGGGACGACCGGCTGCGGTGGTGAAGACCTCTTCCCCGGAAAAAAACGAATCAGGGAAGGTCTTGAGAAAAATTCCCCTGTTGATTCCGTGGAGCGGTCTTGAACCGCCCCGCCATACGGCGGCTACCTGTTAGGGCACAGCTCTTTCTGTCGCATCATCCAGGGGAGGAAACAAGGCAATTCGACTATCAGGTCTGGAATCGGGATTTTCTTGATGGGTCAGGAAACCGCTCTACCCAGCAAACAGAAACCGCTTCTGTGGGGAGAATCTCCCGAGTTATTCACAGGTGCTGGCCCTAGTGAGACATACCCTCGTGGCGTTGGGAGCCAGCTTTCATCTTATGTTACAGAGATGTCACATGGGAGAGCCCTCTTCCGCTCTTTATCAGAGTGTGTTCCACAGAACAGAGCCGTTATTCTCCAGTAACAGAAGGGTGCGATCGCTTTTCCGTTCCTGCTGTTCCACGAATCCCCTGAACGAGAAGGGCGAGTTTTCACACAAGTTATTCACACCGGCCGATCGAGACTTTTTTCCCTTTCGTACGCTCGTTCAAGCTGCCGCAGACAGGGCAGTGAAGAAGATCGGTATCGCTTCTGTCGGTGTATCGCGAACTGCAGATCCGGCAATAAACATGCTCACGTCCTCTGGAATCGGAGTCACGCCTTCGGAGCATTTCATAGGCCCCCCAAAGGAGCAACATGCCGGCCAGAAAAAGTCCCAGATAGAGACAGACGAACCAAGAGAGCGTGATGGGAATCATTTGGAATTGACGGGCCTGCCCCCCGACCCCTTGGTTCCGACATCCTTGGTTCCGGCTCCCCAGATGATGATTACGCGCCCCCAGGTGACATGATCCGAAGGTTGAAAACGCGCTGACTGGATCCAGATCCTGCCGGCCTCGTCGCTGGTGGCATCTCCGGATGTCCCGATCAGGACATTGTGGGCGGGGATCCCCTCTTCATTCACGGCCACCTGATAAAGGGAAGGTTCCTGCGCCCCCCGACCATGGGGAAATGCTGATGGGTTGGGGAGGCCGTGAAGTAGCTCGGGGGTCACCAGGACACGCCCCGACAGGTCATCCTCCCAGTGCACAACGGTTTCGGCTTTCGGGTCTGCCGCATGAGAACTTGCTGCAGGTGCCCTAACCGCTTTCCTACCCAAACCGACCAATCCTCCAGAGACACCCGCATCCACTGGAAGAGGTGGGGGTTGAAGGGCTGGAAGTTCCTCAGGAGGGAGCGCCCGGAGCGGGGGCGGCGGCTCCATGTAGCTGGGTCGATAGTTCAAGGGGGGTGGGGCCGGGAGCGCCTCACCTGCGGCGCGCTGTGGAGAAAATACCGCCGGATCATTCGCCTCAAGCCATGGGATCAGCCGATTGGCCGCCTTGGAATCGGGGGGAAGGAAATAGACCTGCGGAGATTCCGGCCTGGGTGAGGAGGGAGCCTTATAACTAATCGAAAAGAGGAAAATCATGAACCCCTGCACGATTGCCGCAAGGAGGATACAAAGCGGCAGCGTCAGTCTGGGCGCCTGACGAATGGGCCACTCAAAAAGCAAGTGGGCCAAACCACCAAGATCCCTGGGGGTCAAGGGCACGCGTGGCAGCGAGGGCATCATGACGCCGGTCTGGAATCCGTGGCCAACACCACGGTGAACCCACACCGGATGCCGATCGTCATGATTTGGAGCAATAGATCATAGGGAGCCAGCCGATCCGCCTTGATAATGAGGCTGCCCGTTTTGCGAACCTTGCCAAGGGCCTTCTCCAACTCGGCGGGAGAGACCACGTTGCGCTCATAATAGATCTGGGGGAGGGGAGCGCCCGTGACGCTCACCACCTGAGGGTCATGCTGCGGCAGGAGCAGGAACGGGGAGTCAGGTACTTTCATCGGGATCCCTGGCTGGAGGGTAAAGGAGCCCGTCAGCAGCAGGAAAAACGCCAGACTCAACAGGGTTGCCAGCGCCGGCGCGAGGAGAAGAAAGGGTGAAGCGGCACCCACCAGACGGGGAAGTCTCATGCAGCCGGCTGATCGCCCTCGGAAGCAGGCGCCGTGAGCAGATTCACGATCTCGATCCCGGCGCGCTCCATGTCGTGAATGATGTCATTCACCCTTGAGGTCAGGTAGCTGTGTCCGATGAAGGCCGGGATGGCCACGGCCAGACCCGCCGCCGCGTTCAGCATGCTCTCGTACACACCGCGCGAGAGCTCCTCCGCAGTGGCGTAACCACCATGCGCCGAGACCGCAAGAAAGGCATCCAGCAGACCGAGTACCATGCCAAGCAGACCCACCAGGGGAGTCACGTAGGCCAAGGCCGAAAGGATCGGGAGATTTTTTTCGAGTTTGGGAATCTCCAGCAGGGCAGCATCCCTGGTGATGGACTTGAGCACTTCCCGTTGCTCCTTCGGACGCATGAGTGCGGAGAGCAGAACCCGTGCGACGGGCGCTGAGGTCGAGCTGCACTCACCAAGTGCCTCGGCAATCCTGCCATTGCGGATGAGGAGGGAGAGTCCGCCTAGCAGTTCCCCGACGCGGATGGATACCCGGTGGAGATAGATGATTCGTTCCAGAAATACCCCGAGCGCAACGACGCTGCAGAGCAGGATGATCCACATGAGCGGACCGCCTTTTTGCAAGAGTTCAAGCATGACGGGATTCTATCGACAGCGGCAAAGCGTTAAAAAGGTTAAAAACCATTCTCAAGATGGTCTCCTCCCCGATACTTCAAGACGCCACTTCGGAGCTGCCCGTTGGGGGGAGGGCCTTGGCTTCGGACAAATGCCCGAGCATCTCCTGCAGACGCTCACGCACCCCGGGGATGAATCCCCTGTCGGCGTGCATCACGAGAAGGAAGAGTTCCCCTTTGTGAAGGAAGCTGAGGGCCCCCTGTTCGGCATGCAGGGTCACCGCAGGGATCGACCCGAGACCCATCTTGGCAGAGGACTCACGGATCTGCGAAAGCATCGTCATGGCTTGACCGCTGAGCGACTGGAGATCGACACCGGCACTTGTGTTGGAGGCACAGACCACCTGATCACCATGGGCCAGCACGCAGGCGCGCAGGCCTGGGAGTTGACCTGCTAGGGCGATGACGCGGTCGAGAGTCAGCTTTTCCTCTGTCATGAAGAGATCTTGAAGAGGAGTGGGATCTGCAAGTTGGTCGCCGGGATCCAGCTTCCAGAGTGTCTCGAGCTTAAGGACCGATGGAATCGAAGAGGATACCGGCTCCATGGTTTCCGATGATTGGACAACCAGTGATCCGGCTTGTTCCCCGATGACGAACTCGGGAGATTCCGAACGATCGGCAGACTCGCGGGAATCTTTATCCGGCTTGTGCCGGCTAAAGATCGGAAGCGACGCAAAGAGTCCCTTATTGGGACCCTTGGTCACCTCACGATGGGGCATCGGTTCCTGCTGTTTGGAAAGATCTGGCCCCGCATGGGAAGACTCATTGGAGAGCGTCTCCTCCGGGGCATTGGTTTGGGGCTGAGCCTGCGCCTGCGTATCAGCCTTCTCCTTGGGCTCTCCGTTGAAGCCCTTGGCACTCTTTCCATCTCGTGATGGCGGCCTGGATGTTGAGATTGCCATTGGGGTGGTGACGAACTGGGCTTCGATGATCCTCCCTTCACCGGTCATGCCCATGCTCTTCTGAGGAACTCTGGCCCCCTTCTCACCCCCGTCTGACTTCACCTCCTCGCAACGGGTAACCAGACGATAATGGAGAACGAGCCAACCAGCGGGCAACTCCACTTTCTTCATCCGGTCGGCCTCGTTGGTCATCACGATCCTGCCCGGGAGCAGATCGTTCAACTTACCAAGTGAAAGTCCAGGGGTGTTGCCCGTAAGAAGCTCTTTGCAGGGAATCTCCAGCAAGTCCTGCTGCCGGCTCCCCGGCTCCCCCTCGCACAAGTCTTGGAGATATTCCATCGGGATCCTCTCCAGCAGCTCTGACAGAGGGACCGAGAGGCTGGCGGGCGCCTCTTCATAATAGCGGTATCGGGGCGTGTTCACGGATGGGACTTCCACTCCGTGATCCTCACGAAAGAATGCCCGATTCGCAATCGGGAATCCTGTTCAATAATCTTCTTGCGCAGAAGCGGCTTCACCTCCGAAATGACCGGATGGAGTTAAACCTCAAATATGATGACCGTGGACTCATTCCTGCCATCGTGCAGGAGAGTGCAGCAGCGGGTGGACGTGTGCTGATGATGGCCTGGATGAACGAGGATTCCTTGAAGCATTCGGTGGAATCCGGCTACATGCACTACTGGAGCCGCTCCCGCAAAAAACTGTGGAAGAAGGGTGAATCAAGCGGCCACACGCAGAAGATCCTGCGATGGTTCGTCGATTGCGACCGCGACACCCTCCTCTTCGAGGTGGAGCAACATGGAGGCGCCTGCCATACGGGCTTTGCAAGCTGCTTCTATGTCGAACTCGACAAAGCGGGTAATGATCTCCCTCCTCAAGAGGAGCCACTCTTCAATCCCGACAGCGTTTACACCGGATAGGCTCGCCTTGACGTTGCGATGACTCCTTACCTGCGGCTTCTGAAACTCGTGCTTGATCACGGGACGCGGAAGGATGATCGCACCGGCACGGGGACCCTCTCGGTTTTTGGAGCCCAGGAGCGCTTTGACCTGACGCAGAGCTTCCCTTTGCTCACCACCAAAAAGCTCCACCTCCGCTCCATCATTCACGAGCTGCTCTGGTTCCTGAAAGGAGACACCAATATCGGCTATCTGAAGGAGCACGGCGTCACGATCTGGGACGAGTGGGCTGATGCAAACGGCGACCTGGGCCCCGTCTATGGCGCACAATGGCGGCGGTGGCGCACCCCCGAAGGTGCGGAAATCGACCAGATCGCGCGCGTCGTCGAGGATCTGAGAAACAATCCCGACAGCCGCAGACACATCGTCAGCGC
>Ga0007813_1000682_pt1 | contig 11559 bp, 12 predicted proteins | sample CryBogCBE29Jun09_FD_71194 | JGI IMG/M metagenome (GOLD analysis project Ga0007813, IMG submission 71194) | Freshwater microbial communities from Crystal Bog, Wisconsin, USA - CBE29Jun09 | ecosystem: Environmental > Aquatic > Freshwater > Lake | place: Crystal Bog, Wisconsin, USA | collected... | reverse complement strand
TGGGGTTGTTGAAGTCAGGCCCCCAATAAGGGGCCTCCAGACCTCCCCAATCGCTCCAATCAATGGAGGCATCGGCATTCAGTGCTTTTGTGGCCAAGGTATCCCGGGAGAGGTTGTTTTTCAGATGAAGTTGCTGATAAGTCTCATACGCGGCCTGATTTCCGACAAGCAGGAGGTGGTGCGACGAATCCGGAAAAAGAAATAAGGTTTTTCCATTTCTAACGAGAGAAGTAAGGTGCCCTTGGGGGAGTTTCATGATCAAGGAGGCTTGCTGCGGAGAGAGAGGTTTCACACTCTTGAATCCTGCCTGTGTGAGCAGGCTCTCCTTAGGCTGAAGCGACTGACAACCAGCGTTCAGTAGGAAGGCAAACAAAACGAAGAGACCGGCTAGAAGACGTTCCTTCACAAGGATTGTTCTTTCCTGAAAAATCCTTGGGTCTCAATAGAAACCCGGGCCCCAGAAGCCATCACCCCAGCCGCCCCAGTAATCGGCGTTCAATTCAGCGGCCTCAACCTTGTCCTCCTGAAGCTTGTACTGACGAACAAACTGCTGGTAGGTCGTGTATTGCTGCTGGTTGCCGATAAGAAGTGTTCTGTTTCTTGCATCAGCAAAGAGGAAGAACGTTTTCCCTTTTTTACTGATCGGTATGATCTTCCCCTGCGGTAGAGTCTGAAGTTGGGAGATCTGGGTCGGCGACGACGGGATGATCGTGCGGAAGCCGGCCGCGCTCATCAGCGTCTCTTTGTTCTGACCGGAACTGCAACCGACAAAAATCAAAACCGGCAACAGGAGAAGCGAGTGCAGATATTTCATAGCCATCATGTAGCTCCTAGAGCCCCAACGATGCGAGGAAGAAAACCACGCCCGAAAAGGCAAGGCAGTAGTAACCGAACCATGCCCAATGTCCTTTTTCCAGCCAACTCGAGAGAAGACGGAGGGCAAGAAGTCCGGCGAAGAAGGCGGCGACCATGCCTATCAGGCCGGGACCTACCTGATGAAGAAGCTGGTGAGGAAAGGCTGAGGCCTCGTGTGATTTCAAAAGACGCTTTAATTCAAGGGCCACCACACCGGGAGTGATCACCACGGCGAGAGCGAAACTGAACTCTTCCACCCGCAATCGGGTGATACCGAGAAGCATCCCAACCGAGATTGTGGCACCCGAACGTGAGAGTCCCCTGAAGGGCATGCAGAATCCCTGAGAGATTCCCATCCAGATTGCAGAGGGAAGCCCTATCGTGGGGAGGGTACCCCTGTTGCCGATAGAACCGGCCACAAGAATCAGTATTCCTGCCACAAGAAGCGCTGTCGCGATGAGGTGAAGGTTTCCGAAGAGATGCTCCACTTCCGTTGCCTGATGAGATCCCTGGAGCAGTAACTTCTCGATGAGAGCCTTTAAGCCAAGACCGATGACGCCGGTTGCCGCGGTGGCCGCCCCGACATTCACAATAGTGCTCCTCAAGCTTGCGGTACTGGAAAAGAAGGTGCGACTCCAAGCTTTCCAGAAGTAGGTGATCACAGCGATCATCGTGCCGGTGTGAAGCATTACCAGAAGGAAGGTCATGGAGGGGCTCGAGGGGTCGAATCCCATGAGTTTCTCGGCTACGATGACATGTGCCGAACTTGATACGGGAAGGAGTTCCGCTGCGCCCTGGATCAGGCCAAGCAGGAGAATCTGGAGAAATGTTGGTTCCATGAGATCAAAGTAATGGGGTGAAGTTGTACTGGATTGAAGAGATTCATGTCCTCAATTGCAATCCTCCGACGGCCAGTTCTGGAAGAAAAGCACCCGTTGGCTGGTTCTGAATCCGGGCTCAGGATCGTCTGGAGAGTGTTGTGAAGACAAGTACCCAGAAGCTTTGGGCCACGATGAAGAAGGGAACTCCCAGTGCCGGAGGGAGTGAGTAGATGATGCAGACCAATGGAATCCAGACCATCCAGTTAGCCATCAGGACAGGAAAGATGCTCAGAGCGTAAAAATTCACGGGGGTATGCCCCCGGAATCCCGTCAGCGTGAATCGGTGATCCCTCCAGAGGAAGACGCAGACAGCCTGGGGAATGGCGAGGAGGGGGCAGTAGAGGAAGGCATCAACAAGGACCTTCTTTCCAATGACAGTAACTGAGTCCGAGGGACCGAAGAGAAAATACTGAAGGCGGTAGAAGAGATCCACCTGCATCCCGATGAGTCCCCAGAAGGGAATTCCGAAAAGGAGTCGCGAGGCCAATCCCGGTGACTCATCCTGACGTTTCCGTGACACTGGGATGATCAGGCGGATGAGTTCTGGAAAAATAGCGGAGGCAACCGACGTGCCTATAAACGAGAAGATCAATCCCCAGTAAGAACGAAGTACGGCAAGGTTTTCGAAGGCGCGTCGAGCCGAGGGAAGAAAGACATAGGCACATCCCATGCCTGCCATGAGGGACTGGAGCAGGAGGCCCGGCATGAGGTTGGCGCGGAGGGCGCCAAGCGATTTTTCCCAAGACCGCCTGAGAAGCGGGAGGTGGTGATGTTGGTTCACCGGGGATTGATACCGCTACAGGCCTCACGAATCATGTCATCGAACGACTGTGAGGATTTTCTAACGAGTGTTTCCGGACCGGTCATTTTGACATAGACGTCACCTTGCGGGCTTTGGAGAATGGCTCCCCGAAGACCCGCGTGCAATGGCTTTACCGAGGTGGACTGGCCCATTCCACCGGAGAAGAATCCCGTTGCGGTGACGATGGTAACGGGTACCGAGTCGAAGACTTTTGATTCTGTCACTGCCTTTGAGGGAGAGCCGTCTGAATTGGCAAACTGTGCGGTCCATCGGTTCACATTTGCCTGAACACTACCCCCTTCACCACGGCCAAAGCAGAAGAAGCTCACTGTTACCGGATCCTCTCCTTGAGCCTGAGAGGGGATGCTGAGTTCTGCCTTGCGGATTGCCGATTGAGGAATAACCCACACCCATCCCTGTGGTCTCTGAAAAGAGAAGGAGCCCACCGTGAAAAGAACGGGAGAGGGGGCGTCAGGATCGATGCGATCTCCCATGCAGCGAAGCAACCCGCTCGCCAGCAACAATGAGAGCAGGGCAAAAGAAAAAAGCCTCCGGTGAAGGAGGCTTTTGACTGAAAGAGATGCAATCTCCATTCCCAGTGAAAGGGAATCTTGAAATTAACGCTTCGAGAATTGGAAGCGCTTGCGAGCTCCGGGACGTCCTGGCTTCTTGCGCTCGCGCATGCGAGGATCGCGGGTCAGAAGGCCATCGGCCTTGAGGAGGGGACGGTTTGCCTCATTGAACTCATTGAGGGCACGAGCAATGGCAAGGCTCAGGGCGCCAGCTTGTCCTTGAAGACCGCCACCGGAAGTCTTCGCCTCCACATCGTAGTTTTTGACAGCATTGAGAACCTCAAGAGGCTTCAAAACGGTGTTTTGCATGGAAACCGTCGTGAAATACTCGTCAAAGCTCTTCCCATTGACATTGATTTTGCCTGTGCCTTGGGTGATCTGAATTCTCGCGACGGCTGTTTTGCGTCGTCCTGTGGTGGCTGTTTTTTCTGTTGCCATGAGTTAAAAGGTTAAAAACTGAGGTCGGCCTTACTTGACCGGTTGTGGGTTCTGGGCTGTGTGAGGATGCTCGGGGCCGCGATAGACCTTAAGCTTGCCATAGATCGTGCTTCCGAGGCGATTGTGTGGGATCATTCCCTTCACGGCACGCTCTATGAGAAGTTCTGGGCGACGCGCACGACGCTGGCGGAAGGTCTCGGATTTGTGTCCTCCGACAAACCCGGAAAAACTCATGTAGGTCTTCTGGGTTTCTTTCTTTCCGCCGATCTGGACGTCGGCGGCATTGATCACGACGACGAAATCACCCGTGTCGACGTGTGCTGTGTAAATGGCCTTGTGTTTACCACGAAGGAGATTGGCGGCTTGGACGGCAACGTGGCCCAGATGCTGGTTTTTGGCATCAATGACCCACCAACTGCGTTTGACTTCGGGGGCTTTGGCGGAAAAGGTCTTCATACAAATTTGGGAAAGGTTGTTGAAACTAGGAAAACATCCCCCTGATGTCAAAGGAGAAAAGAGTTTTTTTCAAGGATGTTGCTTTTTAGTGATTTTTCGTTGAGAGGCTTTTCCTTCCCCTCCGATCTGTTTCTCACCAGTCTCCCCTTATGCCCTCGCTCAGTTTCATCGGCACAGGTTCGGGATTTCCCTCCTCCGACCGATTTTTTTCGAGCACGCTTGTTCATCTTGAGTCCAAGCACCTTCTTGTCGATGCCGGTGAACCCTGCGTGCATCTTCTCAGAGAACGCGGCAACATGATCGAGGAGATCGATGCTATCCTGATCACTCACGGTCACGTGGATCATATTGGCGGAATACCCGCCTTTCTTCAGGGGGCCATGCTTCTCGAGCGCAAAAAACCACTCGCGATTTATCTCCCCCGGGAGATGCTTTCTCCGCTGCAATCCTGGATCGCTGCGCTCTATCTCCCCGAAATCGGGTTGGGCTTTTCCGTAAGCTGGAACCCCTGGAATCCCGATGCTCCGGTTCTGCTTGAAGGAGACATCCTTATTACCCCTCATGCGAACCAGCATCTTGTGGAGTGTTACAGGGGATTATCTGGAGCCGATCCTTCCAAGGAGTGCCAGTCGTACTCCCTCGATATCAAGGCGGGAAATTTCAGGACTCTTTTCAGTGGGGATCTTGCAAGGGCTTCGGAGTTACTTTCCCTGCTTGTAAATCCTGCGACGGTCCTCGTGAGTGAACTCTCCCATGTGACGATTGAGGAGTTGGTCCCAGTACTGGCGGAAGCAGACCTCGGTACCTTGTGTCTCGTCCACCTTTCGGAGGACATGGTCGGCGATCGGAGTGAGTTGCAGGGGAGAATCGAGGAACTTCTGCCGGCGATCAAGGACGTCATCATTCCCGAAGACGGGACTGTTCTCGACTTTTAAGAAGAGAAGACAGTGAGTCTCTGACCGGAGTCAGCCCTGGGTTACGATCGAGGGGGGTCCCCGGGAGCCTCTACCTGAATAACTGGAAGAGGGATTCTTAACCTGAGTTCCTCATCGAGGAGAATCTCAACATGATAGGTGCCATATTTCTGGAACTGGACACCTCCGAAGAAATGGACATTCGTGGCATGTGCATTCATGTCGCCCAGACTGAACGGCACTTCGGCTTGGGCGATGGCCTGATCCTCCTCGGGATCGTAGATCAGGCATTTTTGGATGAAATCACCACTCCCGCCGCACCAGCGGGTCCAGAGACAGAGTTTGAAAAATCCGATCGGAAGACTTGGAGCAGGGATAGCACCGATCACTCCCACCAGAGTCTGTTGGCCGCTGATTTCAGCACGCACATCTTCGCATAGGATGGCTGCCTGGAGGTCTGGAAGGATGGAATCGGAAGTCATGAAGGATCTTTAGGTGCTAGGGCCAATCATTCATTTTGGCAAGGAGAGGCTGTCTTGGAATCGGGTTGGCGCGATCCCCCGGTTGACAATAAGGTAATGTGATGGATGTCCTGCACTGCTTTGCTCCCGGTCGTGTCGAGCTTTTGGGAAACCACACCGATTACAACGGCGGCTATGTGCTTTCGGCAGCGATTCAACAAGGGGTTCGGGTCTCCGGTTTCAGAAGGGACGACGGCGTGATCAGACTTTCAACACTCTTTGGTGGGGAGAATCATCGACGGGAAGTCAGCTTTGAAGAGGTCTTCGTGAAGTCTGGGGATTGGAGCGATTATCCCCTGGGGGTGCTTGAGGTGCTTCGGAATAACCGACACAGCCTGGGCGCCTTTGATGCCGTTTATGACTCCGATCTCCCGTCCGGCGCCGGACTTTCGAGTTCGGCCGCACTCGAGGTCTCGACCATTTTGCTCCTCTCGAAACTTTTCGGCTTCTCACTCTCCGGGATGGATCTGGCAAAACTCTGCAGCTATGCCGAAAATCAGTTTGTGGGTGTTCAATGCGGGATTCTTGATCAGGTCTCAAGTCTTTTTGGAAAACGTGATCACGCCCTCTTCCTTGATTGCCTGAGGGAAAAGGTGAGGTTGGTCTCGTTTCCTCATGATATGTCACTTCTGATCGTCCAGTGCGGCGTCCCGCATGCTCTCGTCGACGGTGTGTACAATGCCCGTCGTCTTCAGTGCAGCGAGGCCGCCAGGCAACTCGGCGTCGACTTCCTGAGGGATGCCGACATGACCCAGTTGGAAAAATCGCGATTGCCCGATCTTGAGCGCCGCCGTGCGGCCCACATCATCGGGGAGAACGATCGGGTATTGCGCGGAGTGGAGTTCTTGGAATCAGGAAATATGGCTGACTTCGGAAGACTGATGACGACTTCCCACGAAAGCTCCCGGGTGAATTTTGAAAACAGCACTCCCGAACTTGATCTTCTGGTGAGTATCGCCACATCGACCAAGGGAGTTTTAGGGGCGCGTCTGACTGGCGGAGGCTTCGGTGGCGCGATTGTTGTTCTGGTATCCCGAGAGGATCGGCATCAAGCAGGGAATCTTATCGCCTCTGAGTACGAACGCCGATCCGGCCACCAATCCCATGTCATGGAATGCGATCTTGCCGACGGGGCTCTCATTGAGAATGGTTTTGTTTCCTGAAGATTTCTTTTTAACCGCATCGTCAACCGGATGATTTATCTCGATCACAACGCCACCACCCCTCTCTGCCCTTCGGCGAGAGAGGCAATGCTCCCTTGGTTGGGGGAATTAATTGGCAATCCCTCCAGTATCCATGCCCCCGGAAGGCGTGCGCGTGGAGCCGTCGATGATTCTCGTGACCGGATCGCCTCGCTGCTCGGTGCAAAACCGCACGAGATCATCTTCACCTCCGGTGGAACCGAGAGCTGTAACCTCGCAATCCTGGGACTTGCACGACGTCACAGGACTTCGGAAAAGAACCACCTTGTCACCATATCCACGGAGCATCATGCCGTCCTCCACGCCATGCGATGGCTTGCCGCCGTGGAGGGGTTTGATCTCACCGAACTCCCGGTGAACTCCCAAGGGCTTGTTGATCCTAAGCTCTTTGAGGCTTCACTCCGCCCAGACACCATCCTCGCCTCGGTCATGATCGCCAACAACGAGACCGGATTGATTCAACCTGTGCCGGAACTCGCCGCTATCTGCCATGCGCGGGGGATCCTCTTCCATACGGATGCCGTTCAGGCTTTCGGCAAGATTCCGTGTCGTCCGGATGATCTTGGCGTTGATGCTCTCACCGCGACCTCTCACAAGTTTTACGGGCCTCATGGCGCGGGTTTTCTTTGGCTACGCTCCGGGGTCTCGATTCAGGCTATCCAGCACGGGGGATTTCACGAAAACGAACGTCGGCCAGGCACCGAGAATGTAACCGCCATTGTAGGGATGACCGCCGCCGCTGTTTCGGCCCTGGATGAGATCAGTGAGGGGACCGAGGCGCTAAGGCTGGGACGATTACGCGAAGAGTTCTGGGAAAAAATCGCAGCGCTTGATCCCACGGCTATCCGGAATTCTGCCGGGGCTCCTATTCTGTTCAATACACTCAATGTCAGTTTCCCGGGGTGCGACGGGGAGACTCTGCTCATGGGATTGGATCTGGAAGGAGTCTCCGCCTCCAGCGGTTCGGCCTGCATGGTCGGTTCGATCCAGGCTTCGCACGTGTTGCTCGCCATGGGGGTGAGTGAGGATAATGCCCGCGCGACTGTCCGTTTTTCCTTGGGACATCTCACAACCCGGCACCAGATCGAGTTGGCGGTGAGTGCGCTCGGACGCGTGCTATCCCGTCAGTCCCGCTGATGCCCTCCCTTTTTGGACAGATGAAGTTTTTTTTTGGTGCCGTTGCGTCTCCAAAGAGAGGGCTTGAAATTCAGAAGAGATGCGCTGCTACGGGGCGGCTAATAACGTGGGGCAAGAAATCGGCGTGTCACAAGCGGAGGGATCCCGATCTGGAGCGGCATTCACGCGAGTTACTCTTGCCTATTGCCCCGCAACTTTCCCGGCTTGTCGTGGTCGGTTGGAATTCCCGCATGAGGACGACGGCGGGGATCGCCATTGCCTCACACTTGGAGGTTTGGCTCAATCCAGCTCTCAAGGGGGAGGGGATACCCGATGGGGAGGTGCAGAAAACCTTGCTCCATGAGTTGGCTCATCTCCTTGCCCACCACCGTCACGGTGGCATTGGTCGTCGCCGTCTGACGCCCCATGGTCCCGAATGGAGAGAGGCCTGCCGCGATCTGGGAATTCCTGATGAGGCCCGTACGCATCAACTCCCTTTCCGCCGTCGTGTCATGAGACGGCGTTACCGACTCAGTTGCCCTGTTTGCGGAGAGAGTCATGATCGCGTCCGGGCACCGAGGCGACGTATTGCCTGTCTCTCCTGCTGCCGCAAGCAGAACGGAGGTGTTTACCACGAGCGTTTTCGCTTCCTGATTATCAAACTGGGACCGGAGAGCAAGGCGCTCTTGACGCGTTGACCGTTCTCGAAAAAGCTCCCTTTTTCGGCTCCATCGGCAAATCATTTACTCTCCCCCTTTATGAGCAAGTCACAGAATATCGAATCCCATCTTGTCGAGAAGCGTGTCTTCAAGCCCACCGCCGGATTTTCCAAAAAAGCCCGTATCGGAAGCATGACCGAGTACAGGAAACTTCATGCCGAGTCGGTGAGGAATCCGAACAAGTTCTGGGCACGTGAGGCAAAAGAGCTCCATTGGCTGAAAAAATGGACCAGCGTTCTCGATTGGAAGATCCCGTACGCCAAGTGGTTTGTCGGGGCAAAGGTGAACGCAGCCCAGAACTGTCTCGATCGCCATCTTGAGACGCCAAGGGCCAATAAAGCCGCCATTATCTGGGAGGGTGAACCCGGGGATAAAAAGGTCCTGACCTACCGCCAACTCCATCGGGAGGTCTGCAAGTTTGCGAATGTCCTCAAGCGTAATGGCGTCAAGAAAGGGGAACGAGTCATCGTCTACATGCCCCTCATTCCCGAGGCCTCGATTGCCATGCTTGCCTGCGCCCGGATCGGTGCCGTGCACTGCGTTGTCTTCGGCGGATTCAGTGCCGAAAGCATCAGGGACCGTATCTCTGACAGCGGGGCGAAGGTTGTGGTGACAGCCGATGGCGGCTATCGAAGGGGGCAGATGGTCACCCTGAAGCAGAACGTCGACCACGCGCTCAAGGAAGGAACATCTGTCCGCAAAGTGATTGTTTTCAAGCGCTCGGAAGCAGAGATTCACATCGAGGAGGGACGGGATGTCTGGTGGCACCGCGAGATGGAGTATGTCTCCGCTGATTGCCCCCCCGAGCAACTCGATAGCGAACACCCGCTTTTTATCCTCTATACCAGCGGATCGACCGGAAAGCCCAAGGGAATCCTGCATACCACCGCTGGTTACTTGGTCGGTACCTACTCGACAACCAAGTACATCTTCGATCTCAAGGAGGAGGATGTCTACTGGTGCACGGCCGATATCGGTTGGATCACCGGGCACAGTTACCTCGTCTACGGACCACTCTCCAACGGGGCCACCTGCTTCATGTACGAGGGAGCGCCGAACTGGCCCGAACCGGACCGCTTCTGGAAGCTTATCGCCGACTACGGTGTCACGATTCTCTACACCGCGCCGACTGCTATTCGAGCCTTCATGAAGTGGGGCGATGAGTACCCCCGCAAGCATTCCCTCTCCTCCCTTCGCCTTCTTGGGACCGTGGGTGAGCCGATCAATCCCGAGGCCTGGATGTGGTTTTACAAGCATATCGGCCATGAGAAGTGCCCGATCGTCGACACATGGTGGCAGACCGAAACCGGTGCGCACATGATTGCACCATTCCCGGGAGCCACTCCCTGCAAGCCGGGTACCGCGACGCTTCCCTTCTTCGGAGTGGACGCCGCCATCGTTGATGACCATGGCAACGAAGTTCCCCACGGACAGGGTGGTAAACTCGTGATCCGCAAGCCCTGGCCATCAATGTTGCGCGGTATTTGGGGCGACAAGGTCCGCTACCGCCAGCAGTACTGGAGCGAGGTAAAGGGGGCCTACTTCACTGGCGACGGAGCTCGTCGTGACAAGCAGGGGAATTTCTGGATCGTCGGCCGTATCGACGACGTCCTCAATGTTGCCGGTCACCGCCTTGGCACCGCTGAACTGGAAAGTGCCCTTGTCAGCCACCTTGCCGTTGCCGAGGCCGCGGTGGTCGGTCGTCCCGATGAGGTCAAGGGACAGGGAATTGTTGCCTTTGTCACCCTGCGTGCTGGTCAGAAGCCTAGCGATGCTCTCAAGAACGAACTCCGTAATCATGTCGGCAATTCCATCGGTCCCATCGCCAAACCCGACGAGATCCGTTTTGCCGAGATGCTTCCGAAGACCCGTTCCGGGAAGATCATGCGCCGCCTCCTCAAGCAGGTGGCGGGAGGTCAGTCATTGACCGGGGATACCTCGACGCTTGAGGATTTGAGCGTGTTAACAAAGCTCAGTAAAGGCGAAGAATGATAACCTCAGGATAAATTTATTTTCAAAATATAATGTTATATTTTATTTCATATTCGTGCTAATACAAAGCAAGAAATGTTGATTTTTTAAATCAATTTTTACGAATCGAGTTGGTTTTTATAAAAAAGTTTAGTTCAGTGAATCTTTTGAGATGTCTGTTACAAAATCGAGATTGTATATTTTTGACTTTATCCGCGCTGTAGCAGTTTTATCTGTAATTCTAGGACATTATTTAATTCATCATTCGCCATATGGGGTGAATACCGTTTTGGGAAGACTTGCCCCAATCGGGGTTGGGATGTTTTTCTTTATCAGCGGATATTTGATTTTTATGACGATGACAAAATCAACAACAAAAAGTTTTTTATGGCATCGTTATTTTAGGATTGTGCCCACTTTAGTTGCTGGAATTGCTTTGCTTGCTATTTTCAACAACGTATTTTCAATAAAGTCGTTCTTATTGGGTGTTTTTTTTATTGGGGACGCATTCCAAGAAATGGGTGTATTTGGAATTGATATGTGGACTCTGCACACCGAAACTAGATTTTATTTATTAGTCGCTTTAATTTATCCTTTGATTATCAAAGGATATTCCCAGAGTAAATTAAGGCTTTTATTAGCTTATGGAATTTCAGTGGCTATTATTCTGTCACTAGTTTTTATTTTAAATAACAAGTATCCAGGAGTTCATGCATTTGATCCCAAGTGGAACATTCTTTGCATACTGTATCTATTATTTGGGGTGATGTATTATTTGTATGAAAATAAGTCATTCGGGCTTCCAACTTTACTAGTCGTAATGACAGTTAATACCATTACAATTCTAACTACTAAAGTAGTAATATTCGGATATGCATTCCCCCGATCCTGCATGGACAACTACCTTCTAGGTTGCCTCGTATGCATCGGACTGATCGTGATAAAGGATAAAATTCCTAATCTAAAAATCATAGCGCTAATAGCATTCATCAGTTATCCACTTTACATTATTCACCATCCAATAATCTATAAATGGGGATTTTCTGGGGTCCCATTCATGATAGTCGCTGCCTATCTTATAAGTTTTTTTATTGAGCACCCTATTGTGAAAT
>Ga0007813_1000681_pt1 | contig 11575 bp, 8 predicted proteins | sample CryBogCBE29Jun09_FD_71194 | JGI IMG/M metagenome (GOLD analysis project Ga0007813, IMG submission 71194) | Freshwater microbial communities from Crystal Bog, Wisconsin, USA - CBE29Jun09 | ecosystem: Environmental > Aquatic > Freshwater > Lake | place: Crystal Bog, Wisconsin, USA | collected... | reverse complement strand
GTGCAGCAAGCGGGGCCAAGCGTGGCAGGTTTTTTTGCCAACCTCACGCCTTTGTTTGCGGCCGTGATGTCATCCGTGGTGCTGGGTGACAGCCCGCAAAGCTACCACGCGTGGGCATTTGCGCTGATCGTGGGCGGGATTGTGGTGTCGTCTAGCCGCAGAAAAACTGCTGTTTAAAACGTCCCCGGATACGCCCCGCCATCGGTCAAGATATTTTGTCCGGTGATGTAGCCCGCTTGCGCCGAGCACAAAAACGCACAGGTGTCGCCAAACTCGTCGGCTTGACCGAAGCGTCGCGCGGGAATGCCGCTTTTGCGTGCTTGGATGATTTGCTCCAGCGGTTGACCTGTTTTTTGAGCGCCACCTTTGAGGGTGGTTTGCAACCGGTCGGTGTCATAGGCGCCGGGCAGCAAGTTGTTGATCGTCACGTTGCGCGACACCAACTGGCTGGTGCGTGCCACGCCCGCCACAAAACCTGTCAGACCAGATCGTGCGCCATTGGACAAACCCAGAATATCAATCGGTGCTTTGACCGCGCCCGAGGTGATGTTGACAATGCGCCCAAATCCGCGCTCTGCCATGCCGTCTACTGTGGCTTGAATCAGCTCGATGGGGGTGAGCATGTTGGCATCCAAGGCTTTGATCCACACCTCGCGGTTCCAGTCGCGAAAGTCGCCGGGGGGCGGACCGCCTGCGTTGGTCACCACAATGTCAAAGTTCTTGCCGGGTGCGCCTTGCGCCGACCAAATGGCTTCACGGCCTTGGGGCGTGGTGATGTCGGCTGCCACAGCAATGATGTGTGTGCCAAATTCGCGCAATTGCTCGGCAGCGGCTTGCAGCGCTTCAGCGCCGCGTGCCACCATGACCACATGCGCGCCTTCGCGCGCCAAAGAGCGTGCGCAGCCCAGCCCCAAGCCCTTGCTCGCACCGCCCACCAATGCCCATTTGCCTTTGAGTCCCAAATCCATCACTTTGCTCCGTATTTAGAAACGATGAAAACGCCGCCCAGCACCAACGCCGTGCCCACGCCAATCCACACATTGAGCGGTTCGCCCAAAAAAATCACGCCCATGCCAATCGTCGCCATGGGACCAATCATGCCAGTTTGTGCGGTCAAGCCCGCGCCGATGCGTTCAATCGCCAGCATGACCATGAGCACGGGCGCTACCGTGCAGGCCACGGCGTTCAGGGCTGCAAGTTGCCACACTTCAGGCTGCACCAGCGCCGCCGCCAACGGGCGCAACACCACAAACTGCGCAATACAACACACACAGGCCACACTGGTTGCCCAACCGACCAAGCGGATGGAGCCAATGCGCTGCACCCATTGGCCGCTGAGCATCAAATAAAACGCATAGCTCAAGGCGCTGGCAAACACCAAGGCGCCACCCAGCACCACGTTGTCGCCCGCCAGCGTCAGCTCGTGCGCAAACACCAAGAGCACGCCGCTGTAGCTCACCGCCATGGCCACCATGCGCATGGCGTTGATGGGCTTTTTGTAGAGCAACCAACTCAGCACCACGACCAAGGTGGGGTTGAGGTACAAGATGAGCCGCTCCAAGCTGGCGGTGATGTATTGCAAGCCTAAAAAATCCAAATAACTCGACAAGTAATAGCCGACAAAGCCCAGCCCCACAATGCGCAACCAGTCAGCCCGCTGCAGCGGGTTGGCGCGGGCATGGGCTTGGCGTTCCGACCAAAACCCCATCACGATGAAAAATGGCAGCGCCAACAACATGCGCAGCATGATGACCGTCACCGCGTCCACGCCATAGCGATAAGACAGCTTGACGATGATGGCTTTGCCGCTGAAGGCGATGGCGCCAGCGGAAGCCAATAGGAGTCCACTCACAATGCGCTGTCGGTTGTCGAGCATGGAATTTTGAAAATGTTGAGGCCAAATAAAAATACGTCGCAAATGATTTTTACAATCAAGCGGATGTGGAGTTTAGTCGCCGCAGCTTTTATTTCCTGTCACGCTCGTTTTATACCCACGCTCCTACATGACCTCACTCGACCTCACCCTGCTTTACTTATGCGCGGCGGTGGTGTGCGTGGTGGCTTCTCGTTTGATGCACTTGCCCGTCATGTTGGGCTATTTGTTTGCAGGTCTGCTGATTGGCCCCAACGCCTTGGCGCTGATCCAAGACTCAGTGGCGGTGGAGCATTTGGCTGAATTTGGCGTGGTGTTTTTGATGTTCGTCATTGGGCTGGAGTTCAACCTTCCCAAGCTGCAGCGTATGCGCAAGCTGGTGTTTGGACTAGGTTTGGGACAAGTGGTGCTGACCTTGCTGGGGGCGGTGGCACTGAATATGACAGTTGGCTGGGCGCTTCACCAATTGGGTTTGACTTGGCGGGTGAGTTGGCAAACCGCACTGGTTTTGGGCAGTGCGCTGGCCATGTCGAGCACGGCCATTGTGGTCAAGCTCATGGTGGATCGGGTGGAGTTGGAATCGCAACACGGCCAGCGCGTCATGGGCGTGCTGCTGTTTCAAGATTTGGCCGTGGTGCCGCTGCTGGTGCTGATTCCTACTTTGGCTGATTTGGGCGACAACAACATGGGCGAAGTGTTGTCCAAAGCCTTTGTCAAAGCCAGCGTTTTGGTGGGCGTGCTGCTGTGGGGCGGGCAACGCGCCATGCGAACTTGGCTGCATTTGGTGGCCAAGCGCAAGAGCGACGAGTTGTTCATGCTCAACCTCTTGCTCATGACCTTGGGGCTGTCTTGGTTGACCGCGCAAGCTGGTTTGTCGCTGGCGATGGGTGCGTTTTTGGCGGGCATGTTGATCGCCGAGACCGACTTCAAACACAAGGTGGAAGCCGATATTCGGCCTTTTCACGACTTGTTGCTGGGGCTGTTTTTCATCACCATCGGCATGAAGCTCGATTGGGAAGTCGTGTTTGAGAGTTGGGCTTGGGTGCTGTCCTTGAGCCTGTTGCCCGTGCTCATCAAAGCGGCTTTGGTGTTTGTGTTGGCGCGGGTGCAAGGCGCGCCGGCGGGCGTGAGTTTGCGCACAGGGCTGTATTTGGCGCAAGCGGGTGAGTTTGGGTTTGTGTTGTTGTCGCTCGGCCAGGTTCACCAGTTGGTGCCTACGGCTTGGGTCAGTCCCATCTTGGCGTCTATGGTGTTGTCCATGATTGCCACGCCGTTTTTGGTGCTCAAGGCCGATGCCATCGTCAACCGCTGGGTCAGCAGCGATTGGTTGATGCAGTCGCTCGCGCTCACCGGCATGGCGCAGCGCACCATGCAGATTGAAAACCACGTCATTGTCTGTGGCTACGGGCGCAGCGGGCAAACCTTGGTCGATTTGCTCAAGCTGGAAAACATTGGCTACGTGGCGCTGGAGTCTGACCCCGACAAAGTGCAAGCCGCCCGAGAAGCGGGCAACCATGTGGAGTTTGGCGACGCCACACGGCTGGCCAGTCTGATGTCTGCTGGCTTGGTGCGGGCGGCGGCGGTGGCGGTGACTTATCCTGACACGCCTTCTGCTTTGAAGGTGCTGGCTTGGGTGCAAGCCCACGCGCCACAAGTTCCCGTGATTGTTCGCACCCACGACGACCAAGACCTAGAAGCCCTGCGCCGCGCAGGTGCCGCAGAAGTGGTACCGGAAGTGATCGAAGGCAGCCTGATGCTGGCCAGCCAAACATTGGTTCACATTGGCATTCCACTCAAACGGGTGATTCGCTTGGCGCAAGCTCAGCGCACGGCGCGCTACAGCATGTTGCGCGACCCTCAATCGCCTGACGCCACAAACCCTTAACGCCCCATCACCACGCCTTCGCGCCGCGAGTCTGCGCCGCCCATCCACACGCTTTGACCGTTGATCTGTGTGCGCACAATGGCTTGCAAGCCGCTGGTCAGCTCTTGCTCGCTGAGTTCATGTCCGGCTTGGCGCAAGGCGTTCAAGGTGTCGGCTGGAAAAGCATTGGCTTCTAACCACAACGCACCTCCAATGCTCACAAAGTTGGGCAAATCGATGGCTTGCTGCGGCGTCAAGCCCCATTGCCAGACGCCGTAAAAAGTTTTGGTGGTGAAAGGAATGATCAACGCGCCGCCAGGGCTGCCCAAACTCATGAGCAATTCGCCTGTGGCCTTGTCAAACACCAAGGTGGGCGACATAGAAGAGCGTGGCCGCTTGTTGGGCTGCACACGGTTGGCCACGGGCTTGCCCGCTGCGTCTCGTGGCACAAAACTGAAGTCGGTCAACTCGTTGTTGAGCATAAAACCCTGCACCATTTGGCGTGAGCCAAAAGAGCTCTCGACCGTCGTGGTCATGGCCACAGCATTGCCCTGCGCATCGACCACGCTGATGTGCGAAGTGCCGTGTTCTTGCTGCTCTGGACTGGGCGAAAAGCTAAGGTTTGATGCGCCTTGCGGCGTGCCTGCGGGCGCAGTGTTCATACGCTGCTTGCCTATGCGTTGGGCGCGTTGTTGCAAATACTCAGGCTGCAGCAAACTCGCCCAATTGCCAGCGGGCGCTGGCACAAAGTCAGGGTCGCCCAAGTATTGAGCGCGATCAGCAAAAGCCAAGCGAGAGGCTTCGAAATAGCTGTGCAACCATGCGGCAGACGGCAGTCCGTTAACCCATGTTGCCTGACTGTTTTGCACATAGCTCAACATACCCAAAATTTGCCCCATGGCAATCAAACCAGAACTCGGGGGAGGAAAACCGCAGACCCTCAGCATCCGCTGCGCGGCGGCGTAATCAAAGCACATGGCCTCGCGGGTTTTGGCTTGGTAATTGCGCAAATCACTGAGCTGCAATTGCCCCGGATTGCTGGAGTGGCGCTGCACTTTGTCCACCAAGGCTTGCGCAATCACGCCGCTGTAAAAAGCGTCCACACCCTCTTTGGCAACGCGTTGCAGCACCTGCGCATAGGCTGGGTTTTTGAGCACAAAGCCTATCGAATGCGGCTCGCCATTGGACTCATAAAAATACGCCAAGGCTTGCGGGTCTTGGCGCAAAAAAGGGTCTGCTTTGAGCTGCGCAAACAAGCGCGGGCTGATGGCAAAGCCTTGGCGCGCCAGCCCAATAGCAGGCTCAAACAAGCGCGCCCAAGGGAGTTTGCCAAAACGCTGATGCGCCAGCGCCAGTACCCGCAAAGTGCCGGGCGTGCCGACCGAGCGACCACCCACCACGGCATCATAAAAAGCCAAGGGCTTGCCTTGGGCGTCTAAAAACAAATCTTCTTGCACCAAGGCAGGCGCGGTTTCGCGGCCATCCAAGGCCACGACGTGTTGGTCATGGCTGTGCAAAATCAAAGCGCCGCCGCCAATGCCACTCGATTGAGGCTCTACCAACCCGAGCACCAGTTGCACCGCAATGGCAGCATCCATCGCGGAGCCGCCCGCGTCCAATACGTCAAAGCCCGCTTGGGTTGCCAAGGGATTGGCAGATGCAACCGCAAAGCGCTGGGCGATCACGTCTGGCTTGCTGGGTTTGCCGTTGGCAGTTTTGACAGAACGTGTACTGGCAATTTCGGGTTGATTGGCCAGCACGTCTTCGTTGGCGAGGCTTTGTGCGGTTGCGATCAGCGGCGCAAACACGAGAACACCCATCAGTGCCTGCGCGCGCAATCTGCCAAGCCGATTCAAGCGCTGCCACAGCACGGCTTAAAACCCCGCCACCAAACCATCGCGGCGTGCATCGCTGGCGGCGACATAGCCTTGCACCGAGGGATCGCCTGCGCGCCAAATGAATTGACCAGCACCAAAGTCTTGGTAGCTGTCGTTGATGACCTCCACCTTGTGACCCATGGCTTGCAAGCCCTGAGCAGTGTGCGGATTGAGGCTGGCTTCCACATTGATTTCAAGCCCTGCGTTGTAGCGCCAGCGCGGCGCGTCGCAAGCGGCTTGCGGATTTTGTTGGTAATCCAACATCCGCACCAAGGTTTGCATGTGAGCTTGCGGCTGCATGTTGGCGCCCATCACGCCAAAGCTCATGACGGGCTGGCCGTCGCGCATGAGAAACGCCGGAATGATGGTGTGAAAAGGCCGCTTGCCCGGTTCCACCCGATTGGCCGGATTCAAGCCCTGTGCTTGCAAGCCAAAGCCGTGACCTCGGTTTTGCAAGCTCACGCCAAATTCTGGCTCGACGCAGCCTGAGCCAAAACCCATGTAGTTGCTTTGAATGAAGCTCACCATCATGCCGTTTTCATCGGCGGCAGTGAGATAAATCGTGCCGCCTTTGACGGGGTTTCCTGCACCAAAGTCTTGGGCTCGCTTCATATCGATGAGTTTGGCGCGGCTTTGCAAATACGCTGCATCCAGCATTTGCGTGGGGGTGACTTCCATGCTGGCGGGTTCGGCCACGTAGCGATAAACATCGGCAAAGGCGAGCTTCATGGCCTCGATTTGCAAATGCTGCGAGTCAACGCCATCGCGCTGGAGGCTGGCGACATCGAAGTTCTCCAAAATCCCCAGAGCAATGAGCGCGGCAATGCCTTGGCCGTTGGGCGGAATTTCGTGCAGGCTGTAACCACGGTAGTTTTGAGCGATGGGCGTGACCCACTCAGGCTTGAAAGCCGCGAAGTCTGCCGCGCTGATGCTGCCCCCATGTTGCGCCGAGAATTTCTCAATGGCCTGCGCAATCTCGCCGCCATAAAAGGCTTGGCCTTTGGTTTTGGCAATGGCGCGCAAGCCCTTGGCAGCGGCGGCAAATTGAAACAACTCGCCCACTTGCGGCGCACGTCCCCACGGCAAAAAGCTCTGGGCAAAACCTGGTAAATTTTGAAGCTCAGGCGTGGCGGCAGCCCATTTTTGTTGCACCACCACGGGCAGCAAATAGCCGCGCTCGGCCATCTCGATGGCAGGCTGCATCAGGTCTTCAAAAGGCAGCTTGCCAAAACGCTCGCTCAAGGCCACCCAGCTTGCCACCGCGCCCGGCACGGTCACAGAATCCATGCCGCGTTTGGGCGGTGTTTTGGCGTCAGCGCCGTATTTGCGTTTGAAGTATTCGGGCGTCCACGTTTGTGGCGCCGTGCCTGAGGCGTTCAAGCCGTGCAAGGACTGGCCGTCCCACAAGATACAAAACGCATCTGAGCCCAAGCCGTTGCTCACGGGCTCCAAAATCGTCATCGCGGCTGCAGCGGCCACTGCCGCGTCTACGGCATTGCCGCCTTGCCACAACATACGCAAACCCGCTTGTGCAGCTAAGGGATGCGAGGTAGATACCAAGTTGCGCGCGAATACAGGCAAGCGCGTGCTGGTGTAGGGATTGGAGAAATCAAAGTTCATGGTCATAGCAAAACGGCACCCCAAGGGTGCCGTTTTTAGATGTTGCAAAGTGAAGTCAAGAAGATCACTCTTCGACGAAGGCTTCTTCTCGCTTGGAGCGAATCGAAGGCAAGAGCACGATGATGAGCAACAACACCGCCGCCGCCAACAAGCCGCCAGACAAAGGACGGGTGAGGAACACCGACCAATCGCCACGCGAGAGCAGCAATGCACGGCGCAAGTTTTCTTCCATCATGGGGCCCAAAATAAAGCCCAGCAGCAAAGGCGCTGGCTCGCATCCGAGCTTGAGGAACAAGTAGCCCACAAAGCCCAAGCCTGCCACCATCCAAATGTCAAAGGTGTTGTTGTTGGTCGAGTAAACGCCAATCGCACAGAACAAGACAATGGCTGGGAACAAGAAGCGATAAGGCACAGACAACAGCTTGATCCACATGCCAATGAGCGGCAAGTTCAAAATCACCAGCATCAAGTTGCCAATCCACATTGAGGCAATCAAGCCCCAAAACAACTCAGGGTTGCTGGTCATGACTTGGGGGCCGGGTTGGATGTTGTGAATCGTCATCGCGCCCACCATCAAGGCCATCACCGCGTTGGGTGGAATGCCCAAGGTCAGCAATGGAATAAACGATGTTTGCGCACCCGCATTGTTGGCAGACTCGGGCGAAGCCACGCCGCGAATATTGCCTTGACCAAAGGGCACTTCACCGGGTTTGAGTTTGATTTTTTTCTCAAGCGTGTAGGCCGCAAACGCTGCCAACAATGCGCCGCCGCCGGGCAACACGCCCAACACCGAACCCAACGCCGTGCCGCGCAGCACCGCGGGCAACATGTGTTTGAAATCTTCTTTGGTCGGGAACAAGCCTTCGACTTTACCGGTCAGCAACTCGCGGTCTTCCTCGGGCTTAGACAGGTTGGAGATGATCTCGCCATAGCCAAAAATACCCATCGCCACCGTCACAAAACCAATGCCGTCGGTCAGCTCTGGAATGTCAAAGCTAAACCGTGCCACGCCCGAATTCACATCGGTGCCCACCAAGCCCAAGAGCAAGCCCAGCACAATCATTGCAATCGCTTTGAGCAAAGAGCCTGAGGCCAACACCACCGCGCCAATCAAGCCCAAAATCATGAGCGAAAAATATTCAGCGGGACCGAACTTGAACGCCAACTCGGTCAGAGGAGGCGCAAATGCCGCCAAGATCAAGGTGCCCACCGAACCCGCAAAAAACGAACCCAAGCCCGCCGCTGCCAAAGCCGGTCCTGCGCGGCCTTTGCGTGCCATTTGGTAGCCGTCAATCGTGGTCACGACCGATGAGGCTTCGCCCGGCAAGTTCACCAAAATGGCGGTGGTTGAGCCACCGTACTGCGCACCGTAGTAAATACCGGCCAACATGATGAGCGCCGACACGGGCGGCAAAGCGTAAGTCGCTGGCAACAGCATGGCGATGGTCGCCACCGGGCCAATGCCGGGCAACACGCCAATGAGCGTACCCAAAATACAACCGACCAAGGCATACATCAGGTTGATGGGCGTGAACGCCACGCCAAAGCCCAATGCGAGGTTTGAAAATAAATCCATGTTTTATCTCTCCCGAATCAACCGGTAATGAATGTTGGCCAAACGGGCATCTGCAATTTGAGCAGCAAGATGAACGCCACATAGCTGCCTGCGGACAACACAAGAGCCAGCAAAATCACATCCTTCCAAACAAAGCTGTCTCCCGCTTTGCTGGCAATGATGGTCAAGGCAAAAATGGCTGCAATCAAGCCCATCGCAGGCAAGCCGATGCTGGGCAAGCCGCCCAACAACACGCCAAAGGCCAAGTTCGCACCCAGCACATAGCCCAAGGGTCGCCATGCAAAAGCACCGACTTTGTCACCGTCTTCAGTGTGCTCGACCAAAGAATAAAAGGTCACAAACGCACCCAGAACAGCCAACACAATGCCCAGCATCATCGGAAAGTAACCAGGGCCCATGCGAGCCCCTGTTCCGACAGAGTAGTTGCCTGCACCTAATGCAAAACCTGCGCCGACCAATGTGAACATCAGGCCGGAGTAGAAGTCTTTTTGACTTTTGATCATTTCATTCCCTCGCTCCAAAAATATATCTCTCAAATTGTGGCGCTCAGCCCCAAGTCTTCGGATGTGGGTTACACCTAGGAATAGGCCTCTCACAGCCTAGGGAAACCCCTAGTTCATGCAGCAACAGATTTGAACACCCGCAACCATTTGGTGGCGGGCAGCGGCCACTTGGCTTGAATCGCTTCGGCGCGTTCGAGCAACTCGCCGCGCTTGAAGTGCTGCGGTGTGCGCAAGGCCAAGATGACCGTATTGCCTTCGCGCGTGGGCTTGAACGCCCAGACCGAAGCTTCGCCAAATACCGCACAGATTTTTTTCAAGCTTTGCTCATAGCTGGAGCTGCGGCCAAACAGGTTGACTGTCATGCAGCCTTCGTCGGTGAGGAGTTGTCGGCAATCGGCATAAAAGGCTTCGCTGTCGAGCACGGGGCTGGCGGCTTCGTGGTCGTACAAATCGACTTGCAGCGCGTCAATTTGGCCGCGCCACAAATCATGCCGCGCCACCTCGGCGGCGTCGCCCAAAATGACTTGCAATTTGGCGCTGTCGGCGGGCAGTTTGAACCACAAACGACACGCGGCCACCACTTGCGGGTTGAGTTCGATGGCCGTGGTTTTCATGCGCAAATGTTTATGACAAAACTTCGTCAGAGAGGCCGCGCCCAAGCCCAGTTGCATGGCGTGGAGTTTGCCCACTTTGTCGATGTCCACAAACAAAAGCCACGCCATCATGCGCTGCACATACTCCAAATGAATGTCAAAGGGGGCGTCAATCAACATCGAGCCTTGCACCCACTCCGTCCCTAAATGCAAGTAGCGCACCGCACCGTAATCTGAGAAATTGACTTCGGGCAGGGCTGGTTTTTTGTTGCTGGCCATCGTTTTTCCTCAGTCTTGTGCCATGGCTTCAATCACAAACTGAACCCGCTTGACGCCTTGCCATTCATCGGCTTGCAAGCGGTAGGCCAAATGGGCTTTGGTGGGCAGCGGATCGACGCGGCCAAACCAAATGCCGTCAACTGGCTGGCCTTGGTGTTTCAAGCGCAGCGACAAGTGTTTTTCGCCCACGATGCGCTGGCTCACCACTTCCAACTCTTCGCTGAAAGTAGGCGCGGCAAAGCCCTGCCCCCAGACTTCGCGCAAAAGGGTGTCGGCCATGTCAGGGCGGCGGTATTCAAGCGGAAGTGCGCCATCGGTTTGGAGTTTGCGCTGCAAAGTGGCTTCGTCCAACCATTCTTGCGCGACTTGTTGCAAGGCGGCTTCAAAGGTTTCCAGATGCTCTTCTTCTAAAGTGCAACCTGCGGCCATGGCATGTCCACCAAAGCGCTGCAATACCTCGGGGTGGCGTTTGGCAATCAAATCCAAGGCGTCGCGCAAATGAAAGCCGGGAATGGAGCGCCCCGAACCTTTGAGCTCATGTTCTTTACCCGCCGCCTGGCTGGGCGCAAACACAAAGGTGGGGCGATGGTGCAAATCTTTGAGCTTGGCCGCCACAATGCCCACCACGCCTTCATGAAAGTCAGGATCAAACACGCACAAGGCGGGGGGTGCGGGCTCGTCGGGGTCAAACATTTGCTGCGCCAATTCCAGCGCTTGTTCGCGCATATCGCCTTCAATGTCGCGCCGCTCGCGGTTGATGCGCTCAAGCGCCGCTGCCAATTCTGTGGCCTTGCCCATGTCGTCGGTGCTCAAGCATTCAATGCCCAAAGTCATGTCGGACAAACGCCCGGCCGCATTGATGCGCGGCCCCATGGCAAAACCAAAATCTTGCGCACTGCATTGCGAACTTTGTCGGCCTGCTACCGACAAGAGAGCAGCCATGCCAGCAGGCATTTGCCCCTTGCGAATCCGCGCCAAACCTTGCGCCACCAAGCGGCGATTGTTGGCGTCGAGCTTGACCACATCGGCCACCGTGCCCAAGGCCACCAAGGGCAAAAGCACATCGAGCTTGGGCTGGGTTTGTGCATCAAATACGCCGCTCTCGCGCAGCTTGGCGCGAACGGCCAGCAACACATAAAACATCACGCCCACGCCGGCCAAGGCCTTGCTTTCAAAGTTACAGCCCGGCTGATTGGGGTTGACGATGGCATCGGCCTCGGGCAGCGTTTGCGCAGGCAAATGGTGGTCGGTCACCAACACCGTCAGCCCCAAAGCTTTGGCTGCTGCCACGCCAGCAACGCTGGCAATGCCGTTGTCCACCGTGATGAGAACGTCTGCGCCACTGGCTTTGACGCGCTGGGAAATGGGCGGCGTCAAGCCGTAGCCGTCT